>Ga0080006_1241833_pt1 | contig 55994 bp, 47 predicted proteins | sample RS3BMetagenome_FD_69209 | JGI IMG/M metagenome (GOLD analysis project Ga0080006, IMG submission 69209) | Ferric oxide microbial mat and aquatic microbial communities from Rainbow Spring, Yellowstone National Park, USA - RS3B (SPADES... ...
AATCCTGAATCGACGTATGAATCCGCATGCCCTTATTGTTGCTCTTCTAGTATCGGGTCTGTACATCTCAAAAACAAGTTCAGATGCGAACATCAACAAAGCAGGTACAGAGCGCACTGCTCCGTTCTGGTCTACCACGGGTGTGTGTTGCGTTCCAAATGCTGCCGTTTTCCAAAACGACCGGTCCTTGCCTGAGCTCGCTTGTTAGACTAGCCGGTCACGAGACCGGTCGACACAAAGCCGCACATATACGTTCAGATACAAAAACATATGCACAACATTATAAACACATGCCTGGGCTATGCATTCTTTCGAATCTCCTGCACTGCAAGGTGCATGCGCACGTTTGACGCCGCATAGGGCGCGGCGTCTTTTCAACATGCAAACTTGACTCTAGTTTCAGAATACCTTTCAACGAACCAAACACCCTGAGGCCGATTAGACGAATTTGGCTCGCTTATTCTACGCATTCGCCAGCAGAACGCTCACGAGGCCTGTAAACAGCACTGGCGCTTCGCTGGTTCCGCCTCGAGCCTCCTGTGCAAACTCGGAACGTCCAGTCGCGTGCCTGTGAACCAGCGTTCATCTGGACCTGCAACCCTTGAATACTGCCACTGGTTTCTCAATATCCGAAAACAAATAAGTTTTCCGGAAACAGTAAGCGTTGTTTCGGGTGGCTGCATACCAGCGGGAGCGGAGCGGCTGCAGCAGAGCCTCGAGCCGCTGCGCTGAGCGCTGCATCCGCCTTGATGGCAAGGTTGGAGTTGCCGTCGATACAGGCGCTCGTTCGCTTGCCAGTATGATCAAGAAACCGCCTTTGAAGCTGCAGTTGCGAACGATATCTCATCACGCGGCTATCGGACATCGAGCACCGAGTCTCAACCGTAGTCTTCATGCCAGACGCAGCGCCTCGTTTCGGAGCAGCGTCGAGTCGCTGGAGCGTTGCGGAACTCGCTCGGTTTCGAGAAGCGCTCGCGAAACAAGAGTCCAGTGAGCGCATCAACTGGGCAGAGGTCGTTGCCCATGTTGGTACGCGGACCAAACGACAGGTATACCTTCGTTGGTTGCGTGAGCAACGTTCCGCACCAGCACCGACACCGGCAGAGCGAGACGCGTCCACCATGAACTACTTGGGGAGCACGCGACGACGACAACGGCGGCGACACTGGAGTTCAGTTGAACTTACTCGCTTGGCAGAGGCGTGCGAGCTGTTTCGGAGAGCTGATGGCCTTGTGGATGTTCAGCGAGTTGCAGCGTACGTTGGAACGCGCTCCCTGCGACAGGTACGTGATCGTCTCCGCGTACACCTGCCTCGTTATCCGACGCTGCGGGATGACGCCTCGTGCGTCGTTGAGGAGGAAACGGCGACAGCAGCTAACACAAGCGCATCTCCTGGACCCGCTGTGTCGAAGACTTTCTTCTGTACCCGCTGTACTGCAGCGGAATGGCGAGCGCTTTGTGAAGCACAGTTATGGACGAGCGCTGCACCGCCAGACTGCGCGACCTGCGAACCAGAGCCTCCACTCGAAACCTTGGATCCCTACGGTATATCACTGGTAACGCTTCTTGGTGCATTCTACTTTTACGGTGTGGGTATGGACGCCGCCAAGGCAAGCGACCGCGAATACCTGTATCAGCTAAGCGCACAAGGCGGGGCACGAATCGATCAAAGCGTCGAAGCATGGCGTCAGCTGGAATGGTTTCCAGCATACCTCTGGGAACTAGGTTACCTTGGACCAGGGACGTGGATCTGCTTCGGACCAGAAACCGCCTCGGGCGACTTGGCTCATGGAACGTCCCCGGACGTGGTAGGTATCGTTCGAGAGGGCGGCATCGTCGTCCCGCTGCCTGCCGGCGATGCTGCGGAATGCTCGCCAGTACCGCAATACCCGTGGCCTTCGCTGCAGGCGTTTCTGGCTCATGGACTCGTTCGCTGGTTCAGCTGCAACCAAAGCGCCCGAACGCCCGTACCCCGAGACGAACTAGTGCCGTTCGTGGCCGCAGCACTGAGGCTGGACGGACTGGGTGTGCCGGCGTCCATGTGGCCCCTGCTGCACTCCAGGCCAATACGGGCGAATCCGATGTGCCGGCCTGTAACCCAGGTGCCGCGCAAACGCACGCTCTATGGGGCATCGGTAAGCACACTCGTCAAGCTAGGCGTGCTGCCGTCGCACGGAGACTGTATCCTGGCTTGTTGCGGTATCTACGGGTCCATTCGCGGCTCCTGGATTTACGGGGCCCCGCTGGGGTTTCAGCGACAGGTCCGCATGGGCACCAGCCTCGCCGCCTTTATACAACGAGCTGCGCGATGGTCCCGTGCAGTCGGCCTGCCAGGGTCAGACGTGCTCACTTTACACGGCTGTTCGTTGCCGAACGCACCGTTACCCGCTGAGCAAATCAGTGCGTGGAATCCGATTCAGACCTCTGCGCCAAGCCTTCCATCGGGATGCTTTTTAAAACTGGCAAAAGCGGCACTACAAAGGGCGAATGCGCCTGCATCCTCACCCATGGTGACGATTTGTCTAGCCGTGCTTCTTGAGGAGCTCGTGAAGGTTCAACTCGAGCAGTCGACGCCAGGGTCATCACTGCACAGCATTTGAGGCTTCGGAGCGAACGGGCGCGCTCGGTGACGTCGATTACCTCATCAGCATGAGTCGTTCCTGGGTTCTGGGAATCCGACGAGAACCACGCGACTGGGACATTGCAGACACGCAGGCACTCAGCCACCGCTCGACTGCAAGCAGCCTTGAAGGTCCAGTGATGCTTTTGTCTTCTGGAGCTTGTTGATCAAGCGCGACGATGCAAAACGTCACTGTTGGCATCCGGGGTGTCGAAAGCGGGTGCCAGGGCCCCAGCAGCGCAACCCTGCAACGTCGTCAGCGCTCACACTCAAAGCCTCGCACGGGATCTTCCATGGACAGGAAGACACCGCTTCAAGACCGATTCCACGCGCGTAGCTCGACGTCCACTTGATGCCGCTAGAGCATGTGCTGCAGCGCTGGTTCCCGCTACCTCCAAGTGATACCGGTTGTGGAGCATGCGCTTTGCATCCCCCGGGTTGTGCCTGGTCGCCTGTGTGTTGTTCAGAGGGCACGCTCCGACTCGGGCACTTGCCGAATGAGGTTCTCGAGCGCCTCGCGGTTCTGCTCCCGCACCGCCGGTTTCATCCGATCGATGAAGAGCACGCCATCCAGATGGTCATATTCGTGCTGGAAAATTCGGGCCGTCCAACCCTGATACTTGACCTGAAAGCGTTTCCCGTTCGGTTTCATCGCCTCCACCTTGATCATGAGCGAGCGCTCGATATCGCCCGATACCCCTGGGAAACTGAGACAGCCTTCCATACCCTCCTCCGTGGCCTCGCTTCGCTCAATGATTCGCGGGTTCACGAGCGCAACCTCGCTCAGCCACGCCCGGGGGTCACCTTTTGGGTTAAAGACCATCACCCGTTTGTTGATACCAACTTGCGGAGCTGCAAGTCCAACGCCCCTGCTTGCATACATAACCTTGAACATGTCACGTACGAGTTTCAGCAAAGCGTCGTCGAAAACGGTAACCGGTTCGTTCGGTGCCCGGAGGACGCGGTGCGGGTAACGAACGATGCGCAGACTGACGCCTGGCACGATGCCAGGGTCGACTTCCTCCACAAGCTCCGGTACACGCGAGTCAATGGCATCCTGACCACGTCGCGAAAACTCCTGAACCAGTGTCCGTGTGCTGCGCTCTCGTCTGCGCGACGCGGGTGCTCTTCGCCGGACTCCCGGAGACGCCAACTGCCTCCGCTCTGCCGCACGCACGACTGTTCCTCTGCGGAGAAACGCAACCCCGGGTAGCCCCAGAAAACCACACAGATGTTCCGCACTCGCTCCAGATGCCATGCTTGGTCCTGGACACAAGCCGAAATGAGCAGCAGCGAGTTGTTGTACAGCACGCGAGCGCAGTCGCAGCGGTAGAACGACAACCTCAACAAGAATGCGGCTGCCGCTGCTGCAGCGTCGCGCACTTGTCGACGTTTCTGGTCTTTCACCTGAATTGTGTTCCACGTCCAGATGCGTGTCATCAAATGCTTGTTTCGCTTTTTTTAACAGACTGTTCGAGGTGCGACCATTTGGTGGAAGACAAAATCCGAGGGATAGATATGGACGTGGATGTAGGGGATTTCAGTGGGTCCAGTGTCGCCGAGTGCCGGGAAAACCCCCCGAAAACATCCACCTCGCTGATAATCGAGCAGAGAGAAGATTGAAGAGAGGCGCGAAGCGGTTTTCTTCCGAATTTCAGTGAAACTCTTCGACACGGGGCCTCTGGGATCCTCGACTTTCATGACGATACCTATCCCTTGGATTTTTCATTTCTTCAGAGGACGCACAGCTGCATGACCGTGAGTCAGGGCCCTCCCGGAGGAAGAAGGACGTGCAGAAGGACAACGACATGTGTTCCTGCGTGTCACTGTGTGCTGAACGCTTCAGCGATTCGTCCAGAAAAGCAATCATTACTTTTTTTACAATAGAAAATACTCCTTCGATGAGGCTGAATTATGGAGCGTACCGAGGAATGGAAAGCGGCGCGATCCCGATAGAATCCGGAGAAGCGCGAACGCACAGCGCATCGTGAAATGCCACTCTGTCCTGCAGGGGAACGTCGCCCGAGGTTCGGGGAAACTCTTCGATGATTCGACAACAGTGTCCGTGCTGTTATATGAGCGTTCTCTATAAGCTAAACTGGGGCCGCAAAATAAATCCACTAAAGCTAGAACAGACAATGTCCTCTGTCTCCTCAAGTTCAATCGTCCATTCGCAACGGGCGCCCTGCTCCGCGAGTACCCATATACGCTCCGACGCTTCCATCCGAAGCAAGTCTCATCGACTGCAAAAATAACAAACCGACGATCCTATACTTCGTACACATCGCATCGTTCCAGGGTTTTTTGTTGTAGTTGCGATTTCGGTCGAGGAAGGCCGTGTCTCATCTAGGACTCTTTTGCGCTCGTATCCCAGTGTTTTCAGGATTACACGAACAAGCTGGCGAGAAAATTTGACCCACGTAGTCGCTACGATCGTCGCTGTTGCTTTCCGTGAGGTATTCAACTGACCGGCTCTCTGCGATTGACAGCAGGTACTCTTCGAGAATACCGGATTTTGGAGCGGAGCGCATCTACTTGTTTCTTTCAGTGTTCCTCGACCATCTCAGTATTGTGATGCGTCTGTCCTGAAAGACGAATGCAGTCCTCCTTGTGCTGTTCAGTTAAGAATATATATTCTACAGGTAATTCCTCAACAGCCTATTCAGTACATGGCATCCTGATTTCGATCTCCTGCTGTCCACTGCAGCGACTTTGAACCGATGTTGAGCTGAAAGACTGTAATGCGCCTGATCGACGCGATCGGGAAAGCGCCCTTGATGCTTCATCGTTTCTCCGCGTTCCAATGCTCATACTTCCCGTTGAAGACGCTGGTCATATCGTATGTTCCATAATGCGCCGATACTGCGCTCTGCATTCGGAATAGCCCGATAGTGCCGAAGCAGAGGAAGTATGGAGCTGCTTCGCTAGCGCAATAGGCGATATGTTCGGGTACTGGACACAGGTGCTGTCGACGCACACCGAGGACATGAGGCGTGCTTCTCGATGCAGGGACGGCGTGTCTGCCGTCCTGGCAAAAGGTCTCGGGAAATGGATGAGCACACGGGTACAGCGGTTCATGTAGCTGCCCGCTGGACGGGTGCCGTGCAAAAGTCCGCGTGGCGATACAGTGAAGCATTCAAGTGGCGTTAGCGCAAGCAAGAACCGGTGCCCAGGTTTCGTTCTAACGATCAAGTTCCTTGAGCGCGTCGTCATACGAAGGTAGGCCTGCATACATCGACTGCTGGATCCCCGCGTCACGATATAACTCGAGCTCGGCTCGAGCCGACCATATCAGTGATATAGCCGAACCTTTCCGTCTCCGTGCGGTGTCCGCAGCGATGTAGCGGCGCTAGTGCGGATGCTAACGGCAACCTCGATGCACAGAAGGGCGAAAGAAGGTACGAAATAACCAGTATCTTCGACGGCAGGTATAGCCTCAGGCCAGTGGAACTTTCAGGTCTGGAATATTCGAAATGACCAGAATACCCGAGGGGCAGTACCGCTAGCGGAACTTGGAGATATGGCACGGAACGATTCATACTATGCCACGGCTGCCGATATTGATCACCGATTGCAGGCTCTGGGGTCAGGGTAAACAGTCTGTCGGTTGTTTATCGCTGGAGCAGCGCGAGCGAGCACGCAAGCAAGCCGTGGCAACTAGGCACGCTAAACTCGAGTGCAGGGCAGCTGCGATGCAATCCACACATGGAAACGAGACGCTCAGTACCGTGAAGGCATCGGGCTGGCCTCCATCGTGCCTGCTGCACGCAGGACGCAACGAATACGCCACAGCAAGCTCTCCGCCATTCAGGGGTCTCGGTGGAGCGTCCAACCTGTCGCTCGAACGCGACACTGCCAGCAGAACCATTACAGAAACAAGTCGGCGATTCCAACGGATGAACGCTCCACCTGGACAGATAAGAACAAGTGTGGAACCGAGTAGGTCGCAGGTATTCCAGTGCAGTGCACATGATCACGTATGCACAAAGTGACTCGCTGGGGTATGCCTGCATGCGACAAGATCTTTCATAGGTGCTCGTCCAATGCACTTGACGCATATGAATGGTTGCACAAACGCAGGTTTGCCCAGCACCCAGTGATACTGTCCAAGATCGCCCGTCAAGCGAACTCAAGGTCTGCTCAACCGGCGACCGCGAAAGTCGCTGTTGCTGTTGCTGCTGCAGAGCGCAATGCCCGTCGCCCGTGCAGCAGCAAACGACCTTTGCCTGAGCGCCATCGACATACCCTCGCTACAGCGCATCTCTAAAAAGAGCGCTCCAGGAGCGATAGACAAACCTCAGTGGCGTCAGTGAGCGATTCGAGGGCGTCAGCAGCTTGAGACGTTTGCGATACCGGACCCGTGGATCAGTCTCGTCTTCGTTGACGTCCACCAGTAAAATAGACCGCCGCTCGAACGCCCCTTACGAGGCATCAGCTCATGGCAGTGGAAGCACACACCCAATACCACATCGCGCTTTGTCCCAGTAGCCAGATGCGTCTCCGAAATCCATGAGCGACGCTCTCTGTGTGGACGATGCATCTGCATGAACGCATACGCCTCGTTTCGCGTCAAGTCACCGGGACTCGGACCTTTTTGTTCAATACAAAACCACGCATACCGTCCTTTGTAAATGAATCGAAAGTGGCTTTCTGGGTCGCCAACTTGCAGTGTAACACAGCTTGCAGAAAAGAGACGCCCGGACGCCGTAGCAGCGGCCTGCGCTGGCCCCGAATCCGCTGCTAGACGACATTCACATCGAGCGGTATGGCTGCAGGCAACCGAAACTTGATGTGGGGTTTCGGGTGGCGCGATGCTGGCCCACGTTGTGCCCAGAAGATGGAGATGCCTTGACGAGGCATTCGCTCCAGATCGTCGGTGTTTCGGATCAGCAACATTGAATTTTCCCGCAGTTCCGCATTGAGAAGGAAGCGCGTGTATCCATCTAACAGGCAGCAAGCAGGATCCTCCGCATACTCCTCGAAGCCGCCCCGGCCAATACTCCGGATTCGATGCCAGGTAAGCGTACGCCGCGCTGAGCGGTCGACTCGGGTAGGCACACATGCGCGCCACGAGGATGCGTGGTGCTCGAACGCCACGCCGTATGCGTCGAACGACGCGATGCACATCCTCGTCGAATTCATAAAATAGGCATCTTCCAAACTAGACACGCGACTACCCATGCTGTACCATCATGCCCGTGGTCTTGCGTGCGGCCCAAGCTCGTGTCAACGACAACCAGCGCTCGTCCTGCCTCAGTACAAGTACCCTGTCAATCACGAGCGCTGTAGAACCCTGTTCGGCAGCGTCACTCGCAGGCAGGCCGCGGCACCTGCGCATCCTCCAGCGCCGATGGATCCGGGCCCTGCGTACTCGCGTCTTGGGCGTCACCGGGGACCTGCTCCGCCTCATGATACTGGTATCCGTCCTCGGCATCCGCTGTGGATGCATGAAGGCTCGGTAAGTACGCTCGCTGACCACCTGGTAACTGATACCAGACTCTTTTTGTCAGTTTCCAATCATCCAGAGGATCTATGTATGGCTCCTCCTGTATGCCGAGAATTTCAACGACGATCTCGAGCTCACTGCCGCTATGGAGATCCATATTGCGTCGGATCATGCGCTTGGTGAAACGGATCATCGCTCGCACCAGCTGTTGAAACGAGTACCGGGACAAGTCCAAAACCGTTACAATCCACGTCCATACGCGGTCGGATACTGTTCCGACGAGTGCTCGCGATAAGGGCAGCGCGTTGGGCGGTCGACGTCGTCGTCGTCGTCGCCGTTGCTCCCTCAGAGCACGCTCCCAGGTTGTTGCTTGCGACGGACGCTGGCTCGCGTTGCGCTCTTGATTCAAACAAAGTTGCGTTTGCTGCTTCAGTCCGGAAAAAGAGTGGGAAGCTTTGCCGAAGTTCGGTGCCGGCGCCAGTCGCTGGGCGCAAACCCTTCGAACACGCGTTTGCAGCAGGCGCTGGCTGCTGTGCACACCGCTTGTATGCCAGGCTGCGACCCGCTGGCCCACGCTGCCGTTGCCGCGCGTCAGGCCAGAGCGCTCGTCAGCCGAAACAAGGAAAACAAGGGGCTTCATGAAGACCAGGGCCCTACATCGGCGCTCCGACGCAGCCGTGCCTGCGCGGACGTCAGTATGCTCAGTGCAGCAAGTCCGTTGCACGCTGCACTGCGGCTGCCCGGCTGGCGCGGCATTCTCGCCAACTGTACGCGTTCGCCTGAAACGCATGCTCTCCGTTTCTGTAGCAGCATGACATCGGACAGTGAACTGCACGCTCTGTTCCTACTTTTTGACTATTTTCCGAAGATGTTTAATGGAAAATTCTTGCAAGTCGCAGTACAGCTATATGCCTGCGAGGAATCACACATAGTTTTCTACGAGCCTCTATCGGAGGAATAAAGCGGCGGACTAGGCGCTTCGCCTGTGGAGTACGTTACACCAGAGGATTCAGGATGATTCGCAACGCACTCGAACGAGGCATCGTAAACCAACCGATATAAGTATTTTTCGATGTATTCGTACTAGCCTCTATTCCTCTCGTCTCCCTAGATGTATCGCACGCGAATGAAACACGCTTCTGGGTACCGGTGTTTCTGTATCCGGGCAACTTTCGTGGAGGCAACCGTTCGCGCCTCTGGATTGACAAGGCGAAACATCTGACCTCGTCCGGCGACGAGTTGCTCTCCAGCTCATGCTCATAGGTCTGTGATCTTGTCACGTCCAAGAATCGGCTTGGTTCCAAAAAAAATTCTCCTCTCTTCACGGCTGCCGGGTGAACGGTATTGAACAGGCACATTGCGCCTCTCACTGCATATGATCCCACAGGCTTGCGTTGCGTCTTTCGGGATGGAAAAGCGTTTCGGACTCGAACCCGTGAGTCATCGCAGCGATCGCTTCCAGTGGGGCATGTATCACCGCGTTGCTCGACGTGAACCTGGATGATTCGGAGTTTTTTGCTTTGCTCTCCGGCTTGGAGTTTCCTTTTGGGTAACTTTTTCATCATGGACAACATCATGGTCCTTAAAGTGTCTATCGAACGAGATAGCGCGCGTTCCCCTGTACAGACGACAAAATACGCACTGAGGCGATCGCCCAGAACAAGTCCGTGATCGTTGTGTGCAGCAGCCAGCGAGCATGGAAACAGAGCAGGGCGTCCAGACGAGCCTTCTGTACCCGTCAAGGACGTGTAGCGCTCCATGAAACCAGCTGTCCCGCGCCCCAGCGCAGTGCTTCGGGGAAGATGCCTACTGGACAAATAGAAACACCCGACCACAGGCAAGCATCACCCCTGCGACTGACACATCGAGGCTGGACACGACGTGTATGAAAATGGAAGGGGAACTGTAGATCGCAACTTCTGCATGTGCATGGGATATGTCGACCATGGTCGAAAGCAGCGGAATCAGAGCCTGAACGCTGCCATCAACATCCTTCAACTGCTTACACTGTACAGGCAGGGAAGCGAGCGTTCGGTGTATTGCAGGCCGGGGAGAGGATAGAGCGAAAAGGAAGCAGTCGCAGGAACCTGCCCAAGGACTGATATTCATGGCAATGGGAAGAGGCGCAACGTTTACTGCATCCACCCATGCTAGGTACATGCATCTCTGCTCCCTTATTCTGGAACGTTTATACTTGGAGTGGCGACGCGCGGCGTCGGCAACGGCTGCACGCAGTCTCTGGTGGGCCAGCGACGGGCGTGCCTCACAGACATCTGCCTTGACTGGGTAGCATCGCTAGTCTGGTGCATTGACGTCTACGAGGCACCATTGCCGCTCGAGTCCAGAACGTCGCGGAAACGGTTGTACCGGTGTGTGCCGAGCCCCCGGTAGATCCCGCTTTATCGCAGACGCTTTCCTCATGACCGGCAACATGTGTCAGCGCCTTCAGTTTGATGATGGTAGCTGCCCAGCAGCGACGCCGACCGCCTCCCAGATGGTGCATGACTCATGGAAACTGACCAGACGGTGCCGAACGCGACCACATCACCGGGTTCCCAGTAAAGAAACCCTTGTTTCTCTGCACAAGCATCTGCGTGCCATTCGCTCCGGAGCAGTACGTTCTCATGCATCAGAGGCTCGGCTGATCCACCGAGGACTCGGAAATCGAGTCTAGCGAGCGCCGGCACCGGGACGGCACGGACTCGGGGACCTTGCGCGACCCCGATCACTGCATCTTCGGGCGCCTTCTAGAGTGGCCCCGCAGACGGATGCGCGAAATATGGTACGCGGCAGTGCAGAGTGGCCCGGATGCTACCCGCGCTGCACCATTGCCCAACCATCGAATCCACCGACGCACTTGAGAAGATCACCTCTGTGGCATGCTTGCTCGCCGCTACGCTCTCCAGCGCTTCTGTGCACCGTACGAGCCGATCTAGACGGCAACACCGGGCCGTACGAAGCACAACGCTTGCGTGAATCCCGCGATCCAATGGTTACAGCGCAAAACGGATGGAATCCCACTGCATTCCCTCACGAGCGTACCTGTGTCACCTACATGATCCAATGCGTCCTACCAACGAACTCAGAAGCAGCAGCATCAGCACACCATGGAACGTTCGCTTTCATTCGTATCTCGGAATGCGAGTTTTGGAGAGACAACCTGGATATAATGTGATGCGTGGTATACGTTTCACCGATCGCTGGTACCCGTCAGGCCAACCAGGGCTTGCGACGGCATGCGCTAAACGCGCGCTATCGATGCGGGCGCACGCATCGTATCCACTGGGCGATGCGTGCTGTGTCACGAACGCGCACGCAATGTCACATCCGATGCGATGCGTGCGCACGCCATTTCTGGTACGCGCACAGCGCTCTTTCGCGCTTCGACACACGAACTCTTATCGACGCGTTCGTGTTCACTGTGTCTATGTCGCAAACATGGGAAAAACTAGTGCGACTGGTTAAACAAGTTGCTGGATCACCACTGGTTACTGCGCTGTTGATTTTAATGCAGTTTGCCCTCGGCACGGACAGGGGTCGTCACATCATCGCGCTCTGGTACCTGCGGTTGCTTTCCCTCCTGTTCCTGGTATGGCTGCATAGCTACATTCTCATTGCCTACGACGTCTTCTTGCCGCTAATCATCTACAACCCCCTTTTACTATCTCTTCTTGGTCTGATATGGAAACTTGCCCGCCGAATAGAGTCGCTTCCGCTGGCACAGGCTGTGCGGCAGGTGCGTTCCGCGATCCGTGCCCACGGACTACGGCTCTGGGTGGAAGCTCTGGTCTCTTGGGCTGAAACCGTTGGCGGCCTTGAGCTCGTCGTAACCGGAGACGACATGCGATCTGATGAGTCTTGTATTGTGCTGGCGAATCATAGGTCCTGGGTCGATTCGCTCATTATCTTCTGCCTCGCCATGAACGCCGGGCGTGCGGGCGACTTTCGCTTCCTGGGCAAACGGTCGCTGGCGTATCTGCCGATTATTGGACTGGCGGCAAAGCTGACAGGCGGCGTCCCCTTCATTAGTCGGAACTACGCTCGCGACGAGGCCAAGATGCGGCGCACGTATCGACAACTGACGCAGCGGCGAGCTCCGTTCTGGTTCACAATCTTTCCCGAGGGGACGCGTCTCAACGCGGAAGAGAAGCTGAAACAAGCACAGGATTTCTACCATCGACTTTGCGCTGATCACGCTGGAAACGTCGATGCTAGTGCGAGTGCTAACAACGTCGACGCGCCGTCGCCAGACGGACCCGTGGTCGAGCCCCGCTTCTGCTTGGTGCCACGCGTCAAGGGCTTTCGTCAGGCGGTGCAAGGCTTACGCCCCGCGCTCGGTGCAGTGTACGATTGCACCATTTTCTACGAAAACCTTGCGCCAGGCGGCGCCGGTCGACCCGCACTGTGGCACCCGAAGCCAACCGCTGCGGATCTGTTTCTGAGAGCGACGCGTTTTGCGCAGAAGCGACGGTTTCGCGTCCACGTTCATGTCCGTAGAACGCCCATTGAAGAGATACCTGTCGACGATCAGTCGATTGCCCGTTGGCTTTTCAGGAATTTCGCCGAAAAAGAACGCCTTCTTGAGCAGGCCTTTGCGGAAAAGCGCTTTCTCAGTGACCGCGTCGCGCGATATCAACCGGCTACTTGGGGAAAGCTTTTCACCGTCATGATGAAAATCACTGTGATCCAGCTTGCGCTCTGGTGGTTATTGGTACAGGTCTATAGAATTTTCACTTGAGGGTTGCGACGCGCGCTTCAAGCGCCGACAGATGTAGTGCGTGCAGGCGGCCTGCTCGAGCACAGTCGTCAATGTGGACGCCTGCATGCCGTTGGTGTGAAAAATGCGGCTTTTGCGCATCGCGGCACTGGTCGGCAGCAGCGCGCTCACTGAACGAACGGGAAACGCACCCGTGGTACGTGCTGGAGCGCGTGGCTAGGTCGCGAACCGGAGCACATGCGCAGCTTTTCTGCGGACTGGTGACTTGATACTCGTAACCAGTGTCCGCAACGAGACCAGCTCGCGAGACACCGGCACATGTCAGACGACAGCTTTAGCCCGCAGCGGTGGCCGCGCGGGAGCGGACTGGTGCGCTCGCCACCAACGCAGGTCGCAAAGCGGGTGTCGCTGCGAATGCAGCAGCACCAACAGCAGCATGCGCATGCTGACGGGTACAAGGACGGACGTGAATGCGTCGCTTCGATTTCTCCCTCCGGCTCGATTAAGTTTAAGTCAGAATGGGAAGCTTTGGCGCGATGGGGCTGGTCCCGTTTTCATCCCCTTTCCACCAGCCATGACTCTGGTTGTCTGAGCGCTGGTGCCCAATAGCATCGCTTCCGACATCATAGATACAGCGCGCTCAACAATTCAAGTCATGACCACCGCGCATTGTCATTGCTTTTCATCTGCTCTACAACATACATCTTATGAACATCTAGCTGGATTGGCACGAGCGGACAATCTCCGCAAACATTCATTTCGCGTCGTCGTCGCAGTCGTCAGCAGCAGTATCAGCAGCAGCGGCAGCTCGCATGGCTGCATGCTGCGCTCGTGCATTTGAATAGCTTTACCAGCAACGCTGCTGGTAGCACGTCGTACCAGTCACGTTGCACTGGAGAAACCTTGTTTCCAAACATGGAATAAATCCCCCGGTAGGCACGAGCGCTAGAAAGTGACGTTTCACTGCTGCTACATCTCGACGACGGGTATTCACGTGGCTCGTCGGCGCGCTGCAGCGTTCCGTGCCACGCTGCTGCGCATGGACACCCATGGAGCGCCTCTATTCGGCCCGGTATACATGCGCTCGGGTCAGGTGTCGGGCAGTTGCACCGCTAGGCGATCGCGATCTATCGTGAACGAGGTACGGAGCTCTGTTAACGCTCAGGTCCTCGGGTCGGGGGGTATGCTCCCCAACAAGCACTTGCATGCACACGCGAGCGAGTCCATGCCTTCATACTCAAGCGCTTGTAAATTCCATTACGAGGCATAGCTGAGCATTCTGTGCAAGTCTTGTGATTCACGCTCCGCATGACAAGGTGAAGTTTGCGAAGGGCTCTCCATGTGCCCGGCTCGTGCCCATTGTCGAAAACGATCCACATCGAGCTGCTCGAGAAGCCCCGCAAGCACGGTTGCCATGTGCCGCACCTCTTGAGACCAGTGCTCGGAGCTCGTTCGGTACACCGCGGGTACCAGTATCGGATAGACCTGGGCGCGATACTTTTCAACTAGTTCTCCGATTAACTCCTGGTTGCTAACCATGTAAATCGCACGTTCACTCACATCCATCTGCGAGCTGCATATACATTCCGCAAGCCGCGAAAATATCGCAGGCACCAGCACTGCAAACTGATTCACCAGAGAAACCAGGTTGATGTGCGCACTCTGTTGCTGTTGCTGTTGCTGTTGCTGTTGCTGGCGTGAACGCTCCGCAATCATCGCGTACCGTCCATGAAAGGCGACTCGACGACGACTTGACTGGATCGTCCCTGGATGCGCGGTGCGCTGTCGAGCGGTATCCGCTGAGCGGCTCAACGCAATGCCGCAAGCTGTGAGAATGTCGTTCATCTCCGTGAGGAAAAGAAGCTGCTTCCGCGCACTCGTCTGAGGCCAGTGGCGCAGCAGAGTCCGAATCGCTTCCACACCCAGAGAAACGTCCTTGGAAACGTAAAACACAATGCACATGGTGAGTTCCCGATGATAGCGCGCTAGTCCACGCGCTTTGTGCATCGGCAGAAGTACTCGACGAAAGTAGTACCGATGTTCTTCGCGCAGCGGGGTCGAAAACCCAGCAACGATCGCGGCGAGAATATCGAGTGCTTCACTGACGCCGTTGTAGCAGAGTCCTCCCCAGATCGCAGCCGGATGTGAGCCAGCGAGGAAAACCTCAGTGTTCTGGACGCGGAGACCACAATCGGCAGCGAGTGCTGCACTCTCGGGGAGGTTCGTGCAGCGTGCTCGCTGGGGACAACGCTCACTACGTGAACTCGTCTCTGCTGGGCACGTTGTGCGCGCTAACGCACTCGACGTACGCATGTGGGCACAGTGTGGAAACCAGGTGATTTGCCGGAAAACATCATCTTCCGCAATAGGCCGCGCAAAGACCACCTCAGCCATCACCTTGCGAATGGACGGACGGAGTGCTGCATACCGAGCGTAGAGACGGTGCACGACCGTCCGGAGCGCATCTCGCTCCCGCGGATCCTCCGAAACAAAGAGGCTCAAAAGTGCATGCAAGAAGCGTTGGTTGAAATGTTTCGCGGCAAGTTCTTCGCCCAGTTGCACGTCTTCGGGTACTTGGCCGATGCGGCAGAGCGAAAATTCGATGAAAAGCGAGTACACGAGTTCCAAGTGCGGCCAGACCGGGTCGAGTAGGTTCCACGGATTGGTCAACTCATCATCGACGAATACAACGTGGTCGATATCGGCGACACATCCACGGGCAGCTGCTCCCTCGACGGGTGCAGGGCTGCCTGGTCGCGCGGCTGACGCTCTGCTGCTGCTGCTGCGCTCCGAGACGTAGTGCAGAGTCGGCGTTTCCCGTTCACTCAAGTACTCGGGTTCAGCGAGACGCTTTCGCAGCGGCAACGGTCTGAAGAGATTGGCTGCAAAAAACCGCACCCACTTGGACAAGAGAGGATAACAAAAGAAGGAGGAACTCGTTTGTGAGCGACAACTCCAGCTGGCGGCGCTCATACCGGCATCACGTACTGGGCGTTCCAAGGCGTTGCCGCTGCTCGTAATCTGAAAGATGAATGGCATTCGCGGACTTGGAGGAGCGGATGCCTGCTCCCGCTCCTGCTCCTTCCATACACCCGTGAACGCTGATTCTCCATGCTGTCGCGCTTGCTCTGCGGCGTCCAAGAGGTCCGCCAGTACAGCGCGTTTCAGGTCCATAAGGTCTGCTGGCGTTCTGATCAGAGGTTCCTGCTTGTAATCGCCTGGTTCATCTGTCGCGGTCGTTGCGGGCATTGCTGACGGTGTCGGTGACGACGATTCTTCGGGCAATACGCTACGATCGGGCGCCGTGGAGCCAGACAGAGCACCAATGCTACTTGCAGCAGGTGCTGCTGACGCACCAGCCGAACAGACTACTCCCGTGCCGCTGTGCTGCGTCGTGCGCGGCACCTCAAGTCCAGCAACCGTCCCCTGCTGCGTATCGCCGGGTGCTACGCCTTGCTGTTCTGCGGCTGCCCGGCAAGCATTTTTGTTCGTGGCTAATCGCGTAAAGCGCTCAACCACGTTGCGGAGCGCAGCGCGACCCTCCAGCATCGCATCTTCGCTGGCGAGTTGTCCAAGGGCCGGCGCTGAGCGGCTTGCTCGCATACGCGGAGGCGATGTCCGTTCAATAGAGCCGGCTCGAGAGCTCTTGTGTGCCAGCAGACCAACGTACATGCCGCCCAAGTTGCCGTGCTCGCCGCCAATCGGTTGGCGCTTACTTTCCTCTTGAACGCTTTCCGAGGATTCCGGTTCAAGCTGATCTGAAATGGCTACCATTGTACGGAGAGATTGCAGAGCCTGGGCGTGTCGATAATGGAGCCACCGCTCAACACGCTGGTTATACTCGGTTTCCGCAATCCATTCCGGTAATGACGGCACAACGGTGCAGAACTCAAGTTTGAGCGCTATTGCCCGCGCTCGTGCCTCATCGTCAACAATCGTGCGAATCGGAGGTAAGTTCAGAATCTCCGAGAGCGTTAACGCAGCCGCCTCACCCGAGGTATCCCCATTCCCACGGGACGATGTGCCTTCGAAGGCACCGAGATCCCGCATCATCTGCACAAAAAGCTCATGTCGTGGATGCAGCTGCTGCACAGGACGGCGCAGCGCTCCAGTGTTGTCGTTCCACAATGGACGCTCCGTCTGAGCAACTATTCTCTGTTCACTTGTGATTCGTGTACTCCCGCATGCTTCGATGGACGGAGAGGCCGGCTGCGCACGCTGTGTCTCCGTCACACGCGTGCGCCTCTGTTCCCTCTGGGGTGGCGCGTATGGCTGCACCAGCGCATCCAGTGCACGTTGGAGACTTTGCGAGCGCAGTGCCGCACCGTTGCGATCTGCGCCCGTTGTTTTCCGTAGCTCGGGCTCATCCTGCAGAAAGCTGTCCGGTGATGGTTCCAGTTCCAGCGAAACCCGCTCCGTTTGTTCCAGAAAGTGAGGCTCCGGGGTTTCATGTGGCGGTGGCAGCGGCGACGCGTTGCTCGCGCCGCGTTCGCCAGCCACGGAACCCGAGGCGACCTTACTGGAACCGCCACACGCGATAGGGCGCTCCAGCTGCGGCTTCCGCGCAGAAACCCCGATCGTCGTCGACTCATACTCTGGAGTGACCCATGAAGCCTGGTGGTGCTCGCCAAACCCCATAGAACCGGCACTCCACGCCCGACTCAACGGTCGAATAGGCCGCGCAGCAGTGCGAGAACGTTGAACGCCTTCCTGCTCTGCAAGCTCGTTCATTGACGTGAGCACTTTGTTGAATTCAACACAAAGCGCCCATATGCACAACCCAAAAGTTATACAAGCGTTTTCCCCTTACAGACTGTAGAGCCCACAACTGTTAAACGGCAAACGACTTGCCCGTGTGTGTGTGTGTTTGTATAGACCCAAACAACGAGGATAGACCCCAGATACACCCACGCGCAGCCTCGATACCACCGACGACGGCGACGACGACGATGGTGGCTTTTGGGGCTTTTCTACGATGGCGTGCCGGTATGAGGTTGTCGACGCCGCCCGCGCGCGCGGCGCAATCTCGATCAGCATCTACATCCAGAGGCCTCCGCGATGCGCGTGATCGAGGCGCTCTACGCTCGACTGCTGGACACGTAGGTGCGTGCGCGTGCAGCGCGATCTCGCGATGATTCGATGCCTGGTACCGCGCGTGCGTGCAGCGCGCGCAAGGCTGTCTCTGCTGCTGCTGCTGCGTGTCGATAGGCTGCATGCATGCCACACAAAAGTGGCTCTCTGTACGTGTCTCTGTGTTTCACTTGGGTGGAGCAATGGTCTGCTCTTGCCAAGCGATTACCGTCGGACACGTTTAGATGGGCAACATCGACATAGGCCGTGCAGGCAGAGGAGATAACGGATTCGAACCTTGTTCTAGAATGCTTGGTTGTTTCTTTGGAGTGACTTGTTTGACGCTTCGGTGCTGGAATATGGTACCTCAGAGGACTCTGTGTGACTCGTGATGCATGCAACCACGGGTTTGTCAAGTAACCGACGTGGTTCTTTGATTCGCACGTCAATGCGTTCACGCATCTCGTTTCGATGCGTGGAACGTGCATCAATCGGGCAATTTTCAAGTTTTCGACCGTTCTCTTTCGGAACAACTCATGGGTACCGTTAACCGCGTCGCTGAATCGACGAGCGAGGATACTCGACGTCGTTTGTTGACGAGTTGTTCCCGAGCGCACGTCGAACGGTCACTGAGCGTGCACCGTCAAGTAAAGAATTTCATTCCAAAGACAAATACTGAGCATTTTTTGGTTATCGACTGGACAACTTTCCACATCTGCGTGATACCTCTCTCGGAATATGCTACCAGAGATTCCCTATGCTTCTGTTTGCATGGAAAAGGGTCCTGGATTCGGACCTTGATGTTTGCAGCGATCGCTAAACGTACAGAGTACGCCTCCGCTTTCATGAATGGCGCGTAGACAGATCGAAATTTCTCGACTTGTTCTCCGGTTTGGGTAGTCCTTCTCCCGGCACGATTCTCATTATGGACAACCGCGCATTCCACAAATCCTTGATCGAATGAAACAGTGTGCGCTTGTGTGTGCATCCGACAGCGTACTCGCCGACGGCATCGCCCGGAACAGGTACGTGATCGCGGGGGCCGGTATCTGGCGCTGAAACGCGCGAGGATATCTAGGGAAGCGTTCCGTACTCGTCAATGACCTGTGCGGAGCGAGCAAGCGAGCGTTTGGGCGCCACCGTGCGGCGCTCGGAAGAGCAAGCGCTGGTGGCGCTGGTTGCGTGAACGAATGGGGACGCATAATCACTGGCACGTGTCGCCGCTACACAGGGCGCACCGAGGTTGTCTGAGAAACGCATTCAGTTTCTACGCGATGCCTGGATCGGGACTAGCGCCTGTGCGTCATATGTCTCGACAATAGCCGGAAGCGGCGCTCTCGGGATTCTAAGGTTGCCACGAGGACCCATCAACTGCTGGCATCGGAGCCACTGACACTGGAGAGACCGGCGCATTTAAAACTGGAGGCAATAGATAGGAAACGCAAGCAGTCGCAGACAAGTCCCGCAGAGGTTAGCCTTGATGACATTTGGAAGAGACCAGGGGTTTGCGATGTGCGTCCAGATCAGCCTAGTGAACCCGTTCCATTTGAAACTGACATGGGTGTTTGCCTTTGACGCTCAAACGCATCGCGTGCTTTACCTTTCATGATGGCGGTGCTGCTTTGTGCAAGCGTCAGCCTAGTGAACCCGTTCCATTAGAAACTGACACGGGTGTTTGCCTTTGACGCTCAAACGCATCGCGTGCTTTACCTTTCATGATGGCTGTGCTGCTTTGTGCAAGCGGTAGCTGTTCGATACTCGATGTGTGCGCATGCCTCGTCGGACTCGGCTGCCGCCGCTCGTTGTCGTTGGGATCGCGGTGCAGATTTGCGTAGACGATGCAGATGCGGTGCCGAGTATCTTTTTACCATGCCTCGAGTAGCTCTAAAGCATGCTGTCTATTTGGACATCCTACTATATCGATGATTTGGACAGTGTGCGTTTCACGATCTTCGGGTGTTCAGCCAGCAAGCACTGAACTAGGTTGCGTTTCGCTCACGCGGGACGCCTGCGGACAAAAAACCCGTGGTTGCGTTCTTGGCAACTGCGGCATGTGCTTCGCTGTTGCTTGCACGGCGCTCGGGGCTCAGATCCATCGCTGGAAGCGCATTCCGACCTAGGCAAATGCTAGCGCGCTAGGGGCTTTCAAACTGCTCTCCAGATCTCTAGTCTTTGAGTGCGCATGATACTCGCGTGCAAAAGACAGAGCGTGCATGCGCGCTCTCCGGGCATCGCTCGGATGCAATTCGCTTCAAAAGCAAGCGCAAGCGCGCTGTTCTCCTCCGTCCAATGGCGAATTCAACAACAATCGTCTGCGCTGCTCGATAAAATGAAGCATCTGGTATGAACAGCCTCGACGACTGCCTTTCCGCAGAGACAAAATAGCTCCCAGCGAGCATCGCTAAATTGAACGCGCTCAAGCCGTACCACTCAGTGACGACATCGCTGCATACGACGCTGCCAGCGATCGCGTGGTTCTCCCTCTTTTCCTGCGACTATTGTTCGCACAAATCCCCGAAACAAGATGCGGCTCAGCAGGGAACGTCTCAGAGATGATGCATCCACGAACCACACGATGACCCCGATGCCGCCGAATCCAGCCGAAACGCTGTGAACAAACCAGCGTTCACGACCCTTGACGGCTCCAGACGCTGGACACCGTCCGTGCAGCGCACTGCGCTCTGGGACCGCATCGACTTCTACACGCCGCTGTGCACCGTGTGGTCACTTAGAACCGGTGATGGCGGTCCTGTCTTTCGCGTCGCAGGTGCGTGCTGTTCACGCGCAATAGTCGTTGTTGTTGTTGTTGTTGTCGTCGTCGTCGTCTTCGTTGCTAGCACTCCGGCTGATTCCAGCCACTGCCAAAGACAAATACCGCTGTGCACCAAATGCATGACAAATAGCATCCAACTAAAAGCAATTACCGTATTGATGCTGACCTGATTCGGAGAGGAGCTTCCAAGGCTTGCACTAATCACAACACTGCCGATGAACCACCAGACCATCAGAAACAACTGCACGATCATCTCGTACACGGGCGGCAGAATCCTCGCCAGTGCGTTGGTTGCGAAATACACAACAGACAGGATCAGGACGAGGACCCAGCCGATGACTCCCAGGGCGATGGCGTAGCGGCAAAGCGCCGTCGAGTTCGTGCTCGACAGCGCGCACTGACTCCCATTGTACAGGGAATTCGCTGTCACACCGAAAACCACGATTGCCCAGGTAAACTCACACAAATAGAGCAGGGTCTTGGACAGGCTGCACCAGGTCTGAAACGCGAGTTCACCCACTGAGCGCACACGACAGAGGCACACCGGCTCTTGCTCTGGCGGAAAGGGTCCAACACTCGCCGCACCGAACGCCAAAGCGGGTTCAGCGGCACCGGCGCCGACCTTCGTGGGACCCGTCTGGGGCCCGCCACCACCAACGTTGCCCACCGAGTCCGTGTCGTCAAGTGTGTCGTTGCCAAGCTCCACCGGCGCTGGTGCAGCTTTCCAGCCTTGAACGGAAGTGCTCGGATGGTACGCGTCGCCAGCGGGTCGAGCGTTGCGTTCGCTGGCAACAGGTCGCGTCTTGGGGTCTGGGGTCCAGCGCGACCCCTCAGCACGCTGTGTCTCCGGTCGTTGTGCCCTCTGTGACCAGCCCTGCTCGAAATCCATGAAAAATCAATCCACTACGAAACGTGCCGCCTCGAAGGCAATGTTCGTCAAAGCGCACCGGTGAAGAAGGCGGCAACGTAACACGTCACGTAAAACAGAAAATACACGCATTGCAGGACACGCATCAACGGCTGGCTGGCGCGCAGATCGCGTGCGCGACGTGTCCGCGCGGTGGCGATAGGCGCGCTGCAGGCAGCATCGCGTGCACGGATTCTGGAATAATGTCGAGTGGTGAACGCCAAGGCAGATGCACCCGCATAAACATAAACACAGAAGCGTGTGTGCTGCTTTCCTGATACCAGACGGCATACGCGTATCCCGGAACGCCTCGCTAGATGCACGGATACTAGTTGATGATCGAGACGGAAAACCTCTGGGTCATTCGGGGAGGATTCGGCAGTTTGCGCGCGTCCCGATGCAGCGATGACGGGCTGTGGCATGCGCGCGTGCTTTCGGGTGTTGCCGCTCAAGGTCGCTACGCCCTGGGATGACGCGAGGACAAACACGGGCGTCTCGTTCGGTGGAGGTATCGCGAACGCGGTAACGATACATCGACGCGTGACGGATCAAGCGCCCTGGTCAAACTGGCAGTCACGAGGTCGCTGGATCGATCCAGGCCCTATCTCCAACAGGAGCACGATGCTGAGGCCATTCGAACGTCGAAACCGCTACGTGATGGTTATATTTACCAGTTTCAGCGCGCGCCCCAGATGCCGATGCATGCTTGTCGCCCTGGGGGCATCGACGGGAATCTGACTACATCGATTCCAGCACGCGTTGGGCGTTCTTATCGAAAGCGCAAGCGCGCGGCCTTGACACGGTACGGCACATCTTGCGACAGAGGCTAGCACCAGTAAACGATGCCGCTTGTCGGTCGTTTTCTTTTCGAAAGCGCTGAACGAACTGGCGAGAGCACACGTCTTGTCTCGCTACAATACGAATCATCGGCGAGCACCGGCTTGATCATCTGGACGCTTGCGAATCTGGTCTGCAAGAGCCGTGCAGACGCTTACGAACGCGCTGAATGAAGCGCACAAAGCCGTGCATCCTGCATGCGTACGACGGAATTCGAGGTGTCGGGATGCACGCCGGTCGCCGATCTACGAACAGCGCTTTGCACTAAGTTTGCACCCACAGACGAGTATACCATGTAGCCCCCGGATACATTCCGTCCGAATGAGACGAATAGCCGATCGTGTTGCAATCAGTATTCGCGTTCCCGCACGAAATCGATCGCGAGTATCGATGAACGCGCGAGCAGCTCTCCCACGCCAGCGTGCGTACCCCTGCATGCATCCGTTTCCCTTCAGCGACGTTCGTATCAACGGGACGAAAACTTTGCATTCCATGACTTGTCAATCGTACCTTTATGGATTTCCAAGGACCTAGTCGCGTAGGTAGCGTCGAATACGGCCCGGTTGACGCGCATACCACACACACAGGAAACGGACTCGAGAAACGAGGCGCATCCAGCGATGACACGCGAGCCGACGCCCTCCGTATGGTGCACGGCAACGCCGTTCTGTCTCCGTGCAGCGACCGCATCGGCGCTGTAGGCGCTATTGCTGTCGCTTTCGGCAGGCAGTAGGCACATACGATAGGACGTACGAAACGACCAGAATATCCGAGATCCAGCGAGTACCTATAGGATGACTGAATTGTACAATAAATGCCCGTTTCTTCTCGTAGCCCCATGCAGCGACCGCACCACGTCTCGGCACATCCGCTGGTTGCAGCCGAGCGCGCACATCCATGCCATGCGTCGACTACCTATGCGCAACGCAAACCAATGCAAATACCATGCTTCAGAAGGTACTCCAGCGGGCACTGCTGTGATGATCACGAGCCCAGCGGCATCGCTTATGGACCAGGGAGCACAGGCGCGCAGCCGCACCCGACGATGATATGCCGCGCCCAGCGGCGCTCGGCGTCGATGGCCGAGAGCAACGCCCAGCGCGCCGATTCGGGTATCATTATTTCTCCTGAAACGTAAACGGCGTATGCAACGGCCGCTTAACTGATGCGGTGGCCCTTCCGAGGCAGGAAACATGGTGCAGCAGCGTCATCACCCCAGTCGAGTGTACCGCTGGGGCCAGAGGCCAAAGCACAGCTGCCAGCACCGGCTGTTGCGTCGCCAAGTCGCAGCGACTCGGAACGTCGAGCATCGCGCCCCAGTTCGGTGGCAGCGCTGCAGGCACTCGATCGACTGACCGTCATCGAACACAGGACAGGCGCTGAGCGTTCGAGTTCCTCGGCGTTGCAGACAGCGCAAACTGGCCGACTATCTGGCCAAATGGCGAGTAGCGAGCCGATGTCGTCTGGCTTTCCCAGAGCAGCCGAGCGCAGAGCCGGCGACGTGCACCGGTCCACGTCGGCGCGCAGCGCCCACGGGAACAGTGCTGGTACACTGGGCAGCGTCAGCTATCCCAGCAGCAATACGATGACGCGACCTGAGCCGCTGTCTCGATACTCGCCCGGCACAAGCGAAACCGACGACGAGAGCACTTCGAGCGACTCTACAGTGCCGGACGCTGTCGATCAGCAGCGGACTGCGCACCAGGCTTTGGCGCTGGGGACAGCGTGGCCGAGGCCCTGCGACCCGGGAGCCGCCGAAGAGCCCATACCCGAGCCTGCCCTCTCGGCAGCAGCGAGTCACGAGCAGTCGCCCCCGATGCCCATTGCGGGAACATCGAGCGCGTTTGCTGCAGTGTGGAGCCAGCGCCGCGGCCCGCGGCCCGACGCCCCAAGCGACGCGTGGCGCTGGCGCTCTGCCGCCTGGGCGACGGACACAGGCACCCCGGTAGGCTCGCCACCGCCGTCATCCGCTGGCGCCACTGGTGCTGGTACTCCTTCGCTACCAAGCGTCGCTTCGCTGGCAGATGCTGCAAGCGAGCGTCAGCCCGGTGCCGCACCGAACGGCACAGCGTCCTCGGGTGGCAGCGGTATGGGCGCATTCGGCACCAGCTTCCATGCTCCTGCCTCATTGTACGGAGTTGCGGGTGCACGCGCCGCGGCACCACCGAGCTTCCGCGAGAGACGCTCAAGGTCGCGCTCTCGTCGATCCCAGTCGTCCTCGGACGCGGGTCACAGTCGATCGCCCCGCGGACGTTCCCAGGTACGCAGTCAGGACGATTTCCTGTATCAGCTGCAGGCATGCAGCCAACCGTTATACAGTAGTCGCAGCTGGGACGCTCGCCATGCAGCTCAGGTGCGACAACGAGTCGAGGCACTCAACGACCTGGTCGACTGGGCCGAGACCCAGCCAGACGCGTTTGCCCCCGACGCCGCAGTGTACAGCGCGCTACTGATTCTCGTCTATGAGCACTTGGCAGCCAGGGAGCCACCGCCCATGTCCGAAGACGAGCGTCTTGCGCTCGCCGACGACGAGGTCTTCGTTCCATGGAGCTTGCCTGGCGGGCAACCGGTGCCTACCAGCGTATCGAGCCGGAGCCCGGCTCCAGCGGCAGGCGACACTGACCCAACGGCAGGCGATACCTGGTGGCCCCAGGTCGAGTGTGCGTATGCGCTGGTGCTCGAGTTCCTGGACCCCGAACGCCACGATACCGACGTACGTCAGCAACGACTGGCTGGTCTGGTGGCCGTCTCGCCGACCACACGCGTGGATCTCTGGGAACGACTCATTCCGCACATCCTGCGACTGTTCCAGGCACCCGCTTACGAACGCGAATACGTCAAGATCTGTTTGTACCGTATCTATGCGCGTTTTCGGGACCTGCGAACGCTGATCCGCAGTCGCATCAGTTGCGATCTTTGCTTGCCCTATCGCTACGATGGCGTTGCGTATGCACAGCTGGTGCGTGGACTTGCCGATCTGCTGAGTATTCTGGTGCTCATTATCCAGGGGTTGGCTGTACCGCTCAAGCGAGAGCATGCGGAGTTTTATTGTCAGGCGTTGCTTCCGCTTCACGCACCAGATGGATACGTGGTGTACGCGACGGAGCTCATAGAGTGTGCGCTTCAGTTTGCTGCCAAGGACAGCACGCTGGCAACCGCTACGGTGATGTACCTGCTTCGACACTGGCCAGTGAGTCATACGCGCAAAGAGATGCTCTTTCTCGATGAAATGGCGTCGTTGTTGGAGCAGCAATGGCGGGCAGCACCAGCGCGTGGACTAGAGCAGCAGCAGCAGCAGCAGCAGGAGGCACCCGATTCCCGCGATGCATCGCTGGTGCCTCTGGTGTTTCGCCGACTGGCGCGTTGTATGACTTCTGCGCACCGGGACGTCGCCGAGGAGGCGCTTTTGCTGCTCCTGGAGAATGACTCGGGGCGCGAGTATGGCTCAGCGGGCGACCCCTGGGACGCAGTTGGCCATGCGACCCCCAATCGCATTCTTCATGACAATGACGACGACGATGATGATCAGCAGCAGCAGCAGCAGCAGCAGCAGCATGGACGCGCTTTGCTGCACCATACCGCTGACGAGTCCAGACCCGCTGGACACCATGGAGTCCACCAGCAGACCTATGGACGCAAGCAGCATCCCGCGTTGGAAACACCGCGTTCATGGTTTCGCCAAATGCTGTTGCTGTATCGAAGTGATACGTTTCCGGTACTCGCCGAGGCTATTTACGTGAACGCGCGTCACTGGGACTCGCGCATCCAACAGCTGACACGACAGTTGCAGACCCTGCTCATGAACCTGGATGCCGATACCTACGAAACGTGCCTGCGTCAGCGTCGATCCAGAATGAGTCGACGCGGTGAACGAAGCTCGAGCGTTCGTCGGACACATGCCGCCATCGCTCTCAGCGGATGACCTTCACGAAAGCCGGACGCGCTCCATGAGCATACTGTTCGAGGGATGTTCATTCGAAAAGATGCCGCGTAGACGGGTCAAAGCCGTCATCTATGCAGGTCGCTCATGTTCGGATGCCGTCTCTGGAGACGTTCGCTGCTTCGATACCACCGACCGACCACATGCAGGACTGGTGTCGATAGCCTGCTCTGGTGCAGGCGGGTGAGCGTTCGTCCATAGTGCCAAGGCCGTCGTGCGTCGCACCGGAAGCGTCTCTGCGCCGCTGTCTCTCACGGCAGCGAGAGGATCAGTGCGTGATGCCTTGTTCGCTGAAACAGCAGCTCCGCAACGCATGCCTTGCGATACGCTGGCCTCGGTGGTGAGCTCGTCAGCGTGGCAGTGGTGCGAGCGACAGGCGCTGCTGCGATGCTGGCGAGCAAAGAGACCCGCTGGCATCGTCCGAGGACGTTCCACAAGTGCAGGCGGCGGCGGCGGCGGCGGCGGCAAGTCGCTCGCAGGATAGCCACTGCTACTGCTGCTGCTGCTGCTGCTACAAGCGTCGGCACGCTGCGTACTAGAAAGCTCCAGCCGCGACCCTGATGCTCGCAGGGACACACCTGCTCGTCCAGACCGCAGCCGTTGATGTTGTTGTTGTTGTAGTTGCTGTTGCTGTCGCTGATCCGCTTCTAGTACCAGTCGAATGCGCTTGCCAATCGCCGCAGCCCGATGTTCCAGAACACGGGCGTATGCCTCGAGAATCGCTGTGCCCACATCCGTATTGTAACGAATGGCACACTGATCTCTGGTTGTATGGCCTACCCCCGTGAATATCTCCCGTAAAGCGTGTGCACCTCGCTCACACCGACGACGTGCAGCATAGCAACGCTCGAGCTTCTCCCGGCGCCATGGAATCCCAAAGCGACTTGCTTGGTTCAGTCTGTCAATCTTCAGCCGATACACAAACTCGGCTCTTTCCAGACGCTCCACCAGTTGGGTTAGTTTTGCGTTTTGTGCATCCGCGTCGACGCCCAGCGGCAACACAGCATCCGATGACAAGCGGAGCACGGCAGTTCGAGCATAGGCAACGGCACTGAAGGCGGCGTTCTTGGTCACTGCTTCGTAGAGGTCTGGGCCAAGCACCTCGCGGACGCGAATAAGCGGACGTCGCCGTGGGGTCAGCGACCAAGCGCTGGTCAGCTCGCTGAGATCATACCCGAAACAGCTACAGGAATACTCGCGGGTTGGACAAGGTATCGAACGCAAGACCTGTTCGTTAATGCTGCGAGCAACGCGCTGGATATCTTGAGCCTCGGCGAACGAGCGCTGCAACAACGCTCGGATGCCTGGTGATAGGCCCTCGGTGGGAACTCGTGGGCGTTCAATCCACCAGTCCGGTCCTCGAGTAGCCGTTGATTCGTAATGAAGCACACCGCTGAGCTCTCGAAAGGAACGCAGCATTTCTCGGATCGCATGATCCAAACTGCGTAGTCGTGGAAGGTGCTCTCCGATATCTGCGCGCAGACGACTCTCTAACACTTCAACACTGGTTCCGTCTGGAAGTGTTCGTCTGACTGGCGTACGAACGACGATCTGCTCACATGGCGATAGCAGAAAGTCGATTTCCATGCTCCAGCGTGTCGCCGCTTGTGCTGGCAGCGGTTCGAGGCGCTTGAACTCCCCGAATGTACCGGCATGGAGGTTCACGATAGCATGACTTAGCTGAAGCGCATTCGATGCGGCACCGAGGGAACTTGGCGAACTCGCCGTGTGCCGTGTCTGCATTGCAGCAGCAGTCGTTTTGGGTGGTGCTTCGTGTCTGGGGAAACGGGTGGCATCTTCGGCAGGCGCTGCACTCATGACGATCGTTGTCGAGCAGGTGCCCGCGAGCATCATCTTGCCGAGGCGCTCTTTCATGAGTGCTACACGCGTCTTCATCGCTTCGTATCGCGAACGGGAAATGGAGGACTGGTTTGAGCACCACTCCGACGAGCAAGTCGTTTCGAAAACGCTCGGATCCGTACGGATCGACGGGGCCGCTGCTGCTGCTGCTGCTGCTGCTGCTGCCACTGTCGAGGTATCTCGTACATCCAGCTGCTGATCAGTCGCACGGTCTCGTTGTTCCCGCTGCTGTTGCTCGGGGTGTGCGGGATGTGCATGCTCCCGCTGCTGCTGGCGAATTTCCCGGAAACGTCGAGCGAGCTCTTGCTGAATAACGAGACGGGCTTCGGCAGCAGCAGCAGCAGCTGCTGCTGCTGCTTGCGTATGAACGAGAATATCTTCGTCTCCGGCACTGGGGTCCGGGACGATTCCCGAGCAACCAGATGCAGCCACATCCAGGGTGCGCTCGGCTGGTGTATCCGGATTCCGTTCATCCGGCGCCGTGCGAAAGGATCTCATATCGCTATCCAATGAATTTGCAGCGACATGTGCATCGTCTGTTCGTGTGCGGGGCTTTTCTGGCGTCAGTGAACGCTCTCCAGAGGAGACAAACTCCAGGCGTTGGGGCCAGCGGATTTCCGAAGCCTCACTGGGGCTTGCTGATGAACGGTTGCCTCTCACAGCATCGTCGGATGCTGCGGATGCAGCTGGTGCTCGCGCCGCTGCATGCCCCCGCGTGCTTTGTCTGACGTCTTGCTCCGGTTTGGTTGCTTGGCGGTGGATTGCTTGCGCTGAAGAGGCGGACGGGCTTGGCACTGTGGGCGGCCGCTCGTCCACCAGCGTAGGTTTCACAGCTCGCGAGCGATATGAAGCGGTCATTTGCGTCCCGTGAGAAAGATTGCTCTCTGTCGCGTAACTTTCATGACGGGCATCACTGGGCGATCTTGCGATGAGGCGCTCCGGTTCCGTACGTTGGCGAGGCGTCTCGACCGTTGTCGTCGCTAGTATCTGCGGTGTACGAGACACGAAACTGCTGTGCGCACTAGCTGTTGCGGCTGGTACTGCTGCTGTCGCACTAGACGCATCGCTTTCGGATGGCGTGCTCGGTGATTGCATCCAAGCGAGTCCCCGAGCGAGCCTGCGCTGCGCTGGTGACGGTGTACGCGCTTCGTCACCCGGAGAAGAGATGTGGACGGGATCAGAGCCTGGAACAAGATTCCAGCGCTCATCGAATTTTTCCGCTGCCAGGTTTCGCTTTGGCGCTGCTTCCGACGGAACGGCACGCTCGGGGATTTTCTGCAGCGGAATGCGGGCGCTCGTATGATTCCGCTGAACGAGCAAGGTGGCATCCATGAGCCATGCTGCCGAGCGACTCTGCTCAAGCGCCTCCTGCATCGCTCGACACGCTTCTAGGCGCTGGCGAAGTGCAGATCCGACCTGCTCTCTGTCTCCGCTGTCGCTACCGGTACAACGGGGCTTTTCCGAGCGCAGCTTCTCTCCAGGCGAATATCCAATGTGTAGAAAGTTTTCATCAAGCGACGAGTCGGATGCGTCCTCGTTGGCCATGGCAGACGCGTACAGGTACTCTCGAATGGCTTCACAGCGCGCAATGAGCGCTTCGATTTGCCGATAACAGAGCGTGCGCAACGTCTCACTGGGGAGCGGACTTGAGCCCCGCGCCCGCTCTGGGGTCTCTTTTTGAAAGTCATTACCGTGGACTCTTTCACCAACCGGATCATGACTAGTCAGCACCTGATCATCGGGGCACGCTTCCAAAACTTGTACGGCACGGAAGAGAGCGTCTGCCGAAGCGAAATACCGCTCGTAGGCAGCTTCGTAATCGTTCCGCACCTCCGCAGCAACCGCGTCCTCTGCAAGCAGCCGCGCTAATACAACAGATGACCGAGCCGGACTGTGCTCTCTCCACGCTCTGATCGGTCGTTCACAGAACGCTGTCGAGTAGCGCTTGGCAGCAAGCTCCATACCCCGGAACGCCAGAACCTGCGCAGTACGCCCCCGAGGAACCTGAGGGAGCGCGCCCGCCGCGTCGCTGCACCGCGCCTTCGTGACGCGCATTTCGAATCGCCGCAGGCACATCGAAAAAGCCGCGGCGGCGATCAACGCTGGACGTGACGCTGGGGGGTGCATCCGCCGCACCCAGCAGATACGCCGAGGCTGTGCGCTGCTTGGCGGGACACCGCGAGACCAGCGCGATGCCCTCGCAGAGGCGCTCCTGGAATTGGCAGGCTCCAGAGCAGTCCGCTCATCTTGAACAGCAGCCTGATCGATCCAGCAACTGGACGTGTGCGGCGTCTACTGCGGGCGCGCGCGCCCTGCCACACTGGATACGCCGCTGCGGGCGCCATGCGGAGGCAGGACGCGACGGAGATGCCCCGGATGGAGGCGCTCGGCACTCGGGCGAGGGCGCTGCAGAGAAGTCGCAGCCGGCAAGGTGCGCGCATCTCCATTGGAAGTGTCCTTCTTATCCAGATATATACAGAAAGATTCAGGTTTTAATTTGGTGTGCGGTGGCACGCACGCTCCAGATTTGGCGCCAAAAGGGTTTCGAATGCACGCACGCACGCACGCACGCACGCACGCAGACACGCATGGCCCCGGAGATGCACGCAGGCGCCGTTCATCTGGACGCGCGAGATACGTGCGCGCTGCATCTGCCGCCTCCCTGGGATCGCGTCCACTCACTGCGGTGGTACGCTTCGAAGCAGTGCTGGGGCGTGACACCACAAGACGCTATCGCAGCGCATAAGGAACTTGAGAAAACTTGGTGTATTGTATACGGCACTCGGGGTGTGAGGCGTACTCTCGGTGACGAAACTTCGGAGAGTCTCTGAGGGGAAACGCGTCGGAGGCGAGTGCTCTCCGCCGGGCGCACGCGGCGTCTGGCGCTATTCCTCCGTTTGGCGGTAGTACGCCTCACTTGACAGCGCTGAAACGCAGCGCGCGTGTGCTTTTGCCTATGAGTTGCCACGTGGACAGCTTACCGGACGCAGTTACCTCGGATGAGGACGACCGAACTCCAGAGCAGTGTACGAGCGAGACGGAAGACAGTCTGGAGCGTCACGTAGGTTCCTGCGCGGAAGCTTTAGCCGCTTTTAAGGGCAAGGCAGATTCTGGGCACCAACCATGTGCAAGTTCATGGAATGATTGTGGTAGCGCGCTCAACTACGAACTGCTGAGCACAAAACGCTGCACGATCAAACGCGGACGACGACCTGCGGCAACGTTCCCTGCACGCTCTGCGCTCAAGTCTAGCCCCGTCGCATGGATCGACGACGCCACAACGGCGACAACGACAACCACCCTGAACTCCGCTGGAGGCAGTCATCTGTTCGTGAATGCTGGAACGGTTCGTCGTTGTGCCCAGTGCGGTGCCACCGTGACACCACTATGGCGCTCTGGACCCGCCGGGCCCAAGTCGCTCTGTAACGCCTGTGGTGTACGCTACAAGAAGCGCCTCCACCACACCGGCAGCGACATCGACGCCAAGCTCGCAATGGATGCGTCCAGCCTGCCGTCGCTGCACCGGACGTCCGTGGATGTAGCAACAGGAGCAGGAGCGCCCCCTTGGACGGGCGCCGAGCGAACACCAGCGCTGCCGGTCGCGCTTCGATCCGGTTCCGGCTCTTCCGTCAATATCCAGCCACCTCGCCCGGGGGCAGCACAGGGCCGGCGTCAGCGGACACGACCTGTTCGCAGTCGAGCGCCGTTTGCGCCCTGTGTCGAGCGCATGACACCGCCTTGCAGCGCCCCAGGTGCCACGAACGCGCTCGGCATAGCCGCAGCGGCGAACGCCAACCCGATACCCCTTGAACGCACAGTGCCACGTGAGGCCAACGCCAAAACACCAGCGTCGTGGCACCTCTTGTTCGATCCAGACGACCGAGCGGTCTTTGGATACTACTGTGCGGCTCATGATGCTGCCCTGACAAGTCTACCGTACGCGCCGAGCGATACCGAATGGGCGCGGCGACACTACTTCGTTGAGCGACCCTCGCCATGAGATCGCCATTGGCTATCGAGTATCGCCATTATCTAACCACGACGCAGGCCACAATCGACTGCCGCGCTGACCTGGGACGCCCCCGCACAAGACACTCGACGGACAGTCGCTTCCGCGTACAACCGCGAGCCACTGGCGCTGTCACATGCGACAGCAAAAGCTTCCCGGCTGGCGCGTGCCGCCAAGGCGGCTCAAGCAGCCTCTCCAAGTCGCAGCTTGGTTACAATGTTCATCGCTTGTAACTCCTGGAACAAAAGTTTGCAGGCATACGGTAACAGGACTCGCTGCATCGCATCCCCTCGACGGCAAACCTGACACCAGTCTCTGGCGCCCAGATACCCGCACGACTCACACACAAAAGCCGTAAAGGCGTCCGAACTGTACATGAGACGCTCGAGCACTAACAAACTCGCCCCGTGACCCAACAGCGAGTCGCGTTCCATTTCACCGAGTCGGAGACCGCCGTCGCGACTGCGACCCTCCGTGGGCTGGCGCGTGAGCACCGCACGAGGCCCTCGTGCCCGCCCGAAGCACTTATCCACTGCCATATGTTTCAGGCGTTGATAGTAGATCGGTCCAAAAAAGACGTGTGCAGCGAGCGGCTCCCCGGTGATGCCGGAATACAGCAGGTCGCGGCCGGCGTAAGAGTAGCCCGAACGAAGGAGCACTTCGGCGCAAGCCTCGGTGCTATCGAGTCCGGTGCGTTCCACAAAAGCGGTTGCGTCGCGCAAACACCCGTCAAGAGCTGCCGCTTTGCCCGCGATCAACTCGAACACCTTGCCAACTGTCATCCGCGACGGCATACCGTGCGGATTGAACACAATGTCTGGGCGTATGCCGCTGTTGCCGTGCCATGGCAAGTCGGTTTCAGGGGGAATCAGTCCAACGACGCCCTTTTGACCGAAACGAGAAGCGTACTTGTCACCCTCAACGACTCGACGCGTTTGCCGCACCATGACTTTGATGAGGCGCAGGTCATTCTGATCCTGTGTGACGAGCACCTGATCAACGACACCGGCACCGCCCGGCGCTCGATAAACCGCCGGTGCCGGTCGTCGAAGCGAGCGTTGCCAACTAGAGGCAAGAGAGCCAGCGGCATCTCGTAGGGTTCCTATAGTGCCAGCAGCAGCACCAGCAGTGAGCGCTGTGGAATGACCTGCCTGCGACTCTGGTCCGGAACGCAGCAACGGCTGGTGCAGCGTCTCGGTCGGCATCACCTTGTTGACCAGGATTGCCCCCGGCGGCAGCGGCATACCCGGAGCAACGATACCGTCGCTATCGAGTGCTTGCTCTAGATAGCGTCGTCTGCGTTCGGCGGCGAGCTCGGGTTCCTGGCCGGACGTCGAACGCACCCCCGTCACAGATATGGAGGCAGTGGTGCCCGGGGCACCCTCGGTGGCAGTTGTGTAGGCCACGGTCGGTGTTGTCGTCGTCGTTGTCGTTGTCATTGCCGGTTCAATGGTGTCACGAGTGCCGTTTGGGTAGACGCGCAGGCTCACGGGGTACTTGCGCAGCACCGTGCAACGCCCCAGGCCGCGATCCACACTGGCCCTGTTCACGACCAGGGCATCCTCGATGTCGTATCCGCTGTACGACATGACTGCCACGACAGCGTTCTGTCCACCGGGTAGTCGATGATAGTGCGTAAACTCTACTGCTCGTGTCTGGACCAGGGGTCGCTGGGGATAGTTCAGCAGATAAAGCAGTGCATCCGTTCGTAGATGCTGATTATAGGCCATTGCACCGATAGCCTGTTTGCTCATGGCACACTGATAGGTGTTGCGAGGTGACTGGTTATGGTTTGCGAACGGAATCAGACCCGCACAAGCACCTAGAATGCTCTCTGGCGATATTTCCAAGTGCGTATAACGATTCGTTTTTTGCGTTAAACGCTGCTCTTGTTCCTGCTGTCGATCGTCCTGTTGTAACTGCGCAATATCGAGAGCGATCAGCGCGTCGTTCTCTTCATTCGGATCCAGATATTCTACAATACCTTGCTGGAGGAGGTCTTCCCAACGCAAGAGCCCGAGTTCCAGGTCCTCCAGGTGGCGACGCTGGAGTCGCAGCGTCCCCCGTTCACGATCTACGACGAGAAGCGGTCGACAAACGCGTCCAGCATCCGTGGCGACGTGCACAGCTCGCCATGCCCGCGTTGAGCTTTCCCATATGGAAAGAAAAGCACCCAGGGCCCCGCGCTGGCGATGCGCTCGTAACTGTTCAGTGAGCGCGCTGGGATGCAGGTGCATACCCAGCAGAAGACCATTCACAAACACCAAAGCCGGCCGTTCATCGGCATCGGGCGCCCCGGCAGGTCGGAGGCCGTCACCAGACGCGGAGCGCCAGCTTTCGCTACTTGCCAAGTCGTAATCGGCGAGGGCTCGGATATCCTGCGTACCCAGGTCGTACACCAGGCGACGCACCGCCGTATCCTCTTCCTCGGTGGTAACGTCGGCCAGCAACGCCAGATTCTTGACGAGGCCGCAGGATTCACCCTCGGGGGTATCACACGGGCAGACCATACCCCATTGGCTAGGTTGTAAAGCCCGTGGTCCGCTAATTTTGCGCGTCTTCTCGAACTGCGAGGTGATTCTGCTCATCATCCCGATGACAGCGACGTAGCTGAGTCGACTGAGCACCTGCGTGACGCCTTGCCGCTCCATACGGAACCGTTTCAGCGCCCAGTTTCCCGAGCTGAGGGCGTGTTCAAATCCGTGGCTAATGGTTTCGCTGCGTATACAGCGCGTCACGTCAAAGTCCTGCGTTCGACTGGGCTTCGCGAGCACCTGATCCGCGTGCCGGCGGATATCCGCATTCAGCTTCTTGAACAGGTCCTCGAAGAGCAACGCCAACAAGGGACCCGCAAGCTCTAGCCGTTTGTTCCCATAATAGTCCTTGTCATCGAGGCTCTCTGGATTCGCCTTGGCCGCCAGGACACCTCGAATCATCAGTGCGAGATATAGACACTTGTCGCTAAAATCGATGCCGTCACAGGGGATGTGCGGGAGCACGAGGGTCCGAAGTAGCGCACGAGCTTCCTCTTCTAGGCTCGGTTTCCGTCGTTGGCGTTGCTCGGTAGCTATCTCCGCACTTCGCCACGCATACAGGCGGCTCAACGAACGCAGGCGCTGCCCTATGTAGCGCAGGGCATCGCTTGCCGAGTGCACGCCGAGTCTTTCGGCGTGCTCTAGCGACGGCTCCAACAGCGATGCATCCCAACTGATGAGCGCAACCTGCTCTGCTGCACTCCGTATGCCCATGGCGCGGAAGATCACCACGATCGGAATATCCTCCGTCAAGGTGTTATGCCGCAGAAAGAGACGCTCACCCCGGTAAACAACCGCAGTGCGTGACTTGCGCTCCGCAGTGGAACTCGTCACCGTCGCACACAGGTCGCCGCGCGAATCGAGCTCAATCAACATGCGATTCTTACAGAGTTGCTCCTGGATGACGATGACACGTTCTGCGCCACGCACAATGAAGTAGCCGCCGGGGTCGAGCGGGCACTCACGGAAGCGCTCCGCAAGCTCGGTGTCGCTGCGAGCCTGCAGGAGGCAGCAACGCGAAGAGCGCAGCATGATCGGTAAGTAACCTATGAACAAGTTCGATACCGTTTCGCGCCGACCGCAGTGATAGTGCTCAATATCGACGAAGATTGGCGCAGCGTAGGTGAGGTCGCTGACGCGACACCGGTGCGGTGTCAGCGGTCGCTGCACGTCAACGTGCTCATAGACGCTGGGCGTACCGACCCGTATATCCAGGTACTTGAGAAACCATTGTGATGAAGCTTCACTGGTTACGTAGCCGTTCCATTTAACGATCTTTTTGAGCTCCGTGTCGACGAAGTAGTTAAATGAGGCAATGTGGTGACGAATGAGCGGCTGTGCTTGGAGATAGAGTGGAATGAGCTTCCACTTGTACTCCAGATCGCGAACAGGTGATGCTAGTTCTAGATCATTCGCCGTTCCAGGATCATTCATTCGTTTCCAGGTGTCTTGGTGGTGTTTTGTGTTTTTTTTTGCGGCTCCAGCACTTGGCTTCCGAGCTGGTACCCTGTGCGCGATGGCGCGATCGCTGCCGCGGAGCAGCAGCGCCTCGCACTGGCAGGTTTCCTAAATTCAGGTCCTTTTGGAACATGTATGGAAATAAACGCTAATAACGGACATGTCGATCTCGTGTCTGAAGCAGTGACTAAACGAACTTTTATGAATATTTAGGGATGTATTGCCCCATGCGAATGTGGCGCATGCGTCCCGCCCCTCTGTGCAGCGCGGCACGCCCCGGTGCGCTCCGGAAGCTGCGATGCGTTCATCTCAACGCACGAGCTACTGAGATGCTTCTGCGTAGCGCTCAGCCGCGCTCGAGAAAGAGCTCCCCCAAACGCAACCTGTCTGTGTGTGTTTCTTTTGCTCAGTGGGTGGGCAACGCGTTTCCGAGTGTCTCTTGGGCCTGTGCGCGTGCGTGCCTCGTTGTGGCTTTCGCTCAAGTTTGTCTTCTGGGGTAGTACATCCGGCTTGCGTTACAGGGCGCTTGTCAAAAGCGAATAACACGGAGAACGTTGCCGGTGCTGGTCAAGAGCGCTGGTTGTGTTTCAGACCGCACCTGCTGGTACGCCACATAACGGGTGTACCTTTTTTTTTGCAAATCTTCTTTGGGGAATACCGTTTAGGGGGTCTGCGCGTGCTCGAGGCGGAACCTGCAGCGCGAGTGCCGAGCAACGACTCGTGGGCCGTGAAGCCGTCCGACCACCACCACCACCACCACCACCAGGATAGGTTCGAGCGTCACTGAACGCGAATGCGTCGACGTCAGAACTCCGTTGCCTCTACAGCAGTTGCAGGCCAGGTGTTGACTGCCGATGAGCATACCACCGAGGCAGCCGGTACCGGAGAGTTCGGCGCGCTGCTCGCCGTAACCTCCGAAACTGAGGCAGCGTCCTCCGCTGCCGCACAGCACGTGAAGCGGGGCGGCACTGCGCACGATACGGAGACCGAGCAAGAGCTCGAAACGCCTCGCTCATTTTCGTTCGGTTCGCATGGACGTTTCACGCCGCTGTGGCATCGTCCCAGCAAAGGCAAATATGAGCTGCAGCCATCGCTCATACAAGAGGTGACGACACATCTGGAGAACTCTCGTCTCCCGGAGAAAGATTTTTGGGACGATAATGAAGTGACGACAGCTGTTCTGTGGGGATTCACCAACCTCCTCTTTCTCATTATCGCGGTACTGGCGCTGCGTCCACTGCTGCTGAACTATATCCGCGGGAAGCCGCCCTTGGATCTCGAGTTCTTGATGTGGTCACTGGACGGCGCAGTGAGCACGTTGCTACTCTATGCCGCAATGGTCGTGGGCTCCTTTTCGGTGTTTGTCCTGCACTGGCTCGCCGCCAACGGTTGGATATCGGTTCCGCTTCGAGAGTTGCTCTATCGTTTCGCCTGTGGCATCCATCTTTTGGTGCCCTATAAGGTCTTCTTTCAGCGCTCGCTTTCACCGGTACCCGCCTTTTTCATTGGACTTCAGAGCCTTTCGCTGCTCCTGAAAAACCATTCCTACTATTTTGGTATTCGCGTTGTCCAACTAGAACGCCAGTCCCTGTGCCCCGAACTCGTCAGCCTGCGACGTTTCCTGTACTTTTTGGTTATCCCCACGCTGGTCTACCGCATTGAGGGTTACCCGCATTCACCCCGCATTCGGGTCGACTTTTTGGTGCGGCGCACGCTCCAGGCACTGGGCTGCATGTTCCTCATCTACGAGCTCGTCGTCTATTCCATGCTGCCGGTGTTTAAACAGGTCAACGAGCTATCGAACGTGGAGTTCATCGTGGAGCTCATGATACCGGCTGTGCTGCTCTGGACAATGCTTTTCACGGTGACCTTCGAGGTGATCCTGAACGTGTTTGCCGAAGTGACGTACTTCGGTGATCGGCGCTTTTACGAGGACTGGTGGAACAGCACCAATCTGAGCGAGTTTTCCCGCAAATGGAATCGACCAGTTCACGACTGGCTCTACCTGCACGTGTACCGCTGTTTGGTGAAGCAGCGCTATCCCAAGGCCATCGCGCAGATGTTCGTGTTCCTGTTCAGCGCCATTTTTCATGAAATGTTGCTGAGCATAACTTTTCTGCGAGTGCGGGTCTGGATGTTCACGCTCATGATGTTACAGATTCCGCTCATATACATGGCGAAGCTCATACCGGCGAAAACGTCGAACAAGCCGCTCATGCGGCGTGGAGCGAACCTCTTCTTCTGGTTCGGAATGTTCTTTGGACCCGCATTGCTTTTTTTGCTGTATTCCAAAGACTACTATCAGGGTCATTAACGGGAGTTCATGATGCGTTGGTTTGATCTGTAAAGCGGTGGCGGCTACTTGTTCATGTTTCTGGGCGTTTGCTTCTGTGTGTATGGGTGTGTGTGTGTAGAGCGTTCTACGCGATGATGTGCAAAGCCGCCGTCCGGTGCATCGGCTGGCATCTCGTTTGGTGATACGTTTGCGTACGTATAGGTATACGTCGAGTCGCAGAGGCACGCCCGCTGCGATGATTCGTTGACGACGAGCGCACATTGGCCGAACTCGACTTACCGAGAATGCGTATCGGCTGCAGGTTTAGAGGCGGCGCAAGCTTTCTTTTGCAACGTCAGCCGCATGCGCTGTGGTTCACGGTAACCGGGCACCGGCCGACAATCGATATTCGAGGTGAGTGGTTAGGACGCACGCTTGAGAGCGGAAGAGCTGAGTTGCCCGTCTGTTGCAGAAACGAATCGGGTGCTGCATATAGTCATACGTAACGTTGGTCACGATGCAGGCGTCAAAAAAGTTGCACAAGTCGATTGCAACGAACGACGAAATTCCCGAAGAGAGCTCTGCAGTGCGCTTTGGACGCTCATCATGCTTCTGATAGCCGGCATCTTGAATTGCATGTCGAGTGGCCTCGGCTGGCATGCAACGTACGCAGGCACCATCCGGGTAGCGAGCGCCGCATTCTACGCGTGCTTCATGCAATCCAAAAGGGATGAGCTGTACATATGCGATGTTGCATCGCCAGACCAGCGAGCGCGCACGGGTATTCACTGCATCCGCTTGTCGGCTTGCTTATAGCACACGACGCCGGCTGCAGCGGACCACATTCGAACGCACAAGCCACTTGTTCATGCCCTGCAGTTTCATGAACATCATGCCATAAACGCATGATGATCTGGAATGACGCTAGCCCTGAATGACGGCTTCTGATAGAGTTCGTGCACACGAGCTTTTCAACCAGATCATGTCACCAAAAAATGCCACGGATTCAAACGCGTACCAGATGCGTTCTAGATGCACGTCTTCTAGCGTCGAGCGATAGGCATCGGTCTATGTCCCGAGGTCGTGAGTATTCGCCGCAGCGACGCTCCAGTTTGGGCGTCATAGGAACGCATGCGCAGCGGCATGCTTGTCGTGAGATTCTGGTGCATCTACGCATACATCCACGTTGCGTCTCCGTGGCTGTATCGGCACTTTGAGTGCCGCCGCCGCCGCCGCCGCTCCCACCAGTTCCATGCCAGATATAGGCACTGGCAAGAGGCACCACAACGCTGCGTGCGCAGGCGGCTGGCTTCGGTGTGCGATTCGCACCGGGCAACGTAAATGCCGCGCGTCCGTGCTCAGAGGTACCCGTGCGGATCGCTATGATAGCCACGAATTCTTCGTGCAAGGGCGATATCTCGCGGCATGATGGTCACTCGGCGAGCGTGGATTGCACAAAGATTGCTGTCTTCGAAGAGGTGTATGAGATAATCCTCTGCTGCGGTTTGCAATGCCTCGAGCGCACTTGCCTGCCAGCGGAACGCGGAGCTTCCAAATAAACGCTCACAAATCTCTCGTACAAGGCGCGCGAACGGTAAACGGCGGAGCAGCAACTCCGTGGAGCGTTGGAACTTGCGAATCTCCATGATAGCACGTGATCCGGGCCGGAAGCGGTGCTTGCGTTGTACACCAGACCGTGTCGTCCGTCGCGCGACAGTGAAACCGGCGGCTTGCAGCGGTGCTCGAGGTGGAAACGCGCTCGCCACAGATAGCCCTCGCTGAACTGTATTCGCATCAGCGTTGGTAGTGGCGGTGGTGGGTCCCGGTGGCAACGGCTCCGCTCTGCCGGCTGAGACGCGTTCGCTGCGTCCCGCGCCAGTAGGCCTGTTTGCCGCTTCTTCTGTGAGAAGCCTCGTCTCCGCTAGATTCGATAACGACGAGCCGGGCGGACCGGCCACGCGTCGACCGAGCAGTGAACTGGAGCGTGCGACGCTCCCCAGCAGCGACTTGAGGCGCGACTGTGCCTCGTCCGGTGAACTGCGTTCAGGTTCTGGCTCAATGTTTTCATCCTGCTCCGCCACAGTCGTTCTTTGTAGCTGTTCTCTAAGAGACTCATCGCGGTTCAACGCCTGAGTCTGACGGTATTGATGCGCATCCCCGACGGGGTTCCCAAACACGCGCACCATGGAGACCTGCTCACCGCAAGCGTGCTCGTGCGGTACTGCCTGCCCCCTGGTAGCTGGTAGGCGAACGCGTGCTGCGCGCACCGTTACACGATCGGATTTGAATTGGCGCGCCGCTGGAGCGTTTGCGAACCCTGTGGCCGCTATATACCTAAAGCTTTATAAAAAGGAAGGATTGATGTCATGGACCTGCAGGGCGATTTTTTTCATGCACAAAACGTTTCCCTAGGCCAGCGTTCTCCGATTATGCGCATTTTTCTTCTCTTACTTTTTTATGTGTGTTTGTTTCAGTGCGCGGTGAGGTATCCATCAACCCCCTATTCCCAAGTTGCATTACCTATACTTCATCTCGGATATTCTGGTCGTTTCATACGTCCTATCGTGTGACGAGCCTGCCGAAATCGACAGCAATCGCGCCTGCAGGGCGATGCGCCGCACCGATCCGCGAGTTTTGCGCAGGGCTTTCATCGCACCAGAGCTTCGCCCCCGGGAGCGTGTGCGCACATGCTGTTTGGTGCCTTCATAGCTGACGCGTTCGAATTGCGTTCATATTGAAGAAACAAAAATCAAAGGGAAAGGCTTGGACTTGCAAGTCGAGGATTCTGGAAGGCCTGCATCGCTGGCTGCTGGAAAAGAACGAGAGAATCCTCGTTTCGGCTACTATCGAGCGAGGAAAAGCAGGTGAAGAACATGGGAGATAGGCGAGAAACTGTGTTTCCCTGAGGGAGCGATGAAGAGTCTGTAGTTGTACAGTTGGTTCGAATTGTAGGAATCCTTGCATTGGTGCGTTCAACCAGAGGCAATTGACGAATGGAATTCGGTAACCGGGACTTTAACAACGCTCTCCGTATCAGATGATGTGCGGTGCGGAAGACGATGCCCGAGGAGCTGTTGCGATCCAACTTTGTGGGGCTGCTTCTCAGAGTTGAAGTGTTCAATTAGAAACTTAAGCCGATAGCCGTCGGTCGGTAAAACAATGCTGGGACGCGTCTGCGCGTGGGCATATTCATGTACCCGACAAGTTCGTGAAATATTTTTTGTTTCACGGGCACGTATAGTTGTCGTATCGTTCTCACGAACAAAGAGACACCCGACTGCCAGAGTGTCGCTTCCGTTCGGGAGAGCACCCATTATTCCGCACCATACATCCGAGTTTCACCGGTTCCGAACTCTGCTTTACTTTTGGGAACACGCTCCGTGCATTCTGTCGCGCGGGCGCCGGCAATGAATCCCACAGCGCTACCGCAGACATCGCACAGAAACGGAACGGCGACGCTATCTCCTTGTTGGGGTCGTCGAGCGCCTGCGCTGCTCGCCGCTCTGCACCGTCTCGAGACGCTGCTGCCCGCCCTGGGTCAGAACACGCCTGCGCTCCAGCGTTCTCTGGCCGCTACGCTTGCGCTTTCACGGGGGTATCGAGCTGCCCGGAGTCGTCCCGACCTGGTGTTTGAAACGACTAGGACCGTAAATCAAAAGTCAGCTGGAGAGCATGGTGTCCAGATTGACTGAATCGTGGTGCTTTCCGCGGTCTTCCTGCAGGAATGCATTCTATCCAGAACGAAAGGATTATCTCGCACAAATCGAATCTACGCTTGTCTCAGTTTAGAATAGAACGCTGAACTGCATGGTGTGTTCTTGGCTTTTGATTCTTTTGTACAAGTACATCTTCGACAGTACCAGTGCAGCAGTCCGGGTTTTTTTGGACTCAAACGCAGGTCCGGGTGTCTCGGTCTTCGTTTTGGAAAGGCTCCTCCGACGCTTGAACACTGGAATTCTTAGCGTCATCGGAATTGCCATGATTCATGACTCCCTTGAATACGGGCATACAACATAACAAATATGATCATTCAAAGCGTACGTACAAGCATCGACTCCTCTCCTCTCTTAATGTGCAGAATGTTCAAATCACGTATACTTCACGTTATCGACCTCTCTGTTTCAAGGCTGATCGTGGGCGAAGCGATTTGCGTGGCAGGAGTAAAACAGCAAGACCATCGATGTCGTCTCTTGACGCTTTGTTCACCAGCGCATCCCAAAGGTTCACTGGACCTGTCGCGTCAAATCGTTGATCTCGTTTGTAAAGGAGACACGTCCTCTCGGTGTGAACATCGATAAAACGGGATTCGAACCCAGTGCGGGGTGCGTCATGTGACATGTTCCCTGAGGCTCGCACTCCTCCGCTTTGCATGCGAAAATGTCTGAAACTCGGATATGAGTCATCGCAGCGATCGCTTCCAGTGCATCGTTCTTCACCAATTTGCACCAGGGTAGTGTACACGGATCATGAGCTCTCGATTTGTTCTCCGACGAGCCTTCGCCGTCCGGCACTTGTTTCATCATGGAAAACACCACGTTTCACAAATCCTCCACCAAGTGGGCTGCAGCCGCTTTTGGTGTGTGCAACGGGCATCGTACGCGCCGATGGAATCGCGCACAAGAATGCCGTCATCGCAGGGTGCCGCGGCTGGCGAGGAAACTGAGGACGGCATCCAAAGGGGCCTTTCGTACCCGCCAAGTACGAGTATCAGGCAATAAAGCAAGCGTTTGCGCGCCACAGGGCAGCACTCGGAGGAAGAGGCGCGTTAGACATCACTGAACACCCGATCACAACCGGGTACGTCATCGCTCCAAAAGAACGCACCAGGCCTGTATACATGGAAGGTGAATTCGGCAACCGAAGCCTAGATCGTAACTTTCACTAGTGCATGAAATGCCTGGGCAACAGCCGGACGCCGTGAACTCGGCACTTGCGTGCCACCGTCAACACCCTTCGACTCCTGACATCGAAGCTGACTGGTCAGTATCGACTGTCGTATATACGGGCGGAGACAAGAGCGAGGTAAAGAATCAGTGACAGAAAATCCTGCAACACCTGCAATTGACAATCGCAGGAAGATACCGAAACTTTAGAATGTATACCCGAGTTACAGGGCCTGTTCCAATTTTTCCCGACATGCCTGCGCATTACCGTGCGCCATGCGTCGTCGGCAGCTGGCACACGAAACGCCGCCTACAGCGTCGACATCTTTTCCGTTCGCGTTTGCACAGGCAATGTCCAGGCCCGATGCAGAAGCTCGAATCCTGCTCCTGTACACATGTCACGACCGTGATCTGCCTTGCTCGTGCACAGCCCATAGCGCCGGTTCCGCTTGCATGCGCGTGCAAGAGTCCTATTGAGCCCGTCAGCTAGCGCGCACTGCGACCTGGCCGCGCCTCATGGGCATCGCGTGCCGCAGCGACGCCAGTGGCGACATCCTGCGTGCCTCCGTTCAGCCGCGCTGCGTGCCGGAGCGACGCCAGGCGCTTGCGTGACACGCGCGCTGTCCGTCAACGACGCCTGCCGACTCCGGTGGCGAGATGCTGCGTGCGCGCGTCACGAACCCGATCACGAGAGGCGCAGTGCGCTTGCCGCCACCAGGAGATTCTTAGAAACGGTTCCATTTAGTACAATCATGTACAATAATGCATCTGAGGGTTGTGACGTTCAACGGGCACGCGAGTCCGGCAGCGCTCGTTAGGAGCGCTTCTGGCGGAGACTCCACGAGCTTTGAGTGTAACGTCATTCGTCGTTTTTTTGGTGCGCGTGTACCGCACGCACTGCTCTGGTGTGTTGTCTTGTGTCTATTCAGGCAGCGGACTGGCGAGCATAGAGCGTACACGACGCAAAGTTTGCTACCGCACAGACTAGGGTGCGCGGTAGCTCCGTGCCCTCTGAAGCGCTTTTTTGTTCCGGGAGCTTTCGCGGGGCGTACTCGCTTCCTGGACAAGAGTTTTGTATCTTTTGCACAGTTTTCTTGGGTGGAGCCGATCTGTTGACTCCGTGTATTCTGAATTGCGGGCGTGTAACTAGTGAGAATGGCACAGCGTGTGCAGCTAGAGCGAAACTCGGAGGGTATCGGACCTGCCTGGGATCGCACGGACACGGCTGCTTCTGCTGCCGAGGCGGTGGCGAGTGAAAACGCCGCAAGCTCCTATTCTCCACTCGAGTTTGGTCTGGACTTGCAGGGAGCATGGAGTTTGGTGGATAAAGATGAATCCGGGGGTTGGCCGAAAACCTCGGGTTCCGCACGGGACACGCAGCAGTATCCGAGCGCCCGCCGCTCTCTTGCAGGAGCCGCCCACTCCAGCAGCTTGGGGTCTTCATTCGATAGCGTTCTGGGTTCTAGTCACGTCGCAGAGCAAAAATGGCCAGTCACTCGAGCAGAGGCCGGCACCACTAGTTGGCCAAGGCGTGAGCCGCCAGGTGCGAATCTCCCACCGACCAACGGCACTGGAGCGGGACGTGCCTCTGCGCCTCCATCCCCGAACGTGAATGTTCCTGCTTCCGGGGCTCCGGTCATACGGAGCAGCGCATCGTCTCCGCTTCACCCGCGCTCACCCAAGTTCTCGTCGAATAGCTCGCTAGCGACAACAGCGAGCGTATCGAGTCCCGGCAGCTCACTCGCCATGTCTGATCGACGCGGTGCTCCGCGAAGTCATGCATCCAGTGGACCCAGAAACAATGCGTCGGGTGCTGCTGGAATGCTGTCGGCTGGCGCGAACACCGCCCAGCTCACGAGTCGACCGGGCGTCTACCCGTGTCGCGAGGGTGCACCCGATTGTTTGCATTATCTGAAGACTGGCCGCTGCCAGTTCGGGGCTCGCTGCAAGTTCAATCATCCGCCCCGAGACGCACGACTGATTGATTCGCTCAACCGTCGTGACTGCTTCGACTGGGTCATGACCGGCTCATGTCCTTATGGGAGCAGCTGTAAGTATAACCATCCCGCACTGGATCCCGCGGAGCGGCCTATGCGCCTGCATCACGTGAGCGGTTCGGTGGGGGCTGCAGCCCCGCGTGACGCTCGCCGCCGCTCCGAACACGAGCGAGCCGCGGATGCCGCATCCTCCTGGTTGTCCAGCAGCGTCCCAAAACATCGCTCGTGTGACGACGACACCATGTGCCGAGCAGAGAGCACAGTGAGCATTGGATCGGCACCAACGTGCTCGCCTACAGAGCTTTCCTGGTCGCTGCCGTCGCCACGCGAACAAACGCCGTCCGAGAAACATGTTGGCAGTTGGCCAGGTGCAGCGGAGCGAAGTTCGGATCCGCTGCTGTGGTCGCCGTCCCAGCGCGGGTTATCGCACGGCCGCAGTCAACCTGTACTGAAACCCTTCAATGCAGCACCTGGAACACCGGTTCATCGATCGTTACCGCCACCGCCGCTCCTGCCGCCTGCACGTTCGCCACACTCGTTCTCGACACCGGATACCAGCGGGGCGGGTTGCTTGTCGATCGCAGGTAACGCATCACTGGGCAAAACGATTCCAGGGGGCACCACGGGGCACTCGCCGGCCTCGGCAACTCGAGAGTCCATCGCGAGAAGTTTTCATGCACCGCTGGTTTCGAGCGTGTTGGATGTGCGCGACCACGTGCCCGGTACACCGGGCACGAACGTGAACGCAGTTCCTTTTGCTGCAAGCCCGGTGCCGCCAAATACCTGGACAACACAGGGTTACTGGTCGGGTCCGCAGCGCCCGAGCACAGAGCCGGCTTCATCATGGAACGAAGACGGTGTCAGCGCAGGCCGGCTGTCGTTCAGTGGACTCGAAGCGGGTCCTGGACGTGACGCCGGGGCGGACCCCGTCTATACCACGGGCCGGGAAATGCACGAGTGGCAAGCTTCTGTATGGTCATCGAACGATTCCAAGGCGCTATCGTCGAGCGCTCCGTACTCAAGTTGGCCTGTTGGGCGAACACCGAACGAACCTGAGCTAACTGCAGAATGGCTGGATGATTTCTCACCTCCGTTGCGCGCTTCCGCAGTGCAACCGACATCGTTACCGACACCCGGATCCGAGCATGCCGCCGGGAGGTCCACGAACCCGGAGCGCACGACAGCGGCCACCGCAGCGCCCATGCCCTCACTGGAGCGACCTTAACGACCCGTACGATCGGTGTTTGTATGCCCTACCACGGAGCAAGCTCGAAGTCGACGGAGGACTGGATCCATGCTGCTGCCGCACAACGGTGGCGAGTGACCGCGAGTCGCAGGCACGGACGAGCGCATCGACGCTCTTCAGGAAACTAGGGGATCTCTCTCTCCCTCTGTGTGTGTGTGTGTGTGAATAGCTATCGGGAACGAGAATGCGGGGTGTCTGGATTTGTGTATGCTTTTGTACGTGCATAGGTCTTAAAGATTAATGTATCATGGTCATCATTGCATGGGTGCTAGTCCAGAGTCGCTGTGCGGGCTACAGCGCGTCCGTCGTGATCGCTCACCGTTCACGTCAACGGGCTGTTTCATGGAGTCGTTTTCAACACGAGCGCAGTTTTGTTTGCAAAGTAACAGCAAACGAGAAGCACGTGTCTGCTCTTCGGAACAGTGGCAGTTGCAAGAGCAGCAGCTGACCAGCAGCGGGCAGGATGCAGCACAGTGCATCGATGCTGCGACGCTGGAGCATCGCCTGGCACATCATCAGAGAACAGACTGCGTACCGCTTTACCGTTACATAGAGGTCAGTATGTAGGACGCTATGTCTGCTGCTGTGGTTGTTCTACCTGATGTTCATTGCGGAGGCATCTGGTGTCAAGGCTGCGCTCGCACGCCGTACCCAAGAAGGCGATACTCCGGTTCCCTGGATATAGTGTGCGACACGTCAGGCGGTTTTGGATTGCTTCATCCGAGGGTATACACGGAGACAGCCCCTGTAAAGCGTACACTCGCGATCCGAATCCAGGATGGTGATAATGATAGTGATGATGGTGATGACAATGCTGATAGTGACGGTGATGGTGGTGATGATAATGATCGTGATAATGATAGTGATGGTGATGGTGACGCTCTGGTCCAGTTCCCGGCGTTTATACGGCGTGCATCACGTGACGCCCATGTCAGACTAGAAAGGGACGGGTGCTCTCATTCGGATGATCATGCTCAAGTTTGGGTCAGTATACTTTGTCGTCATCACCAGCCTGTTGCGGGGTTTTGTATGATTAGCTCCGTTTCCTCTATCTCTTCTCTGCAGCATGAAAGACGCCGGTCATTCCTGCCCCTCCAGCTCTGTTGTCAGGAGTCGAAGGATGTTGATTGCGGTGTTCCAGTCGCAATGTCGACACGCACAGCTGCTATCGACACACTGGATGCGCAGCTTTTCGTTGAGATGTAAGCGTTGCTTGCCATTTTCATCTGCTTTGTATAAAGCATCGGTGCGCGCTTCGTAGCGCTGACAATCCACGGTAGTTGCGTGTTCTCATAAGTATATCAAACTTTCTCCAACTAGTCCTAGTCCTCCGCTGAGGAGGAAGACGACAACGCCGTGGCGCGTGAAACCTCATTTCATCGCTCGGTACGTGCCCTCGACTGGTACAGAAGGCTTCCCGCGATGTGCTTGCTCGTTTTCGCGCCCGCTGCAACATGCAACGATGACAGGCTTCTCGTTTGCGATTTCCTGCTCGAGCACGCTGTCTATTGGACGTGCAAGAACAGGCTATTCCATTCGATAGAGGGTTTGTGGAGCGCGATGTTGACCATGGAAAAACAAGTACCGAAACGAACATCCAAAACGGGAGAACAATTCGACGAATATCGATCTGAACACGCTTCGTTCGGGCAACGCAGTGAAGCACGCTCCACTCGAAGCGATCGCTGACTGGAATCCATTCCGATCCCGTGGTCTTCTTCCTGGCAAACACCGAACGAAAGAACGCGTCCTGCATCATCTCCCGTGGGAGGTTTCATGCTGCCGTCCAATGTCGTTCCGTCGATGATCACCAAGAGCGGGGGATTTGCCGTTCAGACCGAGTCGATTGTTTGAGGCGATAGATTCAGGGGGCTTGCTGCCGGAGCTTGTGAGGAAATCGCCAAGGGGCATCTTCGTTCCCGTTCCCCTCATCCATTCCGCAGCGCGAATGGATGTGTCGACAAAGCAACCTGAAACAGAAATATCGGAAACTTGATGAACGCGCAATTCGACCGTGCTGCATGTCAGTGAAAAAGCAGAGAGGAGCCCTGTATGTCTCCATGGTCTCATGATAACCGCAGTACTCTGAATCCGAGTCCTGACCTACCATGAACCATTTTGATGCCAGTAACGTATCGAATTCCCGCGAGAAAGCGTCGCTGAAGTCGCTTGGGAAAACAGACCGAGCATCCCGTACCTATGTATGCATCCACCAGCCCTTGTGCCGGCCCTTGGAATATCGAGTCGGTGCATCTGAGAGAGAAACTCCCCAGAGGGAATCGGAATGCACGAACAGAGCGCACGGGTCGGTGTTCCGCGCTGATCAATCACAGGTGGAGGCTGTGCTGCTTTACGTTTGGCCTGAAAGACGCTTTCGCCGATCGCTCGTTCTGCGCTTGTTCAATCGTGAACTCACGCAGACAAGCTCCGCTCTTTTCCCTATCGTACAGAGCATCCAAGGACGAACCCTGGATACCACGCTTAACCGGTGTTCTGCAGGCCTGCCGCCAACGCCTTGACACTAATCACAAACAAATCGGTGACGTTCGACTCCGGCTCGCTCTGTTGCGCTGCTGCAGTGCGCATGAGTTTCAGCGCTCGCACTTGTGCCAAGTTCATGGGGGTCAACCAAGGCCGCCGCGCATCAATCGCTCGTTGCTGTGGACGGTCGTTATCGAGAAGACGCCGAGAGCCCGACACGCGCATCACCAAAGCGATGGTATGCTGGAGCCGCCTCCGCAGCTCTGACCCAATGGCGTGCATGTCGGGATCCGGAACCAGCACCTCGTCGTACTTGGCAGCGATATGGGTATCGGCCTTTGCGAGCACCATTTCAATAAGGTCCATAAACGACCGGAAGAAGGGCCATTCGAGGTACATTTTGCGAAGGGTGTCGCCATCGCCTCGCTCGATGGTGTCCTCGATGGCGTCGCCGATGCCCAGCCAGACCGGTAACTGGAGTCGATTTTGGCTCCAACTGAAGACCCATGGTATCGCCCGCAGCGTTTCCACGCCACCTTCGCGTCGCTTCTGGGGTCGCGACCCAATGTTCAGGATGCCGAGCTCAGGTTCTGGTGTAGCGCACCGGAAATAGCGCACAAAGTTCGGTTGCTTGTAGACGATCGAACGATAGTGCTCACAGCTCACGTGGCTCATGCGGTCCATGATTTCACGCCACTTGGGATGTACGTTGCGGAAAGGCATCAGTTCTTGCCGGAGAACTGCTGTTGTGAAGGTTTCCAGCGTACGATCCGCAAGGGCCGGCATTCCGAAATCCTGCTGAATGACTTCTCCCTGGATGGTTACCCGCAAATACTTGTTGATGGTATCCGGCGGCTGTGACATGATCGCGAGGTGCTGGGGCCCACCGCCGCGGCCCACGGTGCCTCCGCGACCGTGAAAGAAGCGCAAGTGCACGCCGTACTTTCGGGCAGTCTGGGCCAGACGCTCTTGGCCAAGATAAAGCTCCCACGCCGAGGTGATTCGACCACCGTCCTTGCCACTATCGCTGTAACCGATCATGACCTCCTGAACATTGTCGTGGTCGCTCCTGAGGTGCTCGCGGTACCACGGCACTTCAAACAGGCTTGTCAACAATTCAGTAGCCTTCTGCAACGCTCCGATGGTCTCGAGGAGCGGTACCACCCTCTGAGGCCGTTTTGGTGCGAACTCGCGTTGGAGTACCTCCACACAGAGGACGTCGCTCGGCTCCATGCACATCGAAATGACGTAGGCACCGAGCGCGGTGGTGGATATCTCACGGGAGATTTTCGCGCATACCTCAAAGGTACGCAAGACCTCCTGGACGGCGGCGCTGCAGTCCGGTATGCCGTCGCGGGGAATGAGTGGGCGGCGTCCTTGCAGCGTCTCCGACAGAAACGCCATCCGTTCTGCTTCGGTCATCTCGGTGTACGGCTTCAACCCGCCGCCGATATACCGAGTGATTGCGTCCATGGTTTCGGTATGCATGCTCGCCTCTTGACGAATATCGAGGCGCAAAAGTGATAAACCAAAGGCCTGAACACGGCGGATAAGGTCGGTGAGTCCTGCGCGAGCCACCGCAACGTCACTCTCGGCTAGCAAGGAGGCGTAGATTTGGCGCAGTGGCTCCAGTAGCTCTTCTTCGTGGGTAAGCACAATGTTGGGATCGATCTGATCCGCTAACGCATGATTTTGGGAGAGCAATGCCCCGAAATAGTCTCTCGTGAGACGTACTCGATCACGCACGTGGGCCAGAACCTGTCGATAAGGTTCCGATGGTGGTACGTGGTGCGAAAACTCGCGATATATGAGAGATATTCGGGCGCCTTTTTCAACCAGCTGTGGCTCGGGTAACGTCTGAATGTACTTGCGCAGCTCGGGGCTACAGTAATGCAGCGAGAGATCAAACATTAGGCTCTCGATCGCCTCAAGGAAGAGCTCTGCAGCGCGGAAACGATTAAGGAGCACCGTCTCCCAAGTCACTTGAGCGGTCACGTTGGGGTTCCCGTCGCGATCGCCGCCGGCCCAGGAGGAAAACACAAACGGACGACAATCAAGGGGTATCCCCCCCTCGATACCAATCTTGCGGAGCGCAATATCCAACAGCCGTAGGAAACGCGGAACAGAGTCCCATACCGTAGACGTGATGACATTGAGGGCGGCCCGCGCTTCGTCTTCCGGCTTCGGACGACTGCGTCGAACCTCATCTGTCCGCCATAAGGCATTCATTTCTGCTTCAATCCGCATGTGCAAGAGATCTCGCTCCTGTGGGGTCAAGTCGTTGCGATCCAGCTCAATGAGCAGCATTCCAATGCTGTGCAGCTTGCTTAGCAGCGAGCGTCGCACCGACTGCGTCGGGTGCGCCGTCAAAACCATATCGATCGTCTGGTTGCATAAATTGCGATAGATCTCCTCAGGAGTGAAGCCTGCCTTGACCAGGTACTCGAAGGTTTCCGCGGCGCCGTAGTGCAAGAGGAACGAGGACTCGCCCCGCTCGTAAGCTCGGCGGCGGCGGATGCGGTGCACATGGTCTGCAATGTTCGTCAAGTTGCACAGGTTGCTGAAAGTAGAACAGATTTTCACGAGATCATCAATCGGGAGCTCTTGCACAAGCGACCACAGTTCCTCAAAGTGCTTTTCTTCGTGCGTGAGGTCGTAGAGACGCGACAGCGTTCTCACTTTCTCGAAAGCTCCCGCGACTGCCTCACCGCAGTGCTGTTCGACGACGCTCACCAGCAACGAGGTGAGCAACTCGACGTTAGCCTGCAACGGGGAGGTAAAGTCGACTGAATCGACACGTTTCATGAGAGAACTATTCATGTTCTGGGGCAGTTGGGGCAGCTACGACCAATCCCTGAAATTTCAGTGGAGTCCAACGTATGGAAGAATGTCGCCAACGCCACAGATGCATTGCGGCGGCTGCGGCGGCTGCGGCGGCTGCGGCGGCTCGGGGCACTGCGCGCATCTGGATCGCAAGCAGACGTTGAGGGGCCATGAATGCTCGCGCGGCCGTGGCGTCGACAGGCCGGTTGCATGAGAATAGGAACAAGTTTGGATTAATTAGACGTGACAGATGGGCGCTGGTGCGCGTTTGCCCTACTGGTACAGCACATGACCCTTTCGGATTCATTGGACGCCATCGATGGGCGCTGGTGCGCGTTTCGTGCATATAGTACATAATAGAACATTTTGGTATGAATATGATACGAAGGATGCGCAAAGGAGCGCGTGATCGCACGTCCTGGCGCAAGCGACGTGCCGATAGGCGCTGCAGGTAGGCTTCCGTTTCGCCACTTGCGATGGACGTGGAGGAGTTACGCTCGCGAAGGCTCCGTCTGTGGTACACGAGAACAAAGTGGAACTGGGACGACCGTCGCTGAGCGCGCAAGAGAAGTTCTATGATGCTCTAGAGGTACGCATCAAGGTGGTTCATGGGTTTGCCTGTGTGCCGCCTCCACTGAAACAGTAGCTTGACGGTTGTTCTCAGGGCAGGTGCACTTGGCGCAACATCGACTGTTGTCTCCCAATTGTTTGCGGTAGATCCGCTTCACATGTTGGGCATTTTATGCGACTGATTTTTTGAGCGTGCGTCTTTTTCGCTGCGCTAACTGAGCTCGCGTGCGCGGTGCGCCGCTTCCGAACAACCCGCCCGGCGCTGGACAGTGCAGTGGATTACGTCGAAGATTTACGTGTGTGTGTGTGTCGTAACGCATTCGTACTCGATTACTGCAATTTTAGCTTTGCAACTGTACTTCGTCGTTGCTAGCGCTGCTCCTCTTGGTCGTGAACGTCGACGGTGTCCGTCTATTTTGCTGGTACAGGTGCTCTCTATGGTGTCACGCCCTGTGGTTCGAGGTGGCGCCTGGAACGAAGCAGCCCGCTTGCCCAGATGCGAGTCCGTAGATAGAGTCAAGACGCTCATTGCGATGATATTCTCAGACACGAGGTGAGAATGCTTTTGGTCCGCTGATAATGACGCATTCGAGTCACTGTGTCTGTGGCAGGGTAGGTCTCGCGAGTCGCGACCATTGGGTTCACCAATGAGGATGTTTGTTGGCTGCTTTTGCCTCGTACCGGGTATTGGACTTAGAGATCGAGCGCCTCGTGAAAACATGCGGGGAAAGGATTTGTTGACGGTGGGACTGCTTCGCGAAATTGTTTGGCAGCGTTCCTGTACGACGGCACGGTTGTGCGGTTGTCTGTCTGCGAGCACGCTTCGCTCGGAACAGACGCCCTCATGTCGTGCACCGCTTGCGGTACCCGATCGGCCATCAAATAGCTCGAGGGCAGCCATATGCAAAGTGTTCTGGCCAAAACTAGCCAATTCAGGTCATGACGACATCTCGTTCGTCCACGGATGTGAATCCGCACCGTTTTCGGTGGCGAGCGCGCAGCTCTGCGAACGCTCTTACCACCTGGAGCACTGCACCAGAAAAGCATCCGCACCACGCCCGTGCTCCATAAGATATTCAAGGAACGAGAAGCGTGAATGTCGCTTTCGATGTGCTCACTACGTTTTTGCGGCAAGTTGCATGGTACCAAAGTACCAAGATCGATAGTCAAGGTCTACCATGGGTGCACATCGCACTGCCCAGAGATTATCCCGCGTCGCACAATGTAGGGCCGTCTCTCGAAGAGCGATCCCCCCGATGCATTCGCTGAGATCACCTAGTGATTTATCACAACGATGCACTGGGCCGATGAGGCCACCACCATTGCCGTCGACAACGTTTGTATACAGGCAACCAGCGAGACGCTGAGCGATTGGCCAGCACGATCCATAGCTCGCTGTTTCACTGAGCGCGAATAGGTTATTGGACCCGAGCTCTTTCTCGTCCGCGAGCAGCGCCAGTTGCGCGAGCACATCAAACAACCAGGCGATGCAGGCTCGCGGTACTGGCCGTTCCGGTGTCGTGAGGCTCGCGAGCGTCACCGGTGGACCCCGCGGCTCGCGAAACAGCACCGCACAGAGCGAGCCCGTGCAGATCTTGTCGAATGTGGGCGCTGCATCAACAGCCTCGCAGGGCTCGATACATGCAGTATTTTCTTGAAGATGGAGCACCCATCGATGCCAGTTCAAGAGACAATAAAGGATGCTACTCGTCCGCTTCGGATCGCGAAGTATTTGCCGACTCCGCATGTCTGGTCGACTCACAGGCACCAGGAGCTCGCCCAGAATATGTCCTGCACCGCCGAGGAGGCTCCGCGTTGCGTTTCCGGAACCGCCAACCAGGTCGTCGACGCAGAGCAGGAAGTTGGCGAGGTAGAACTCACAGGCCCAGAGCGCCTGGAACGGATCACTGTACCCGCCAAGTACGCGCTGTTCCACCGTAGCGAGACTTACTGTCGGGCTGGACAAGTTCCCATATCGTTGATCCAGATAACACGTAGCCAGCAGGCTGGCAGCGTCTTGACAGCGCCACGGTTTCGCGTAACTGAGCGCCGTCGTCACCAGCGCTCTTACCAAAACGTCGCTTTGAACTTTTAAGCAGTTAAACGCTGTATCTATTTCTTGTGCACAGCTACAGCGAGCTTGACCCAGTTTCACTGACGCAGTCGCACTCATTCCACGTCCAGCCTCACGCAAGGCCGATTCGCTCCGGTCGGCGCTGCTCACGAGGTGTCCGGCAGACTGCTCTCGTAACCTAGCCCGAACTTGCCCGCTGAGGCGCTGGTACCAGTGCGCTTCGGGGTATAGCCAGAGCAGGCCAACGCCAAGCATAATAACAAGCAGGGCAAGGTTGCGCACGGGGTGCCCTGAACGCCCGCCAGTTCTTCGCCAGCGCCGAATCCGTAGCCACTGGTCCGGTGATCTCAACCGCATACCTTGTTCGTAGTATGTTGGAAGGAAATATGTATTTGTTCACGTCGACTAGGATCACTTTTTCAAAAAAATGCACCAGCTTGAACTGAACAAGTAGCAGCACAAATATGCAGTTATGTAGTGGCGCAGATGATGGTGTGTCCGGTGGCGCCGACGTTGCCGCGCGTGTTCCGCTTCCCGGTTTGCTGTGTCGTGGTGCTTCCTCAGAAAAACATTTGGATGCCGTTGGTTGCCGGCTCGAGAGCAAATTCTATGCTATGGTATTGATGATTTAGAGTGGAGTCGTCTTGAGGTGGAATCGGCTTGAACGGATTTTTTTACGTTGCAAGTCTGATCATTTTGACCTGAATCCCCCGGGTCGGCCATCGAGCCGGGTGGTACGTTCACCAAGAGCGTGCGCTTTCGTGTGCTCCGTACCTTTTAGGCGAAATTTGGCACGAAACGGAAGAGCACACGAGTTCAGCGATTCGTGCACCTTCTCACGCGCGGGTTCGGAGCAAATCCGCTATTTTGCGAAACGACGACGCTTTCCTCAGAGGGTTGTGAAGGGGAGACGAGCCCCCAGGATTCCTCCTGTAAGCCATGTAACTCGAACGGGTCTTGCCTCGAAGGCACGCCTGCATAGCAAGTCCGCTGGACTTCGGAATGTCTATGAGATCTGACCTCGTGTCGGGTGAACCATGCCTCAAGCCGACGCCTTCAGTGGTTTCCCAAAGCCGCGCTCTCGTCGTGCCAGGTACGCACCGGTGCCATAGGGATTATTGCAAACGCTCTTGGCAGGCTCAGTGCAGGCCGGAACTTACGAAACGGCTATTGTCTCCGACGGGCGTTTAGGAGGAGGATGTCGGAACCTGGGGTTTGCGCGAGGAATGGTGGAATATGGGCGCGAATCCCGGAAAATCACCCTGCCAGCCGGGATCTCTACTGAGTATGTCGTTTCCGTCGATCAATGAGGAAACGTTCGAACGCTACGCCCATGTCACACTAGAATGGAATACTGAACTGCTTGGCCAGTGCCGGCATGTCGATATTTTCCGAGCATGTTTTTGAGATGTACAGACTCGATACTAGAAGAGCAACCATAAGGGCATGCGGATTCATACGTCGATTCAGGATC
>Ga0080006_1186074_pt1 | contig 55985 bp, 65 predicted proteins | sample RS3BMetagenome_FD_69209 | JGI IMG/M metagenome (GOLD analysis project Ga0080006, IMG submission 69209) | Ferric oxide microbial mat and aquatic microbial communities from Rainbow Spring, Yellowstone National Park, USA - RS3B (SPADES... ...
TTTATTCTATCCATATGGAGTGAAAGAATGGTAAAAATTGTAAATGTTGCAGGAGGTGCTTTCTGGGCTGTAAGTTTACCCTGTAGCTCTGAGGATCCCACCTCCCTTAGTATATCTTAATATTGAATAACTTCAAAATAATTTTTCTGAATAAATTTTATCTATAGAGGAATTTTTCATTAAAATACCTTTTTCTAAAAAGAATATAAAAGAAGACTACTGGAATGGATAATGAGGCAATAAGTATCCTGAAGCCAAAATAGGAAAGAAGATATCCAAATAATGGTGGTACAACAATAGCAATTATGTTTCCAAAGGCAACAAAATAAGAATTGACTGCATTTCTTTCTTTAATGTCAGTGCCACGGGAGATCATTATTGTAGACATTGGATATATAGCCCCATGTGGAATTCCAAGCAATATCATTGCTACAATTACCGCATAAAAATTTAATGGTAATGCAAGAATAATTATACCTAATGCCGTAAAAATTGTTGAAATTGTAATAGGTTTTTTTAGATTTTTAAATGGTTTATATGCCATATAAGATCTCGTTAAAAATGAGACCACAAAAAAGGGGATATATATTGAGTATGCAATTGTTCCTGGTACGTGATAAACTTCTATTGAATATATTGCCGCAAATACGGTTAAAATTGAAAAGGGAATATTATAGATTAATAAATTTAATATTGATGCAAATAAGACCCTTTTATTTATTTCCTTAAAATTGTAACTTTCTCTTTTCACTTCTGGAAACCTTATAAAGAAAGATAATAAAAATAAAGGAATTGCAATTGGAATAAAAAGGAGAAAAATATGTCTATAATCAAAATAATTTAAGAGATAAGTTTCAAAGGATGGACCAATTATTAGACTCAAGCTTAACGATACTGAATAAATGGCAAGAATTCTCTCAGCAATATCTTTTTCTTCAAATAATGAGGAGGATGTAATTATATTAGGTGTTATAAAACCGTATGAAAAACCTGCAAATATCGAAAATATCCAAATTGTAAAGGTATTTGAGTAATAAAATAGAACAAGAATTATTATAATACAAAATGAAGATAATATGAATATTAATTTTCTAGCATCTTTCCTTAACCTTGGATTAATAAATGTGGTTGCTACAAATGTGGAAAGAAATGAAAGAGAAGTAAGTAAACCAATCTCGCTGCTAGAAAAATTGAGCTCATATTTAGAGAAAAGAGGTATAGTTGTAGAGATCATGTTATTTACCGATCTCATTGATATTGTAGTAAATGCTATTATTAGTGCAAGGCCTACGTATCTTAACTTCATCCTGGGGAATTAAGTTTTAATTCTATAAATAATTTTATTTTTTACATTTTTAAATAGTTTTAAAAAATTTTATCATAATAAATTTATATTGAGAGTATAGCAAGATTTTATCCAAAAGATTTCAAGTAAATGAAAATTTCAATTGTGAAAATTTTATCTTTTTTCGAAAATTATAAAGCATTCATTTCCTCCACTTCTTGAAATATTTTCATAATTTATTGATCCATTTATTACAAATGGTGGATCTGTTCTTAGTATAGATAAGTTATGATTTGAATATATATAATCCAGGTAATATTTAAAATCTAGATATACCCATTTATCGACATAATTTTCCTTTAATTTTTCGTCCTTTTTTATTAGATTGTATTCTCTTATGATTTCATCTGCACTCTTTTTTTCACCATAGTTGTAATAAACCCTATCAATGGGTTTAAAACCGAGTTTTTTGGAGAGTTCAATGGAAGGAACGTTTGTTTCAAGTATCATCAGTCTGTGTATATTTTTACCAGAGATCTTCATTGCATTTTTTGTCAATTCTGTTGCGATTCCTTTCCTTCTGTATTCTTTTTTTACCCTAAGGCCCTCCAGCCAGGAAAATTCATCAAAAAGTCTTACATGGAGAAAACCAAGAATTTCACCATTCTCTACAGCTTTTAAAAATATACCTGATCTTAGCCATTCATCAAAAACATATTCTATGTAATCTCCCCATTCAAAGCTATCCTTTGAGAGCTCAATTATTTCCTCCTTGTCCTTCAGGTCCACCTTTTCAATTCTCACATCAAATAAGAAAATCTTAAATTTAAAAAATTTTGCCCCTGGATAATTGAAAAAAATTATTCATAAAGATTAAATAATGATAATTTATCACGTAAAAGAAAACATTCAATAAAGGTGTATTAAGATGAAAATGCCTACTAAGGTAAAAAGATACTGCCCCTATTGCAAGAGGCATACTGTCCATGAGATAGAGAGAGTAAAAAAGAGGAAGGCAAGCGAATTGAAATGGGGTCAGAGGAGATTCAGAAGGGTCACCTCTGGCTATGGCGGCTTCCCTAGACCCAAGTTTGAGGGCAGGGAAAAACCAACAAAGAGGATCAATATTAGGTACAGGTGCACCGTTTGCCACAGGGCACATACAGTACCCATGTGGAGGGCAAAGAAATTCGAGCTTGTGGAGGTGGAGTAAATTGGAAAAGGAATTTACATCACCGAAGGATCTTGAGAAAAAATTTATCAAGATTAAATGCAAGGACTGTGGTAATGAGGAAATAACATATATAAGGGGTAGTACTGTTGTTGCTTGTTCAGTTTGTGGATCCACCCTTGCCATCCCCACAGGTGGAAAGTTGTTGATTAAGGGTGAAATAACGGGGACCTTTGAATGAGGAAGGATTATCCAGAGATTGGTGATCTCGTAATAGGAACAATAGAATCTGTCAAGGATTATGGGGCATTTGTTGATCTTGATGAGTATCCTGGAAAAAAGGGTTTTATACACGTGAGTGAGGTAGCATCAGGCTGGATAAAATACATAAGGGATTATGTAAGGGAGGGGCAAAAGGTAGTCTGTCAGGTAATCAATATTGACAGGGAAAAGGGGCATATTGATCTTTCACTTAAGAGGGTAAACGAACACCAGAGAAGGGAAAAGGTGCAGGAATGGAAAAATGAACAGAAGGCAAGGAAATTGCTTGAGATAGTAAAGCAAAGATCCGGGGATCTGGACATTGAAAGGCTAGCAGAAGATCTTGAGAACAGTTATGGCACCCTTTATGCCGCCTTCGAGACTGCCTCATACGACCCAGAGGCCTTTGAAAGGGAGAATGAGGGAAACTGGGTCACACACTTTATAGATGTTGCAAAGGAGAACATACAGCCACCAGAGGTAAAAATTTCTGGGTTTGTAGAGATATCCCTTAACTCCAAGGATGCTATAGATCACATCAAGGAGGCTTTGATGAGCATTCACAGGCCTGAGGATGGTATCACAGTTCAATACACAGGGGCACCAAGATACAGGATTGTTGTTGTTGCACCAGATTATAAAACTGCAGAAGAAAAGCTCAGGGACGCTGCCACCAAGGTGGTAAAGAATATAAAGGAAAAGGGTGGCAACGCAGAGTTCATAAGGAAGGTGGAATGAATTGAAAACAAGGATAAAAAAATGTCCCCAATGTAAGATTTATACATTAAAGGATAAATGCCCTAAGTGTGGTAATGATACAGTTTATATAGCACCACCACGTTTTTCCCCTGTTGATAAATATGGGGAGTATAGAAGAAAGTATAGGATGGAGGTAGAAAAAAATGGATAATGTACTCGTAAAGATATATAAAAAACCGAGGCTTAAAGATCCAATATTAATTGAGGGTCTTCCAGGCGTGGGTAATGTTGGTAAGCTTGCTGCTGAATATCTTGTTTCGAAATTGAAGGCTGAGAAATTTGCTGAAATTTATTCGAAGTATTTTCCCCCTCAGGTATTAATAAATGAAGACGGTACACTTTACCTGGTTAAAAATGAGCTTTATTATCTAAAAACCAGGGGAAAGAGTGATCTTATTTTTCTAGTTGGTGATTATCAAGGTCTTTCCAATGAAGGGCAGTTTGAACTTTCCTACAGAGTTCTTGAGATTGCAAAGATGATGAATGTAAAGATGATCTATACGCTCGGGGGCTTTGGAACTGGACAGTTAACGGATCAGCCAAGGGTGTTCGGTGCTGCTACCAACACTGAAATTGTTGAAATGTTGAAAAATTACAACGTGGTATTTTCTTCTGGTGAACCAAGTAACGGAATTGTTGGTGCTGCAGGACTTCTTCTCGGCCTAGGTATGAACTTTTTCGAGATGGAGGGCGCGTGTTTGATGGGTGAAACTTCTGGTTATTTCACAGATCCAAAGGGTGCTATGGCGGTGCTTAAGGTGCTGGTAAGCATACTCAATCTTAAGGTTGATTTTAAGGACCTAGAAGCAAGGATACAGGCTCTTAATGAGCTTACACAAAAGATGCAGGAACAGGTGGAGCAGAAGGTAAGGAAGGAAGACCTCGGCTATATAGGCTAAAAGATTTATATTTTTAAAGAAGCGCGGGGAGAGGGATTCGAACCCTCGAATCCTTTCGGATAACGGCTTAGCAGGCCGTCGCCCTACCGCTAGGCTATCCCCGCTTAATAGGAAAATGTAATATCTATAAATTAATTTTCCCCTAGATGCTCTACCTTGTCACCACCACGGGCAGATGTAATTTAAAATGCAGCTATTGCGGTGGATCCTTCGATGAAAAGCTCGTCCCTTACAGTGTAAAGTATGATATTGAAAATCTTGTAAAGATAATAGAAAAAGATGAAAATGCCACAATTGTCTACTACGGAGGCGAGCCCCTTCTCAATCCATCATTTATTGTAGATTTGAATTCAAGGATAAGGGGAAGGAGAATAGGCATCCAGACCAATGGAACGCTAGTTAAGAATTTTCCTCCTGAATTCTGGAAAGATTTCAGCTTTGCTCTAATATCAATAGATGGTATCAGTGAGATTACTGAAAAAAACAGGGGGAAAGGAGTTTATTCTAAAGTGATCGAATCGGCCAAATACCTTAAATCCCTTGGCCTTGAGACCATAGCGAGAATGACCGTTACAGAGGAGACTGATATATTCAGGGATGTTATGCATCTATATAACCTGAATCTATTTGACAGGATACACTGGCAGCTAGATGTTGTATGGGAAAGGCGCTGGGACCTTAAGAATTATGCGAAAAATACATACATTCCAGGGATAGAGAAGCTGATGAATGAATTTACTAAAAATCTAAAAATTGGTAGAATAATGGGAATAGTTCCCTTCCTGGGAATATTAAGCTCATATTTCTTTAAACACTACAATCATTTCCCATGTGGTGCAGGGCAGAGATCAATAACCGTGAACACTGATGGAAAAATCCTTGCATGCCCAATCGCACCAGAATATGAATGGAACCAACTTGGTGACCTGAATTCATTCAGGAAAATAGAAACGCCTCAATGTAATAATTGCAAATATTTTGGTTACTGTGGTGGTAGATGCCTCTTCTCCTATATTGAAAGATACTGGGGTGAAGAGGGTTTCAGGGAGATATGTGATGTAACTATGAGGACAATAGATATTGTCCTTGAAAAAGTGAATCTTATTGAAGATCTTATTGGAAAAGGGGTAATAAAAAAGGAATCCCTGAAATATGATCCTGTGCTTGACTCTACCGAGGTGATTCCCTGAGTATTTTTTCTATCCTTGATATCAATTCAGTATATACTGAATCAAAAATATCCTCCTGTACGTTTATTAAGAAATTTTTCTTACCCCCACCCTTTAAACCCATTTCATTGATGAATTCATTCAATCTTAGATCAATATCTGTAGAATTTATAATCTCAATCCTTTTCAATGATCTTCTTGCAATAATAATTACGCACTTCTCCCTTTCAGATATTGAGTATGCCCTTTTCTCTATGCCCCTAATGTCACCAATCTCCTCCTTTGTAAAATAGACATTAATTCCATTCACGGTATAATTTTCAAATCTGAACATACCCTCCGTGATCTTGTAATAATCATCCCTTAGTTTATCTAGCTCAGTCTTCATTTTAACTATTTTCTCATAAACATTTGAAAAATCATTAAGAAGATGTGAAATCCTTCTATATGCATTCTTTGAAATCTCAATCTCCTTTAATGCCTCATCTCCTACAACGAAGAATATCTCATTCTCCCTTGAATATTTTATTTTTTTTACATGTATCCTTCCTATCTCCCCAGTATTTTTAACATGCACACCTGCACAAGCTGAAGAATCAAAATCGCCTATTCTCACCACCCTTATCTCTCCCTCCCTTATTCTGTCCCTCCTAATCCTTATGTTTCCAGAATCTTCAAGAGCCTTTACTTCAACTGTCACTGGAATATTGCTCGAAACTATTGAATTTGCCATCTCCTCTGCCTTCTCTATATCATCAATAGAAAGCCTACCATCTATGAAAATTACGGATTCAGGAACATTGAACTCAACCTTTACAAACCTTACGGGATATAGTTTTTCCAAGGATCTATAGAGAATATGCTCCCCTGTGTGAGATTTCATCAAGTAATATCTTCTTTCCCAGTCAATATATATCTTTCCTTTATCCTCAGGCTCCCCATTTAATTTCCTTATCCTATGCCATATTCCATCCTCATCTTTTTTCACTTCTATTATCTCTGCAAGAAAATTCTCACCCTTGAAATATCCTGTATCATGTGGCTGTCCCCCACCTCCTGGATAAAATATGGTGTCATCGAACTTGAGATAATCTCCCCTTCTCGATATTACCCTTACCTCCAGTTCCTTTAGATAGGGATCCTCATAGTACTTTGGCATAAAAGGGAATATGATTTATGGCATTTATCTTTTGCCTATCTTTGAGGGCCACCAATTGTATTTCTTCATTATAAGCATCACGGATGGTATAAATATCATCCAAGATATCAGTGTATCTGCAAGAACACCAAGTGCCAATCCAACACCCACCTCCTGTATTATTGCGATTGAAGTAAAGTAAAGGGAAAGGAATGTTGAAATTAGGATGAAACCGAGTATCATTATGACTGATCCATTTTCACGCATTGAAACTGCAATTCCATTATCATCATCCCCTCCCTTTATTACCTCTTCCCTTACCCTTGTTATCATGAATATATCATAGTCAAGGCCCACGGCCAGGAGTGTTATGAAAACAAAGAGTGGCATAAATAATAGAATTGGCATGTGGAATGTGTAATAAAATATGAAATAGGAAATAACTAAGGAGAATAGCACAATGCCTATTACCATTAGAACAAGCCTGAGTGGTGTGAAGATTGAGTTAAGCTGTATCACAAGAACAAAGAATGCAGCAATTGCAAGAATTGGAACTATTGTCTCAAAGGCATTCAATGTTCTCTGGTTCGCATCTATCAGCCCCTGTGCAAGACCTCCAATGTACCAAGTCACATTAACAACATGGTTCATATTTGATGATATTTTCTCCACAAGTTTCATTGCACTGTCTGTCCATGAAAGCATTGAGGTCTGGAAATATATAACTACTGTCCTGTTGTCCTTTCCTATGTATGAGTTTATCTGTGAAGTGTATATGGATTTTGTTGCATTTGTGTAGTTACCAAGGGAATCTGGTGAAACATAATTGCCAAAGGGATATGTGGGACCATAAACGAAGGAGATTTTACCTGTAGATAATAGATATTCCTCCACATTTGTGACTTCGTTCATTTCCCATTTGTTGTAGGATCCATTGTTCAAAATCGGTGATGGGAATACAAGTAATACATAGTTCTGGAAAACAGTATCCCCTCTGAATGTCTTATTAATTACCTCAACCGCATTGAGACCGCTTTCATGTGGAACAAGCTGGAATATATCCATTCCAGATGGTGTAATCTCATATACATAGAGTGAACCAAGGGTTATAATAATAAATATTACAAGTAGTGCCTTCCTGTATTTTTTGTCAAAATTGAATATTTTTTCCATTACCCTGTGGGAAACCTCACCTGAGTTTTCTATTTTTCCTGGCCAGAAGATCCTTTTCTTCAAAAAGAACATTAGTGAGGGTAGGAACGTCAAGGCAAGAAGGAGTGTAACAGATATTGAGAGTGCATTTGTAAGCCCAGAATCACTGAAGAGTGGTATATCCATAAGCCATAGAAGAAGATAGGATATTATCACCGTTAGACCACTGGTAAATACAGCATGTCCGGCCCATCCCACCGTTGTAAGTGCAGCATCCGCATTACCTTTTTTCAATTCGTTCCTGAACCTTGATAACATATATACACTGTAGTCCGTTGTAAGTCCAAGAAGCAAAATAAGGAGTAATGTTGGTGTAATAAAGGTTACCTTTGTTTGCAATATGTATTTGTAAATAAATGCATTTAGTCCGAGGGATATATCGGCTGAGATACCAAATGTTATGATTGGCAAGAGGCCTGCGATTGGAGACCTGAAGAAAGCAATTGATATTGCTACTGCCGCTATTATTCCTACCGCAAGTGCCCTCATCATTCCTGAATTGGTTTGATTTGTTAGCTGCAACTCAATTGCATTCTCTCCGCCAATCAGATAGTTAGAGATTCCTCCCAGATATTGCCTTGCGGTGGAGTTTATTGTATCAAGGGTATTCATGGGAGCTTTTTCATCAAGGTATATGAGTATTATAGAAACATTCCCTACATAGCTGACAAATTTGTGGTATATGTAATCTGATGGTATAACAGGGTATGTTGTAAAATTCCAGTTTAGGATTGTGGAATTTACAAGGTCATGCACATTTGATGAATTAAGCATATAAAGATAATTTGGTAGGCTATACTTGTTCAAATTTGTAAGCGGATTACCGTAAAAGTTCTTTTCAAGGACATTTGTGCTCTCATTTATGGATGTTTCTGTAATGTTATTTGAATAGTAGGCATTTTTAACCAGTGTTAAAGGATCTATGTAAATATCCCTGAGAAAATTTGATAGAGTTGAGTTATTTGAATAGTATTGGGAAATATGTAATATTGTATAATTCAATAAATCATTATTTTTTAAAATTTCGTAAAGATAGTTTTCACCAAGTATTGCTGAAAGGTTATAGCCCTTAAAATACACACTGGCATAATCTATTGCCAGTTCTGTATAATTTACGTTTTTGATAACACTATAAACAAAGTAATGTGCACCATAGGGTAGCATTGATATAATTGTAGAATTTGATGAAAGCCCTTGTGATATCTCATCAATTGTGAAATTTTCAATGCAATCCCTGTTCATATAATTTGATGTGTTGAAATAAAGTATTAACTTCTGCCAGAATGGTATCATCAGGTTTGAATATTTCTCAGAGAATGATGAGTTGTATATGGTCATGTATATGCTATAATATTCTATATCATTTGCCATTGCAGGCGAGGTAATTGTATAGTTCCAGAAGTATGTAAAGTTATTAAAATAATCCCTTGCAAGACTACCTGTTTCTGAAAAATAATCATTAACAAAATTAATCGTTTCCTGGTATGCCAATTTTTCAGCTATATCAAAACCTTTTCCACTATCAATTATATAGAGGAATACATTCTTATAATATTCTGGTATGCCAAATATTAATAGGAGGGAGCTGTTGGTATTATTAAATAGTTGTTTATAATTCAAATATGTTGTGTTTGCAAGTAATATTATGCCCTCCATATATTCCTTTGAATAATTGGCAAAAGAATTAATTTGAATAACAGTATCTTTCGTTTCCTTGTTAAGATTATATATGCCAGAAATTAAATATTTTGTATTTTCAGAAAAATTTAGCAATAGATCCTTTTCAATTGTATAAATTGATTCAACACTTACATTATATTTTTTCAAATAAGAATTATTAAGGATTGCATCCTGCATAGATAAAATATTTTTTGTAACATTTTTTGAATTAACGCTTGCATTTTCAATTAATATGAAATCTAGAGTGGTTGAGTTATTACCTTGGGAGCCAAATTCCTTTGATAATATGTTCATTGCCTTCCCTGACATCGTATTGTTAGATATGACACTTCCAGCAATATCATAGGAAGTTTCTTGAAATATCATACCTACGAATGGAAGGAATATTAGTGCCAATAGTATCCATATGAGTATTATATATTTCCATCTTTTCTCAGCAATCTTCCCGAGAGCATGGAAATATTTTTCAAACATGGAAAGGGAGAATTAAATATATCTATAAAAAGGTTACATCTTTAATTTTCAGGAGATTTTTTAAATAGTAAAAAATTCAATTTTTATTAAAATTTTTAAATATAGTATGTATAAAATAATTAAAAAGGAAAATTTTTATTTAGTTGTATTTTAATAGGAGATAAAAGGTGATGGAATGACAGATTTTGTTACAATACCTCAGGATGAGTTTATAAAAGAGGTAACAGAACTTGTTGAAAAGGCACAGAAGGAGGGAATAGTACTTAGAATTCTAGGTGCTTTAGCAATACATATTCATTCAACACACTGTGAGGAATGCATTGTTTTGCACAAGGCGCTTGACCGGCTTGGGGGTGGCAAGCCCATGTTTACAGACCTCGATTTAATGGCATACTCAAGGCAATCCAAGCAGGTAAGGGAATTCTTTGAAAAGAAGATGGGTTATAAACCAGATCAGTATGTGAACACAATATTTGGAAATAGGAGAAATATTTTTTACCATCCCAATGGTCATTTCCATGTTGATGTATTCTATGATGTCCTAAGCTTTAGCCATGATGTGAAGTTTGAGAATGGAAGACTTGAAAAAACAATACCGACAATACCCCTTGAAGAACTTGTACTTGAAAAATTACAGATACATCAGATAAATAGAAAGGACCTTGTTGATCTCTTTGTACTCTTCCTTGCACATGATGTATCGAATGTGGAGGAGGAGAATAAAATAAATGGCAAATACATAGCTGAGATTCTTTCTGATGATTGGGGATTCTGGTATGATGCTACAAATAACCTTAGGAAGGTCCTTGAGGTATTACAGAATGATCCTAAGGTGGATAAAAATCAGTTTGAGACGGTAAAGGAAAGGATTAATAAACTTTTGAAGATCATTGATGAAACTCCAAAAACAAAGGCTTGGGAAAAAAGGGCAAAGAAGGGAACATCTAAGCCATGGTTCAATGAAGTAGAGGAAGTTGAAAGGTAAAAAGATGAATTTTCAGGAGATAGTAAGAACAAGGAGGAGCATCAGAAGATTCAAAAGATCTGAGATACCTGACACAAAAATAATGGCAATACTCGACTCTGCCAGATGGGCTCCTTCATACAGGAATTCACAGCCATGGCATCTTCTTGTGGTACATTCACCTGAGGACCTTGAATTTATTTCAAAACTATACCTCGAATCATACCTTAAACTTGCTGATAATCTTAATGATAATGAGGCAAGTGCAATAAGAGCCATGGCTGATATGCTTAAAAAGGAGGTGTCAGACGCCTCTTTTACAGTGATAATGATTGCTGATCCAAATAGATCAATATCTTGGCCCATAGACCTTTCAATGGCATCACAGAATATGATGTTGATGGCTCACAATCTTGGTATAGGATCTTCCTTCATAGATCTTACATACTCCAGAATGTCCTCCTATTTCAATAAGGAATTAATGAGGGAAAGATTTAATATTCCAGAAGGCTTTGTAATTTTCTCAATGATAGTATTCGGAATTCCTGAAGAAATCCCAAGGCCGCCGCAGAGAAAATCGCTCTCTGAGATTATACATTATGGAAGGTGGTAAAATTGCCAAAGAATCCAAGGGACATGGATCTGCATAATATGGCATGGACAATATCCAGCCTGGATATGGCAATTTATGGTAATCCAATAAGACTTGATTATATTGAAAAAATAATGAACAACTATGAAAAAAAATATAGCGAGATAAACCAACCGAGGATAATTGCCTCACTAAAGAACATTGAGAGAATAATGCTTGATAGGATCTATACCCCAGTTATTAGAAAAAGATTAAAAATACTCAACTATGGTACCAGGGCCTTTCTAATCTCAGCAATTATCGTTGCATTTATTTCGCTTTTTTATAGAATGAGCTGGCTATTATATGTTTTTTATTCATTATTTATATTAGCGGTTTTACTTCTTTTATTGAATTACATTGTTTTAAAGGGCATAGATAGAAAAATAGAAAATTTGAATGATGAAGATTATTTGAAGGAAAAGGAGTTTATCAAAAGCATAAATCAATATCTTATAGATTTAATGGCAAAAAAGGTAAAAGAAAAGAATGCAAACCCAAGGGACTATAGGATTCCTCTAAAAAGTGAGTATAAAAATTTGGAGATTGTTTCAAGGTCAACTTTTTTTAGAAAGTACTACACTGCAATCGTTAAGATTCAGCCTTGAATCTTCCAGTATTTCTCAATCCCCTGCCTGTTTATATCAATTATATATCCCTTTAAAAGACCCTCACCATATTCAGAACCTGGATTCAATACTAGCGTTTTTCCAATGAAATCGTAACCAGCTGATTCATGTATATGCCCGTGGAGACCAAGGATTGGCTGATATTTTTTAATAGCTTCCCTTACTGCCTTGCTGCCAACGTGTATGTATTCAACACCTGCAAAACCAGAAACTATTTTCATACTTTTATCAAGCTTAGGAGCAAGGTCCAGGTTTGTTTCATATGGTGGGCAGTGAAAATTAAAAATCCCATTTTCTGGCCTTTGCATCTGTTTCACAGCCTTGTCTATTATCTTTGAAAGTGTCCTCTCATCCGCCTCCCTCGGAGTATTCCAGGGTGTGGGATTTGTATGCGCTATGCTAGCCATCTCATGACCTTCTATCTCAACTATTCTTTCAAGAGGATATATTATCCCCTTGTCCTCGAACTCCCTTATCACAGGATCTATTACAAACTCATCATCGTTGCCAGGCATTACCACTGTAAGTATTTCTTTCGTGTTCACCTTTTCCACCAGAAGGTTCAGCCATGTCCTGATCCTTTCTATCATCAATTTGTTTATTGTTTCTGAGACTAGCTCGGGTTTTTCCTTCATCCTTTCAACTTCATCCTTTTTCATCTTTTTGTAGTATACACCACCGTTATCCAGCTTCCTCTCAAAGTCCTGTATCTCCGCCTCATCCTTCAATAACCATGTCTTACCGTAATATGATGCCTTAAATGTGCCATCACCCTGATCTATTATTGGAACTAGAACCTTACCTGTCAGATCACCAGCAAGTATTAGACCGTTCGTCTTGTATATATCCACAGCTGAAATCCACTTCCTCCATACCGTGGTAGCACCATGAACGTCAACCGCAAAAAACAACCTCATTTTAATTCCTCCAAAAAAATAAAAATTTAGGCTGGTGGAATTTCCGTGAAAATCTTGTTTGGATCTATCCCTTCTTTTTGGTTCTTTGCCCACATGTAAACAAGGAGGAGGAGACCTGCAGTTACAAGCACGATATTAAGAATCTCAGCCATTATATCCTCTTCAGTTGCTGTCATTATCATGACATACCAGCCTACAGCGAATGTCAATGTACCTAAGATTGTCATAACAGGCACACCCATTATCTTATACTGAAATGTGCTCTTTTCAAATAGATCAGGCCTTGTATAGGGAAGTAGCATACCCGCAAGACCAAGTGGCCATATGAAAAACAGGCATGTGAAATCCATCAGTGCAAGGACAGAGCTTGCTAAACTCATTGAATAATAATCCATAAGACCTAGAACAACTCCAAGGAATGCAAAGATGCCAATGAAATGGTTAGCCCATGTAGGGGATCCCCTTTTATTTATGTTAGCAAACCTGGTGGGTATCATCCTGTCAAAAGCCATGGCAAAAAGACCACGTACTCCTGCCATCCATATGATTATTATTGTATTTATATACCATAGCCAGTAAGCAAAACCGAGCACTATTGCTATATATGGATTTCCTAGTATTATTGAGGCATAGAATGGAACAGTAGGTGCAGCAGGTGTGGTTCCAAGGATTGTTTGAAGTGCATTATAGCTCGACGATGAATTATAGTACAGGAATGAATAATCTTCTATGAATTTGTAACCAAATGCGTAGGATACTGTCCATGCGTTAAGCATGTAAAGAATTATTACTGCTATTAAACCATATACATATCCTCTCATGAAGCTTGTCTTTGGAGTTTTAACCTCGCTCCCTGCAAATGATATACCCTCAAGTCCACTGTATGCCCACAAAACTATAAGCAAAAGTCCAGTGGTAGCGGCACCGAAGTCCATATATGTAAGACCATTCTGTGGTGCTGCAGTAAGTATTGCCTGGTATGTCCCCTGACCAAATACATTATTCCATGCACTCTGAGCACCAGAGGGGCCTGCTATAAGAAAAACAAGAATCACAAAGATTGTAAGTGCCAGGGGCAAAAGTACTATTACCCTCATTACCCATTTCAATGATTTTATACCTATGTACTCAATGATCCAGAGCACGATTACCATTATAAAACCGACAGTAAGAAAACCAGATGGATCACTAAGAAAACTAGCAATTCCAGAGAAATATGAGTTATGTGTGATTATTCCTGCAGCACCGAAGCCACTGGCTAAAGGTATTATGCTAAGGTACAGTAAAAACCCACTTGCAAGTGCAGATCCACCACCTATTGCATAAAGCCATATTGGTATGAATCCAAGGGTTACATGTGTAGCCCTAGAAATTACAAGATATGGGGCACCTGTTCTTGGAAAAGAGGAGGCGAATGCGGCAAGTAGAAGTGCAATTGGTGTCCACATTAAACCGCCCAGGAAAAAGGCAAATGTAATATCTCCGCCTGGATAAAGACCTGGGAATTTCACTGTATAATATGTCATTCCTGAGGCTGCGGGTCCAGCAATCACCCAGAGAAGAACATCAAACCATGTTAGTTCACGCACCAGCCCAGAAGCTCTCCTAGTAAAAATTACACCTTCTTCAGCCATTTATTTCCCTCAAAAAGAAATTAAAATCCCTATTTATAAATATTTCTTATATTTTCTTGAAAAAAGTTAATTTTTAGAATTCAAAAATATTAAATATTGTCATTATATATATGAATCTATGAAAATCTGTCCTAACTGTGGTTACCAAAATCCGGATGAGGCAGTCTATTGCATGAAATGCGGTGCAAAACTGGATAATACACCATTAAAACAAATTTCAGCCTTGGAAAACACAAGGCTCTGGGTAATGATTGCATACATATTTTCAATAGTTATGACCTTTGTATTCTTAATTCTACTAATATTTCAGGTGGTTAATCTTGCCCTGCATGTTTCCAATTTATTCGTCACTGTTTATGATGCAATAACAGCTGCAATATATGCTTTGATGGTTATATTTGGATTCTTTGTTTTTCAAAGAACTAGGGAGATTTACTACCTATTACAGGATAACAAGATTGAGGAAGCAAATGCCAAGCTTACTCTGGAATGGATAGTTATTGCCATAATCTTTAACGGTGTAATATCCGGTGTGTTCCTATTGCTTTCAAAAATTGAAATGGAGTCATACTTTGGAAAAAAAATAATATAAAAATTTAATTATTTTTTAATGGTTCTTTCCATTCCTTTACGCCGTGTTTTTTCCTTTTTCTCATGAAGATTATTACTAGTATTACTGCTATTATTATCAAAACGATGGCAAGAAGGATAGCATAGTTAAAACCTGGCTGGGCATAGATATTTTTAACAACAGTATTCCCTGAAATATTTATCGTTCCTGCAGTGACGTTTGTACTGTAGCCCTTTGGCAAATGTATCCAATAAGAATATGAACCGTTTGGCACTAGGAATATGATCCTGTCGGTAGTGGAATTTAATGTGATGTTTAAATTCTCACCATAAAATGTTCTTCCTGCCAGGGTGACAGACCATAAAGTACCATTGGGTATTCCACTCTGGACTATTGTTACCTTATATTTGATTATAACCCATGTAATGGTAATATTAATGTTATTTCCATATACAGTAAATTTTCCACTGTTGTTCACCATATAACCCTGTATTATTGGTAAGCTGTATTCGTAAGTCCCATTGGGTAGATACATAAGAATTGTATTTCCATTGCTAGAAACATTAAGACTCCCTACCTTTACCCACCAGTTAGTACCTGGATATAGGCCAGTTTCAAAGAATGTCACCCTGTAAACTACAAGGGAAAAATTGACATATAAAACGGCACTGGATCCATTTATTGTGAAATAGCCTGGGGCTGCAGAATATTTTTTATCTACGGTACCTATTGTGTAACCGTATGTACCATTCATCAATGCCACAACTATTTTATTTCCTGTCCCATTCAAAGAAATTCCATTGGATATATTTATAAACCATAAAGTTCCCTGTGGCAGATAATTTTCAATAAAAGTCACATTGTATTTTACAGGGTTAAATAAAATTGTTATCTTTAAACCTGATCCATTTATTATGAATTCCCCATGGTATGGATATGGTGCGTATCTCTTATCGGATGTTGCTATATAAAATGAATATGTCCCATTCTGACCATAGAACGTTAGAGCATTTCCATTTCCCTGGATGGAATGATAACCAGATATATTTACAAACCATGTAGTTCCGGATGGGAGCCCATTAGCCTGGAACAATACAGGATATGTATATGGATAGAAATATATCTGCGGGCTAATACTTGATCCTGATACTGTGAATGATCCTAATGGCGAGGCTGGAGCATAGTCCTTGTTTACAGTTGATACTGTATAATGATATGTGCCATTTGACAATAGAATGATTATTGTATTATTAGTGCTGTAGAATGATCCAACACCAGTCAAATTAACATACCATTTTGTTCCCAAAGGTAAACCTGTTTCAACAAATCTCACCATATAAAGCAAAAGCGTGAACTTTATGGATATGCTGACACTATTACCATTTACTGTAAATGATCCTGAGAGGGGTGAAGGATAATAATCCTTGTTGGATGTTGAAATATAAAATGTATATGTGCCGTTCATCAGGCCAAACGAAATATTAGTATTATTTCCTGAATAGGATTGACCGTTACTCAAATTAACATACCACATGGTTCCTGGAGGCAATCCATTCTCTTTGAATAAAACAGTGTATGTATAGGGTCTGAAATTAATAATTACATTTACGTTTCCTCCATTAACCACAATGGAGCCCTCAGAAGGTATTGGATAATATCTTTTGTCAACTGTTGATATGGTGAAAGAATATGATCCATTTGGTTCCGTGAACGAAAGCTGAGAACCTGTTCCTGAAAACCTCTGACCATTGGACAGGTTAATGTACCAGAGCGTATTTGATGGAAGACCATTCTCAAGAAATGTGATTGTATACATAACTAGGTAGAAGGTGATATCTATATTGACATTTTTTCCATTAACAACAAAGTTTCCATTAAATGGAGAAGGTGCATAAAATTTATTGACCGTTGCTACATAAAATACGTATGTGCCATTAGGTTCACTAAATGTAATTGTTGTGCCTGTGCCTGAAAATGATTGACCATTGCTTAAATTAACAAACCATGTTGTTCCTGAGGGCAATCCAGATTCTCTAAATGTAACTGAAAAGGTGATTAGGTAAAATGTTATGTTTATTGATAGGCCAGCACCATTTATAGTAAAATATCCTGAAGAGGTAACAGGAGAATATCTTTTATCAACGGTGGCAATATTAAATGAATATGAGCCGTTTGGCTCAAATATTGAGATAGTTGATGTATTTCCAGAGAATGACTGTCCCGTGGATATATTTACAAACCAAAGGGTATCAAGAGGCAATCCATTTTCATTGAATGTTATCTTATATGTAACAAGTATAAATTTAATTGAAATGTTTACCGAGGATCCTTGTACAATGAATGAGCCAGATTGATTTAAAGGTTCATACCTTTTATCCTTTGTGGCAACTGTAAAATTGTAGGTACCGTTAGGCTCACTGAACTTTATTGTACTATTATTTGATGAGAATTTTTCACCATTGGTCAAATTAACATACCATAAGGTACCAGATGGTAAATTAATGGCATTAATTATTATTGTATAGGTAACAAGATAAAATTTTATTGATACTGTGACGTTTGCACCGTTCACATAAAATGTACCTGTCTGGGGTGTAGGGGCATAAAGCTTGTAAGTTGTTGCAATGCTAAATATATATGTTCCATTTGGTTCATTAAATTTAATATATGAGGCATTCCCATTAAATGACTGACCATTGCTCAAATTCACAAACCAAATAGATCCTGATGGTAGCCCTGTCTCATTAAATATAACTACGTAAGTTATTAATTTAAAAGGTATACTTATATTCAACCCCTTTCCATTTACGGTAAAGTTTCCATAAGGGGTAAGTGGTGAGTACCTCTTGTCCTTGGTAGCTATTGTATATGAATAGGATCCATTTGGCTCATAAATGGTTATGGTATCAACATTACCTTTAAAACTCTGGCCATTGGTAAGATTCACATACCATACTGTACCCGATGGAAGACCTGTTTCAACAAAATTTACAGCAAATGTAACCAGTGAGAAATTAATCGAAATACTTACAGACAAGCCATTTACCTTAAATATTCCTGAAGTTGGAGATGGGGAATAGCTTTTGTTTGTTGTTGCAATACTATATGTATATGATCCATTTGGCTCATTGAATGTTATTGTTGTACCTGTTCCTGAGTATGTTTGACCGTTACTCAAATTAACATACCATTTTGTTCCTGTTGGTAATCCACTTTCTGTGAATGTCACAGTGTATGTTACCAGGATGAATGTTATTGGTACATTCACATTTGCTCCACTTACCGTGAATGATCCTGTATATGGATTTGGTGCATAACTCTTATTTACAGTTGCTATTGTATATGTATATGATCCATTTGGCTCATTGAATGTTATTGTTGTACCTGTTCCTGAATATGTTTGACCGTTACTTAAGTTAACATACCATGTTGTTCCTGTTGGTAATCCACTTTCAGTAAATGTCACATTATATGTTACCAAGGTGAATGTTATTGGTACATTCACATTTGCCCCATTTATTGTAAATGCTCCAGAGTATGGACTTGGAGCATAAATCTTGTTCACTGTTGCTATAGTATATGTATATGATCCATTTGGCTCATTGAATGTTATTGTGGTACCTGTTCCTGAATATGTTTGACCATTACTTAAGTTAACATACCATGTTGTTCCTGTTGGTAATCCACTTTCAGTAAATGTCACAGTGTATGTCACAAGTTTAAAAATAATTGAAATAGTTAAAGGTGCTCCATTTACCGTAAATGTACCTGAAGATGGAAATGGTGCATACTTTTTATCTCCTGAGGCTATGCTAAAATTGTATGTACCGTTAGAAAGACCAATTGTAACACTTGCTCCTGTAACAGATAAAGATTGACCGTTTGAAAGATTGATATACCATGCTGTACCCGAGGGTAGACCACTTTCCTTAAATGTAACTGAATATATTCCTTGTGGAACAAATGTAATAGCCTGAGTATAATTATTACCATTTATTGAAATTATACCTGAGGAGGGTTCAGCTATAAATCCAGATATGGATGCAACAACAAACTTATATGAACCATTGGAAACTACAAATTTTATATAATTTGTATTAGAACTTTTTGTAATGTTACCAAAGGTAACGGACCAATTAGTTCCTGAGGGGAGTCCAGTTTCTGAAAATGTTACGGTGTATAAAACGGGCTTAAACAAAATTGCTATGTTTAAATTACTACCATTTACATTAAAGGATCCCTGGGATGGAGAGGGAGCATATAATTTATTAACAGTTGCTATTGTAAAATTATATGTACCATTGGGTTCATTGATAGTTATACTCGAACCTGTAAGTGAGAAAAACTGATTTGTTGATAGATTCACATACCAGGTAGTATTTATTGGCAAACCTGTTTCACTGAATGTAATTTTATATGTTGTTATTACAAATTTATTTATTTTACTTATTTCACTTGATTTCCCCGTTCCAAGGATTTTTTCAGTGTTTACTAAAATAACAAGACTTGAAAAGAGTAGCATTGCCACAACTGCTATTGTAATTGCTCTTTTCATTCCATATAATTTATTATTTCTTCCGATTATCATATTAAAACAAATATTTTTCACATATATAAATATTTAATGGGCTCGACCGGATTCGAACCGGTGACCTCCGCCGTGTCAAGGCGACGTCATAACCAACTAGACCACGAGCCCTGTTTTTGTAATTGCCTTTCTATTTATTTATTTTTCTCTTTGCCCATGTGTTATCCTGAAAAATATCTGATTTTTTTTGTCCTCGGGTAGAAATTTGTCAATCTGTTGGAAAAGTCCATTTTCCTCCTTATATATATGCTGGGAAAGTAGGTTTGAGATTTCAATCAAATATTTTCTTTCTTTAAATTCTTTAAATTTTCTAAAGAGATTTCTTACTCCATTATGTTCTGCAAGTACCATTTTTATTGGTTCCATATATGGGAGATATTCCTTGAGGTATGGTTCAAATTCGGGAAATAATATTTCTTCCTCAATTTTGAAATGGTGTTCAAGAAGGAATTCAATGTGAAAAATAAATTCTTCATCCTTTACCTTTCCATTGTTGAATCCGTTTAATATTTCGTATGTCTTTTTATGCTCATCTCTAAGCGGCTGTGTAGCCAATGATCCCTTAAAATCTGATATCCAATTTTCCATGGGAGTACCATCATTTCCGGTTAAAAAAATTTATTATGTATTTATTGTTTAATTTTAAATATGAAATACAAGGTCCTTGCTGAAACATATCAAAAAATTGAAGAAACATCAAAGAGACTTGAAATGACCGATTATCTCGTAGAACTTCTTAAGAATACTGAAAAGAGCGCACTTGACAAGGTAATATATCTCACGCAGGGGAAAATATATCCTGATTACGTGGGTATTGAACTAGGAATGGCAGATAAAATGGCAATCAGGGCCATCGCACTTGCATACGGTGCAAAAAGTGAAAAGGTGGAGGAAAGGTATCAAAAACTTGGAGACCTCGGTCTCACAGCTGAAGAATTTGCAAAGAATAAAATGCAAAAAACACTTTTTACATTTGAAGAAAAAGGGGAAGGCCTCACTATTGAAAAGGTATTTGAAAACTTTAGGAAGATTGCAGAAACCACGGGTGAGAGAAGCCAGGATAAAAAGATCCAGCTTCTCGAAGAACTTTTGAACCTTGCAGATCCCCTTGAATCAAGGTATATAGTAAGAACAGTTTCTGGAAAATTAAGACTTGGAATTGCAGATGCAACAATACTTGATGCAATGGCAATAGCATTTAGTGAATCCAAGGAAAACAGGGAGGAAATAGAAAGGGCATACAATATACATCCTGACCTTGGATTTATAGCTAATGTCCTTGCAAATGAAGGAATAAATGGTATTAGGAAGATCAAAGTAACACCTGGAGTACCTGTAAGATCTATGCTTGCTGAAAGGCTGCCAACCCTTGATGAAATACTTGAGAAGATGGGTGGAAAATGTGCCTTTGAATACAAATATGATGGTTTGAGGATCCAGTCACATTATACAGGAGAAAAAAAGTTAATATTTTCTAGAAGGCTAGAAAACCTCACATCACAGTTCCCAGATATTATTGAAAGCCTGAAGATTGCAGTTGGTAATAATGATGTAATACTTGATGGTGAAGGTGTACCGGTAAATGTTGAGACAGGTGAACTCTTGCCTTTTCAGGCTGTTTCACACAGAAGGGGAAGGAAATATGATGTTGAAAAGGCAATAGAGGAATATCCTGTTGTACTTTTCCTTTTCGATATACTTTATCTTAATGGTGAGGATCTCACACTCAAACCATACCCTCAAAGGAGAGAAATACTGGAAAGTATTATAAAGGAAACAGAGAAGGTAAAACTGGCCACCAGGATTGTTTCTGACAATAAAGAAGAGATATCCAGGTTCTTTGAAAAGGCAATTGAAAGCGGATGTGAGGGCCTTGTGGCAAAGAGTATCTCTGATGATTCTATTTACAGGGCAGGGGCAAGGGAATTCCTTTGGATCAAGTTCAAAAGGGATTATCAAATGGAATTATCAGACACTGTGGATCTAGTTGTAGTAGGTGCATTTGCCGGCCATGGACTTAGGACAGGAACATATGGTGCACTTCTGATGGCTGCATATGATGAGGAAAAGGATGCATTTGTTACAGTGTGTAAATTGGGATCTGGATTCACTGAAGATCATCTTAAACAGCTTCCAAGGATCTTGGATCCATACAGGCTTGACCATAGGCATCCAAGGGTAATATCAAGCATAGAGGCAGATTTCTGGTTTGCTCCCTACGTGGTTCTTGAGATCATAGGGGCCGAATTAACACTCAGTCCATCCCATACTTGCTGTATGGATGTTGTAGAAAAGGGTTCTGGCATATCAATAAGATTTCCCAGATTTACCGGCAGATTCAGAACTGATAAAAAGCCTGATGAGGCAACCACCTCTAAAGAAATATTGGAGCTATACAGGAGCCAGAAGAAAAAACTGATTACGGAATCATAAATATACTATTTCTTCTTCCTCAAGATATGTTCTGTAATATTTGCAATTTGTATCCCTACCATCACATTTGAATGTTCCAAGTTTTTTGCAGTAACCATCCCTATAATAAGCACATAGACCCTCTGGTACTGGAAATTTCCCATAAAACCTGCATTTATCCCCAATGCATTTAAATCCCCTGTAAAGCCCGTGACATATTCCTTCGTCATCTTCGAAGGCACATCTCATAATCTAACAATTAATATCATGTTTAAAAACTTATTTAATTTAAGCGCCGGGGGGGAGATTTGAACTCCCGCTCCCCTTTCGGAGAACAGGCTCTCCAGGCCTGCGCCTTGGCCAGCTCGGCTACCCCGGCTTTAATAATTCAGTAAAAAATTAAATGAAAAGAAATTAATATGCTTTTCTATTGATCGGTTAATAATTTTTCAATTAAATCAAAATATCTTTTGATAAAATCCAAAAGGTTGTGTAAAAGAAAGGGATATCTATTTGCTAAATATCTCTTAATTAAGCAAAAATAACATGGAAGATCAAGATAATTTTTTTTTAAATGCAAGAATAGAGTTATTTTAAAATATTACCCAGGGAAATCTTATAATTATTATATTTTGATATTTAAAAAATTTTTTAAATCCTTACCACAAAAAGAATTTTCAGAATTTCAAATAATTTTTTAAGGCTAATAAATTATTATTTTAATAAAGACGTATTAATAATTAAATTTTGGTAATTTGATGAAAATCTTTAAATATAGAAATAAACATAACTTTACATATCAGTGCCGGATCTGTCCAAAAGGAGGTATATATCAAAATGAAAACAGACACGAAAATAACAGTCCGTATAAGCAAAATGGAACTTGATGCCATAGATGATTTTCTTGTAAGACATCCGGAATACAAAACAAGGTCTGACTTTATCAGATTTGCAGCTATGAAGGAATTGGAAATTCTTGACAAGATGCAGTATCAGGAAGAATCTGTAACAGTAAACCTAAATAAAAAATTAATTAATACATTCAGCGATCTTGTGGAACTTGGATTATTCAAGGACATTGGAGAGGTAGTGGACTATTTCTTTTCTAGATTTGTACAGAGTAGAAAGTTCGAGGAGGAGCTCGCGTTACTTCTACAGGGATACTCAGGCACAGACAGGCTCATCGATAATTATAGAGCACAGCAGGAGGACAGGCTTTCCGGCAGGTTAAGAAAAGGAAAGGGTGAATTGCATGATAAATAATGATTTCATAATGAGGTCCCTGAGGAAGGATTTACTTGAACCATTATACATACCAATAATAGGATTTGGCGGTGCTGGATCAAGGATAATAGATGCTGTTGAAAAAATGCTCTATGATTTGAAGAAGGGAGAAGATGGAGATGAATATGCAAACGTACTTACAGTAGAAATCAACACAAAGCAGGAATACCTTGATGAAAGTCTCCAGGCTGCGAGCAAGGTATTAATATCAGATAAAATACTTGGAATACATCAGGACACAGGAGGTTTCGTTGAGGTGGGAGAAAAGCTGATAAAAGACAATTTTGACAGTATATTTGGCGTAAAGGGAGTGGTAAATTTCAGAAATGCCGATGCAGTGATACTCATAGGTGCAGCAGGTGGAGGAATGGGAATGGGTGGACTTAAGGAAACATTGAGATATTTAATGGAAAATTATAGGAATCTTCCAGTCTATCCCATCGTAATACTTCCCTTCAGGATGGAAGACAGGCCTCTTTGGAGAGAGGAGGTCAGTAACTTAATGCAGATAAAGGCCAATTTCACCACTGTAAACAATGAGATGTACATAAAGGATAGAAAAGCTAGATTTTCAGATGTACTTGAGAGCATAAACATGAATGTTGCCTCAAAGGTTATAGATATAATAAAAAATGTAAAAAACAAAAGACAGCAAGTGTTTGAAGAATTCATTAATTCAATCTATGAGAGAAAGTTCACTGAGAATCTGTACGAGCTCGAATTTGAGTATAGTAGAGTTTCATAAAGGCATGAAGATCAACGATCTTGACCTCAGGAGATGGAAAGAATACGATGAAATATTAACAGATTCACTTTGGATATTTGATAGAAGGGAGAGGGGATTAACAAGATCCGGGGAATATCATGGCAACTTCATTCCACAGATACCAAGACAGGCAATACTAAGGTATACAAGAAAGGATGAATGGGTAATAGATCCATTTGCAGGTTCAGGAACTACACTTATAGAGGCAAAGATTCTAGGAAGGAACTCTGTGGGCATAGAGCTGAAGAAGGAAAACGCTAAAAAAATAGAAGAGCTACTTTCAAAGACCCCTGGCGAAGGTAGGCATTTTGTAGTTCATGGTGATTCCATGGATCCAGAAACATTCAATTTGCCATACAAGTGTTTCCAGCTTGCCATACTTCATCCACCCTATTGGAAGGCAATAAGATTCTCTGAGGACCCGAGGGATATGTCAAATCTTCCAGATCTTCAAACCTTCCTGGAGGGATTTTCAAAGGTACTCGATAACACGCTGAGAGTTCTTGATAATGGAAGGTTCCTTGTTCTTGTTATAGGTGATATTTATGATGATGGTGAGGTAATACCTCTGGGTTTCCTTACCATGGACATTGTAATAAAAAGGGGACTGAAATTAAAGGGTATTGTTGTAAAGAACATAGAGGAGAACAGAGGAAAAAGAAATAAAATTTCACTTTGGAGATACAGGGCACTTAAAAATGGTATATTTATATTCAAACATGAGTATGTTATATTCTTTAAAAAATAAAAATACATAAAATTTTGAATTAATAGGTAAAGATTTTAATTTAGTAATATTTAAAGTAATTAATGCTTGAGAATTATTTGATTGATTGGGAAAGTATTGTTGATGAGCTTAAAAGAAAAAATGCAAAAAAAGTATTAATTGAGCTTCCAGAGGGTGTCAAAAGTGGAATTTTTGAAATAGAAGAAAGGCTCAAGGATTTTGATCTGACATTCTCAGGTGAAAATGTTTATGGAGCCTGTGATACAATCAATGATATGGAGGGTTTTGATGCTGTCTTACATTTTGGCCATTCAAGGATACCAAATCTAAATTACAGCGATAAGGTAATATTTGTTGAGATGAGAAGAAGGGTGCATATTGATGAATCAAAATTTGAAATTCCAGGATTTACAAGGATAGGTTTGCTTGCAACAATTCAATACCTAGATCTACTTCCAAAGATCTCGGATATATTAAAAAGGCAGGGGAAGTCTGGCATAATTTCAAGAGGTGATGAGAGACTAACATATCCTGGCCAGGTACTTGGGTGCGATTTTAGTGCTGCCACAATGATAAAGGATAAAGTTGATTGTTTTCTTGTTATAGCAGATGGGGAATTCCATGCCACTGGTATAGCAATATCCACAGGAAAGGAGACATTCGCACTTGATCCGAATACAGGCATAATAAGGAAAATAGACACTGAAACTTTCATTAGGAAAAGGTATGCGATGGTGGAAAAGGCAATGAATGCAAAAAATATAGGTATAATAGTTTCCAAAAAAATAGGTCAGAAAAGATTTAATCTTGCAAAATTTTTAAAGGAAAAAATAGAAGGATCTGGTAGGAAAGCATCAATAATAATGATGGATGAAATTACACCTCAAAAACTTGCAAATTTTCCATTCGATATATATGTTAATACGGCCTGTCCAAGGATCTCACTCGACGATGCTGAACTTTATGATTTCAAGATTGTAACACCACAGGAAATCTATCTTGCTATTGGAGAAAAGCCTTTGGATAAATACACTGTTGATATGATAAATGAGCTTTGACATAATTTTAAAATTAAAAAATGTATATTTTAATGCCCGTATTTTATGGATTTTCCTCTATGTATTATAAATGCTTAATATATTAAAATTCTAAAATGAATATGTAATTCCCTCAGCCATGAATTTCCCTCTTACGACGGAATATTTTATTAATACCCTATCACCGTGTTTTATTATTTTTTCATATAAATAACTATTAATAAAAACTTTTATTGGATCTTTTTGATAAAGCACATATTCCGTTTTTACAGGTGATGTAGTAATTTCAATTTTTGGAATCATTTTGCAGAGATTTTCATTGCAAGGACCCATTACATAAATAATGTTTATGTAAATTGATTCTATTTTCTTTTTTAATATTATTTTGAGTGCTTTTTGTGTAAAGATTATCATAGCCTTGCCCTCTTGAGGAGGAGAGAATTTGACACTACAGTTGTAGAACTAAATGCCATGGCAATGGCAGCCAAGAATGGTAAAATATTATATATTTCAGGACCATAAAAAGGAATTAGTAGGCCTCCGGCTATAGGTATCAATATTATATTATATAAAAATGCCCAGGCAAGATTCTGTTTGATCTTTGACATTGTTTTTTTAGCAAGCTTAAAAACCTTTGCTATATTTTTAGGATCGTTATTTATAATTATTACATCCCCTGTTTCTTTGGCAATATCTGTACCACCCCCCATAGCAATTCCCAGGTCTGCCTTAGCGAGTGCGGGCGAATCATTAATACCATCCCCCACCATTGCCACTTTCCTGTTTTTCTTTTGAAGATCCTCAATAATTTTCAATTTTTCCTCCGGTTTTACATTTGAATAAAATTTCTCTATGTTTAGTTTATTTGCTACAATCCTTGCCACTAGCTCATTATCACCCGTTACCATGTAAATATCCATATTCATTAATTTTAAATCCCTAATTGCTTCTTCTGCACCTTCCTTTATATTATCGTAAATTGAAATTATACCAACTATATCCTGATCATATGCAACCAAAAGGGCTGTGCCTCCATTCTTTTCTATTTTTTCAATATAATCATCTTTATCGAATGGAATTTTTTCTGATTTAATCAATTCTTTATTTCCAACAATTATCCTTTTTCCTCTATAAATAACCTTTACACCCAGACCGGGAAAATATTCAAACTTTTCAGGAAATTCTATTACACCCTTAAATTTATTTAAAATAGCTTTACCGAAAGGATGTTCGCTATGAATTTCTGCAATTGCAGCCAACTTAAGAATAAATTGTTCATCATAATTGAATGTAAAAATTTCACCCAATTCTGGTTCTCCCTTTGTCAGTGTTCCTGTTTTATCTAATATTATTGTATCTATTTTGCTTGCCTTCTCGATTGATTCTCCATTTTTAAATATTATACCATTAGAAGCTGCCCTCCCTGAGGAGACTATTAAGGCTGCAGGGGTGGCTATACCCATGGCACAAGGACACGCAATTATTAAAATACTCACCAAAACAAGGAGAGAGAAAGTTAAGCCAATTTTTCCAATAAAATACCAGAAAATAAAGGAGGAAAGACCAGCAATTATGACTATTGGAACAAATATTGAAGAAATCACATCAGCAAGCCTCTGGATGGGTACTCTTTCAGTTGATGCCATTTCAACTATGTTTATTATTTTTGAAAGAGTTGTATCCTCCCCCACTCTTATTGCCTTAATCTTTACACTTCCTGTTCTATTTAATGTACCACCTATTACCTCATCTCCTACCTTCTTTATTACAGGTCTGCTTTCACCGGTAATCATAGACTCATCAACTTCAGTAATGCCTTCGATTATTATTGAGTCTGTTGGAAATTTTTCTCCTGGCTTTACAAGAATTATGTCCCCTTCCTTCACCTTCTCAACAGGAACATCCTGAATTCTATTTTCAATAATTACGTGGGCAACATCGGGTTGTATTGAAATTAACTTCTCTACAGCATCCCTAGCCCTTCTTTTCATTAAGTGCTCCATGTATGTTCCCGTGAGAACTAGGGTGATTATAACAGTTGATGTATCAAAATATATGCTTTTTGTAAGAAAAATATTTGGAAAAAAGGTGACTATTGTGCTAAAAAGCCATGCTACAGTGGTACCTAGGGAAATCAAAGTATCCATATTACCTATTTTGTTTTTTATTGCATCCAATGTACCCCTGTAAAATCTTGAACCGGAATAAAACTGAACTACAGTAGCAAGAATAAAGACAATATATTTAGTAAAGAGGTATATAGGAAAATAAGTAAAAAATAACACAGGAATTGTCAATGTCCAGGAAATAATTATCTTTTTTTTCAATGTTTTAAATTCCTTTTCTGGTTTCTCAAATTGTTCTTTACAGGATTCACTGCAGAAATAATAGGTTTTTCCAAACCTTATACTCTTAATAGCATCCTCTCTTTCTTCGACATACATACCACAAATAGGGTCTTTTGCCATAATTCAGCAGCCACTTCTTTTTACATTGATATATTTTTTAGGATTTTTATCAAATTCATCTTTGCAGGATCTGCTGCAAAAATAATATGTATTACCATTGTATTCGCTCTTAAATTTTGTATCTTTACTAACCTCCATACCACATACAGGATCTTTTACCATTTTTATCACCGATAAGGATTAATAAATTTACTATTTACGAGTATCTTTTTACATTTGTAAAAGGTTAGAAAAGTTATTTAATTATTAATCTATTCCTTTTTTATGAAGATAAGTAAACTTGATATAGATATTATAAATTTAATAAATGAAAATTCTAAATTGTCATTAAGAACTATTGCAAAAAAAGTAAATTCTACTGTTCCAACGGTAAAAAAAAGGATAAAGATCTTGGAGAAAAATGGAATAATAAAGGGATATTTCACGATTTTTAATCCATATCCTCTTTCAATTTATAAAGATATATTTATTTTATATACAGGAGAAGATAAAAAATTATTCAAAAATTTTATGGAGATGGATGGGGTAAAAAGAATATTTAAAATTGAGGAAAGGAGGCTTATTTTGATTTTTGTTTATAAAGAATATAAAGAAATTCTTGAATTCATGAAATTTCTGGAAAAAAATGGAGTAGAATATGAAAAATTTTCTGTATTGGAAGAGCCCCTTCTTAAAAATGAGATAATTACTGAAATGAATGAAAGGATTTACTGTGATTATTGTGGAAAGGAGATAAAAGAAAAACCAATAATTAAAAGAATAGATGGTGAGGAAAAATATTTTTGCTGTTCTACCTGCAAGAATGAATATATTAAAAGGAGGAAAAGGCTAAGGTCTCTGGGTCATCCATAAAGCCCTCTGGGAACATTGAATGCTCTTTCATACTGAACAGGATAAAATTTGTAACCATTATCAAAACCCTTCCTTATGGGCCAGTATGGATCCCTTAACAATACCCTGCCAAGTGTAACCATATCTGTCTTATTCTCTTCAATGAGTTTATTTGCGAATTTATCATTAAAAATGTATCCCACTACAGATGTGAGTATATTTTCATTTTTCTTGATCGCCTCTGAAATGAATACATTGTATCCCTCTATTTCTGGCAATTTTATATCAGGGATAATACCACCAGAAGAACAGTCAATCAAATCCACACCATAACTCTTCATTTCTTTGGCTAAATATATGGTATCATCAATACCCCATCCACCATCTACAAAATCCACCCCTGAAATCCTTACAAAAAGTGCTGCATCATTCGGGATCTTTTCCCTTATTCCTTCGATTATTTCTAGTAAAAACCTTGATCTATTTTCAAGTTTTCCTCCATATTTATCATTTCTTTTGTTTGTTAATGGAGAAAGAAATTCATGTATGAGATATCCATGTGCTGCATGTATTTCTATTATTTGAAATCCCGCATTATATGCTAGTATTGCAGAATTAATAAACTTGTTTTCAATATTTTTTATACCATTTTCACTGAGCTCACTTGGCCTGATCCAATCGTTGACATATGGTATCGGTGATGGTGCTACTGGAATCCAACCCCCCTTTTCTAATGGTATTTTTCCTAAGCCCTCCCATGGAACGTATGTACCTGCCTTTCTTCCAGCATGTGCAAGCTGAATTCCTGCTAGAGCACCACTATCCTTTATGAATTTTGCAATCCTTGAAAGTGCCCTCATCTGTCTTAAATTGTAAAGGCAGAGATCGTTAGGAGTAATCCTACCTATCTTCTCTACGGCTGTTGCCTCAAGAATAATAATTCCAGCACCACCTATAGCCCTCGAACCATAATGAACAAAATGAAAATCGTTTGGAAGCCCATTTTTCGCTGAATACATGGCCATAGGTGACATTATTATCCTGTTTTTTGATTTTAGATTTTTAATTGTGATACTTTCAAAAAGTTTCATGTAAAAAAAATGATTTAATAATTAATAAATTTTATTATGAGCTAATTTATTCAAAAATTATGAACATTGGTGTTCTTGTTTCCGGTAGGGGTACAAATCTTCAAGCCATAATTGATGCATCAAAGGAGGGTAAAATAAAATCAAGAGTTGTTGTGGTAATCTCAAATAAAAGAGATGCATATGCCCTTTTGAGGGCAGAAAAGGAGGGAATACCTGCATTCTTTCTTTCCTCTAAGAATAAGACACCTGAGGAATATGACAAGGAAATTATTGGTATTTTTGAGAATTACAAAGTTGATCTGGTTGTACTTGCAGGATATCTAAAAATACTTTCAGGAGTTCTTATTGAAAGATATAAAGATAGAATAATAAACATACATCCTGCACTTTTGCCAAGCTTTGGTGGGAAGGGTTTTTATGGGGAAAATGTTCACAGGGCAGTTCTTGATGCAGGTTGCAGGGTAAGTGGCTGTACAGTGCATTTCGTCAGGTTAGAGATTGATAAAGGTCCGATCATTGTACAAAAATGTGTAGAGGTGCTGGATAATGACACGCCTGAAACACTTGCAGAAAGAATACTCCCACATGAACACCAGGCATTAGTGGAGGCAATAAAGATCATTGAAGAGGGAAGGTACAAGATAGAAGGGATGAGGGTAAAAAGGATCTAGGGTGGTACCACTATAACTGGAATATTACTCTCACTTATTATGGCAGAGCTAACACTCCCCATTATTATCCTTTCTAATCCCTTCAATTTCCTGGTTCCGGTCACAACAACATCGCCATTATTCTTTGCTGCGAAATCGAGTATAATGGATGATACAGGTTTTTTTTCGGATAATGTGTATGAAAATTTCACATTATAACCTGAAAATATTGCATAAAAAACATCCCTGAGATAGTAAATAAAGCTCTCCACATCGTTGAATGTCCTTGTTCCCTCAAAAAGATTGGCCTTTATTGGAGGTGTTGTATCAGTGACAACATATAGACCATATACAAGATCCCCCTCCTTGAGAAATTTTTTTATAAATTCAGATGCCGCAACTGCCCCTGAGGAACCATCAAATGCAACTATAAAATTCATGGTTAGGATTAATGAGGATTATTTTATTAACTTTTTGAAGGAATAATTTCTCTTTAAAAATGGGAACATTTTAATATATCATATAATTTCCATAAAGCATGGATCAAGTGGTAAAGCCATTGCAGGTACTTCAGAATTCACTGAACAAGAATGTACTCGTATGTGTTAAGGGTAACAAGGAGTACAGAGGTATATTGACAGGCTATGACCAGCATATGAACCTTGTATTAAAAAATGCAGAAGAATTCTCAGAAAGTCAATCAAAGGGCACATATCCGGTAGTGGTGGTAAGGGGGGATAATGTTATCTACATTTCCCCTTCCTGAGGTGAATTGATATGGGATCTGGTACACCCGCCATGGGTAAAAGGAATAAAAATAAAACGCATATTGTTTGCAGGAGATGCGGTCATAAAACTTATAATGTAAGGGAAAAGAGGTGCTCCCATTGTGGATTCCCCGCCCCTAGGTTACGCCGTTATTCCTGGGCGAAAAGGAAGTGAAAAGTGCGGCGTTACTGGATTTAAGATAAAGGGGAACGCCACACCTTATCTTTATTATTCCTTAAGGGCATTACAGCACAGGGGCCAGGAGTCTGCCGGTATAGCCATTTTCAAGGAAAAGATATTATCCTTTAGGGGGATGGGGCTAGTTCATGAGGTTTTAACAAGGGATATTCTTGAGGAATTTTCCTCTGGAACGGGGATAGGGCATGTTAGGTATTCAACCGCAGGGTCATCCACATTATTAAATTCCCAGCCCATAGTAGTTCATGGACAGGCAGGTGATATGGCCATAGCACATAATGGGGAGATAGTAAATGCAAATGAATTGAAGGAATACCTGGAGAACCAGGGAATTTCATTTAACACAGAATCAGACACTGAAGTAATTATAAGGCTTCTTTCCTTTAATATCAGCAGGTCATCCAACATAATTGAGGGTATTAAGAAAACGATGGGCATGATGGTAGGATCCTATTCTCTTGCCCTTCTAATAAAGGACAGGCTTTTTGCAATAAGGGATCCACTTGCTATCAGGCCACTCGTATTTGGAAGGGTAAATGGTGGCTATGGATTCGCATCTGAGAGTGTTGCCTTTGATGCTGTGGGTGGTGAAGTAATCAGGGATTTAAGGCCTGGAGAGATACTTGAGATAAAAGAGGATGGGTATGCATCCTACAGTCTCGAAAATGATGTCGGGCATACGGCCCACTGTATGTTCGAGTATGTTTATTTTGCGAGGGCTGACAGTACAATTGATGGTAAAAATGTATACAACATAAGAATGCGTTTGGGCCAAATACTTGCAAGGGAAAGCCCAGCTGAGGCTGATGCTGTAGTACCTGTTCCTGACTCTGGAAGGGCACATGCACTTGGATATTCAAACGAATCGGGCATCCCCTTTGCAGAGGGTTTAATGAAGAACAGGTATGTTGATAGAACATTCATAATACCTGACCAGTCCGGTAGGGTACAGGAGATACAGATAAAGCTAAACCCTGTGAAGGAGATAATAAAGGGAAAGAGAATTGTTCTTGTTGATGACAGTATTGTGAGGGGAAATACTATGAAAAAGATAGTGAAGCTTCTAAAGGACTCCGGTGCAAGTGAGGTGCATGTAAGAATAGGTTCACCCCCTATAGTTTCACCATGCTATCTTGGTATTGATATGAAAACGAGGAGCCAGTTTATTGCAAATGGAAAAAGTGTGGAGGAGATTAGGAAGGAGATTAATGCAGATTCTCTTGCATACCTAAGTATAAATGGCCTTGTAGAGGCAATTGGATTCGATAAAGAGGATCTATGTTTAGGTTGTCTCACAGGCGTTTACCCTGTAAAGATAAAGGGTGAGAAATACAGGTGGCAGAGAGAGCTCGATTCTTTTTAGGTTTTTCTAGAATTTTTAATAAAATCGTCATTCTTTCTTTTTGAAAAATAGTCTATTCTTGCTGCAATTGCTATTTTGCAGGCAAGAGACCTCGCATTCTTACCCCTTTCCTTTGAATTATGAACATATGGGTGCTTGAAAATAACACCGTGTTTAGGTCCTGGCTGTGAATTTCTTCTTGAGGAAAAAAATGCCTTACCTGCACCAAGAATTTGTATCCTGCTTCCTGGCATCATGGCAAGGCTTTTAAGCCCACCTGCGATTGAAATTAGCTCTGCCCCCAGTAAAGGTCCTGCAATTGATGTCAAGTTGGGGCAGCATTCCTCCATTTTTTTCTTTATAAAATTTTCAATACTTTCCCTTGTTTCCCTGAGGCCTGAGTATGTATTTTTTACATTTTCGAATGCATAATCAACACCTTCGGAGGCCATTATCTCCTTGATAAGTTCCCTTTCCTCCATCCTATACCTCGTGAATGGATAATATATCTGATGCCAGTCCTCCATATGCATCTTATAAACATTCTCCATCTTTTCTAGATCCTTGAGAAACTTCCAGGATTCAATAATGAGGAGCTCATTTTTCTCCATTGACTCTATCAATTTTTTTCCATAAAGTATCAAGGCCTCATGGAGAATTTCATTTACCCTACTAGGCTTCATCTCCACCTTTGGCCCGAATCTTAGGTAGAAATCACCAAGAAAAGAAAAATCCCTTTTCCCTATCATTAAAAATATATCTGAAAGCTTCTCAGGATCCAGTGGAAAATCAAAGACTTCGCTCTTTTCATCGCTTATTCCCACTGCCCTGTTCCAGTATATTTGAATCATAGATTTGGTATTGTGAATTTTATTTAAAAACTTATTCCATTTACCAGGTTTTCGGATACCTTCCCCTCTCCACTATTACTGTATCCATCTTAACAAAGGGCTCCCTTGAAGAGGTGTCAAGATTTCCAGCTATCTTGCCCACCGATATTAACTCACCATCAGTTGAAAAAACAGCTACCGTTGCCCCAAGATATATTTTGCCCTCTACTTTTTCTACGCCCGCCGAGTAAAGTGGTGCACCATTTGCTATGGCCTCTATTGCACTGTTTTTAACATATACCTTTGGCAGAGATTTTACTATCTCCCTTCCTGGCCTGAGTATATTCCTCAGCATGTCCTCCTTTCCCTGTTTATAGAATTCAACGGCATCCTTCAGTTCCTGGAGTGTATGTGCATCATTCTCACCAATATCACCCGTTCTTGTTCTCCTTAGTTCAACAAGGTTACCGCCCGTGCCAATAGCATCACCAAGATCCACACATAGTGTTCTTATATAAGTTCCGGATTCTGTTGAGACCCTGAAAAGTATATTTCTTCCATCTATCTCCAATATCTCAATTTCATTTATTTTCCTTTTTCTGATCCTTCTAGACACTGCTGCCCTTACTGGCACCATCTGGTAAATCTCACCCTTGAACTCTGAAAAAACCTCTCTAATTCTATTTTCATTTGCCTCTGCATGAAGATACATCAGTGCAACGTATTCCTTGTCCTGTAGATGTAAAAGATTGATTATTCTAGTTGCCCTGTTTATGCCCACGGGAAGAACACCCGTCACATGAGGATCAAGTGTACCCGCATGGCCAGCCCTTTTCACACCTAATATCTCCCTCACCCATGCACTCACCTGATGGCTAGTGGGGCCATATGGCTTGTCAATCACTACGAAAGAAAACTGAAGAAGGTCCTCTATTTTTTCCAAGATTCAACACCCTTTATTATCTGTTCCGCCACATCTTCAGGACCAATATTGTCCGTGTTAATAACAAGATCATATATTGAAAGATCCTTAAAATTTATACCATAATAATCCAAATATCTTTTTAACTCGCTTCTCTCTCTGAGAATTATCTTATCAATTGTGGCATCAGTATCCCTTTTCTTTATTCTTTCATACCTTTTTTCAAGGCTAGCATCAAGAAAAACCTTAAAGGATTCTATACCATTCCTTACCGCAAACCATGCTGCAAGCCTTGAATCAACAACAATATCTCCATTTTTCCTCATGGTTTCTAGAATATACTCATCCACATGCCTGTCTATCTCTGGGTGATTTTCAGCATAGATGCTGAAGGATTCAAGGTCCATTCCATATTTTTTTGAAAGTGACCTGAATACATCACCGCTTGATATTAATTGAAAATCTAACCTTCTAGATATAATCCTTGCTACAGTAGTCTTTCCTGAGCCTGGCGGGCCACTTATAATAATAATCATAGCTCCCTTAACCTTTTATTAAATTCATAGAGCTTAAAAAGGTATGTAACAAAATATCCAAGTGGTACAGTAAAGAAGGTGTAAAGTATTAGCCAGTTTGGAAAGAATGAAATGCCACCGGTGATATCTATGCCCATGGCCCACGGAGTGTTGAAAAGTTTTACCTGCGCATGTGCTAGGAAATAATAAAGCCAGGTAAATATTGCAATAACAATTACCATTGTTATTAGCATTGGCTTCATCTGGTCCTGTTGCGATTTCATCTGGTCCATCATTATCTTTTGCTGTATTTTCCTGTATTTTTCAATCTTGCCCATGTCCCTAGCTCTGTATGCTTCTCTCATCTTTTTTGATATGAACCTTGTTTTTTCCTGAAGCCTGGCCATTTCAAACCAGTCAATAAAATAATGCCTTGCATACATATTTATAATTGTTAAAAATAGACCCGCAAAAATCATTGTAAGTATTGGATATCTTCCATTAAAGCCAAGAAGGGGTGTGAAAACAAAACCTACAGCAATTGCGAATGCGTTCCTTACATCTGGTATTATTATAATGAACATTACCAGCATTAAAATGACAAAGTAAATACCAGAATAGGATGCTGAAAAACCCTTTTTCTCATCCATTTTTAATCATTCCAAGTAGAGTATCAACTGCCTCATTAACCTTTCCTTCCTCATTTCTCACTATTACTACTGTTGCACCAGTTATCATTGCACAGGATGCAGCAAAATACCTGTTAAGTGACTGATGTGTATCTATGTCATTGGCAGAATCCGTATCCCTATACCTTGAAGAATCCCTGCTCCTCCTTGCCATTATTGATTTAGGGTCGGCCTCTACAAGGACAAGCATGGATGGTTTAAGGGATCTGAGTACCCATTCTGGTAAGCCTGGAAGAAAGCCAGAGGGCGTTTTTATGCTCATATGTGTATCAACAATAACATTTTCCATTTTACCTATGTATTCCCCTGCAATCCTCTGTAATTCCCTCTGTTTTTCCACTGGCAATTTCCTTATCTCATCCCTGTTCCTTACACCCATCTCCTTTGCCTTTTCGAGCATTATGTCACCAAAGTTCACTATCCTATAATCTATTCTTTTCGCCACACCTTCCATAATGGTGGATTTACCCACTCCAGGTACTCCTGTAACAACAATCCTCATAACTCATCCCTCGAAGAATTGTCTTATTACAGGGTGCATCTCCATAAGCTGCTCCCTACCCATTGCCTCATAGAATTGTATTATTATTCCAACTGTTAGAAGCACACCGGTTCCTGTTGTATTTCCAACAGTTCCAATGAGACCGGCAAAGGCTGCAAGAGCGCCTACGGCTGCACCGCTGAATATTGTTATTGGAGGTATATATTTATTCAATATATTTTCTATTACCTTTGGCTCCCTCCTGAAGCCTGGTATCTGCATACCACTCCTCAGTATTTGTTTTGCTACTGCCTCCGCATTCATGTTTGTTGTATCTATCCAGAATTTTGCAAAGAGTATGCTCATCCCTACCATAAATAAAACAAATGCCACAACATGCATAATAAACTGGAAAGTAGAATGACCGAGGAATGCATTTGCGTATGCGCTTGGCTCCATTAAGGGCAGGAGCCATTCACCCAGGCCATTTATATTATTGAGATAATATGCAAGACCTCCTATAGGGGTAGACTGCTGAATACCGAGTGCCTGCGCCTGTTCAGGGGTAGGATAGACACCAAACCAGGGATTATGCCCCAGCAAGGGAACGTGCGAAAGTGCTGGGTTTGTCCAGAAAATAAGGGACCACATGGTTATGTTTGCCATAAGTGCAGAGGTAAGTATTACTGGTATGTTTGATGCATAGAGAAGCTTTATTGGATACCTTCCCCTTGCACCCCTTACCCTCTCATGGGCAAGGGGCAGTTCTATCTTTGTACTTTCAGTCCATGCAACTATTAGGAATACTATTATTACACCGATAAGTGAAACAAGGCCATTTGGCATCCTGAAAAGAAGTGTTTCAATACGTCCATTGTAAAGGTCCGAGGCAGAGAAATGTGATAGTAAATAAACGGCCCCAGGTATCGCGCCACTTGGTGGATTGTATACTGAAACTGGTTGTGAAGGATTGGTGGGTATCCAGTTTATTGTTCCTGTAATTAATGCTTGGGAAACACCAGCAGCAATGAATAGTGATACACCTGAACCTATTCCCCATTTGCTAACAAGCTCATCCATCAGGAATAGAACATAAGAACCAAAGAATAACTGAAGAACAATGAATGTGTCTGCAAGAAAACTTCCATGACCTGGCCATACAGAATTCATTGAATTCACAAACGCAGAGTCCGGGGTTAAGTAACCAAATACCTGTGGAATTGCCTCAACAAATATCATAATGATTACAAGTAACTTTTGAACGCTCTGGTAAATTGCCTGATCCTCATGATCTCCAAGGTCGAGGTTTATCAATTTTGCACCAACAAAGAGCTGCATAATTATGCTTGCGGTAACAATAGGACCTATACCAAGGTCGAGCAAAGAACCCTGTGCACCTGCCATTATAGCCCTGAAGGATGAGAATACGTCAATCATTGTTGATGTGTTTAGTCCATAGATGTAAATATTTGTTAGAACAAAATATAGTATGAGTACAAGCCCTGTCCAAAAAAGCTTCTCCCTAAACCTTACATGCCTCTGTGGCTTTTTTATTATTGGCAGCTTTTCCACGAGAGGCTTTAGCCCGTAAAGCTTGCTCTTCTTTTCACCCTTGTATGATGCTATTAAATATGTAATATAGAACAATGGGGCCACAAGAAGTACAAAAACAAGTGTATCTATCCAGTCCTTTTCTATTGAAGATGCAAAGGCCTGTAAAGAAATAAGAGATCCTGCCAGGTAGGCCTGGTAGGCGTATAATACAAAAATGAAAATTATGGCAATTACTATTCCAACTGACCTATTCCTTGGAATTTCCTCTTCAGGCATTGGGTTCTACCCCACCACCTGCTTCCCTGAGTTTTTTGACCGCAAGTTCGCTTGCCTTTGGAACCCTGACAAAAATTTTTTCATCCACCTTACCCTTACCTAGTAATTTTGTATATCCTGCAGCTACCAGATCCACATGCCAGGAATCCCCCTCTTTTCTCGCATAACCAAGATCTGAAAAAATGGGAAAATTTTCCTGAAGCTGGTCAATATTGATGACCCTATCTGGTCTTGATGGATGGTGACTTGTGAATCCATGCCTTCCCCAGTGCTCCCTGTAATACTTGTTCAGCCAGATCCATTTATGCTTTCCTAGACCGGAGAATCCACGCCCGCCCTTAAGACCATGGCCTCTTCTGCCCTTCATTCCATGGCCATGCCTTCTATATCCCCTGAACTTTCTACCTCTACTGTAGGACATTTAAATCACCATCATCCTTTTTATTAGATCATTTATATGCTTCTGTCTATAACCAAGATCACCATTCTCCCTGAAGGATCTCTTTGTATTTTTGAAACCACCCCTGGGTGGGTTAAGCCTGAAAACAGGCTTTACTTCAGGTAGCCTATCATACCTTACCTTTTTCTCCAGTATTGCATCGGCAAGCTCTTCAAATGAATTGAAATTTAATTTTTTCAGGTATTCAAGATCTATTGGCCTATCACCTATAAGCCTTCCTTTCCTTGAGATTAGTTCGGCAAGTGTTTCCCTGTCTATCTCTCCCCAGGTGATGTAATCCTTGGCCTTTCTTAGCATACCGTCTGTCACCCTATTTTTTGGGAGAATAACAAGATGGTTAACCCTTGTTAGCCTCAGATATCTTAAGGTCTGTGCAACATCCCTGTTTACACCTGCCCTTCCCCTAATCCTTATTACTGCGTACATCCACGCCACCACCCCTGTATATTGCAAGATTGAGTGTAATCTTTTCATTCATCTTCATAGATGATGTTTGTTTAAGGGCATTGTATGCAGCAATTGCATAGTTTACAGTTGTCTTTGTATGTCCCTCTGTAAATCCCCAGGCATCCTGTATTCCTGCAAGCCTGAGCACATCCTTGGCCACATCACCCACGGCCAGGCCAACACCCCTTGGTGCAGGCTTGAATATTACTCTTACAGAGCCTGAAGAGCCCTCCACCTTGAATGGTAGTGAATGGGGCCTGTTGCATCCACATTCCCAGGAACCGCAACCCCTCTTAATCTCAATTATGTTAAGCTTTGCATTCTCAATTGCCTTCTTTATAATTGGGCCTACCTCTTTACCCTTTGCCCTTCCAATGCCAACAAACCCATCCTTGTTACCTATTACAACAGTAACAGAGAATTTTGTCCTCCTACCGGAGTCCGTCATTCTCTGTACCATTTTAATATCAACCACCTTTTCCTCAAGGTTAGGAAGGAGCATGTCAACTATCTGCGGTTCCTTTAATGGAAGCCTTGTGGCAAGGGCCTGTGACATGCTTGTTATCTTACCCTCATAAACAAGCTTTCCGAGTTTTGTCTTAGGAATCCATCCAGTGCCTTCTTCCATATTATATCACCATCTTCTCCTTAATCTGGTCTATAATCTTTTCAATATTTTCATTCAAATGTTTACCCTTGAGCCTTTCCTCATCAGGCTCTGTTCCATCACCATGGGGTATGTCTATTCCAGCATCAACCAAACCCTTCATTGCTGCGTATATCCTACCACCCTTGGTAGGCTTTAAAAGACCCGAATCTAGAACAGCATTCTCTATTTCTGCCTTCTTTGCCCTCAAACCTGCAAGATAACCTGTGAGATATGCAGCAGGTACAGATTTTGTTGAAAATTCCCAGCCAAACTTCTTGAGTTCACTTGAAACTGCACTTGCAACAATCCTGTCACCAGACTCATGGTAAAGGGCTATCTGCACAATGGTGTTTTTTAGTGTCTTCCTTACCACCGCCCGTGGAAGACCAGACTTAAGAAGTGCAAGCCTCTTCCTGTAATCTGTCCTGTTCTCCCTTCTTCTCCTGAACTTTACATGGTACCTAGGACCATCGCTCATTTACCCACCCCCTTTAGATGTAGCAGCAGGTGGGCCCTGCTCCTGAACATTCCACCCTTTGCATACCTGTAATACCTTCTGTATATTTTTTTATCAATCTTACCTTCATTCCTTAGCCTCCTTAGTTCATCCCTTATGGCCCTAATGGTCTTTATCCATCTTTCTTTCCTTCCAAGTCTTGCATACTTTGTTCCCTTCCTAGATCCAGGGCCATTCCTGAGTCCCTTTTTCTTCTGCTCCTGTCTTTTCCTTATCCTTGACCTTGAATTACCCTTCTTTGGAAGCTTTTTTATCAGGCCCTTCTTTATTAGCATCCTTATATCTTCCCTTGTTATTGCCTCTGAAACATCCTCAATTCCCTTTGGATCTATGTATACCCTTGACTTGCCACATTTAAGTATCTTTGCGGCAAGTTCCTTCTGGAATGATAAATCCATTTAGCGCACCTCCTCGAAGTTAAGTACCCTGAATCCCTTTTCAACTGCATTCCTGTAAATTTCAATCTTCTTTCTTCTTCCAACTGTGGATGCTATCCTGACAGCATCCACCTCTGGATTCAGGGTGGATAATTCCTTAACATTGTGTACAAGAACGTCCCTGTAGCCAGAGGGATGGAGGTACCTCACAGCCCTAGGGCCCCTGAAGCCTGAATCCACTACGGGTGGCCTGTACTTTCTGTGCTCCCTCATTTTAGAGTGTTTTCCCTTAGGCCTCCTCCAGGAAGTGCCTAGCTTTTTATACCTGAACCATTCCTGTCTCCTGAACAGAGGCCTTTTTCTTGCCATATCAAGCTTGAGCAGGAATAGCCTTTTAATATTACCATCAAGTTTTCTCATATTCAATCACCCTTACTTATTATATATATTCCATCCTGGAATACCCTGGGATCATAGTCCTTTATCCTTGTTGCCCTTTCAATGTTGGCAGCGGTCTGACCTACCTCCTCAATGTTTATTCCAGTTACTATCACTATATCGTTCTTTACCTCAACCTTACAATCTCCAAATATCTCTGCCCTTCTTGGCCTCTTTTCACCTAGGAAATTCTCTATAATTATCTCCTTTCCCTTTACATTGACCTTTATTGGGAAATGGGCATAGACTATCTTCAGCCTGTATTCATAGCCATCAGTCACACCCTTCATCATATTCCTAATATGTGCATTCCAGGTTCCAGCAAGGGCAACTTCCCTTTTCCTTGGGAGCTCACATTCAATAAACAAGGTATTGCCCTCCTGTCTCATCTTTACCTTGTCATCAAGGAAAAACCTCTTCAGCTCTCCCTTTGGTCCCTTGACAGTAAGTAAACCATTTTCGAACTTGAATGTAACACCCTGCGGGGCATCAATCCTGTAGGCTAAATTTTCACTAATTACCATATTCAAGCACCTCAGTAAACATATGCAATCAATTTTCCTCCCAGCCCATTCTTCTTTGCCTCTGAATGTGTCATCAATCCCCTGTTTGTAGATATGATTAGAATTCCAAAGTCCTGTGCAGGAAGATATCTTGCCTCAAACTTTTCAATATCTTCCCTTTTTACGGAGAACCTAGGCTTAATAGACCCGCAGCTGTTTATTGAGGGGTGCAGCCTTACCCTGAAAACACCGCCCCTATTATTATCCAGGTACTCAAAATCCTTAACATAGTTGTAATCCTGCATTATCTTGAGTACCTTTCCTATAAGCTTACTGGCTGGTCTTATCTCCACCTCTAGCTTTCCAACATTTACCGAATTTTTTATTTTGCTGAGAGCATCACTCAGCGGATCATTCTGCATTAATATCACCTCATGAATATTTTTTAAAGCCAATTTCCTCCGCTACTTCCCTGAAACACTGCCTGCAAAGGTGCAATCCATATCTTCTTACTATACCTCTCTTTCTACCGCACCTTTCACATCCTTCAACTCTACCGTATTTTTTCTTAGGTCTCAATTTAGGCTGTGCCACTTACTTCACCTCCAGTATCTCAATTCCAAATTTTTTCTTCATATATTCCATTGCCTCTTCCCTACTTACCCTCTGCCTTTTTGGGAGTTTTCTTCTGTTTACAGTTCTCCTTGAAACCCTCTCCCCACACCTTCTCTTAAAATTTACATTTATATCCATACCGAATATACCAATCTCAGGATCGTACTTTATACCTTCAAAGCTAGTATAATCCCTTATTCCGAAGCTAAGGCTGCCAGTCTCATCAAATGAATACTGGGGCAGCTTGAAATTCTTAACCCAAAGGGCCCTCTTGAGAAAGTTCTCTGCATCATCCTTTCTGAGGGTTACCTTTGTTCCTATGGGCTGCCTCTTTCTAATGTTGAAATCCCTTATTGTCTTTTTTGCTATTGTTTTTACAGGCTTTCTACCTGTCAATATCTCTATCACCTTCATCGCCTTTTCTAGCTTTTCTCCACCTTCACCCACACCAATATTTATTACTACCTTATCTAGGGTGACTTCCCTAGTAGGATTCTCTGATTTCATTCAACCTTCACCTCCGGAGGCTGTACAAGAGGCCTCACTGTTCCAATTGGAAAAACGTTGTCCTTAGATGTCTCGAACCCCTCCTTGAATTTTACCATATTTGGGGTAATTGCATTTACCACCTTGTAGGATTCAATCCTTCCTATCCTGCCCACATTTTTACCACCGGTAATGAATGCATAATTGTTCTCTGCAAGGGGTATGTGTGAAATAATATCACCCTTCTCAAGATCAATCTGAAGCGTGTCACCTGTTGAATATAACTTCTTTTCAAGCAGGAGGTTTCTACCATCATGAAGATGGTACTGGAACTTTCCACCTTTAACTGTGGAGATATCCTCTATCCTTGAGAGCTTCCATTTTGAATCCTCTTCACCAATTTCCACAAGTCTTAACCTTCCTAGTGTATCGTATAGAACCCTGTAATATTTTTTAATTTCTGGGATAGATATTACATCCATGAAGCCAACTGGATACTTATGATCTGTTTCCACCTTTCCGTTCACCCTTACCGTCCTCTTCACGAGTATCTTCTTTGTTTCCCACATTGTATCAGAAAGGTGCAGGTAGTCCCTGATTAACATACCCAGGGCTATGCTTTCCTCGTTTGGATGTGGCCCAGCCCTTGGCTTTGTTGCGAATTTATATTCCTTTCTAGGAACCTGGATTGCCCTGCTCAGGTCCAATCTCTTTAGATGCTTGCTCAACGTTCTCACCTTCCTCAATTACCTTATTTTTCATTAATGCTACCTTCCTTACCTTTTCAAGCCTCAGCTTATCTGAAAGATCCAATCTTGTAATAATTACATTTGATGCATCAATCCACCTAGGCTTTTGCTTCTTGTCTGCCTTGTTGATCAACACACCCTCAACATTAATTTTCATCTTTTTCAGATCAACATTTGAAACTTTGCCCTCAAACCCCTTGAAATTTCCCCTAACTATCTTGACTGTATCCCCCTTCCTTACTGGAATTGATCTTATTCCATACCTTGAATAGAGCTCATCGCTAACATGGGATGATATTATCTTTTCCCTGCGATGTTTCGGGGAGTTGTAAAGTTCTTTCCTTACCTTTCCAGGCTTTACCATATTTCACACCTCATATTATTGTTGATGCTATTGCGGCTATCCTTGGCCATCTTTCAGCTGCCTCCCTTGCCACCGGGCCCTTTATCTCCGTACCCTTTGTTTCACCAGTATCTGTTATTATTACAGCTGCATTATCCTCAAACTGTACCATGGTACCATCCGGTCTCCTGAAGGGTCTTTTCTGCCTCACTATTACCGCCCTCATTACCTTTTTCCTTGTATCTGGCGTCCCCTTCTTTACACTGACTACAACCGCATCACCAACTCCTGCAGCAGGCTGCCTGCTTTTTGTGCCATGGTATGCAAGTACGGTGATTATTTGAACTACCTTTGCCCCAGTATTGTCTGCACATTCTATCTTTGCACCGGTTGGCAATCCCCTAGTCTGTCTACCTGCTAGACCTTTCAAATTTAATCACCCCTCACCTTTTCAATTGCAACAAATGAAACAGTTTTTGAAATTGGCCTGCATTCCATGAATTTTATCAGGTCACCTTCCCTTATCTCAAGACAATCTGGTGCATGCACATGATACTTGCCCCTCCTTTTTTCGTACCTTTCATATTTTTTATTGTAATGCAGGTAATCCCTCACCACCACCACAGTCCTCATCATCTTTGCACTCACCACTCTTCCTTCAAGCATCTGTCCCCTCACCTTCAGATTACCATGGAAGGGACAGTTGGGATCATTGCACTCCTTTTTAGGCTCCTTTACCTCTATTCCTATGTTCTTCATCTTCTACCACCCCTTGAGATCCTGTCTATAGGTCTACCATAAAGTTCATTACCGTAGAAAATCCTACCATTAATAAGCAGGTTAACAGTATCCTTTGGCACTACCCATCTCTTCTTTCCCTCAATAACAATTGTATTCTTTGTTTCATCTATTATTTTTCCAGATATACCCAGAAGGTTTGGATTGGATGATTCAATGACGCTAGCCTCCTTTCCAATCAAGTTTATCCAGGTCATACCCTTACCCCCTTCTCCCTTAATACTGTCTTAATCCTTGCAATCTGTCTCCTGAGGGACTTCACCTTTCCTGGATTGTGGGGAGCGCCTCCCATGGAGGATAGCCCCCTCTCATTCAAAAGCTCCGAACTAAGCTCCTTTAACTTTTTAATTATATCTTCATTGGACAGGTTCCTTAGGTCCTTCGCCTTGATCTCCTTCATTTTTAACTTCCTCCTTTGGCTCTATTATTGTAATTTCATCAGGAAGCTTTGCATCTGGTGGCAGTATCTTCACAGTAACACCAATTATACCTGGTTTTGTCATTGCCACCGCAAATCCTACCCTTACCTGCTCCCTTGGCTTTCCAGAATACTTTATCTTTCCGGCAGTGATCTTTTCCCTCTTTGCCCTATCACCACCGAGCTTCCCGCTTATTATTACCTGTGCTCCCTTGGCTCCCGCATCCATTATGCGTTTTATTGTTGAATGAGCGGCCCTCCTGAAATGCCAGCCTGTCTCAAGGGCCACAGCAAGCTTCTTTGCCATTATCTGTGCATTAAGGCTTGGATTCGGATCATCCTTTACCTCAATCTGAGGATTTTCTATCTTGAACTTTGTTGTCATTATGTCGGTAAGATCCTTTATCTTAGTGCCCTTTTTTCCTATAATAAGTCCGGGCTTCTCCACCTGGAGTACTATCCTTGTACCCATTGGAGTCCTCTGAATCTCAAGCCCACCAAAACCTGCATTATCTGCAAATTTTTTTACATATTCCTTCAGGAGGAGCCTTTTTACATTCTCCTGAACAAATTTTTTCTCATCCATGTCTATACCTCCCTCACTATTATCTCAAAATGTACCCTCTCCTTGAAGAACTCCGTACTCCTTCCCTGTGCCCTTGGTATGTATTTCTTTACAGTCCTTCCTTTTTTTACTATAAGTGAATGTATCACAAGATTATCTATATCCAGATCCTGATTCTCAGCGTTTGCCTCAACATTCTTTATCAATTCAAGGATGTATTTGCACACCTTTACAGGATACCTTCCCGGACCCATCCCCCTCCTATGGGAAACAGAGTCAAGGTGTCTCCTGAATGGTATTGCAGCCTTTTTTTCAATCACATTCTCAAGGTAATCCTTTGCCTCCTGAAGCTTCATACCCCTAAGGAATCTTGCCACCTCTAGAGAATCCTTTACGGATACATTCACATCAATCATCCTAGCCTTAGCAGATTTTTTCGGCATTTCCTTAACTGTATATTCCATCATTTTTATCCCTCACTTCAAGGGCACATATTTTGAAGATCTTGTTGCACCCACACCAGGACTTGAATGCTTTACCTCTTTTCTGGTAAGGGCAAATTCACCAAGATAATGCCCGAGCATCTCGGGCTTAATCTCAAATTCAATGTAATCCTTTCCATTGTGTAACTGTACCCTTTTTCCTATGAAAGCCGGGAGTATTACCATATCCCTTACGTGTGTCTTTACCACTTCAACATCAGGATCGGATAGTTTTTCAAATACCTTCATCTGTTCACTGTTCCAGCCACGTTTTAGTGTTCTTCTTACCCTGGCTGGCATTATTGGTATGAGTTCCTCAATCTTCATTGACATTAATTGATCAACAGTATAACCCCTGAATGTGAACTCCTTTGCTCTTTCCAGGGCAAGCTTCCTCGATTTCCTTACCCTTCTCCTTGCACTCTTTTCTGAAGTTACCATTTTTTTGGCCATATTTTATTCACCTCTTCTTCTTCCTCTTAGGGGCAAACCTTCCCACCTTCCTTCCAGGTGGTGTGTTCTTGGAAACGGTGCTAGGCCTTCCTATATGCTGATGGTTGCCTCCACCGTGGGGGTGGTTCACAGCGTTCATTGCCACACCCCTGACAGTATAGGGCTTTTTGGCCCTGCTCTGTAGGGCGTGTATCTTATTCCCTGACTTGAGGAATGGCTTATCACTCCTACCAGCACCCGCCACAGCACCTATAACTGCCCTGCACCTAGGATCAAGTAGCTTGAATTTACCAGAGGGGAGCAGAACTGTGGTCTTCATACCATGTGAAACAATTGTGGCAGAGGATCCCGCGGTCCTAACAAGCCTACCTCCATCCCCAGGCAAAAGTTCTATATTATGTATTGGGATGCCTTCAGGTATACTTCCCAGGGGAAGTATGTTTCCTTCCTTTATAGGTGCATTTGGTCCTACGTATACCCTATCACCTACGGCTATTCCTGATGGCGCAAGCATATAATAGTAATCATTTTCAAACTTTACCACTGCCACAGGGGCTGTATGGCTTGGATCGTTCATAAGCTCTAGCACTGTTCCCTCACCTTCCTTAATCACTGGAAGCTTTATATCAGCTACATACCTGTGGGAAGGTGCCCTGTAAACGGATGTACCGGCACCGCGCCTTCTTGACCTTACCCTCTTTCCCATATATCACCACCTCAGAATATTCCTATCCTCACGGCTATTTCATCAGCCCTGTATTCGGGCTTTAGTTTTACAATTGCCTTTTTACCCTCTCTCGTAATAAGCATGTTAACGCTATCCACCTTTACATTGAATATCTTTTCCACTGCCCATTTTACCTGTTTTCTGTTTGCATCACGTCTCACTATAAAGGTAAGCTTATTCTCCTTTTCAATAAGCATCATTGCCTTTTCTGTCACGTAAGGTTTTAAGATTACCTCATACTCATTCATAATATCCAACCCCTTATCTCATCAATTGCACCCTTTGAAAATAATACAAGCCTACCCGGCATTGCACCAGGTGCAAGTATCTCTGTATTAATTTCAGATGGGGTAATAACCTCAACACCAGGTAGATTGCTGAATGATTTTAACGCCTTCTCCTTATTCTTTAAAACAATAAGTATACTCTTAGGTGTATAATATTTCCTTCCCCTTGTCTTTCCTCTTCCAGCCCTTATCTTCTCACCATTTTTGGCCCTGAGAACATCCTCCTCAAGACCTAGTCTTCTAAGTATTGTCAGTGCATCTGAGACCTTTTCCACATTTTCAATAGTATCCTCTACAACAACTGGTAGTGTAAGATCCTCCTTAAACCTGTGGCCCCTCTTTCTTACCATCTCCCTGTTAGCAGTCTGTGCTAGAGCAGAGAGCTTTGACAACAACTTTTCCTTTTTATTCATCTTCCTCTGCCATTTTCTCTGGGTTGTTGGTGCATGTGCAGTTCTTCCACCCACCATATTGTTCATTATTACACCGCGATCACCATTGGGTATCCTTGGCACCCTGGCCCTACCATGGTTTGGTCCCCAGTTATGTCCCACCCTCCTAAGGCCTGCCATGGGTGAAACACCGTAGGGCTGTCTTGAATTTGATTGCATTATCTTTACTGCCCTCCTAATCAGGTCAGGCCTAAAGGGATAATCAAATGCCTTTGGAAGCTGTAGCTGTGATTTTACATTTCCCTCGATGTCATAAAGGTTAACAATCATAATTTACACCCCCTGCTTTGAGCTCCTTGAAACATATACCAACCTGAGATCCTTTACCTCTTCCTCGGTAGGCCTAATTGGATCCCTGAATCTGACAAGCCTCTTTGTTGAGCCTGGTATGGATCCATGTATGAGAACATAGGGATTTCTGACAAGGCCATAATGTAGAAATCCACCCTGGGGATTAATGTCCTCCTCAAGCTCATTTCCCTTCTTTTGTACAAACCTCAATATCCTTTTGTTATATTCTGTTCTCTGCTGGAAGCCCATCTGTCCCGCCATTGGAACAGTATACATCACCCAGTTTGGATGCCAGGGGCCTAGTGTGCCTATCATCCTCCTATGTTTCCTGTTCTTCCTTGGGAGAAGTTTTATTCCAAACCTTTTGACATGCCCCTGGAAGCCCTTCCCCTTTGTTACTGCTATCACATCAACAAGCTTTCCAGCTTCTGAAAAATCATTGAAATTTATCTCCTTTCCAAGCTTCTGTATTGCATAATCTATCCTCTGTTCCACGGTGCCCCCTCCCACCCTGATCTCCATTACTTCAGGTGTTTTTGAGGGGACTCCAGTGACAAGATGGGGTTTAGTATAAGTTATTAACCTTACTTCGTCTATTGATGATTTGTCAATGTTCTTCAGCCTTTCTTCTGGACTGTTTTTAGGTACATTCAATCTCCTTGCAAGCTCCTTATCTATGTTGTTTGTCCATATTTCATTTGCCACCTGGAGGCCGTAAGTGGTTTTCCTGTAAAGCCTAATACCAAGTACGCCCATTGGGGGTACTTCAACAACTGTAACGGGCAACATTATTTCCTGGCCTGCGGTTTCACTCTTCTTCCTCCAATCAACCATAAGAATGTGTGTCATGCCCACCTTATATCCCGCAAAACCCTGTATTTTTGGGCCCTTCTCTATTTCGGGCCAACTCTTTATATGTGCAACTATATCTCGCGCTCTCTTCCTCGGATAGTATGCCATAGAGCCATGTCTCGAATGATGAGGCGTAGCCATATTTATTTCCTCCTTTTTCCAGCCGCCACCCGTGACACTTACTCACTCCCCAGAATTATTAAATTCGGGGATTGAGAACGGGAATCCTATGGATTATCCCTCTGTGTCTGGGTGGTTTTTTGGAGTTAGGCAGATTAATATGTAGATATATAAAAAAATTTCCCATATTTATGGGGTAAAGATTAAAAATGAGAAATAATGTGGTAAGTTAGAATGAAATGTGTCGTTTGTGGTAGGAATGAGGCCAAGATAAACGGCCTTTGCGAGGAATGTTACCTGAATAGTAGGAATTATATAAAGCCACCGAGGAATGTTGAGATAATAAAATGCCCAAGGTGCGATGGAATAAGGGTAGGCAACACATGGTATTATGGAAAAATCTTGGAGGATGCTATAGCCGAATCACTTGAAAAAAACTCTAAAATACTTGATGACAGGATAGATGTAAAAATACAGTATAGTGTGATAAATACACAGAATATGCTTGATGTTGACTATATCCTAAAATTAAACAACGTTGAAAAGGTGGAAAAACATCTTGTTCCCTTCATTTTTAAAAAACAGCTATGCCCTAGATGTAGCAGGTATTCAGGGGACTATTTTGAATCAATTATTCAGCTAAGGTCTGATGGAAGACTTAAAGATGATGAGTTGCTGGACTTAGAGGAATTTGTTTTCAAGAATGTTGATATTGAGAGAAAAAAGAATCCAGATCTTTATGTACTTAAAAAGGAAAGCAGGGATGGAGGTATGGATTTTTATCTTAGCTCAAACTCAAGCGGAAGGGTGATTGCCAGAAAGATTGCTGACAGGTATGGGGCAACGGTAAGAGAATCACCTCATCTTGCAGGTGTGAAGGAGGGAAAGGATTTTTACAGAATTACATTTTCCGTCAGGTTACCGGATTATAGGGAGGGGGATTTCATAAAGGTGGGAAACAATGCATACATGGTGGTAGCCATAAGGAAGGGACAGGTAAAGGTGATTAATCTAAAAAACGGATATGTTGAAAGCATCACACAAAAGGACCTTAGGGACGGGGGATACAGGATTTTTGCAAGGAAGGGGGATGAGGTGGGTGCAATAAAGCTTTACGAGGAAGGGGAATACATACACTTCATGGAGACAAAAAACTACAGGACACTTGTGATAAAAAAGCCCTTTTTTAAGGTAAATAGGGAATTTTTAATAGTTCTTGATGGTGAAGAAATTTACATTGTACCAGAAACAATGAATTTTTAAATAAATAAAGGTTATACACTTTTTGTGATTTCAAAGGCAATAAAGGTAAAAAGGAATGAAATATCAAGGATCATGGAATTTCTCAAAAATGAGGGCCTTTTGATTGAGGGCCTCAAGATAATTAAGGATGGTGATTTTGCCTTTTTACCTGTAAAATCTGTGCCTGAAGGCTACGACTCATATGAAATGAATTTTGAAGAGATACCAAGAATAAGAAGTTATATTGATCTTGTTAAAATACCTGAGGATTTAAAAAAATATCTGCCTAGGTCCATGGATATCGTGGGAAATGTTGCAATAGTTAAGCTGAATGAAAATATAATAGAATATTCCAGAGAGATAGGAAATGCAATAATGCTCTTCAATAAAAATATTAAAACTGTAGCACTTGACAGGGGTGTAAAGGGGGAGTTTAGGGTAAGGGATCTTGAGGTGATAGTTGGTGATGGCCTGGAAACTGTGCACAGGGAAAATGGCATCAGAATTTTCATAGACTTGGGGAATGTTTATTTTTCACCTAGGCTTTCAAAGGAAAGATCAAGGATTCTCTTCCTCGTCAGGGATGGTGAAACAATCCTCGACCTTTTCTGTGGTTCAGGGGCCTTCTCAATATTGATAGGTAAAAAAAGGAAGGTGAAAATATATTCAGTTGACAAGAATCCGCGTGCAATAGAATGCCTGAGGGAATCAATAAGAATAAATAAGATCGATAACATTGTACCTATTCTCGATGATGTGAGGACAGCTGTAAATTACATTCCAAATGGTGATAGGGCAATCATGGACCTACCCATGGAATCAATAAACCTCCTTGATTTTGTAATTAATAAATCCTCATATTTCCATATTTATTACAAAACAAATTCTCCGGATGATGTAAAAAATTTTATAGAGGGAAAGGGGTTAAAAGTGGAGAATTATGGCCTTGTCCATGGATATTCGCCTTCCGAGGGAATGTACTATTTTGATGCAAGGAGAGGTGCATAGAATTGCTTATATCAATACTACATGATATACTTGGTTTCAAAAAATTCCCTAGGGATGCCAAATTACTTATTATTTCATCGATAGTGATGAGCTTTACCCAAGGTTATATGTTCGTAGATTTCTCCATATACCTGAGCCAGGTAGGATACAACACGTACTTGATAGGCATTGTACTCTCTGTACCAACATTCCTAGGCGCATTGTTCATGATACCCATGGGCCACCTTTCTGACATGTATGGGAGGAAGAGGTTTATTTTAATGGCCAGGCTTTTTTCCTTTATTGGTGCTACTATTTATTTTTTAACATACAATCTTATTTTAATAATAATAGCTGGTATATTCCAGGGAATTGCATTTGCTAATGCATCATCAAGTTACAACGCACTAATGGCTGAAAAAACAACCCCACAAGACAGAAACTTAATATTTGCATCCAACAGCTTCCTTTCTGGTATTGCACAGGCGGCAGGAATGTTTTATGGATCCATACCCCCCATAATTGGCCATATTTATCATTTAGACGTCTTTACATCTTACAGGGTACTTTTCCTTACATCAATAATAGGCCTTCTTATTTCCACACTATTGATTTTAAGGGTAAAGGAGGATTATTCTGGGAATAGAAAGGGAAATATGAAATTTTTTGACCTATTTCATTTCCCTGAGAAATCCAAGGGAACAATAATCAAACTTTCAGTACTCGGGATGATAGGCCTGGGTGCAGGTATTATAGTCAGGCTTTTCTCACTTTGGTTCTATCTAAAATTCCACGTAAATGTTGATGTTCTTGGGCCAATATTCTCAGTTTCCCAGATTGTTACAGCCTTCGCATCAATTACAACACCATCAATTGCAAGAAAAATAGGTGAAATAAGAACTATTGTTTTCACAGAGGCACTTTCTGTAATTATTCTAATAACAATGCCCTTCCTTCCATATTATTATCTTGCTGGTATATTCCTAATAGTTAGGAATTTTCTTATGAACATGTCAGGTCCAATAATGACAAGTTTTACAATGAGCATAATTCCAGAGGATGAGAGGGCAAGGGGGTCTGCCATAATACAGTTTTTTGATTCATTACCAAGATCATTTGGACCCTACATAGGTGGATTCTTTATGAGCCTTGGCTACATAGACCTTCCATTTTATTTTACAGGTACTCTATATTCCATATCTATTGGCCTTTTCTATCTATTCTTCAGAAATGTCAAGATACCTAAGTGATCCTTGAACCCCTGTCTGAAATGTTTTTGTCCTCAGCCTCATATTCATCGTAACCTATTAAATCATAAAACCTCTTTCTTGTCATTAATTTTTCAAGAATTCCTGACTGTGTTCCTTTTTCAAATATTTCCCTATATACATTTTCAGCGGTTAAAAGTGAGGCCCTGAATACTGTTAATGGGAAAATTACAATTCTATAACCAAGATTCTCTAGATCACTTGCACTCAGAAGAGGACTCTTTCCAAACTCCGTCATATTTGCAAGAAGAGGAGCCTTAACCTCTTTAGAAAATTTACCAAACTCCTCTCTTGTCTCAAGTGCCTCTGGAAAGATCATATCTGCCCCGGCCTCTAAATAAAGATTTGCCCTTCTTATTGCACCCTCGAGGCCTTCCACAGCCCTGGCATCAGTTCTTGCAATTATTATAAAATCACTGTTCTTCCTTGATTCAACTGCAGCTATTATCTTTTTCACCATCTCATTCTCTGGAATAAGTTTCTTTCCGGGCAAGTGCCCACATTTCTTTGGAAGCTCCTGATCCTCTATATGTATTGCAGAGGCACCAGATGATTCCATCATCCTTACTGTTCTTATTACATTTAAGGCCTCTCCAAAACCAGTGTCCACATCAACAATTACAGGTAATCTTGTGACGGATGCGATTTTTCTTACCTCCTCTGAAACCTCAGAGAGTGTTGTTAATGAAAGGTCTGGAAGACCCATTGATCCTGCTATTCCAGAACCTGATAAATAGAGTGCCCTGAAGCCTGTTCTTTCTGCTATTATTGCGGTGATTCCATTAAAAACTCCAGGGGCAATAGTGATTCCCTTCGATATAAGCCTCCTGAGTTCACTGGGGCCAAGGTTAACATTATCCTTTAGTATTGACATTCGTGATCACATCCAGAAACTCGTTCACAGAAATATGTTCCAGTGATTTACCTGCATCCATTATGCTGTTAACAAGATCCTCGTCCTTGATTATCTTCAGACCCTTTTCCTTTAAATCATCCCAGGTAAATGGATCCCTGAAATGACCCTTTGGCACTGTAATTTCCTCAGAAAATAATCCCTCGTTTGTGAGAACATCAATTTTCACAGGAAGATATTCTGGATACATGGAATTGTATTTCTCAGATACGTTAAAGGTCATTTTATCAATAAGTGAAAGTATCTTTTCATCCCTTAGAAATTTTTTATCATATGAATCAAGGTCTGGAGCTCCATAATTGAGCGTATATGCAATTATGTATGGCATTGAATGGTCAGCTGTCTCCTTTGTCTGTGGCCTCAACTTCTCTGGATCCTTTATTATTATCCTATAAGCAACATCAAAAGTAGTGACGTCTATCCTTCTTATAAATCCCTTCATCTTCTTTTTTATTAAAAGTGCTGCATCTACTGCACTCATAGCATGATATTCTACAGGATAGTTCTTTATCATTGTTCTCATTACCCTGTCCTTTGTAAGGTCAAGATCAAACTCACCTGAAACCTGTTTAAAGAATCCCATCTCACCTTCAAATATAGGTCCAGGACCTGTGAATCCGCCCATCGCCAGCATTACGGCAAAAACACTATTCCTTGAGGCATTACCTGCTGTACAACCCTTCCACATGCTCAGCTCCCCTGCCCTTGTTTGTCTTAAACTTATGTTATTGTTTATTGCAAGGTTAAGGGTATGTATGAACCTTTTGTCATCTAAATCGAGAAGTGCAGCAAGACCCGCAGCGGATGAAATGGAAATGTATGTAACATGATCCCATCCCCTCTCCCTTATGGATACTGCATCTGCAAGTGCTCCAAGTATTTGATAAGAGACATATGCTGACCTGATAAGATGCTCTCCATCCAAATCCATCGAGCTGCCCACTGCAATAAGTGGTGGAATGTTATCTGATGGATGCAATGCCTCCTTGCTCAAGTAAGTATCATTGTAATCAAGGAACCTGGTCATGCAACCATTTATGAATGTTGCAACGTCAACGGATGCCTTCTTTCTTGTAAAATAAATCCTTCCATTCAGCTTCCCCTTACTTGGAAGTAGCATTTTCATTCCTATCTTTACGGGTTCAGCATCCTTGGCACCATAGGAAACAAAGATCGAATCAACGATCCTCTTTTTCAATTCTTCAGAAATCTCGTATCCTGGCCTATTGTTCATTAATTCCTTGCTATATGCATATATCTTTTCTGTCAATAACATGACAATCCCTAAGGATTATAGTTATTTTATTTATTAATTTTTTACTTTTTTAGCCTAGTAGAAATCCTTTTTAAAAAATGATTTATTAAATTTTTTATTTATTTTGTAAGTGTTGCATAACAAAAATTTCATAATTAAATTTTTTCTGAAATTGATTCTATTAATCGAGCTAATCAAATACCAAGATTTAATTTTAATTAATGTACCTTTTCTATTAATTTCATCTATAATCTCTTAATTTTGATAGAAATCCTTATATTTATGTTTTAAATAATATTTTTGTAATGCTTGCATTTAAATCTGTTACACAGCCATATTCACCTTCCCCTCTTATCAAGGATCTTATGAAAAGGTATATTGATGCCATCAATTTATGCATTGATATAGCAATTGAAAAGAATATAACCTCAAGAAATTCTTTATCAAATGAAGCATATAAAATAATCT
>Ga0080006_1154593_pt1 | contig 55598 bp, 49 predicted proteins | sample RS3BMetagenome_FD_69209 | JGI IMG/M metagenome (GOLD analysis project Ga0080006, IMG submission 69209) | Ferric oxide microbial mat and aquatic microbial communities from Rainbow Spring, Yellowstone National Park, USA - RS3B (SPADES... ...
TGGTCAACCGGAGAGCGAAACGGCTGTGGAAATCCGCTGCCTATCTAGTGACTCACTGGATAGGACGTGTCCCGACAGCGGGAAAACCACGGTAGAAAAAATCCGAGGCATGATGGACACATATGCATAGGAAATATGGAACAGCAACTAGCAAAGCTGAATAAAGCTTAGAAAGTTTAATTAAGCACTAAAGCAAGCTATTTATCTAGTTATTTGTATCAGGGTCCCACTTCAGCTTTTCTAACTTCATTGCGTTGCTTAATTGCAACAATTCTATTTAAGGCATTAAGGTATGCTCGGGCTGAGGCTTCAACCACATCAGTTGAAATGCCCCTACCTGATACTTTAACACCGTCAGATTCTAGTTGAACTACGACATCACCTAGCGCGTCAATGCCACCTGTTACTGAGGAAACATTAAAGTCCGTTAATTTAGCTTGCACGCTTAAAGCATCTGATATTGCCCTACAAACTGCATCTATCATGCCATCACCTTGTGAAGTGGCCTCTTTCTTTTGATCATCTTTAACTAAAACTACTCTGGCTTGAGGCGTACCCACTGTGCCGCCCTTAACTTCAAGCTCAAATAAAGACCACTCAACAGTATTTGTACCACCTAGCTCTTCCATGACAATGGCTTCAAGATCTGCTTCTGTTATCTGAATCTTACGATCTGCTAATTCTTTAAAGCGCTGGAATGCCGCATTTAAAGTATCTTGTGAAACTTTTATTCCCATTTTCTCAAGAGTATCTTTAAATGCATGCCGGCCTGAGTGTTTGCCTAATACAATTTGGGATCCTTGTTGCCCAACTGTTTTAGCATCTATGATCTCATAAGTCCTGCGATCTGATAAGACACCATGCTGATGAATACCAGATTCATGGGCAAAGGCATTTCTACCAACAATGGCCTTATTGTACTGAACAGGATACCCCGTCAAGCGAGATACCAATCTAGAGGTTCTGGCCAACTCTTGAGTATTTACATCCACCTTTAAATTAGGAAACTGGTCAGGGCGTGTTAAAACTGCCATTACCACCTCTTCTAAAGCAGCATTGCCAGCCCTTTCACCAATTCCATTCACACATACTTCAACCTGGCGTGCTCCGGCTTGAACTCCAGCAAGAGAGTTAGCTGTTGCAAGCCCTAAATCATTGTGACAATGGGTTGATAAAAGATAATCTCCTTTTATCTCCTTTCTAATGTGAGCAATCAATGCTCCAAAATCCCAAGGGATTCCATATCCTACGGTGTCAGGAATGTTTAAACAAGTAGCACCGGATTCGACGGCTAAAGATAAAACCTCCAACATAAAATCAAGTGGGGTTCTGGTGGCATCTTGGGGCGAAAATTCAACATCTTCAGTGTAATCACGCGCCCTTGATACTCCTGCTTTTACTTCTTTAAGTATTTGACGTTGATCCATACGTAACATGTGCTCTAAGTGCTGTGGGGAGGTTGAAATAAATACGTGAATTCTAGCTTTGTCAGCATCTTTTAGTGCTTGCCAACAACGATCCACATCAGCTAAATGAGTACGCGAAAGGCCAGCTATCGTGGGACCGTGAACATTACGCGCTATTGTTTGCACAGCTTCAAAATCCCCTTGGGAAGCAACTGGAAATCCAGCTTCAATATAATCTACGTTTAATCGGGCAAGCTGCTCTGCTATTTCTAATTTTTCATGAGCATCCAAACTAATGCCAGGACTTTGTTCACCATCCCTTAAGGTTGTATCAAAAATTATCAATTTATTTTCATCCCATTTCATTTCAAGCTCCTTTCAGCTTATTCCTCCATAATAAAAAAACCTCCTGGCTTTTGCACAGGAGGCTAGGCGAGCACCCGTTTGGTACTCGCCTTCAACTAAGGAGGAACTCTCTTGCTATACTCACTACTTTAATTTTAACAAGCTTAAAATCTCTTGCAAAACATGTTTTTTATTCTTTTTAATTAACGTTTCTCAATTTTATGAACAGACAAAATACCGTCGCAGCTTTTAAGCTCATTAATGACACTATCTTGAACTTCTTCATCAGTAGATAAAACCATCATTGCAGTTGGGTGTGACTTAGATGGTCCTACTGCCATTGATGAAATACTTATACCTGCCTTGCCTAACACTGAACCAACAACTCCTATCATCCCTGGGCGGTCATCGTTGCGAACCACAAGCATGTGATCTGAGATACCGATTTCAACTGAATGCTCATCTATCATTACTATTCTGGGTATCTTTAAAGGACCTACCAACGTGCCAGCAATTGAATGCTTATCAGATTGTAGCGTAATTAAACTTACATAATCACCAGATGATGAAGTTGTAACCTCATTTATTTGAAGACCTCGCTGTTGTGCTAGCTGAGGTGCATTTACATAAGAAATTTGTTCTTCAGCTCCAACACTAAAAACACCTTTGATAACAGCAAGGGTTAAAATACTTGTATCTTCTTTGCTTATCTCACCCTGATAAAAAATAGAAATATTTGAAGGCAAACTTTGGCATAATGAACTAAAGATAAATCCCAACGTCTCAGCAAGGCCCATAAACGGCTTTACTTCTGCTGAAATACTTTTTGCAGCAACGTTAACAGCATAAGGAACAAAGTCGCCCTTTAAGGCAAGCAATATTTGTTGCGCAATAGTAACTCCTGCCTTATCCTGTGCTTCTTTTGTAGATGCCCCCAAGTGAGGGGTTACTACAATATTGTCAAGCGTTAATAGCTCTTTAAATTCTGGAGGCTCTTTTGAAAACACATCAAGTGCGGCACCTGCTAAGGGATGCTCAACTAAAAAATCATATAAAGCCTTTTCATCAATAATTCCCCCACGTGCTGTATTGACAATTCGCACTGTGGGTTTTGCTAAATTTAGCACCTCAGCATTAATTAAGCCGATAGTTTCAGGCGTCTTTGGTAAATGAATTGTTATAAAATCGCTTTGGGACATCAATTCTTTTAAATCAAGCATTTCAACATTCATCATTTTGGCTCGCTCTTTTGAGATATATGGGTCATAAGCAACAAGACGCATTCCAAAAGCATGCCCTCGCTGAGCCACTAAGGCACCTACTCTACCAAGACCAATAATGCCTAAGGTCTTGCCATGAAGCTCTACCCCTTCAAATTTAGAACGTTCCCATTTACCTGAGATAAGTGACTCATGTGCTTTAGGGATATTACGAGCTTGGGCTAGCATTAAGCCAATAGTGTGCTCTGCTGCTGAGATTATATTTGACTCCGGCGCATTAACAACCATTATTCCTTTTTTTGTAGCAGCTGCAACATCAACGTTGTCTAAACCAATTCCAGCACGTCCAATAACTACTAAGTGATCACTTGCTTCAATAACGTCTTTGTCGACATTAGTAGCAGACCTTATAATAAGGGCAGATTTGCCTTTTATAGCTTTAAGTAGTTCTTCTTTAGAGAGCTTTAATTTAATATCAACCTCAAATCCCGCATTTTTAAGGATGTCAATCCCACTTTGAGCAATCTCTTCAGTTATTAAAATTGAGCTCACTAATTCACCTCCTGAAGGAACTCTTTTAACCTTTTAAAACCCTCTTTAATTTGATCTTGTGAAGTTGCAAAGGAAAATCGACCGTAACCAGGAGCACCAAAGGCTTCACCTGGCACAAAAACAACCCCTGCAGCCTCTAAAAGAATTTCTGCTAAATCCTGAGTGGTTTGAATAATTTTACCTTTATAACTTGCACCTAAATAATTTTCAAAACAAGGGAATATATAAAAAGCACCATCAGGCTCAACTACTTTAACATCTTTTAGCTCATTTGCTAGAGATACTATTAAATCTCTGCGCGTTTTATATATTTCGCGAATTTCTTTTAAGTAACTCTCATCCAAATCAAGCGCGGCCTCACCAGCTTTTTGAACAATGTTGGCAACATTTGAAGTCATGTGAGATTGCAAATTGTTACAAGCTGAAATTAATTTTTCATGAGCAATTATCCATCCTAAGCGCCAGCCCGTCATAGCATAAGTTTTTGAAGCACCATCTATTATTATCAATTGATCCTTTATTTCATGAAGAAACTCTGCTGGCACATAAGATTTAGCTTGATCATATATTAAATCACAATAAATATCATCACTTATTATGTAAAAGCCATGGCTTTTGCTTAAAGAACCCAAGCTAATTATTTCCTCTGGGCTATAGTGAACACCAGTAGGGTTTGAAGGAGAATTAATTAAAACAGCTCTAGTTTTTGGGCTAAGCACTTTTTTAAATTCCTCAATATTTAAATGAAAACCACTTTCATAACTAGTGTTTAGAACTTTAGGTGTTGCTCCTGCAAGCTTTATTAATTCAGGATAACTTGTCCAATAAGGGGCAATAATAACTACCTCATCACCAGGATCAAGCAAAGTTAGAAAAACATTACTAAGGGCATGCTTAGAACCATTAGTAATTAAGACGTTACTTGGCTCATAGTTAATTTTTGTTTTAGTAGATGCTCTTTTTGCAACCTTAATTCGCAAGCTTAAAAGTCCTTGGCTTGGACTGTATTTATGATTTTTTGGATCCTTTGCAGCTTGAGTAGCACCTTGAACAATAGGATCAAATGTCGCAAAATCTGGCTCACCAGCACCAAAGGCAACGATATCTTTGCCTTGGTTAATAAGCTCTTTAGCCTTGGCATCTACGCTAAGTGTTTTTGAGGGCTCTATATTACTAACGCGCTTGGAAATAAATAATTCATTTTCAATCGTCTCATTTTCTAATTTCATAATGTAATGCTTACATAAATTTTATTCACTCGACTAACTAGCTATTAGAATTTCAGGCTATGGAAGATAAATTAAGCCTTGAAATCCCACAAAATTTGTTACCAAAAGATAAACGCTTTGGTTCTGGTCCATCAAAAGTAAGGCTTGAAGCGCTTGAGTCTCTTTATAAAACAGGAACTAGCTTCATGGGAACCTCTCATCGACAGCCAGGGGTTAAAAACGTAATAGCTGAGATAAAAACTGGATTAAAAGAACTTTTTAATTTGCCTGATGATTACGAGATACTTCTTGGAAATGGAGGAGCAACAGCTTTTTGGGATGCTGCTTCTTTCTGTCTTATTGAAAAAAAGAGTCAGCATTTAGTTTTCGGAGAGTTTTCTTCAAAATTTGCAGAAGTTGTTAAAAATGCTCCTCACTTAGATGAGCCTGACATCATTGCATCGCCTTATGGAACTCATCCTGATTTTAAAGCTGCAGATAACATTGACTTTTACGCCTTAACTGAAAATGAGACTTCAACAGGAGTATACATGGAGGTTATTAGGCCTAAAGGGGCTTTAGCTAATGCACTAGTAGCAGTTGATGCAACCTCTAGTGCTGGAGCTATAGCTGTGGATCCAAAACAGTTTGATGTTTATTACTTTTCCCCCCAAAAGTGTTTTAGCTCTGATGGCGGCCTTTTTTTAGCCATAGTATCCCCATTGGCAATTCAGCGGATTAATACAATAACTTCCTCTCGTTGGTGTCCACCATTTTTAGATTTAAAAATAGCTTTAGATAATTCACGTCAAAATCAAACTTATAACACTCCAGCTCTTGCCACTTTATGGTTACTCAAAGACCAAATTAACTGGATACTTCAAAATGGTGGCTTAAACTGGGCATTTCAACGCGTAAAACGATCTTCAGAGATAATATACACCTGGGCAGAAAATTCTGAGTTTGCAGAACCATTTGTTAAGAATGTTTCAGAACGCTCCCCTGTTGTAACAACGATTGATTTTATTGACCCTGTAGATGCAAAACAAATTGCTTTAATTCTGCGTACAAATGGAATATTAGATGTTGAACCGTACAGAAAGCTAGGAAGAAATCAACTTAGGATTGCTGTTTTTCCATCAGTAGATCCAGAGGACGTTTCGCTGTTATTAGGTTGTATAAATTACATAGTTGGCGCACTTTACTAACTAAATCATTAAACTAAAAAACCTTGCTATTTCCTTATTAATACTTAAAAAGTTTAACAATTAATCTAAAACTAATAGTTGCGAGCTATTTGCATTTGAGTTCTAGTTGCACTAAGGTCGATTTTGGATATGCAACAAAAGCATTCACTAAGACAAGTCTTTAATGCCTTTGATTTGTTTCCTTTATCAGTTTCTAGTATCGGACCAGTATTTTCTATAGCTGCCACAGGGGGCGTAATGGCAGCACTTGCTGGGATCTGGACACTTGGAGCAATTTTGGCTCTTGCAATACCGTTTATAATTTCTGGTCTGGTTCTTAAAACACTAAATAAACACTTTCCCAATGCTGGAGCTTCTTATCACTGGTCAGCCAGAATTATGGGCAAATCAATGTCCAGGTTCCAAGCCTGGATATTAATCATTGCTTACTTTACTTCAATACCGCCGATAGCAATTCCTGCCGCCAATTATACTCTGGCCTTGGTGGCACCAAAGATGGCGTCAAATAATTTTGTTGTAGTTTTTACTTGCTTGGGTTGGCTAGCCTTTGCAATGGTTCCTTTGCTTTTAGGAGCAAAACCAACTTCAAATATCACTAAGGTGTTTTTTGGGCTAGAGATAGTATTTTTAATTTTTTTTACTGTTTTAGGCCTAGTTAAATTTCACTTACTTCATGTCCCGATTCACACCCATGGTTTTCCTATAAAAGGTTTTGTAATAACAATGGTGGTAGCAGCCACCATTTTAGATGGCTGGGAAATAGACTCCTTTGCAGCTGAAGAATCAATGCGCCCAAGAAAAGATCCTGGCTTTAGTGGTTTAGTCGGATTAGGACTTGGACTTTTATTCTACGCGCTAATTTATCCAATGCTCTTTTTAGAAGTACCAATAAATCACCTAGCTAACTCAACCGATCCGTTAAATATTTGGTCTGAAAGACTGCTTGGGTCCCACTCTTTTATAATGCTAATACCTATCATTGGCTCAACAGCAGGAGGCCTCTGGCTGACAACTTACATTCTAACTAGGGCACTATATGCAATGGGTCGAGACAACGTAATACCGCAAAGCTTTTCAAGGGTAAATTCAAGACAAGTACCTGTATTTGGAACTGTGTTGGTAATTGGACTAACTGCCTTAGTAGTTATCGTTGAAACATTTATCACCTCACTATCAGGCTTTTTTAATTTAATTCTTTCATCAGCAGGATTTTTTTTGTTAGCTGAATTTTTCCTAGATAATCTTTCTTGTTGTGTCTTTTTGTTTTACGCTCATAAAAAGCTTCCAGATGTGCAACTACACCCTCACGATCACCGTTATTTGAAATTTTTCTCAATATTGTCTTGCATAATAATACTGTCAATAATGATCGCTTTTTTTATGTTTGCACCACGTAGTATTGGAAATGGAATTGATCAGACCGTGACAACATTACTTATCGGTGGGATTATATTTGCATTCATCACCAAAGGACGCCACGAAATAAAGCTTGCCGAACTAAGAGACCATGAAAGCTCTTTAGCAACAACAAAAGTACTAAATGGCTAAGAAGTTGTTTAGCGGTCTTTAATTAATCGGGTTTACCTTAACATAATCACAGTAATTAAAAAGAGCACACTTGCCACACTGCGGATTTCTTGCTTTACAAACTTTACGCCCATGTAAAATTAACCTAAGGCTTAAAAGTCCCCACTTTTCTGGTGAAAATAATTTAGCTAAGTCATTTTCAATTTTCTCAGGGTTATCCTCTAATGTTAAACCAATGCGCTTTGAGAGCCTGGCCACATGAGTATCAACTGGTAAACCAGGCTTATTAAAAAACACTGATAAAACGACCTGGGCAGTTTTGCGTCCTACCCCGTTAAGTTTAACCAGTTCATTAAGTTCAGAAGGGATTTCACCGTTATAATCAGCAACAACTTTCTGAGCTGCACTAATTAAGCTCTTCGCTTTATTTTTATAAAAGCCTGTGGGCTTAATAACTTGTTCAAGCTCAATTAAATCTGCATCGGCTAAATCTTTAACGGTTGGGTATCGCCTAACGAAATCTTTCATAACCATATTGACCCTCTCATCAGTGCATTGAGCAGATAAAATTGTTGCAACTAATAACTCATAGGCGTTTTTATGCTTTAGGGCACATAATTCTTTAGGGGATCCTGGATAGAGCTCTTGAAGTATATCATAAACTTTCTGAGCTTTTAAAAGTAGCTTTTGGTTTTTTTTGTTCATTTCTTAAGTTTATAGATACTGCTATTTTATTAGCTAATATATAACTTCATATAATGAACACCGCCCAGAATGAATTAAATTTTACTGAAGTAAAAACAGCTGAGGATCTAAATGAAGCCTACAACTTATTAAATGCTTGTTTTGTGGCAGATAAACATCCTCCTATAGGAGAGCACGCTTGGCTGGATCTAGTGCATGGAGGACGCAAGAGTTATTATGCTTTTTTAGTAAAATCACAATCTCATCGACATCCAATTGGGTATTTACACATAAGTAAAGGCAATAACAATAATTGGGCAATTGACTATGTGATTCATCCTCACCATAGAGACCCAAATGGCACTATAGCATCAAGCATAATAAAAAAAGCGATCCAAATTATAAAAGATTGCTCTGGAGGGCATGTCCATTTATGGGTGTCAAAACCAAATGACACAACAGATATAGCGGCATACAATAATGGTTTTTCAAAAGGTCGTGATCTTTATCAAATGACAGTAGATTTACCAGTAGTTGCAAACATTAAAGATATAAACACAAGAGCCTTTGTGGTTAATAAAGATGAACAAGATTGGCTAGATTTAAACAACAAAGCTTTTTTAAATCACCCAGAACAGGGCAACTGGGATTTAAAAACACTTCAAGCACGTTTTGATCAACCATGGTTTGATCCTGAAGACATTTTAATTTATGAAGAAAATGGAAAAATGTTAGCCTTTTGTTGGGTTAAAATTCATCACGAAAAAGAACCTCCGGCAGGTGAAATTTATATCGTGGCTGTTGATCCTGAAAGCCAAGGTAAACAATTAGGTAAACGTATTGTTTATAAAGCACTTCAACACATGCATAAAAAAAATCTTACTAAAGCCTTTTTATACGTTGATTCAAGAAACGCTGCTGCTTTAAAAATTTACAAAGATTTAGGATTTGTTATAGATCACATCGATCGTGCTTATACAATTGATCTTTAAATAACACTACCTACTAAATGCCCCAAGGTAAAAGTAACGCCTGCTGCAACAGATAATAATAACAGTTGTCTTAACAAAGCTTTGTATTTTGTTGAGTTGCTTAACCTTGCGAGTAAAAAACCAGAGAAACTTGATGCCACTAAAGTAAACACTATTGATAACACTGAGGCTGTCACATTTGCTGAAACAAGCCAGGGCAACAATGGAACAAAAGCCCCTACGGCAAATGCTAAAAACGATGAAAAAGCAGCACCAAATGGTGCCCCTAGATTATATGGATCTATTCCTAACTCCTCACGTGCATGAGTTTCTAAGGCAATTTTGTTGTCCCTCATAAGTTCTTGAGCAACTTCAGTTGCTAAAGACACAGAAAGTCCTCTGGCTACTAAAATGTCTTTTAGCTCCTCTAGCTCAGCGTTTGGATTTTCAACTAATTCACGCTGTTCTTTTTTTAATTCGTTTTCTAGCAACTCCTTTTGAGCCCTCATTGAGGTATACTCCCCTATTGCCATTGAAAATGCTCCAGCGAGCAGCCCGGCCAAACCAGTTATTGCAACGTAATTTGCTTTAAAATTGCCCCCAACGACCCCTAAAATCAAGGACAAATTTGTCAGCAAACCGTCGTTAAATCCAAGTACAGCTGCTCTAAAATATCCTTGCCCAATGTTTCTGTGATGAACATGATCAACCATTTCAAAAACCCTTTCTTAATTTACTTTTGAATAAGTAAAAAAGCTTTTAGTCAACTTAAACTTAATAGATTTAAAACATAACGTAAAGTGCCACTAAGAAATATAGGTACTCCTAAAACACTATTTAAAAACTGCCTAAATATTTAATGTATGCCTGGCAACAAAAAGGAATTAGCTATTAGTTAATGGGTACTTCAGGTAATCAGGTTATAGTTGCTTGTTGAAATTTTTTTCAAACTTAGTCTTGTTAGGTATAATTAAGTTGCCAGTCAAACACCTACTTTTTCTTGATTAGCTGATAACTCGCTGTAGTTATTTCCTTTTTTCAATGCATTTTTAATCTCACGAAGGTAAAATCTAGCAATTTGTTTTTGTCTAGCTGTTAAAACCCAATAAGGTCTTGCTTGGGCTATGTTTAAATCAAAACTTGCTTGGTTCTCTATAGATAGGTATCTCTTAACTGCAGCGTGTCTTTTCATGTAAAACATTATGATAAATAGCTGCGACATTACTAGGTTAAACCAAGTTGAATTAAGCCAAAGCGACCTTTATGATGTTTATGTGACCAAGCGCCTAGGTATTACTATCCCACTAGAGGGGATGTCTTTAAAAGGACAAGCAGATATTTATAGAGATCTAGAAAACTGGGGATATACTGACTTTTTTAGTGCCGAGGCTGATTCTTTAGATGCATTTACCCCACTTGCGCTTGCTGCTAGTTTTACTAATTCGGCTCGCCTAGGTTCAGCAGTAGTTCCTGTCTTTACTAGAGGACCTGCCCTTTTAGCAATGAGTGCACAAGCAATTAACGAGCTTGCCCCTGGCAGGTTCATATTAGGTATTGGAAGCTCCTCTGATGTAATTGTAAAAAACTGGAACTCTTTTGAATTTAAATACCCACTAAAAAAAGTAAAAGATACGATTAAATTTTTGCGCAAAGCTCTAGCTGGTGAAACTGTTCAAGAGGATTTTGATACCTTTTCTGTGAAACGCTTTAAATTAAGACGTCAGGCTGAGAGCTTTAAGCCGCCCAAAATCTTTATAGGAGCACTACGTAAAAAAATGCTTTCCTTAGGAGGCGAGCTTGCAGATGGCGTCATAATTAACTGGCTCGGTGCCGATGACGTACCTAAAGTGACTGAAATCATAAAAAGCGCAGCAGAGCAAAGCAATCGCGAAACACCGGAAATTGTTGCTCGAATTTTTGTAATACCATCTTCAGACCAAATAACAGCTCGCTCAGTGGCAAAATATATGCTTAACGCTTATCTTAACGTAGAAGTTTATAAAGAGTTTCACAAGTTTTTAGGGCACTCTCTTGAACTTGAAGCAACATGGGATGCATGGCTTAAAGGTGATCGCAAAAAGGCCCTTGGCCTCATACCTGATCAATTTGCTGACTCTATTATTATTCATGGAGATCCTAGTTATTGCGCTAAAGAAATATCACGATATGTACAAAACGGAGTTGACACACCTGTAGTGGCTCTTGTTCCTATAGGGGGAGATCAGCTATCTTTTGCAAAAGAACTTGCAGAAGCTTACTTTGCTTTACCGTAAAAGTATAAGACAACATATTGTTGTTTTAAATAAAATCTTTATAAGTTGTGTAATTATTTACTAAATTGTTAATCTTACAACCATGACAAAAGTAGCAATTTTAATGGGCAGTGATTCTGATGAAGAAATCATGAAAGGCTCCTGGGAGGCTTTAGAAGAATTTGGCGTTGATTATGAAGTACGCGTTCTTTCGGCTCATAGAACACCAGATGCAGCTATTAAATTTGCTAAAGATGCCCGAAAAAATGGCATCTCAGTCATTATTGCAGGAGCAGGTGGGGCCGCTCATTTACCTGGTGTTTTAGCAGCAAACACCACAGTACCTGTAATTGGAGTGCCAATATCATCTGGGATTTTAGACGGGCTTGACGCCTTGCTTTCAATTGCACAAATGCCTAGAGGAATCCCTGTTGCAACAGTTGCTGTAGACAACTCTCGAAATGCAGGTCTGCTTGCTTTAAGAATTTTAAGTTTGTTTAATGAAAAGATACATAACCAATATGAACAAATGGTAAGTAATTTCAAAGAACAAGTGCTTAAAAAAGACAAATCAATGAAGGCCAAACACTCAAAAGGTGCTTAAGCTAAAGCACTTATTTTAAAAAGCAACGATAGTTAAATTATGAGAATAACTTTGTATGCTTAAATTCATTAAGTTCTGGGAAGTCTTTAAGTGCATTAATTATAAAACTCAAAAGCTTTTCAGAGCGCAAGTCTTCATTTGACTCATTCATCAATCTAACAAAGACGCTTTTATTCTCAAGAATAACACTTGGCACACCAAAAATTTCATACTTGCTAACTAGGTTCTCATGAATTTCTCGTAACTTATCTAAATATTGACCGTCTTCGCCAATTTTTACAAGCTCTTGATCAATATTTAAAGTAGAACATAACTCTTTTAAAACATCAACGTTATTCACATCTTTAAAATTTTTAAATCGCAACTCAAAAACTCCTCTGTGAAAATAATTAAATTTTTCGTTTGCTTTTTCTTTAACAACTAAAGAAAGTCGTAAAGCTCGTGAGTTTTCAAAGGCTGTAGCTGACTGCCAAAACTTATCAGCAGATTCCTCAATGTGAGTTGCATCTAAAAAAAATGGCTGAAAGTCTACTTCAATTGGTTGGCTTTTAAGATAAGAAAACAAATGACTGTGAAAATTCCAGGTAAAAGGACATCTGTAATCATAAGTAATAGTTAAATTCATATACTAAATATTAGCTTTTTTGTGCTTAAATCAGTCTTGGTTATATCGTTTTTGCTTAGGTTTTCTTAAGCTTGGCCTTAAAGGATCTTGTTAGCACTTTTGTATAAAGTCAAAAATAATTAGAAGTACTCGATCTTGATAGGGTTAATTACATTGTTACTATTTTGTAATTAAGCAATGATTTTTTAACAAATGCATTACTTAATAGGTTTTTTAGTTCTAATCACTGTGTATATAACTAAACCTACTAACTTAATTGATACTAAGTCTATGGGTTCTTTTTAAGGCCTCGCGCATAAAAATACCTGTAAGCAAACCAATTACAGCTCCAAAAATTACATCAGAAAAATAGTGCCTGTGCGTATAAACTCGAGAACCTGCAATTAAGCAGCTAAGAACTAGGTAAATATCGCGTTCGAAAGAATTATCTGGTAAAAGAATGGCACACATAAAAGCAGTCAAGCTCTGACCGCTTGGAAAACTAAAACTTTTAGGAACCCTAAGTGCTATTGGTTCACAAGAAGGGATTTGTGGTCTTGGGTGCTTAAAAAAATTCTTAAATCCATAACTTAATAAAATACTAAGAAAGCCACATAGTCCTAATTTAAAAACAACAAGCCATCTTTTTTCTTTTAAAAAAAGAAATTTAATTAAAGAAATTACTACCCAAATGATGCCATAATCGCCAACAACTGATGCTAAGTATAATGCATCAAGGACTTTAGGTTCTTGTTTTTTACTACGAAGTGACTCTTGTTGAAAGCTCAACTTTTGCAACCTCAGGATCTCCCCCATATAACGGGCAATATTTTTGAAAAAAACAGTACTGACACTTAAATGATTGCTTTGGCATAAAACGTCCTGTCTCACAACAAAGTTCGATAGCCTTTGCAATAGCTTTAATTTTTTTAAAAGTAAATTCAATAGAAGTCTCATCAATTTTAGAAAACAGAATTGTTTTTTCTTTTAGATACAATAGTTTTATTTCCTCAGGAAGTATGCCAAAATTTTTCCAATAAAGCAATGCATAAAAATTAACACCGACCATTTTGTGCTTTTCATCATATATTGTTGGAGTTCTACCTGTTTTATAATCAACTATTGTCACGGTTCCATTAGTATTTAAGTCAATTCGGTCGATAATTCCATAAAGAGATAAATCTGAATCAGTTAGCTCAACTACAGTCTCGACCCCAATGCAACTTACCAAAGCGGGTTGCTCTATTGCAAAATAACAATCAATATAATCAATACTTGATTTAAGTGCTTGTAATAACTCCTCTGAGTCAAAATATGGTAAGTAGTCTTGATAAAAATTCGGGATACAGCTATCAAGTAGCTTATATGCAATTTCAATGTTTCTAAAAGGTAGATCCTTTTTAAAAAGTTCTTCTAAAATTTTATGTATTAGCAACCCTTTGACAGCAAAAATATTAGGAGGTTCAGCCAATTTATCAATATATTTGAATTTAAAAGCTAACGGACACTCCAAAAAACTACTAATACCACTAGGACTAAGCCTTTTAGGAGCATCAAATATCATGGAATCAGTTTAACTCTAAGTTAAGACAGATTTAGGCTTTTATAAAATAATGACTTTAACCTCTTGATTAACTAAAGTAAAATCAACTTAATCATGTCACATTTCATTAATCATTTGATCTCAAGTTATGGTTACATTGGCGTATTTATCCTAACGATCATGGAGGTTGCCTGTATTCCAGTTTCTTCCGAACTAGTTTTACTTGGCGTAGGGGTACTTGCCTCAACCGGTAGATTAAGTCTTGTTCCGGCAATGATTGTTGCTTTAATAGGAGAAATGATTGGGGGTTATATTGCTTGGGGAGTTGGAATAACCGGTGGACGCAAAATAGTAGAAAAATACGGTAAATATGTCTTTATAGAGCTAAAGGATTTAGAAAGAGTAGAAAAATGGTTTTCTAAGAAAGGTTCATGGGCTGTCTTAATTGGGCGAGTACTGCCATTTATTAGAACCTTTGTAGCATTACCTGCTGGAATTGCAGAAGTCAGTGCCTTACGTTTTGGGCTTTTGTCACTAATAGGCTCTGTGGTATGGATTTTAGCTGTTACCCTAATTGGTTACGGGGTTGGATCTTCATTAAGAAGCACTATCAATACGATTTTGTCAAATGTTGGATATTTACTAGGTGTTATTGCCGTGTTAGCTATTGTATTGGTAATAGTTCATAAAATAAGGTCACGCAAGGCTAATTTTACTGATTAGTTTTTAATTAAAGGTTTGAAGTTGCATCTTCTAGATATTTTCTGAATTTTTCAAATGCTTTTTCCCTTCTAGCAGGTATATACTCTGTTGGAATCTCTTTAGGTTCATATTTTTTCAAGATTTGTTTTGCAATGGTAACCTTGTGAATTTCATCTGGACCATCATATATGCGTGCTGCTCTTGCTGCCCTATACATATGCTCTAAAGGAAGATCAGTTGTGTAACCCAGTGCTCCATGAACCTGAATCGCTCTGTCAATTACGTTAAAGAGCACTCTAGCCCCCCAATATTTAATCATTGAAATTTCAACTCGAGCTGCAAAAGGCCCATTTTTATCCATTTGATAAGCAGCATACAAAGTCAATAATTTTGCAGCTTGAATCTCGGTTGCAGATTCAGCTATCCAATCCTGCACCATTTGTTTTTCAGATAGTGTTGATCCGTGAGCAAATCTTGAAACAGCTCTTTCACACATCATTTCAAATGCTCTATTGCACTGACCAATCCATCTCATTGCATGGTGTATTCTTCCTGGGCCTAGCCTAGCTTGAGCTAGTTTAAAACCTTCGCCACGTATCCCTATTAAATTTTCATAAGGTACTCTTACGTTCTCATAAATTATTTCAGCATGATTTCCGAATTTTCCGAAGCTTTCATATGGATGTTCCATCGTAGGAACATCCCTGATTACCTTTACACCTGGAGTGTCTATTGGGACTAATATCATAGACATTGAACTATGTGCGGGAGCGTTTTGTTCGGTTCTTGCCATAACAATTAGGAAATCAGCGATAGATCCGTTTGAAGTAAACCACTTGTGGCCATTTATTACCCATTCATCACCGTCTTTAACTGCCGTTGTTTTAATTAGCTTTGGATCCGAACCGGCAACATCAGGTTCAGTCATGGAAAAACCAGAGTGTAATTTGCCCTCTAGTAGCGGCATTAGCCACTTTTCCTTTTGATCTTCCCTGCCGGTTTGCTCAATTGCAATAGCTAACAACTCGGCATTTCCTGAATCAGGAGCATTATTTCCAAAAACAAGTGGAGCAATAAATGATCTGCCTAATATTTCATGCATCAAAGCTAACTGAATTTGAGATGATCCGCTCCCACCATAGCGCGGAGGAAGATGAGCTGCATATAAAGATCTAGCTTTAACCTCTTGAATTAAGGGAGCCACTATTTCACAAAGCTTCTCATAACTCAAATTAAGTGTTTCTAAAGGCTCAATCTCTTCTCGAACGAAAGAGTCCATCCAGTTAAGCTTCTCTTGTAATTCAGGCGGTGTTTCAAAATCCCAGGCCAATGGTCACTCCTTTCACTTAAAGTTGGTATCTACCTATAGTCTCATAATAAGCTAGCAATCATGAAAAAAAGCCCTTCAAAGCTAAATTTGACTACAAAAAAGGACGAACGTCACTTTAAAAACTTATTACAGAGTTTCACCACGAAGCTCATTACTCAAAGGCAAGATCTTAGCCAAGAAGAAATAACCCAACTAATTGACATCCCACTAAAACTAGTAGGTGATTTAGCAGAGGCTGCTCATCAGGTAAGGTTGAACTATTGCGGCCCTGTTGTTGAGGTTGAAGGCATATTATCAGCTAAAACCGGTGGCTGTTCTGAAGATTGCCACTTTTGCTCACAATCTGCACATTTTCAAAGTGAAGTAAAACCAACTCCCTTTTTAAGCGACGAAGAAATTTTAAAAGCCGCTTATGAGACAAAAGAGTCCCAAGCAACAGAATTCTGTATAGTCCTTGCAATTAAAGGCCCATCTGAAAAAATCATGCAACGATTAGAAAGCGTGGTTCCAATGGTTAGAGAAAAAACTGGCCTAAACATTGCAGTATCAGCTGGAATTTTAACACTAGAACAAGCTAATAGATTAAAAGCAGTAGGTACGCATCGCTATAATCACAATCTTGAAACCGCTGCTTCATTTTTTCCCAATATAGTTACGACTCATAGTTGGCAGGAAAGATTTCAAACTTGTTTATATGTTAAAGAATCAGGCATGCAGCTTTGTAGTGGTCTTATCTTTGGCCTTGGAGAAAGCCCCCTACAAAGAGTAGAAGCGCTCTGTCAGCTCAGAGAGCTTGATCCTGAAGAAGTTCCACTTAATTTTTTAAATCCACGACCAGGAACACCTTTGGCAGATAGGCCAATATTAGATGCCAGAGAAGCTATCAAATGGATAGCAATTGCAAGACTTGCATTACCGAAAGCTATTTTGCGTTATGCAGGAGGAAGAGAAATTACACTAAAGGATCTTCAGGCTATGGGAATGAAAGCTGGAATAAATGCGCTTATTGTTGGGAACTACTTAACTACACTCGGCAGAAACGCAAATGAAGATTTAGAAATGCTGGCTGAACTTAAGATGCCAATAGGTGCTCTTAGCTTAACTATTTAAATTGGATACTTTTTGTCGTTATTGCGGAGATAAAAATTGTTCAGGTTGCAAAAGAGATTATGACCCCCCACGATACTGTCCACATTGTGGGAAGTTACTAGTAGTAAAAGTGTTCCCACAATCTTTAAGTTTTAAGTGCAAGATTCATGGGATCCTGTCATTAGACAAACCCCAAGACAATACACTAGACCAAAGATAATTACTAGTGATTTAATAAGTATTATTTTTTGTCTCTAACACTACAAGGTATTAATTCTAAAAATATTTCTTAACCAAACAATCCTCTTGTAATTAACTCGAGGCAAATATGCTAACCGTATTTTAAATGTTTTAGTAGTTAGTATTTATTAGTATTTAGCTAAGGCTAGCAAATTATTTTACATAAACCATTTTTTAAACAAAGCATTATTTGTGGCAAATAAAAACTTTTAATGTTTTACAAAATAATAGTCCTATCGTTGTTATAGGCTTATATTTGGTTAAGGAAATAATTTATGAGTAAGACCTCTACAGTAGATTATCCAGAAAGCAAGCACTTGAACTCCTCTGATGTGCCTAAACGTGTATTTATTCTTGGTGCTGGATTTTCTCGAGCAATCTCTGAATCAATGCCTTTAGCTTACGAGTTAGGAAAAGAGTTTCGACTAGATGCTTGATTATTTGTCTATCCCTGTCTATATAGTATGTATATGGATAGGACCTACCCACCGCGCGAATTCGCCAAGATGGTTGGCAACCTGCTTTTGCGATCCCAGCGTTGGAGGGTGTTCACACTACGTCTAATCATGTAAGCGAACTCCCTCGGTGGATACACCCTATCCATGACACGATTATATCAATAGATATGCATAGTGAGGTGGATATCTAGTCGTACTCTTGACTACTGGCTTTAAGAGTGGGTAAAGGGCATAAGGGGTAAATATAAATTAGCTAATAATAAATTTCTTTAGTCTTTAACTGCCATAAAGATAAGATCGCAACTAAAAATCAAGCAAAAACAAATCAAAAGGATCATGAAAGCAGATCAAATTACTCTCCGATGTCTTTATGACTTTACAAAGCGGAGAGGGTGGGATTCGAACCCACGGTCCCCGGAAGGACACACGATTTCCAATCGTGCCGATTAGGCCACTCTCGCACCTCTCCGTTTGCATTTACCTTCTAGTTAGAACACTATATAACTAGTGGTTGGGTTCTGCGCAACGACGGCCTGTGAACCGAGTCAGGGCCGGAAGGCAGCAGCTCTCAGCAGGTAGAGTCGTGTGCCGCAGTCAGCCTGACCACTGCTTTATTTTAAGGTAATCTTTATCTAGATGAAAGATAGCGAAGATTCTTTTTATCTGTCTTTATATAGACGATTCCGTCCACAAAAATTCTCAGATTTACTTGGACAAACTCATGTGGCAACTGCTCTTGCTAAAGCAATTGAAACCAACCGAATTGGGCACGCTTATCTTTTTAGTGGTCCGCGGGGAACTGGTAAGACCTCAACAGCCAGAATTCTGGCTAAGGCTTTAAACTGTGAAAATCCGGTTGGCGGTGAACCATGTGGAAATTGTCAATCATGCGTTCAGATCACAAATGGCACATCCTTTGACGTTCACGAATTAGACGCAGCTTCAAATAACGGCGTTGACGCAATGAGGGAGTTAATTTCCAGAGCTGCACTTGGCACACCAGGAAAGTGGAAAATTTACATAATCGATGAAGTTCACATGCTTTCAAGCGCAGCTGCAAATTCCTTACTTAAAACCCTAGAGGAACCCCCTTCCTATGTAGTCTTTGTACTGGCAACTACTGATCCCCAAAAGGTTTTACCAACAATTAAAAGCAGAACCCAACACTTTGAATTTCACCTTCTTACCACTGAGACACTAACTGAGCTTGTTAAGACAGTAGCAGAAAAAGCTGGATTAACATTGCCTGAAAAGGTAATCCGTTATGTTGTTAGACGTGCAAGAGGATCAGCAAGAGATGCATTAAGCATTCTAGAGCTTGCTTTATCATCAGAGGAAATAATTGAAGAAGAAGAGATTTCATCTTTATTTCGCCACATAATTAATTCTGATACTGATGGTTCTCTTGTTAGTGTCAATCAATTAATTCAAAATGGTTCTGATCCGCAAAGCATTGCAGCAGATTTAACTGAATTATTTAGAGAAGCTTTTCTGAAGCTTCAAGCACCTACGCTATTAAGTCAAGCCACAATTGGGTTTGATGTTTCAGACCTATCTACTGCAAAAATAGTTCGAGCCATTGAATTACTTGGCAATGCTTTAATTTCAATGAAAGACGTACCAGATCCGCGCATTGTCTTAGAGTTAACTCTAATAAAACTAACTAAACCACAATTAGATGAAAGTCCATTAGCAATAATAGAAAGGCTCGATAAGCTAGAATCTCAACTACGTGAAATTACCCAAAAAAAACCAAGTAGCACTCAAGAAATTACACCACAACCAATTAGATCATTACCAAAACAAGGATCATTACTAGAAAGGCCCACCTTAGGAGCAATTAGTAAAAATTTAGCTACTGAAAAAGAGTCCAAGGAAAAGCCTTTTAAAAATTCGTTAACTAAACGTGATGAATTAACTCTTGCCTGGGGCGATTTTTTAATTAATAAACTGACTCCTAAAGCAAGAGAGCTTTGTTCTTCATTGACATTTACTGATGTCACTGATGAAGAAATTAAGGCAAGAATTTTAATTGAGCCATCTGAGGAACATGTTCGCTTTTTAGCAAATGAATTAGAAAAAATTCTTTCTGAACATTTAAACAAAGAAATTCATTTAACAATTTCTACCCCACAAAAAACATACAAATCTGAATTAGGGACAAAACGTGTACTTGAAAAGTTAAAGGAAGAATTTCCCGAATAAAATTTAGCTCTTTATTAAATTGCGAACTTACTGACGCAGGCTGTTAATCATCTCCTTATAAGAGCTTGCAGCATCATAGCCCATTGAATCAGTTTCGAGCACTTTTATATCTCTTTGACGATCAATTCCATATATTCCGAATCGAGGTTCATAAGATCCCCATTCATAGTTGTCCATTAACGACCAATGCCAATATCCTGTTACGTTAATGTTGCGATTACGAGCTTCGATAAGTTTTGGTAAATAATGCTTAAACAACATTGGCCTTGTCCAGCCATCTAAGCGCTGAAAACTTCGCCCATTTTTCACGCGGTTACACAAACCGTTTTCAACCACCCAAAGACCAAGTCCATTAACGTAAGAAATTTCAATAAATTTTAAAAACGACTCTGGATCTACCAAATCATCCCAAAGGGCCCTTGCTGGCAACAAAAAACGACCTCCCGCAGTTTTATGAAAAGGTAATCGAAGGTGTGAGTAAGCCCATGGATTGTAAAAATCAATTTGTATGACATCGAGAAATTTTTCATATGAAGATGAGAACATAGCTTTTTTAGTTTCTTTAAACAGTTTTGTAAAATCAAGTGGAGCTTTATAAATAAACCTTAGGAAATGCTCAAGCAAATTCGAACGCCCTAATTTTGTATAAAACTCATGCCTTTTGTCTTGTAAAAAAGTTGGAACTTCATTTGCATTTTCTATAAAAAGCTTTGATAACAAAATATCTGTAGCCATCCTTTCAAATTCATATAAAGATGAGCTAGACACATTTGTAGAGATCACGCTTTTAGGATCTTGAGTTTTAATTACTTCATAACTTTTAATATGAGCAGAAAGTAAATTATCATAACATATTAAAGTACTTTTTAAATCAGCAATTTTACCTGGCGGAAAGATTCCAAATAAATAAGAACCTGAGGGCAAGATATTGGGTTCATTTATAGTAATCCAGGTAGAACAATAGTCACCAAAATTATCAACTGCTAGCTTAACCCACTCACTAAAAATATGAGCGCAATCCTGCCTTAACCAAAAATCCTCACCGTATCTGTAGGGGTGACAAAAGTGATGCAATGTAATAAGTGGTTGCATTGAAAATTCTTTAATTGTCTGTAGAATCTCTTTATACCTTTTTATTGCTTGGGCATCAATAAAATTCTCTTCTGGCATTATCCTTGACCACTCAATTGAAATTCGAAACGAATCAATTCCAAGTTTGCTTGCAAGTTCAACATAGTGCAACCAATTAGTCCAAAAACGAGCTGCCTCCCCTGAGGGTTCTACTTTGCCATTTCTTTCCCAATCAAACCAATTGTTTTTAGGACCATCTGGTTGGTTATATCCACCTTCAATTTGAAAGGCCGAAGTCGCCACACCAAAAATAAAACTTTTAGGGAGTTTTTCAGCCATGATTGCAACTTTACTAGGTTAGCTAATTTTAAATAAAAACCGTTTTTAAATAAAAAACAATGCAGTTTAATTCTTAATTGTCTCAAAGCTTTTTTGCTAGCTATGTCTTAACCAGATGGTTAGAATTCATTTAGAAGATGAATCATCCAGAACCAATCCAGCGTTTAATTGACGAACTTTGCAAACTCCCAGCTATTGGTCCTAGAAGCGCACAAAGGATTGCTTATTATTTAATTAAAAGCGATGAAAGATTATCCAAAAATCTTGCACAAGCAATATTAGATCTTAAAGAAAAAATAACAACCTGTGAGCAATGTTTTGCAATTTCAGATTCAAAACTTTGTCAGATATGTTCAGATCAAACAAGAGACCAATCTCTTTTATGTGTAGTTGAAGAATATCGCGACTTATTAGCCATTGAAAAAACTCACGAATTTAAAGGTTTATATCACGTATTAGGAGGATATCTTAACCCGATGGAAGCAATTGGACCTGAAAACCTAAAAATTCCCCAGCTCTTAAATAGAATTTCTAGAAGCGGCATAACTGAAGTGATCTTGTGTACATCGCCTTCTGTTAACGGAGAAGCAACTGCTATATATTTGGCAAATGCTTTAAAGGACACCCAAATTAAAATCACTCGCCTTGCCTACGGGATTCCTGTAGGGGCAGAAATTGACTCCACAGATGAACAAACAATCGCATCTGCCTTAACAGGACGAAGGCTTTTTCAGGTGTAATTTATTTAACCCGAATCACAATTGCATCCCCTTGACCCCCGCCGCCGCAAAGTGTTGCAACTCCAACGCCTCCGCCTCGTCTCTTTAACTCATAAGCTAAAGTAAGAGGTAATCTAGCACCAGACATTCCTATTGGATGCCCTAAAGCAATCGCGCCACCATTTACATTGACAATTTCTTCAGAAATTCCCAAATCTGCCATTGATGCCAAAGCAACTGCAGCAAAAGCTTCATTTATTTCAAACAAATCAACGTCACTAACTTTAAGCCCAGCTTTTTCAATCGCTGCCATAGCCGCCCGAGAAGGCTGTGTCAGAAGCGACGGATCCGGACCAGCCACTTGACCATATCCAATAATTTCTGCAAGCGGTTCAACTGATCTTTTTTGAGCTTCTTCTTCAGACATCACAATTAAAGCAGCTGCACCATCAGAAATTTGAGATGCATTGCCGGCCGTAATTGTACCGTCTTTTTCAAAAGCTGGAGCGAGCTTTGCTAATGATTCAACAGTTGTTTCAGGCCTCACTCCCTCATCTGTTGCAAACAATATTGGATCGCCTTTTCTTTGAGGAATCTCAACAGTGACAATCTCTTCGTCAAATTTACCTTCTTTTATTGCTACAGCAGCTCTTTGGTGAGAAAGCGCTGCTAACTCGTCTTGGCGCTCGCGAGAAATTGCCGCCACTTTTGAATATCTCTCGGTCCCAAGTCCCATAGCACAATGATCAAATGCACAAAACAATCCATCAAACATCATTGAATCAACTACCTTAGCATCTCCTAATCTATATCCAGCCCTAGCGCCGGGAAGCAAATGAGGAGCATTTGTCATTGACTCCATACCACCAGCAACAACTATCTTGGCATCCCCTGATGCAATCATTTGATGCGCTAGGTAGATTGAATTAAGTCCAGACAGACAAACTTTATTCACAGTTGTAGCTGGTACGGTCATAGGAATACCAGCTCCCACTGATGCTTGGCGCGCAGTGATCTGACCCTGACCTGCTTGAATTACGTGACCCATAAACACATAATCAACATCCTCCGGTGAAACTGAAGCTTTTTTAAGTGCTCCTTTGATTGCAATAGCACCTAAGGCCATTGCAGAAAATCCTGCTAACGAACCCGAAAGCTTACCAATCGGGGTTCTTGCACCTGTTACTATCACCGATTTAATCATCATAAACTCCTTTTCTCTTGAGGCCTTGACTATATATTACGCTAAGTAGCTTTTTTTGAAAAACGCTTTAGCGCATGCTCATAGTAAATACTAGATTATGATCATGCGTGAAATTTTAGAAGCAATTAAGGTAGGGGCCACAGGAAAGGATTTAGAAAACATAAAAATCCCTGAATCCTTTAAGGCAGCAGTAGTTTTAGAAGAAGAACAAGATATGTTTAAAGGTATTCCTTCTAAAGAAAAGGATCCCCGAAAATCTATACACATTCAAGAAGTTCCAACTCCTGAGCTTGCACCAGATGAAGCCTATATAGCAGTAATGGCTTCATCAATTAACTTCAATACTGTATGGACCTCAATTTTTGAGCCCCTTCCTACTTTTTTGTTTTTAAAACGCTATGCAAAGGAATCAGTGTGGGCAAAACGTCATGATTTGCCCTATCACGTTATGGGCTCAGATGCATCCGGTGTAATTTTACGGGTTGGATCAGCTGTAAGGAATTTTAAACCAGGGGATCGTGTAGTTATTCATTGCAATTACGTCGATGATCAAGACCCAGCAGCACATAATGATTCTATGCTTGCGGCTAACCAAAGGATTTGGGGTTTTGAAACTAATTTTGGCGGACTAGCTGAACTTGCTGTTGTAAAAGCAAATCAGCTCATGCCAAAACCAGCACATTTAAGCTGGGAAGAAGCTGCCGTTAATGCTCTGTGCAATTCCACATCTTATAGAATGCTTGTTTCAAAAAACGGCGCTGGTATGAAACAAGGAGATATTGTTTTCATTTGGGGAGCTACAGGAGGGCTTGGTGGCTATGCAGTTCAATACGTGTTAAATGGCGGTGGAATACCTGTAGGAGTAGTGTCCTCAGAAGAAAAAGTTGAGCTATTAAAGGCTTTAGGCTGCCAGAACGTCATTAATCGAGCTGAAAAGAACTACAAGTTTTGGAAAGATCAATATACACAAGATGAATCTGAATGGCGAAGGCTAGGGAAAGACATTAGAGATTTAGTTGGAGAGGATCCAGACATTGTATTTGAACACCCCGGGAGACAAACTATGGGGGCGTCGGTTTTTGTATGCAAAAAAGGAGGAGTCATTGTCACTTGTGCTGCAACTTCAGGATACATGATTGAGTATGATAATCGGCACCTTTGGATGAAGCTTAAAGCAATAAAATCAAGTCACTTTGCAAATTATAAAGAAGCTTGGGAAGCAAATAAATTAATTGCACGAGGAGCAATTCAGCCTATTCTTTCAAAGACCTACACCCTTGAACAAACAGGAGAGGCAGCATATCAAGTTCACCACAATCTGCATGAAGGAAAAATTGGCATACTTTGCCTAGCAGATGGTGAAAACCAAGGAATAGAAGATCCAGAATTTCGCGAAAAAGTTGGAGAAAACAAGATTACCTTATTTAGGAGGTTTGCAAACAAATGAGTGATTCTTTATTTACTGAGATTGATCATGTGGCAATTGCTGTAAATGATTTAGAAGCTGCCATTGCTTTTTATAAAGAAGCATTCGGTGCTGAAGTAATTCACACTGAAGAAATTCATTCTGATGGGGTTAAAGAAGCCTTGATAAAAATCGCGCAGTCATACATTCAGCTAGTTAGTCCAACATCAGACACGTCTCCTGTTAAAAGCTTTTTAGAAAAACGTGGTGAGGGTTTACACCATGTTGGCTATCGCGTAAAAGATGTAAAAGATGCCCTTGAAAAAGCCAAAAGCGCTGGAATTAAAGCAATTGATCAAAACCCAAGACCGGGATCAAGGGGAACAACTGTAGCCTTTTTACACCCTAAAAGCGCTTTTGGAACATTAATTGAGCTGGTTCAAGAATAACTAACTTAAGCAGAACCGGCTATATGACCTAAAATTTCATTAATGAAATACAAAGAAGGGGTGGCCACAGAGGCCACTCTGGGGCCTGTCTTCAGAGTGGTTTTTTTAGTTTTTGCAGCCTCGCCAATTTATTTAATGGCATTAGCAATTTATAGTCCAACTCCAAGAACGCATTTCCAGAAAATATTTTTAATTGTTGGATTCTTAACCGCAATTGTTCTTATTGGCTTTACCACTTTTGATGCCTTTAGAGCCTATCGTAAAGGCTTTGCCCATCTTTCAGCTTGGTTTGCATTTGTACAAGTAGTACTTGGTTTAATAGTAACCACTTCAGCTAACTTAGCTTCTGACACACATACAGAACTTTTCAAACCTTTAATAACTTTACCGGTTCTAGTGGCAGCCATCATGGGAAACCTTGTCATGATTGGCACTACGTGGTTACTTGCATTACTAGCTTTAGCTTATTATTCGCATGTTGCTGGAGAGTCGCCAGCAATTATAGGTTGGCAACTACTTATTTGGGGTTTGTTTTGGTTATCGGTTTCAGCAGTTGTAGACATTGTAGTTAGAAGTAATTTAAAAGCACTGCGCAAAGCTGAATCATTAGCAGCCATTGCAGAAACAGCTAGTGAGATCTGGTATTTTTCGCAAGAAATAGAGTTTTTAATTAAAGGAATTAAAAACTTATTTGATGCCGATGTTGTAGGGTTATTCAAGCTAACAGATGTTGAAAATGTTGAACCAGTTTGTATATACCCTCACGAAAATGAACACCTTATTGATTACCAAGCGCTTTGGACAACCTTTCAAACGAGATCCCAAGTTCAGTTTAAAAACACCCTCTCTTTGCCAATTGCTACTGTTTCAAATGCAGTATATGGATTATTCATTCGTTGGAAGAACCCAACAAAATTTACATCTTTAATACCTAGTCTTAGGGCTTTTTGGGATCGCTTTAGTGCTTTTTCAGCTGGTGAGCAGGATAGTCCTACCTTAAATACAATTAAACAAATTTTAGCTGGAAGCATTGAACGATCAGAACTTACTCAACTTCTAGAAGCGCAAGCCCTAACGGATCCTCTAACGGCTTTAGGAAACCGTCGAGCCTTCGAGCAGACCCTGGAACGTGAATTAGCGCGTTCTGCACGACAAAAAACTCCATTGTCTTTTGCAATGATTGATTTAGACAACTTTAAAAAGTTTAACGACACTTTCGGACATATGGCTGGCGACCAGCTACTTAAGAACTTTGCTAAGCGACTAACAGCTCGGTTACGTGGAGGTGATGCAGCTTTTAGATATGGCGGTGAAGAATTTGCACTAATAATGCCATATACAGATTTACAAGGAGCAGTTGCTCTACTTGAAAACTTACGGTTATCTGTAGTTGCAGGAGATGATTTTGGTAATGTGACCACATTCTCAGCTGGAGTTGCTCAGTGGGATTTCATTGAAAGTGCTGAATCACTTATTGAGCGCACCGACAAAGCCCTTTATAAATCAAAATCAGCTGGACGTAATAAGATAACCGAGGATATAGCAATAGGCTAAGGCTTCTAGGTTGATTTAGCAATTTAGCTCAAAATACTTATTAGTGTTGGCTCGTCGCTATTTTTTTAAAAGTGTAATACGATTGTTTAAATTGATAATTAGAATATGCTAAGCCATCAGAAATGCCTTGGCTAGAAGCATCTCGATAGCTTATATTAGGGATAATGTTATTAGTGATGTTTGGATCAATCATAAAGGTCCAATTAATTCCAATTACATTTGGATCATTAGCTAATGCTTTAAAAGTGTCTGCTAAGAAGTTTGCCTGCCCCACTTCTCCCTGTTGGTATTTACCTCCAAGTTCAATGTTAAATACAGGATTATTCTGTAACTGTGGCAGAGACGGATAACCCGCTTCAGTAACCCATACCGGTATATGTTTATTGCCGTTACATGCCATTAAGGCAGCTTCGGAGGAATCTACTATTTCAGGAGAATAAACTGGACCGTGGTCACCTACATGAATGTCTAATATATCAATTGAATCACACCAACTTGGATTAGTGTATAAAGCATGACTAAAAGCTGATGCTTGTTGCTCGTAAGGAGTTGGTTTAAATAATGATTGAGCTAATTTTTCAAGTGAAGGCGAGACCATTTCGGTACCCCCGTTTAAAATCATAATGTTGGGATCTGCCCTATGGGCAGCTTGATAGACTACTTGTTGAAAATGAGCATAACTTGATGCATCACCGCCCATCCAATTTTTATTAAAATTTTGAGGTTCATTTCTCGGTATTAAATACCTAAGCCCCTCAGATTTTGCATGATTTACTAGCTGAGTTACGTAATTAATTACTTCGTTGCATTTGCTGGTTGTATTTATACAATCTGCCGGTGGAGCACTGGTATTGCCATTTGGTGCATCCCATGAAGGTTCTAGACCCATTTCAAATAAAACAGTTAAACCAAGTGAGTTTGTCATAGAAAACAATCTGTCAACGGGTGACCAATTATAGCTTTGAGGATCTGGTTGAACCATAGACCAAGGAACACCGATCCTAACTACCTTCGCCCCCGCTTGCTTAATGTCAGAGAGCACTTTAAATAAATTTGAAGGCCCTATGTCCTTGTCGAATTGATTAACATCTATTCCGTATATAATTGATTTTTCAGAGACGCTAGTAGTTGGAGTCGATACTTTAGGTGTTAAAGTACTTGTTACTGAGCTATTTGGAGATGTTGAATTACTTGATCCACAAGCACTAAGCACAATTACAAAAAATAAAATAATCCAAGTTTTCTTCATGATTTAATTTTGCATTATGACTTTTATGATGTCATTAAAAAAATATTAAAAATTTATTACGTCACATATTACCTGCACTTAAACTAGATACGATTATTTCAAGAACTATTTAATAAAAAAATGATGTCAAATTAAGACAAAGGACTTTTTGAATTATTATCAATTACTCAAAGTCATAATAGTTTCTTAGAAAGCATCTTTTAAGGCATTAATCACATTGCCATGGTAGATAAATTCTAAATAAGCTGATTGGAAACTATAGCCTTTCAAAGCAAGGTTCGTTAAACTAGTTGATACAACAGATAATCTATTAATTAACCTACGGACAGCGCAGCTACATAAAAAATACTTCTGCCTAGATTCCCAGGGCGCGTTCCAAAGAATAATCACACAAGCACAAACTAGCCTCTGCCTTTAAGCTGATAAATTTTAACACGACCTAAGACTGACAAGAATCACTAAAGAATTATCAAATCACAAATTTCATAAACTAGAAAAGCTAGAAACCTCTAGGATATGACTTAGGTCATTTTTAAGACTTTGCGCTAATTAGTTATAGTTACCTAGAAAAAGTTTCAAAAACCATCCCTTTTAATTAAAAATTAAACCAAACCTTTGGTGATTAAAATTCAAAAATTCGTACGAAAATTTCACAAAATTTTGCATAGGATGCTAAAGTTGTTGTTATCATTTAGTTATTAATTTCTCCCTTTTTTAAGCGGCTAACCGGGGAGCTAGATTATGGTCCTGTTCTGATCTAGTAACAGCTGAGATCAAGCGCCTCGGTTAGTTATCTACTTCAGTAGGTCAAATGCTCCAGAAGGTGCTATTAGAGGTTGTCACTTTAAACAAAGGTAAACAAGCAGTGATATTTTAACTACACTACCTAACATCAAGAACTACAGTAATGTAGTTAAATTAAATACGCTGGAAAAATTTAAAATCCTTTCTACAACCCTTAATTAATATAAAGTTTTTCCAGCACCTTTTAAAAAGTGCCAAAAGACCATCACATTGCTATTAAGCTACTTAAGTTAATCCCACTTACAATAAAGATGTCATCCTTTGATGACAGTTACAAAAAACACCTGACTACCTAGAACAATTTATATATGCTTTACAAATATCATTACTAAAGGGACTTTAAGACACTATGAGTTTGTTTAATTTTAAAAAATAACATCAACTAAAATATAAGCATTGTTAAAATATATAACTAAGCTAGATTTTATTGAAATCTCACCAGCGTTGCTTTTAAAAATAACAAGATGAATAAAATCATTTAAGTAAAGTTAGATTTTAGCTCTACAGCTATGCGTTCTTTAAAACTTGGGAAACGTTTTTTAAATAAAGAGTCATTTTGGTAGCGCTAGTAAAAGACTTTATTGGTAACTCACTGGTTAAGTTAAGATCTTTCAGCTAATAAAACCACAGCAACATCTTGAACATTTTCAACATCATTACCGGCTGATCTTACAACTTTTTCATTTTTCTTTATGTGCATAAAGGGCGGGATTAAATTTATAGGGTAACTCTCTGAATACAGCCTCTGAGGATCTTGAGGGCCGTGATGACCTAAATTATCCAGATGATGACCAACAATTAATAAATGCCCATTGGTATTTAAGGCATCAACACACTTTTTTATAACAGCTTCTAACTCTTTGGCAGGTAAATGTATGTTAAATAACATAACCAGATCATAGCCCGAATCAGGAATATTTTGTTTTACAATATCTAATTTAATAAGATTTAAAGTAACTCCTTGCTCTTTAGCTTTTGCCCTTGCTATCTCAAGACCAATTTCTGAAAAATCTATCCCAGTAGATTGCCAACCATGCTTAGCAAGCCATATTAAATTACGTCCAGTGCCACAACCAACATCAAGCACTTTACCTGGTGTTAACTCTTTTACAATTTCTTGCAAAACTGGATCGGGATCTTCTGGCCAGCCATGTTCCTTATAACGCCAATCCCAAAATTCAGACTCAGTAACTATATCATCAGAATCATTGATTTCATTATTCACTATTGACCTCCTTGTGAGTATAAACACTTTTTTTATCTAAAAATTCCATCTTTGCATTAAGAATACAAAGTTACCTGCCTACTTACTATAAACCAACTAAACTAATTACTGTGAAAATTGAAGCTTTACAGGGTGATATCACTGAGCAAGATACTGATATTATCGTAAATGCGGCCAATTCCAGGTTAGCTGGCGGAGGTGGAGTTGATGGAGCAATTCACAAAGCAGCAGGCTATAAAGAGCTACAAGAAGCACTTAGAAGGATTGGTCACTGCCCAACAGGTCAGGTTTGTGTTACTCCTGGCTTTAAGCTAAAAGCTAAGTGGATCATACATGCAGTAGGTCCAATTTATAAAGATGGCAAACATAATGAGCCCGAACTCCTAGCTAGTTGCTATGAAAACTCCTTGAAATTAGCAGATGATTTAGGCGCTAAATCAATTGCTTTTCCTGCAATATCTTGTGGAGTATATGGGTATCCAATTAAAGAGGCGTGTCAAATCGCACTTAAGACAGTCACAAATACACCCACAAAACTTGAGCTTATCCGCTTTGTATTGTTTGACTCACAAAGCTACACCCTTTATCAGAAAAAACTTATGGAACTACTTACTAATAACTAGGCTTTATTGAAATCTTTTAATTAATCAACAGTTCTTAACTTTAAATTTTTAAAAAACATCCAATTGCGTTGTATTAAATAACTTTGTTGATTTTCATTTCAAACTACAGCTTAAGAACTTTGAGCTATCCTGGCTTTACTTACTAAAATCAAGCATTGATTATGTCCTTTAGCATTGTTATACCTATAACAATTAACCAAATTGCAATAGATAGAAATCTTTAAGTAGCCTTTTATCATGAGCTCTAATATGCAAGCCAGGCTGAAAGACTTACAAGAACGTAAAGCGCAGGCGTTAAAGCCGGGCTCTGAGAGGGCAATCGAGCGCCAGCATGCTCACGGTAAGATGACTGCTCGAGAGCGAATTGAATATTTGCTTGATGAAGGATCTTTTCAAGAATTTGACATGCTGGCAAGACACCGAGCTCATGGTCTTGGAATTGAAAACAATAGACCTTACACAGACGGAGTTATAACGGGTTTCGGAACAATTAATGGCAGACGTGTTTGTGTTTTTAGTCAGGACTTTACAGTCTTTGGTGGAGCCTTGGGCGAAGTTTTCGCCCAAAAGATTCACAAGATAATGGATTTAGCTGAATCCACTGGAGTTCCTATGATAGGGCTAAATGACGGAGCAGGGGCACGAATTCAAGAAGGAGTTGTATCGCTAGCTTCCTATGGTCAAATTTTTAGGCGCAATGTTAGAGCCTCCGGGGTAATACCTCAAATTTCAGTAATAATGGGTCCATGTGCAGGAGGAGCCGTTTATTCCCCAGCAATGACTGATTTCATATTTATGGTTCATAAAACCTCGCATATGTTCATAACGGGTCCCGATGTGGTTAAATCTGTCACCGGCGAAGAGGTAACTCTTGAAGAACTAGGTGGAGCCATGAGTCATGCAACTAAATCTGGTGTAGCAACATTTGTTGCACCCGATGAAAAAAGTTGTTTAGACGAGGTTAAGTACTTACTGAGCTTTTTACCATCAAATAATCTCGAAGACCCTCCTTATATTGAACCAACTGATGACCCCCAACGGGAATTACCTGAGTTAATCGAGATAATACCAGAAAGCCCTACTCAGCCATACGACATGAAAAAAGTCATTCAGGCAGTAATTGATGATGGTGAGTTTTTAGAATATTTCCCTTACTGGGCTACTAATTTAGTTTGTGGTTTTGGCAGATTAAACGGTCATGTTGTGGGCATTGTTGGAAACCAGCCATCTGTTTTGGCAGGTGTTTTAAACATTGATGCTTCTGAAAAGGGTGCAAGATTTGTAAGAACATGCGATGCCTTTAATATCCCTTTAATTACATTTGTGGATGTGCCGGGTTTTATGCCAGGTACGGATCAGGAATACGGCGGAATAATACGCCATGGAGCAAAATTACTCTATGCATACTGTGAAGCAACGGTTCCGAGAATTCAAGTGATTACGCGTAAAGCTTATGGGGGAGCATATGTAGTAATGGATTCTAAATCAATAGGAGCTGACTTGGCTTTTGCTTGGCCAAGTGCGGAGCTAGCTGTCATGGGTCCTCAAGGTGCCGTGGAGATACTTTACAAAAGAGAATTAGCTCAAAGTGACAATCCAGATGAGCTCAGAGCTAAGCTACTTGAAGAGTACAACGCTCAATTTGCTAACCCTTACCTAGCTGCAGAACGTGGCTATGTAGATGACGTCATTAATCCAGCTGACACTAGAAAAGTTCTAATTAACGGACTTAACATGATACGCACCAAGCGAGAAGATTTCCCTAATCGTAAGCACGGTAATATGCCCCTATGAAAGATTTAAACCAAGAAATTGATGATCAAGAAGTAGCGGCAATCCTATCAGCTGCGTACTCGCTTTTATTTTCACAAAGTTCAGAAATTAAAAAAGAAACTGAACCAAATATACAGAGTTATTCTTGGAGATTTTCTGCCCGGTCTTGGGCGCTTCCCCAAACCTTGCAGCGTCGCCGACCATTTCATACTCGCTTTGGTTGGCGTTAGATTACGATAAATATAATTTAAATAATGTCTTTAAATTTAAACTATAAACAATGAAGCCGAAAATCGAAGTCACAACAGTTACCGATGATTGCGTTATTTTTCATATCTTCGAAGGTGCCAGAACTAAAATTTTACGTATTTCTAACTTAAGACCCGATTCAGAAATTAACATTTTAGGTCATCGTATAAAAACGCTACAGCATCCAGAAGGTCAACTGCTTACATCATTTGCCACAGTTAACGATCTCCACTTTGGAGAAACAGAGTGCGGGAAAATTGAAGGGCTAGATATACAGCCGATCCTTTCAATACAAGATGGTGAAACTCCGTATCCAGAGTTAATGGCAAGATCTGCAGTCGAAGAAATTTATCTTGAAAATCCCAAAGCCGTTATTGCAAAAGGCGACATCACCTCCAATGGCCTTGAATCAGAGTTTAAGCAGTTCATATCTACGTTCTCAAAATTCGGAAACACTCTGCATTATGTTTTAGGCAATCACGACCTATCGGCTAACCAACTAGCTATCCCTGAAGATAAAAAAGTTGTGCTTAATGGCATAACCTTGTTGCTTATAAACACAGCTGTTGCAGGTAAAGAAACTGGAGCTTTGTCCGCAGATACTCTTGAATTTATAGACCAAAGCGCTAGCGAATCAGCTCAGCCAGTTTTAGTTTTTGGTCATCACCACCCTTGGAACCCGGCTTCGAAAGTGATGCCAGAAAACTATTTTGGAATCAATCCAGAGGATTCCATCAAACTAGTAAATATTTTTAAACGGCGTAGAAACTTAAGGGGATATTTTGCTGGTCACACACATAGAAACAGAATACGTTACTTTCCTGACTTGCCAAACGTCCCTTTTGTAGAAGTAGCAGCCACTAAAGATTATCCAGGGAGCTGGGCACTTTATAAGGTTTTTGAAACCCAGGTCATCCAAATCCACAGACGGATAAGCTCTTTTGAAGCACTTAACTGGAGCGATAAATGTCGCGCTTTATACGCAGGGCGCTATAGTGAGTACGCATTTGGAGAACTAGAAGATCGCTGTTTTACTTTTCCCTTAATTAGTTCATAATTACAAGACAAATAATAATTTAAAGGCAATTAATTTTAGGCTAGCTTATTTATTTAATTTTACAAACTAGCTTCAATGCAGCCAGCAAAAACTTCTTACCCTAAGATTTAAAAAATAAATCAAAGCTCATTGTTAGTTTTTATCAACTACTGCATACATTTTTATTAAAATAAGACATTAAACATAACATTTTTTACCTAATTAACTACGGTATTGTTAAAAGTATTCAGGCATTATATAAGGATAGATACAAACTTGATTTGTAATCCCTTAAAAGACTTTTATATTTAAGCAAGTCTTAAATAGTTATCTTTGTTCACTTAGCCTTTTTGGAAAAAATTAAGCAGCTTTTTAATACTGGAATCATAACCATAACCAAGATAAACTATTTAATTGGCATTATTTATGAGAGGTTATTGAAAGGTTATTTAAAATGAGTGCGATTAAAACAATTACTGCTAGACAAGTACTAGACTCTCGAGGTAATCCAACAGTTGAAGCTTCTGTAGCTCTTGAAAGTGGGCACACCGCTAGTGCAATAGTACCTTCAGGTGCCTCAACAGGAAAAAATGAAGCTTTTGAACTACGGGATCAAACTACGTCATATTTAGGTAAAGCCGTTCAAAAAGCAATTAGCAATATCGAAAATAAAATAGCACCTGCTTTAAATGGTCTTGATGCTTTTAATCAAAGGCAATGTGATTACACAATGATTGATTTAGATTCAACAGAAAACAAAAAAACGCTAGGTGCCAACGCTATTTTAGCGGTATCAATGGCAGTTGCTAGAGCAGCAAGTTTAGAATCAGGTTTGCCCCTTTATAGATACTTAGGCGGAACTAATTCCTATTTGTTGCCAGTACCCTTACTTAACATAATTAATGGTGGGGTTCATGCCGATAATGGGCTTGACTTTCAAGAATTTATGATCGCTCCAGTTGGAGCAGCTTCTTTTGCCCAAGCAATAGAACTTTCTGTTATTGTATATCAAACTCTTAAATCCGAACTTAAGAAATCAGGGCATTTGACAGCAGTTGGTGATGAAGGTGGATTTGCTCCTAATATAAATGATGCAACTGAGGCACTTGATTTAATACTTAACTCAATTGAAAAAGCTGGGTTTAGTTGTCCTAAAGATTTCGTTCTTGCAATTGATGCAGCAGCTTCGGAATTATTTCATGAAAACAAATACACATCCATAAAAAGACATAACCAAAATGTAAGTTCTGAGGAAATGGTTAATTATTGGGTGAAATTAACTCAAAATTATCCCATTGCATCTATAGAAGATCCACTTTCGGAAAATGACAGAGAAGGCTGGAAACAAATCACTAACGCCTTAGGCAAAAGAGTGCAGTTAGTAGGTGACGATATCTTTGTCACCAATCCAGATCTTATTTCAGAAGGCATTGCTCAAAATATTGCTAATAGCGTTCTGATAAAACTAAATCAAATAGGAACTGTTTCTGAAACGCTTGAGGCAATTGAGCTTACAACTAAGGCCTCATACAGCTGCATAATTTCTCACAGGTCGGGTGAAACAGAGGACACCTTTATAGCAGACCTATCAGTGGCAGTTAACTCCCCTATGATTAAAACAGGGGCCCCAGCTCGCTCAGAACGCGTAGCAAAGTATAACCGATTGCTAAAAATCGAACAAGAGTTACAATCCTCAGCCCGATATGCTGGTATTAAGGCTTTTAAAGGATTTTTAAATGAAACCTAAACAAATTCCAAAGAGGACCAATGAACAAATTCGCTCTCAAATAAGGCGCAACTCAGCTCAGAATTTCTTAAGGCCTAAGATTCTTTTAATTCTTTCTTTTTTAGTTGCATTTATTTTTTTAACACTTGAGTTCCCCTTTTCAACATTATTAACACAACACGAGCAGCTCACTAGCCTTAACAATGAGATAACTCAGTTAAATCAACAAAATAGTCAGATACGTGCTCAACTAAACTCTTTAAAAAATCCTAGCCAAATACAACAACTTGCTAGAAAGGATTTTGGTTTAATAACTCCCGGACAACAAGAGTATGCAATAATTCCACCAAAGACAAGCCAAAATTTGCAGTCAAGCCAAATTCCTGAACCTATTAAAAAAATCCCGCAAAATCTAGTTACGATTCAAAACAACAGTTCTGAAATATCGTTTTCTCCAACTTCTTTTCTTAAAAGAATACTTAAAAATCTAGAGTTTTGGAAAAACTAGAAACTCAGTTAAAAAACTCTCCACTTTAACAAGCAAAGCTTTTAAAAAATGAATTTTAAAAGCAATTAAGCTGTTAAAATATTGCACTTATAAGAATAATGAACAATCCAAAATTATTACAAAAAAGCCAAAATATTAAAGCAATAACATTGGTGCTTGCCTTTGCAACTGGCGTTGCTGTAGCAAATTTATATTACCTCCAGCCAATTTTAAATCAAGTTAAGCTTGCCCTAAACATCAAAGAACCTCAAGCAGCTTTGTTAGTAACCTTCACCCAAATAGGATACGCACTAGGTTTGCTTTTTTTAGTACCACTAGGTGATGTGTTTGAGCGAAAAAAGTTAGCATCATTGCTTTTTTTAGTTGCTGTAATTTTCTTGTTAATTGCGTCAAGCGCTATAAATTATGCCTCCTTGGCATTTTGTCTTACCTTTATTGGGGCAACTTCTGTCGTTACCCACATTTTAGTACCATATGCTGCTGATTTAGCACCTTCTGGACAGCAAGGTAAAGTAGTTGCCCAAGTTATGTCAGGGCTACTTACTGGTATTTTACTCTCTAGAGCTTTCTCTGGAATTATTGCAAATTATTTAGGATGGCAAAGCGTTTATTTAATGTCAGCATTTTTACTAATCATTTCAATGGCATTAATTCTGAAAACACTCCCGAAAGAGCCTTATAAATCTCGAGTTTCATACAAAAAGCTTTTGTCATCAAGCTTTTTGCTTCTAAAGCGTTTTCCTACCCTTCTTTACAGAACTATATTGGGCTCATTAACCTTTGGGGGATTCACGATATTGTGGACCATTTTGGCATTTTTGTTATCGAAAGCTCCCTATAAATTTTCTCCGTTAATTATTGGGCTTTTTTCAATCATTGGTTTAGGTGGTATCATTGCAGCCAACGTAGCGGGGCGACTTTCTGACCGAGGATATGTTAAACTAAATACAATCCTAAGTGGCACTCTTTTAGCGGCAGGGTTTTTAATACTTTATTTTTTTCAAAATATATTAGGCATATTAATTATTGGCATTAGCTTAATTGACTTATCCGCTCAATCAATGCAAATTACAAATCAGTCAGTCATTTTTACCTTAGAGGCATCTTCGCGTAGCAGAATTAACTCTATTTATATGACAGGTTATTTTATTATTGGTGCTATCTCCTCAGGCTTAGCAGGAATATTTTATGCTCATGGAGGCTGGAAATCAGACTGCTTATTTGGGCTCTCGTTATCTGTCGTTGCAGTAGCTTTGGCAAGCTTGCAATTTATAAAATCTAAGTTAGCGCACTTGTAGCTAACTGCTGTGCCAAAAGCGTTAAATCAAGAGTTTGCCCGTCTCCTGTCTTAGAATAAAAAAAGGCCATAACAACGGCGACTTTATCTTCGGAAAAACCTTCAATTGTTTCATTAATGCCACCTTGAGTTTGATTAAAAGATGGCAGATTATTAGGATTGGCCAACAGCAATCCATATTGACTGTAGGAAACCTCATTTTGCAGGGCAAACTCAACATCAGCTGATCCCACATTAGGTAAGCTTTGTGGTTGACTTAGAACAGAAGAGCTCAGTATCTGCCCTGTTGGGGTTAGCTGACCACTAACAGCAGTTGTCAAACAATTTAGGAAACTAGTTGCTAAAAATGAATTTATAAAAGTTTTAGCCTCATCTGCACTTTGGAAAACTTCTACTACTTCTGAAAGAATTCCTGCATTACCAGGTGATAAAAACCAGCTTGAATAGGTAAGATAAGTAGGCTCTTGACTATATCCACATGACCCAGCAATTGGATTAAAGTTTAATCCAGATGAATTTAAGCTCTTATAGCCAATTGGCAAACTGCTTAGTAAAATTACGAATTTAGACGCAAGAGATTCTGGAGGCAAATTCGGTAACGTTGTTGGAGTCGTGGTCTGAGTGGTAAACAAAGTAGATTTCGAGGTGCCTACTTTTGAGGAGCAACCCGCAACGGCGATACTAAGTATTAAAAGAACAAGAAGTGCAATTTTTTTCATTTAAACTGATATTCTAACCCTACATTTTTACTAATTTCGCAACTATTAAAAAAATAGCTCTGCACTAAAAGCTAGTTAATTTAAAAATATTATCCTAACTGAAGAAAAATAAATGGGTCATTAGCTTCACAAAATCTCACACCAAGGCAATTTAAACCAACTTCAAATGCTCTTCTTACTACAACAGCATTTAGCTCAAGATTAAAATCCTTTAAGTTGGCACACATTTTAATAACCTGACCTGGTTGAATCTCACTTGAGTCGTTAAATAACTTAACTAGGGCGCCCTTAGCTGACACGTTTAGCATACACCCCTTCATTCCATCGGCAATTATCTGTACCCTTGTCGGGTAGCGAACCGAGCAACGTCGCTCAATCCCACCTTTAATTACCCTACCCTCAGCTGAATTCAGCAAAGCAGATAAAATACTATAAGCTGTTGAATCCCAGCTTAGATTGTTAGCATGTAGCAAGGCACCACTTGAAAGCCTTTCACGCAAATTAAAATCCAACAAAATATCCTTTAAATAACAAATGAATTCAGTCTCACCATTAGCAAGAAAACCGCTTAGTCCAGGAATAACAGCATCTTGATGACCAGGAATTTTACTTGCCACACTAGGAGTTCTACAAGCAGCTGCCTCCGTTAAGGTCATACCCCAACCTTCTTTTAAAGAAAACGAAACAACTACCCAAGCTTCTTGATAATACTTAATGAGCTCTTCTAATGACACTTTTCCGACTAATTTACACCAATGGCCTATTCCCATCTTGTTTATTTGATCCTGTAGTTTAGATTTTTCGGGACCTTCCCCAATAATTACAAAATCGAGATTTCCAACTAGATTTTTAAGCTTTGCAATAATTTCTATTCCTAAAGAGAACTGCTTTGAAGCAACTAACCTCCCAACTGCAACAACTAATGGTATTTCTGATTTTTTAACTCCAGGTCTAAAGTGAGCCTCTACACCAGGATATGCGACACTTAACTTATCTTCTGGCCAATTAAGCCTATAAAGGACTTCTTCTGCTGTAGATTGTGAAGGTACAACTACGTGGGTATTTTTATAAATTAAAGGAGCGACCTTTTCTTCAAAAAGTGCTCCAAGATGAGCTAGCCCCCCAGGAAACACGTTTTTCCAATAGTGAATCCCATGAACATGGTGAAGTAATACGACCTTGGGCTTTTTAAACCAAAGCGGGGATAAAAACGGCATTCCATTCCAGATTTCAATAAGCGCATCATATGAAGAAAACTTTCGCGCAAACCCAGCTGCAATAGATCTTGGAAAACTTAAGTACCGCCCTGACTTACGATTTACAATATAACCAGCTCGCTTAACCTGGGATAACTTACCTTTTACTTTAGAGGTTCTAACTACCACCTCCATACCAGCTAAGGCAAGCCTTTGTGCAACCTGATGCATATGAAGTTCAGATCCACCTGCATCAGGAGCTTCCAAATCTCGCCAGGTTAAAATTGCAAGCTTTTTAATAGAACCTGAATCTATCAAATTTTTTAATTTCAAAGAAAGGTCTGAACTGAAATGGCCATAGTGGTTAACCGTCTGCGCAGTGCTTACTGTCTTATCAGAAAACAGCTTCTGATTGTCAAATCCAGTCCTATTGGCCTGAAGACCACTCATTGACAGCATTATATCACTTGCTTAGTAAATACAAGAGAAAAAATCTGCTTGCAAAAATTAACACCTTAACTTAAGACTAACTAACTGGGAAATTAATTAAGTCAAGTAATACACCATCAAGAAGATCGCGGTAACTATAGTAAAGACAGGGTGCATTTAAGGATTTAAGTATACTTTTAATTATTAAAGCACCTGCTAATATGATGTCTGCACGTTTAGGATGTATGCCCAGTTGAATTTTTTCAGATACATTACTGTTTAAAAGCTTATTTAAAATCTCATTTAAGGCATCAATACCTAAGATCTCTTCATTGCTTGTTAGGTTTAAAACCTTTTGCAGGCTACATAAAGTGTTAACTGTCCCTGCAACACCTATTACTTTAAAGGAGTCATCAAGATAAGACTGGGCTCTTGTTAGCACTACTGACATTATCTCATTTAGATAGTCTTCTAATTTTCTAACCTCGTCTTTATCAGGAGGATCTGACCTAATAAAGCGTTCTGTTAATCTTACAGAACCAATATCAAGTGACCCACCAGCAATTGGGTCAGAACCGCTTTTTCCAAAAATTATTTCTGTTGAGCCTCCTCCAACATCAACTACTACTACGGGCTGATTAAGTTGCACCATTAAAGTTGCACCTAAAAAGCTAAGCCTTGCTTCTTCATAGCCTGATAGTATCTCTGGTTTGACACCTAAAATTTCAGTAGCTGGTATTAGAAATTGATCTTTGTTATGCGCATCTCTTAGTGCAGAGGTTGCAACAACTTTATAGTGATTTACTTCAAATTTTTTTATTTCAGAGATATATTCCTGTAAGACTTTAAGGGTTTCCTCAATGTTTGTGCTTTTAAGAGTTCTTGTTTTATCCACCTCATATCCTAGCCTGGTCAGCTTTGCAGTTCGCACTAAATCTTTTTTTAAATCTTGAGTAATTAACAACCTGATTGAATTAGTACCGCAATCAATAGCAGCTAGATTCACAACAATTCCCCCTGCATTAAGCACATATGCTTAATAGTGTAATTATTAATATTAAGATTAATCATTTGCGCTACTTTTTCACCCACAATATCAAAATGCCCAGTTAAAAAATAAGCAAGGTGAGCATGTAAACACTTCAGCCCTTTTGTAGTGCCACCAACACCACCTTGAACAGCAATACTACTTTTATAGTTACTATTTTTTATTATCAACTTACGTTCAATTTCATAGTTTTTATGAATCACATCTATAACAGACTGTTGAATTTCTTGTTGTAATTTTTTAATCCAGCCATTTGATTCTAGTTTTGAAACCTCTCTTACCTCAACAGGTCCAACTAGCCAAAATATAGTAGGCATTGGTGTGCCGTCGTTTAAGTAAGGTTCATTTTGAATAACAATTGGCAATCCATCGTGGCTTAAAACCACAATTTCATATCGACATTTAGCTGGGCGTCCTAAAAGCTTATCTATTAATAGATCATCAGTTACGTTTTTTTTCATCTTTTATAGATGAGTCTCTAATTTTTTTAAATCAGACAATGTTTTAATTATTACATGAGGCTTTAATATTTCAATTGTAGTAACTACATTGCTATCAAAACCGTGAAAAATTTTTACTTCGTTATCCGAGTCAATAGGTATCGTTGGCCAAAGTGAACTCTGAATTTTTACAGGCCTAAAACTCATATTTTTATAAGTGGGATAAGCAACTGGAGAGCTTGTTAAAGAAACTGCTTCTAAAAGTTCTTTATTTATCGGAACCTCATTGCCAAAGACAAACACAGCTTGGTCAAATCCTTGCTTTTGACAATAATCTAATGCACAGTTAACTGAGCTAGAAAGACCTAATTCCCACCGGTCATTATTAATTATCGTAAAGTCTTCAGGAATTAAATCAGTTAAATCATAAGCACCCTGAACAAAAATTAACTCTGCACAGTTAAATTGAGAAATTTCTTGTAATACCAAGGACAAAAGTGGCACTCCTTTAACTGGGTATCTTAACTTACAAGTCTCGGATTTAAACCGTTTGTTAGCCCCAGCTCCTAACACCACAACCGCTGTAGTTTTTAACACCCTAGGGTAAGGTTATTGCGCCATGATCAGCTCCGGATGCTAGTTTGGCATATTTGGCAAGGACACCCCAGTTATATTGGGATTCCGGATGCTTAACATTGGCAGCTCTTTCTTTTAATGTTTCTTGATCAACTAATAGATCAATAGATCTATTTTGAACATCAATTACGATCTCATCACCGTCATTTACTAAAGCAATTGGTCCCATATCCTTAGCCTCAGGAGCTACGTGACCTATACAAAAACCGTGAGTGCCACCACTAAAGCGCCCGTCAGTTACTAATGCGCAACTTTTTCCTAAACCTACCCCCTCTAAAGCCCCCGTTACAGCTAACATCTCACGCATTCCAGGACCGCCTTTTGGACCTTCATATCGTATAACAATAACGCTTGAGGGTTCAATTTGGTTTGATAAAATAGCTTCCATTGCTGGACCTTCGCCATTAAAAACTCTCGCTTTACCTTTAAAGTAAAGCTGATCTAACCCAGCCACTTTTACAACGGCCCCGTTAGGAGCAAGGCTCCCCTTTAAAATTGCAATTCCTCCATCTTTATGTATCGGGGTATCAAAGTTATGAATCACCTCACCATCTGGTTTTGGAGGCTTATAATCTAAAACATTTTGTTCAACAGTTTTTCCTGTCACTGTTATACAGTTTTTATGAATTAAGCCTTTTTCCATGAGCTCAGCAATTACTACTTGTATACCGCCCACCCTGTCAATATCGACCATATGGTATTTCCCGTGGGGCTTAGTATCAGCAAGATGCGGGACTTTCCTAGATATTCTGTCGAAATCATCTAATTCAAGATTTACTGAGGCCTCTCTTGCAATTGCCAACAAATGCAAAACTGCATTCGTTGAACCACCTAGTGCCATAACAACGGCAATAGCATTTTCAAAAGCTTCTTTGGTTAAAATATCACGCGGACGAATGTTTTTCTCAAGCAAGTTCATCACCGCGACACCACTTTGATATGCAAGATAATCTCTTCTTCTATCTACTGCCGGGGCGCTTGCTGAATTTGGCAAAGCCATGCCTAAAGCTTCTGCAACCGATGCCATGGTATTGGCAGTAAACATACCAGCGCAAGCACCCTCTGTTGGACAAGCATTTCTTTCTATTTCAAATAACTCATCTTCAGATATAGATCCTGCTGAGTAAGCACCTACTGCTTCAAAAACACTTACTATATCAATGGCTTTGTCTTTATAATGACCCGGTAGAATAGATCCAGCGTAACAAAAAACGCTTGGCAAGTTAAGTCTAGCTGAAGCCATTAACATTCCTGGTAATGACTTGTCGCAACCCGCAAATGTCACCATTGCGTCAAAACGCTCAGCGTGCATCATTGTCTCAACCGAATCTGCAATAACCTCTCTTGAAACAAGAGAGGCCTTCATTCCCTCATGCCCCATTGATATACCATCTGAGACTGCAATTGTCACAAATTCAATTGGAAAACCCCCGCTATCTCTAACTCCTGCCTTTGCCTGCTGAGCTAAACGTTTTAATGGCATATTACACGGAGTTACCTCGTTCCAAGAAGAAGCAACTCCAATTTGTGGTTTTGAAAAATCATTTTCACCCATTCCTATCGCACGCAACATTGCCCTTGCTGGTGCTCTTTTAATTCCCTCAGTTACTTCATAACTTCTAATTTTTAAAGATTTTGATTCCATGATTAAATACTACCGCCTAAAAAACTTTTTTAAGAATTTAGTCTTTTTTACGTGCGTTATTATCTTGACCTAATAAAAAAGCTTCTATAGCATCAAATCTTTCTTTTATAAAAGACGCCCGTGATTTGAGCTTCATTTTATTTATTATTGACTGCCTAGCCTTTTGACCAAGCTCTGAAGCTATATCACGATTATCATATAATAGGCGCATTAGTTGTGCTCCTTTTTCAACGTCAGGTTGAGCCCACACAGTCCCTTTTTGGTATGGGCCATAGGTTTCACCTGCAACTACTAAATCATAAGGGATTAGCAACGAGTTCTGAGTATCCATAAAGTCCATATTGCCTGAGTAAGCAGTTGCTATCACAGCCTTTCCTAGCAACATTGATTCCGCTAGTGACATTCCAAATCCCTCACTTCTGTGAAATGACACATACACATCAGCTGCCTCCATGAGGGCATCAATTTGAGCTTGACTAAATGGTTCATCAATAAAAACTATGTCGTCTCTGTTATTTATTTCATTTATTAAAAGAGCCTTTTTTTCTGCATGCTTTGAACCATTAACTGACTTTATTATTAATGCTGCACCCTCTAAATTTGGAAAAGCGATTTTAAACGCTTTAACTAAATCAAGAGGATTTTTACGTTCAAAGACAGAGTTAAAATCAAAAATAAATAAATATAGAAATTTATTTTCAAGGCCATATTTGGCTTTATCAAACATCACAGCACTTTTAGCATGGCGTACAAAAATAGGCCTTACATAAGTTGGAATCCCTACAAATTTCTCCAGCGCCTGCTTAGTAAATTGAGAAACGGTCCAAAGTTCATCTAAATAACTTAAAGACTTTAGGTATTTTTCTGGAAAAAACTGAGTTTCCCAAGCCCATACCCCAATGTTGTAACGATTAACACCTATGTAGCTGCCAAGATCTTTAAAAATAATTGGGAGCTGGTCAGCATTTATATGAAAATAATTAACATTATAAATTTGCTGCGATCCCCAAGAAGGTGGTTCTTCACTTTGTATTAAATGATCATGATAAATGTTAAAAACCTGAAAAGGTATTCCTGCTTTACAAAGCGAGCTTATTGTCGTTCTAGCCTCTTCACCTAACCCAAGAACAGATTTGACATATCCAAAAACATTTATTCCAGGCAAAGACGGTTTTTTAAAATCATCTCTTTTAATTGCCCTCATTAAAGTGCGATGTGAATTACTTAAAGGAGCTTGGATAAATGAGGTCATTTCCAAAAAATTATTATTTGCAAGTGCTCTTGGTATACCTTCTTTTATCCCATAAGAAGTAACCCAATTTAAAAAAGCATCATTTATACCATCTTTAACCTCTGGAAAGGCTTGTTGCAGGTCGCCCCTTGTTTTATAAACATAAGCTAAGAACCTAGTTAAATTTAGCTCTGGATCCTTTTGGGCCACCCATTGAAAAAAATATTCTTTTTCTTCTAAGATCAATGGATTAGGAACATTTGCAATATTACTCTGCTTTTCGTTAAGCAGATGATACCTATAAAAATTGCTAAAAAGCTCAGTTTTATAAATACCACATAGATTCTCTATATCTTCTAAACTAAATGGCTTATCATCGACTTGATAGTTGATACATTTTTGAACTGACTGCGGAAGATAATTTGGCTTAAAGTTAGATTTACCTAAGGCTGACCTATAATTAATAACATAAATATCTTTGTTTTGTAATTGCTTAAGATAACTGTCATTGGAATTAAAATTAATATCAAGAAAAAAATTGGGTTCTTTAATCACATAAAGATCTGAAATACTAGGCAAAAAATCTAACCATCGTTGATCATAATAAATTTGATGTTGTTTATCATCTATAAAATCAAAAAATGATTTTTCAGTCATATATAAAAGAGCTTCATTGGCCGCGTTATTAAAACCTAAAAACTTTGAGTTATAAAGCCCTGCTGTTAAGTCAAATAAACAATTTTGACTTTCCTTAAGACTGTTTGGAATAACAGCTACATCATGTCCCTTAAACCTATTGAAAAACGCAGTTATATCTTGAATTAAATAGCTAAAAACATCAATATAACATACATATAAATACTGATTGAGTAAATAATTAAAACCGCAATACTTTAAAAAATCGTTAAATCCCCTAGCATCATAAATTAAAGCTGCCCCAGCAACCTTTGAAATATCTAAACAGACATCGATTAACCTCAATGCCTGAGCTTTTAAAAGCTTTAGTTCCTTGATTAACTTTGGGTTTAATTCATCATAAAGGCTAGATATATCAGAAACAATTAAATACTTATCTACCTTAATATTAAACTGATTAAAGGACTCAAATAAAGCTTTTATGCTAGCAATATGTTTTGAATTACCTACAGTAAATAAAGCAATGTTTGCCAACTTAAGCTATGCTCTTTTGCTCAATTAAAATTTTCGTAACAGCCTGGCCGTCAGCCCTCCCTTGAGTTGCTTTCATAACTTGGCCAACTAAGAACTTTAAAGGTTTTTCATCACCTTTAACAAAGCGTTGCCAGACTTCTTGGTTATCTTTTATTACCTTTTTTATAATATCTTTTAGCGCTTGCTCATCTAAGCTGGCTAAATTTAGCTCTTGAATTATTTCTTTAGGCTCGCGCCCCAACTGAGATACTTGGGATATCAATGTTTTAGCTTGATTTGGTGTAATTTTTTTTGAAACCTCAAGATCAATTATTTCTTTAAATCTTTCAGGGCTTAAATGATTTATATTTGGATATAAATTCATTACCTCGTTAACAACTCGATTAAAAGTTATCTTTGGATCAGCTCCAAGCCCAATGGTTTTAAGTATTAGCTCATCTAGCTGATATTCAAGAATTAAATTAACGTTAACATTTGTTAAAACGTCAGCGCCTAATATCTTTGTTAATTTTGTCCTTTTTTGCCGTGGAAGCTCACCTAAGCTTTCTTTTAGTGTTTTGACCAACTCAACATCTGGTTCAAAAAAACCCAGATCTGGATCTGGAAAATATCTATAGTCATGAGCTTCTTCTTTTGAACGCAATGCATGAGTCTTGCCATCTGATTCATTAAAATGGCGAGTCTCTTGGATAACTGCTTCACCTGATGAAAGTATCTCAGATTGCCTAGCAATTTCATAATCAATGGCTTTTACTAAAGAGCGAAGCGAATTTAAATTTTTAATCTCGCACCTTGTTCCAAACGGTTCACCTGGTTGTCTAACTGACACGTTAGCGTCTACTCTTAAAGAACCTTCTTCCATTTTTACATCCGAAGCACCAATACTTAGAAGTATCAACCTAAGTTCTTCAACATATTCTCGTGCCTGCTGAGGAGATTCAATATCTGGTGCAGAAACAATTTCAACTAAAGGCACTCCTGCTCTGTTATAATCAACAAGTGCCTCTTTAGAAACATCCAGCCTTCCTGTAGAGCCTGAGTGAATAGTCTTGCCTGTGTCTTCCTCCAAGTGCGCTCTTATGATTCCAACTTTTTTCCCGCCGGGCAAAATAATAAACCCATCAGTATTTAATGGCATGTCATATTGGCTAATCTGGTAATTCTTTGGCATATCAGGATAAAAATAATTTTTCCTATGAAATATACAGCTATTGATATTACAGTTAAGAGCAAGCCCTATTTTTATCGCTAGCCTAAAAGCCTCCTCATTTAAAACAGGTAAAGAACCAGGCAATCCTAAACATATTGGACATATTAAGCTATTAGGACTTTCACCAAATCTGTTAGGGCAATTACACCACAGCTTGGTTTCAGTTTTTAATTCGCAATGAACTTCTAATCCAATAACTGTTTGAAACTCTTTATTCATCAGCTTCCTCAATAAATTTTGCTAAATTAAACATCTTTTGCTCATCAAGCTCATTAGCAAGTACTTGGATTCCTACTTGGAAATTTTTAACTTTTGGGCCAAACGGAACACTTATAGACGGATGCCCCGCCAAATTTGAAGGTATGGTACATAGATCAGAAAGGTACATAGAAACCGGATCAGCCATGCGTTCTCCTAGTTTGAAGGGCAAAGTTGGAGTAGTTGGACAAATGAGCAAATCATAATTTTGGTAAGCTTTTTCAAACTCCTTCTTTATAAGAGTTCTTACTTTAAGCGCTTTTAAGTAATAAGCATCATAATAACCATGAGACAAAACATACGTACCAAGCATTATTCTCCGTTTAACTTCATTACCAAAACCCTCTGTTCTAGTTTTAATCATCATATCTTTAGCACTAGATCCATCAATTCGAAGCCCATAACGTACACCATCAAATCGTGCCAAGTTCGAAGAGGCCTCAGCTGGTGCAATTAAATAATAAGCAGGCAAAGAATACTCAAGGGAAGGCATTGATATTTCTGAAATCACCACATTATAATCAGCTAATAAATCACACAGTTTTTGTATCGTTTCTTTAACAACTTGATCACATTGATCAGTAAGTTCCTTTATTAACCCAACCTTAAGTCCAGCAACTTCGCTGTTAAGCGACTTAAAGAAATTAGTCGCAGCTACATTTAAGCTTGTAGAATCCATTGGGTCATTGCCTGAAACAACATCTAAAAGCAACGCTGCATCATTAACATTTCTTGCAAAAGGCCCTATTTGATCTAAAGAGCTTGCAAAGGCCACTAAACCAAAGCGTGAAACACGTCCATAAGTTGGTTTTACTCCAACCACTCCACAAAATGCTGCTGGTTGGCGGATAGAGCCACCCGTATCTGAACCCAGTGCACCAAGTGACAACGAAGCAGCTATAGCCGCAGCGGAACCACCGGATGATCCACCTGGAACACAACTAGTATCTAAAGGATTTTTTGTAGGGCCAAAAGCTGAGTATTCAGTCGATGACCCCATTGCAAACTCATCCATATTTGTTTTACCAACAACAATTGCCCCCGCTTCTTTAAGCTTTTTAACAACTGTTGCATCATATGGCGGAATCCAGCTTTGCAAAATCTTAGACCCACAGGTAGTCCTAAGGCCTTTGGTAACGATATTATCTTTTAGGGCAATTGGAATGCCCTTTAAAGGCTTAGAAATTTTATTTTCAAAATCTTGATCAATTGCTTGAGCCTGCCTTATTGCACTGTCGTAGTTTAACTCAAGAAAGCAATGGTAATTTTGATCTGTTTCTTTTATAAGATCAAAAAAAAGGTTAATTAATTCAGTAACGCTTAAGCGTTTTTGATCCAAGGCCTCTTTAGCCTCTGTAATTGAATTAAATTCAATACTATTCATGCTTCATCCAATATTGGTGGAACCACAAACATTGTTTCTTTAACAGCGGGTGCTTCTTTTAAAACTTCTTCTGTAATTTGTGAATCTTTAACAATATCTTTACGAAACACATTTTTTAAAAATAGTGGTTGATATGACGGTTCTACATTTGTTAAATTAAGGCCTTCAATCACTCCAACATGATCTAAAATTGAGCTTAATTCTTTTTTATATTTTTCGAGGTCATCTTCAGTTAAGCTCAGGCGTGCTAAATAAGCAATGTGCGCCACATCTTCGTTGCTTAATAAATGCTGCATTTATAACCACCTATTTAAATGACTCAACACTTTGTCATTAATTAACTCTGCATCATTGTCCAATGTTGCCACATGATAGCTGTTTTCAAGATAGCTTAGCTCAGCTAAAGCTCCAATTGCTTGTGCTAAGGTCTGAGCCGACTGCGGGTTAACGACATGATCCTCTTTACTAACTAAAACACATACAGGAACTTTTATTTTTAAAAGTTCATTTCTTAATTCTGAGGCCGCTTTTATTAAGGATAAAACTTCTTTTACTGGAGTAGCATCATAACAAAGCTCAGAAGCTCCTTCTTTTTTAATATCTGAACCAATCCCTAAAGTAAATCGCTGCCCTGATTCTACTAACGAATTAAGCAAATTCAACACCGAATCATCTGGGGGCTCAAGTAATGGATTAATAACAAAGCCACACTTAATGTCTGGCTCATGTATTAGCAAATCACAAGTTAAGGTTCCCCCCATGGAAAGACCGCCAACTGCTACTGCTCTACAAACTTCTCTAAGCCTACAAAGCTCATCGCGGGCAGCTTTAAGCCAATCTTGATAAGTTAAATTAAGCATGTCTTCCTTTTTTGTTCCATGACCTGGTAAAAGAGGTAAGCTGACGGTAAATCCGCTTTGAGCGATATACTCAGCTAACCCCCTTAAAGACTGAGGGGATCCCGTAAAGCCATGCAATAAAAGCACACCCTTGTCGGAACCTTTACAAAAAAAAGGATCAGCTCCTTGCATAATTTCATTCATTTTTAAGCTATGTTACTCGACTTTAGAAAATATATTAAATGCGCTTTTGCTAACTAAGGTTTATTTCAGCTATTGTGCTAAATGTTGACGTTGAAGGCGACTTCGGTCGGAGAGAAAAGGAGAGGAATATGCCAAAGTATCCATTTCTAAGCCCAGAATGGGTTGAAGAGGCAAAAAAGATAAGAGATCAATATGCGGAACAAGGAGTATCTGCAGGATCACTTCCTGCATCAATGAAAGCCAATTTGGTTATAACAGAAGTTCCTTTTGGTGACGGAACAGTTAATGCTCATTTTGACACTTCCCAAGGTGGTATGGAAATAGACCTTGGGCACATTGATGATGCTGAAGTAAAAATCACTGTAGATTACCAAACCGCCAAAGCAGTTTTTCTAGAGAACAACCCACAAGCTGGAATGCAAGCTTTCATGGCAGGCAAAGTTCGAATTGAAGGCGACATGGCAAAGCTAATGGCCTTACAAACCGCTACTCCCGATCCGCAAGCTAACGAAATTCTTCAAAAGCTCTTAGAAATAACTGAGTAGGAAAAAATCTATGGGAACCGTTTAACATTTAAAACGGTTCCCATAGTGACAACTTATCAATTAGAGATAACAAGATTTGACAGCTTAGTCAGTCATTTTAAAAACTTTATTGTTATTAAATAGCTATTGTTACTATCAATGATCTTTTAAAGCGTTTATAGGTATTTGCAGTTCAAGAATTTTGTAAATTAATCGCATGCCAACATTGCTTTTTAAAAACTTAATATCGCTATAACTAAGACTGGCTCGCTCAGTTACTATAGCTATATAACACTGAAGATGTTGCCCAATTTTTTGATACTAATAGTTCGGTAAAAAGCGTTTGCTTTTTGGTTTACTCAGATATGAAATAAAGATCTATTTAAAATCCTAGCTGTTTGTGCTTAATTTTAAAAATAAAATCTAATAAACACAATGTCTAATGTTAAAGGTGGTAGCGTTTAAAAAAACTAACGCTTTAACCCACCAGCTTTTTCATTTCTTGGGCAAGCTCTTCTACTTCCCATTTTGCGCCTTTATCAATTGAAGTAGTCATCTTCCATCCCTCAAATAATGCAACTTTGCCACCCTGGACGAAAAACACTTTTCCTGTTGACGGACAGGACTCCATTGCCAAATAAGCAACTAGTGGTGAAATATTATCCGGTGCCCACACATCAAAACCTGATTCTGGTGGCTTTACTATTTCAGAAAGACCAGGAGTCCCTTCTGTCATTCTTGTACGAGCTGCTGGGGCAATAGCGTTAACTCTAACCCCATAGCGACTAAGCTCTTGGGCTGCGATAATTGTGAATGCAGCAATTCCTGCCTTAGCAGCTCCATAATTAGTCTGACCTGGATTACCAAGCAATCCTGAAGTAGATGAAGTATTAACTATAGCTGCTTTTACTTCTTTACCTGCCTTATGTTGCTCTCGCCAATAGCTCGCGGCCCACCTACTTGGCACAAAATGACCCTTGAGATGGACCTCAATGACAGCGTCCCATTCTTCTTCTGTCATATTAACCAGCACTCGGTCTCTTAAGATACCAGCATTATTGACTAAGACATGCAAATCCCCAAATGCCTCTATTGCAGCATTAATTAAACGCTGCCCACCTTCCCAGGAAGCTATGTTGTCTGTATTTGCAACAGCCTCGCCTCCCATGGCTTTAATTTCATCTACAACTTGTTGTGCAGGTCCCGCGTCTGATCCAGATCCTTCAACAGATCCACCCAAGTCATTAACAACAACCTTTGCACCTTCTCTTGCAAAAAGCAGAGCATGTTCTCGACCAATTCCACGCCCGGCTCCAGTAATAATGGCTACCCTACCGTCTAAAGCACCCATTTAAACCTCCTTAATCTTATTCAGCTCTACATGGCAACTTGCCAAACTATTTGGCTTTAGTCAAATCCAGTAAAGATTCTTCGGGAAAACTTGGAACTAATCGCCTTTAAATCAATCCTGATAGGCAGGTTAAATTACAGCCCTTGAGATTAAAATGCTGATTAAAGTTTTCAATTAGCAAAAACCTCTTTGTGCAAATATCAATTCAAAAGGCTAAAATATAGCATTGTGCGTTTAAAAGCCGCTCAGTTATTAGCCGTGGGATATATGAAGTTTAAATATTTTTTGAAGCAAATTTTACCCAGCGCCAAATTAAAACAGTCTCTTGCTAATCACAAAGTTTTAGCAGCCTTTTTTCTAGTAGGCGTTTTACTTGCATCCTGTTCAGGCACTGGAGTTATTCGGCAAATACCGCTTTTAACAAAAGCTCGCGTTCAATCAGTTATAACACAAAGCCAGCTTGTTAGCTTAGAAGAACAGCAAGCAATCGCTGAGTTTTTTTCAAAAATTAAGATTCATTTACCCCCGGCTAAAACTACACCCATTCCAGCGCCTCCGACTATCCAATTATCAGCACCTCTAGGTCCTCACCAAATATTTGGTTTTGCGCCATATTGGACTTTAAGTAACTATCAAAGCTTTCCGTATGCTGACGTTACTACTTTTGCTTATTTTGGTCTAGATGTAAATCCAAATGGAACCATAAATGAAAGTTCGGATAATTCAGGATTCAACGGTTATCAAAGTCAAGATTTAGTTAATTTAATTGATTTAGCCCACCAAAACTCCGATCGTGTCGTATTAAGCGTTACTTGTTTTGGAACTTCACAAGTAGCATCACTTGTATCAAATGTTGCAAATGCTAAAACATTGGCATCTCAAGTTATTCCACTCATGCAAGCAAAGTCTTTTGACGGATTAAATATCGACTTCGAAGGACAAGGGAGCTCTTATAGAGACAACTTAACTAATTTTGTTTACTCACTAGTATCTCAAATCAAAGAAGTTAATCCTAATTGGCAAATAACAATTGATACCTACGGTTCATCAGCAGAAGACCCAAACGGACCATTTGATATTAATGCCCTTAATCAATATGTAGATGGTTTTTTTGTAATGGCATATGATATGGATAATCCACAAGTCCCATCTCCAACAGCTCCACTTTCAAATGTCTCACCGTCGGATTTAGAGGCTTTGGCAACCTATACACAAGTTGTTCCACCTTCAAAAATAATCCTTGGAATTCCTTACTATGGCTATGATTGGCCTACCTCAGGACCCAACTTAGGTAGCTCAGCACTTGGTCCCCCTACTCCGGTAAGTTATGCACAGATTGTTTCAGCAGGATACCCAACATATTGGGATCCTGTTACATCAACACCTTGGACTAGCTATCACAAAGATGGCACTTGGCACCAAATATTTTTTGATAATCCTGCATCTGTTGAATTAAAAGTGGCATTAGCCGCTACTTATCAGGTTGCAGGAGTAGGTGTTTGGGCCCTTGGAATGGATGGTAACGATCCTTTGATGCTAGAAGCCCTTTTAGGTCAATCTCCTCCAGTTAAGTTACCTCCCTTAGGACCCCCACCAACACCACAACAAAGTACACCTAGTTCAAATACACCCAACCAAGTAACATCTTCAACTTGTATCAACTGTCAAAACACAACAACATCATCAACAATTACTACAACGACCACAGAAGCTCAAAGCACTACAACTTGCTTACCTTCAACTACTACAACTACGACAACTTTGTCATCAACAACCACCACAGATATTTCACAATCAACCACAACAACTTCAACTCCATCACAAACTACAACCACAATAAATGTACCGACAACACTAATAAACCCTAATTGTTAAAGCAATTAACCTTTAGTCCCGAGATGTTAGACACTAGGTTCCTGCCCCAGATTAATTTCTAGAAACCCTAGCACCTCTTATTGCTTTCTTTTTTGTTGTATAATGATTTTCAAACGAATCCTAAACCTTTAACTTAAGACTTCTTAGATTTATCAGGGATTTTTTAATTGATATTTGTTTATGAGTTCGGGTCTCATCTTAAGATAAATCAGCAGGTCAATAAAGCTGACAAATAAATAGCTTTTAAATATAGAGCTGCTGTTAATCTTAAGTGGCTTATTATTAAGATCGTGTTTTAAAAATCCAAAGGCTTGCTCAGCTTTTTGATGTTTGTAGTGTAGCGCCCTGACGATGCTCTCATGTTTGTCAAGTCATTGTTTAGTAACTAAGAAGTTGAATATCTCTTGTGTAAAGATATCGCCATAGACACCTCATTATTTCTTTTTTTAAAAAGCCTTTAGCTAGCTTTTTCTCAAAACAGTTCTTAGTTGGTTGGTCACTTTCATCCTGATAACAATTACAATCGAGAAAGCTGAATTGACATAGTTAATTTCCTGCTTTATTTACGCAATTGTTTTGGACCTTAGCTGATTCTAAGGGTGGCTGATAAAATAATTGAATGGATAATTTATTTAAGTATCCTTATTTTTCTAAACAGATTGACTTTATTGATTTATCTGTTAGCGTGAGTGAAATTAAAAAAAACGGGTTGCCCGTAGTGTTTATTCACGGCTTTAGTGGATCAAAAGAAGACTTTACTTTTTTGTTTTCTAAACTTTCCAAAGAGGGATTTCATCCAATTGCATATGATCAGCGGGGCCATGGGCAAACTAAATTTGTCAATAATAAAACGATTTGTTCTTTAAATAAGTTGCGCGATGATTTATTAAAGTTGTTAGAGATCCTAAACATTGAAAGTTGTGTATCAATAGGTCACTCCATGGGCGGTATTGTTTTACAAGAAGCTATAATTAAAGAACCATCCAAATTTAGGGCAGCGGTTTTTGTAGATACCCACTATGGATCATTAAATATTAACGAGGACATAATTGAAATTATTGACAAGATTCTAAAGGAAAAGGGGCTCGAGGAACTATTTAACATAGCAAGCAACTTAGGTATGTTTAATGATACGGCAATTAAAGATAAAGACGATAATTTTAAAAAACAATACTTCAACTTTTCTAAACAGAAATTTATAAATACCCATCCAAAGATTTTTGTTCCAGTTGCCAGAGACTTATCTCAAAGACCTAGTCGATTAACTGAGTTAAGCAAACTTGACATTAAATGCCTGGCAATTGCAGGTGAAAACGATGAGCCATTTTTTGATCCAACAAAAAACATAGCAGATACCATGAGAACTTGCGTTTTTGTTCCAATTAGAAACGCTGGTCACTTGCCCCAGTTTGAAAACAGCGAAATGTTTTATGAGGTATTGTTAGATTTTCTAAAAACTATTGATTAACCCTATATTCCCAAAAGTATTATGCTGTAGACTTTTTAACTCAAGTTACATTTATTCCTTTTAATAGTTAACAGCTTTTTATTTATGCTTATTAACTTTGTTCTAAACCCAACACTTTGAGATGGCTTTGTATTCTAGTAAGCCACGAGTTCGCATCTCCGAAGATGACACATCTGTTATCCAAATATTAAGGAGGTGGCGATGATACCCAGAGCATATGTACTTTTACACCAGTTGAACATCCGTGTTTGTTTGGTAAATTAAACTCTCCGATCCAATTACCTGCACCATAAAAGGTGTATCCAAAAAAAACAACTGCTGGTAGCGAATAAGACTCGGACCTAACATCAAAAGCACACGTGGTTCTACTAAACTGACCATCACTGTTATATCTGAAGAAAGGTTCTAGTAGTAAAATTCCTTGACAATTGTGATCTTTTGGATTTAGATCTAAATTTACTACAGTCTGGTTTTTACTATTTAGACAATTAAAAGGAGCTATATAAACAGCACCATTTGGATTATTGCATGTAAAGTGATGATCACCACAACGAGCAAACACAGCCCAAAATGGCTCAGGGGGAGATAGGTT
>Ga0080006_1248693_pt1 | contig 55396 bp, 52 predicted proteins | sample RS3BMetagenome_FD_69209 | JGI IMG/M metagenome (GOLD analysis project Ga0080006, IMG submission 69209) | Ferric oxide microbial mat and aquatic microbial communities from Rainbow Spring, Yellowstone National Park, USA - RS3B (SPADES... ...
CAGGAGGTTCAGGGGCGCGTTAGCCGGCGCCCTGCTCGGCGGGTTCGTCTCCCTGGCGATCCTTGGTTCCGGCACCACCAAGGGCAAGTACGGCAGCCTGCTGATCGCGATCGTTGTCGCGCTCATCCTTTCCGCCCTGGCGGCTCGCGGAAGCCAGCCCAGTTCGTCTCGCCGCTGAGAGGGACCCGGGTGGCGCCCGCCTGCGGCATCGGGTCGGTCGCGGCCGCCGCGGCGTCCTCTCGCATCTGGGCGACCAACGCAGCCTCAGAAGGGAAGATCTCCTGCCCGCGCAGGCGCGCCCCCACCTCCACCTCCAGGGTGAGTCCGTAGAGGTCCCCGACCGGGCGCAGGCAGTGGACCTCGAACTTCAGATCCCCCCCACCGTACTGGGGGCGGGTGCCTATGCTGCCCACGGCCGGGCAGTCGGACCCCTTGGGAATGTGCACTCGCATCGTGTACACCCCCTCCGGGGGCAGGGCCTGGACCGGATCCAGTCGCAGGTTCGCTGTTGGGAAGCCAAGCGCCCGGCCGCGTCCGTCGCCATGCTCCACCACGCCCTCCACCACGAAGGGGCGGCCCAGCATGGCGGCCACCGCGCCCATGTCACCCGACCGCAGCAGGACACGGGCGGCGCTGCTGCTGACCACCTCGCCGGCGGCCTCTACCGCAGCCACAACCACCAGGTCAATGCCCTCCCGGCCGCAATAGTCGGTCAAGAAGGGGAGCCTGCCGGCCCCGCCCCGCCCGATCGAGACCCTGGGCCCAGCCACCACCGTCACAATCCGGTACCTGGCCCGCAGGCGGGCCAGAAACTCCTCGGGCAGAAGCTGGCGAAGCCGTTCGCCAAAGGGCATGGTCAGGACGAGGTCCGCGCCGTGGGAATGCAGCAGCCGGCGACGGACCTCTGGTGAGGTCAGCAACCGTAGTTCCGACCCCGGAGTGAGGACCATTCTCGGGTGAGGAACGAAGGTGGCCACCAGGACCTGTCCCCCGTTGGCCTGGGCGACCTCGGTTGCAGCCGAGAGCAGCCGCTGATGCCCCCGGTGGACCCCATCGAAGTTGCCCACCACAAGGACCATGGGAACCTGGGAGGGTGCAGCCTCCAGTGAGGGAAAGCCGAAGTCCAAGTTGTGCTCCTTCCCCAGCAAACCCTGGCCCGGTCAGCCTCCGACGGGCAGCAGGACCTTGGTGGGGCGAAACCTCATTCCGGTCAAGTCGCCGACCGCCAGCAGCCGGCCATCGGGGGCATGGGCCCGCACCTCCACAGACGTGCCATCTGCGACTTCGGGCAATCCTGGTGGGAGGCGCTGGACCCACACGCCCTGGCCCCGCTGGACCGCCAGCGCGGAACTCGCGAGCAGATCCAGGCGCGGGAGATCCTGGAGCACGACCTCGGATGGGAGCAAGAGATCCCGAGGCTCGGCCGCGCCGGTGAGCTGCTCCAGGGTCACCGCTTCCGCCAATTTGAACGGGCCGTACTCGGTTCGCTCAAGCCACGCCAAAACCCCACCGACCTCGAGGCGCTCGCCGAGGTCCGTCGCCAGCACGCGCAGATAGGTTCCCTTGCCACAGACCACCTCGACCTCGGCGTCGGCGACCTCTCCGGGGGTGAACCGGGTCAGGTGTATGGCCCGAATCTCGGCCGTCCGCGGCTTGCGCTCAACCGTCACCCCCTGCCGCGCCAGCTCGTAGAGGTGCTTGCCCTGATGGCGAACCGCCGAGTGCATTGGCGGGATCTGCTGCACCAGGCCCACGAAACCTTCGAGGGCCGAAGCGACCTCCGCCTCGTTCAGATGGGCCGCCGACGCCACCGTCCTGACCTCCCCCTCCAGGTCGCCGGTGTCACTGACCTGCCCCAGCCTGAGCTTGGCGTGGTAGGTCTTGGGCTGGCGCAGGATGTTTTCCACCAGTCTCGTGGCGCGCCCCACGCAGAGCGGCAGGACCCCGGAGGCGGCCGGGTCCAGGGTGCCCGCATGGCCCACGTGGCGCTCCCGAAGCGCCTGTCGGGCCACCCGTACTGCGGCGAACGAGGTTATCCCCTCCGGCTTAGCCAGGTTCAGGACCCCGGTCACCTGGGGTCCCGCCTGGCTCCTGCGGATGGGGTTGGGAACCGTCCCGGATCGGGTGCTCATCAGGCCTCTCCTTCCTCTATCGCCGAGCGGGCCTTGGCAAGCACAGCCTCCTCCAGCTCCCCAATGGTCATGTGGACCTCCGCCCCCGCTGCCCGGAAGTGCCCGCCTCCGCCCACGTCGGCAACCAGGGAATATGCCGCCAGGGCACCCCTCGTGCGCACGCTGACCTTGCACAGCCTCTGCGCCTCCTCCTTGAAGAGAAGGGCACACTCCATGGTGTCCAGCGACTGCAGCACGTCAATGATGCCCTCGGTCTCCTCCATCTGGGCGCCCGCCTCATTCAGCATCTGCTGCGTCACCTCGCTCCAGATGAGGCGGCCGTCAAGTTCGTAGCGCGCCACCGCCGACGACATCGCCTGCAGGCGCAGGGTTGTGATGGGCCGGGACTTGTAGCTCTTGAGCGCCACCCAGGCCACGTCAGCACCGAGGTCCGCCAACTCGGCTCCCACGTGCAACACTTCGGCGGTGGTGTTGTCGTGCCGGAAGCCGCCGGTGTCGGTGAAGATGGCCGCATACAAGTTGGTGGCGGCCCCGGGGCTGATCGAGGCCCCCCACCGACCCAGGACCTCGTAGATGATCATGCCCGTGGCTGCGGACTCCTTCTCCACCACGCTCAGATCCCCGAAGCCGTCGTTGCTGGCGTGATGGTCGAACAGAATCGTCAGCGGGGCGGCACTGACCCTTTGCGCCAGGTGCCCGAATCTCCCGGGACTGCCGGCGTCGAAGGCGACGGCGATCGCGTCCGCCGGCGGCTCCTCCTTATTCACCGTGTCGTAGCCGGGCAGATATGAGAGGTTGAGAGGCACCGGGCGCGGCGCCCATACGTACGGATGCTTGCCGATCTGCCTGAGGTAATCCGCGAAAGCCAGGGCCGACCCCAGCGAGTCCGCGTCCGCGTCCTTGTGGGCCACGCACAGGAAAGCATCGTTGGTGTCGATCACCCTCCTGATTCGCGCCAGAACCTCAGCGTCCATCGCGGCCCGGGAGGCCATGGCCGCCCGCCAACTGGTTGAGGATCACCCCCACCCGCACCCCGTGAGCGATCGAGTCATCCAAACTAAAGATGAGGTGGGGGACCCGACGAAGGTTCTCCAGGCGTTCGCCGAGCAGGTGCCGCAGGTATCCCTCCATCCCGCGCAGGGTCTTGAGCGCCAGCTTTCTCTGGCTCTCATCCCCCAGCGGGCTCACCCTGACCTTGGCCTCGGAGAGATCGCGGGTGCACTCGACCGCGATCACCGTGACCATGTTCAAGCGCGGATCCTTGACATCCCGGGCCAGAGCCAGGGCGAGTTCCTGCTGCAACTGGGCATTGAGCCTGTCCATGCGGTACGGGCTCGTGGCATCACGCGCCATCTAATTGTCCCTTGGCCCCGGAGCGCCGCGCCGGGGCCCGCCGGGGTCTGCCCGGGTGACCCGCCCACGCCCTTACAGGCAAGCAGCCTCCCAACATCGATAAAGCCCTCCCGGCTCAGCGATTCCGCTGCTGCACCACATAGCTCTCCAGGATGTCCCCCTCCAGAAAATCCTGATAGCTCCCGAGATCGATGCCGCACTCGTAACCCTGGGCAACCTCGCGGACGTCGTCCTTGAAGCGCCGCAGGGATTCCACCTTGGCGCGCTGGACCTCCCTGCCTTCCCGCAGCACCACGATCGAGGATCCCCTGCTGATCTTGCCGTCCGACACCTGGCAGCCCGCGATCATGCCGCTGCGAGGGACCCGGATGCGAGCCTTGACCTCAGCCCGACCCTCGAAGACCTCCTCGAAGGTCGGCTCATGGAGCCCTCTGATGGCCTTCTCGATGTCCTCCGTGATCTGATAGACCACGTCATAGGTGCGGACATCGATGCCCTGGTTGTCGGCCGCCGCTCTGGCATTGGAGTCAGGCCTGACGTTGAATCCGATCACGATCGCGTTGGCGGCGGCCGCGAGGTCCACGTCAGCCTCCGTGATGGGCCCAACCCCCTCGTAGACGAGGCGCAGGCGCACCAGCGGATCGGCGAACCGCAACAGCGCAGCCCTCAGAGCCTCGAGGGCCCCTTGCGTGTCAGCCTTGACCACAAGGTCCAGGTCGCGAACCCCCTGGTCGCTCTGGCGACTGAGCTCGGCCAGACTTACCTTCGGGACCTCTGCCCGACCAGCCTTCTGAGCCAACTGCACAGCCTGCGCCATCGCCCTGGCCTCCTTCTCCGAGGCGACCACCACGAGCCGGTCTCCCGCCGTCACCACCTCAGGAAGGCCAACCACCTGCGCCGGGAGGCCGGGTCCACAGCTCTCAACCCTTGACCCGCGATCGTCCACCAGGGCCCTGACCCTTCCCGCGACTGGGCCCACGACGAAGTGGTCGTGCAGCTTCAGGGTTCCCTCCTGGACCAGAACTGAAGCTATGGGCCCTCGCCCGCGATCGACGTGCGAGTCGATGATCGTCGCCTCCGCCGGGCGGTTGGGGTTGGCCCGGGGCTCGTGCAGGTCGGTGACCAGCAGGATCATCTCCAGGAGGTGGTCGATGCCCTCGCCGGTCTTGGCGGATACCGGCACCGCCACCACATCGCCTCCGAAGTCCTCGACGACCACGCCCCGTTCGGCCAGCTGCTGCTTCACCCGGTCGGGATTGGCGTCCTCAATGTCGACCTTGTTGATCGCCACTAGAATCGGCACCCTGGCGTTCTGGACGTGCTGGATCGCCTCGACCGTCTGAGGCATCACGCCATCGTTGGCCGCCACCACCAGCACCGCCAGATCGGTGATGTTGGCCCCCCTGGCCCGCATCGCCGTGAACGCCTCGTGTCCCGGGGTGTCGATGAAGGTGATCTGGCGGCCGTCCCTGGTGACCACGGAGGCACCAATGCTCTGCGTGATGCCGCCCGCCTCACCGCTGGCCACACTGGTGTGCCGTATGGAGTCCAGCAGGCTCGTCTTGCCGTGATCAACGTGCCCCAGCACGGTGACCACCGGCGGCCTCGGCTGCAGCTGACCCGCCGCCGAGTCGGCCTTGAACTGGTCCCGGTCCGAGAAGCGCTCCACGGGAGCCTGGGCGGCCTCCTCCGGCGCCAGGAGGTCAACTTCCAGCTGCTGCGCCACCAGCCGGGCCGTGCCCAGATCCAGCGACTGATTGATGGTCGCCAGGATCCGGTGCTGGAGCAGAATCTTGGACACCTCGGCTGGCGACACTCCCAGCGCCTCGGCAAAGGACTTTACGGTCAGGTTCTGGGGCAGTTCGATCTGCTTGATCTTGGCTATCTGGGTTCCTCCTCAGCGCGAACGGCGCCTGTGCTGCCCCGTGGCGAATTGGCAATCATACCGACCAGGGCCGGGGGCGGGGAGCCTTGATCGAGCGCCGCGTCGCCGGAGCGCAGCGAGCGCTGAAACGATCGCCGCTTCACGGCGAGCTCCCAACACTCAATGTTGCCACACAGGTAGGCTCCGCGTCCGGGCGCCCTCCGCCCCGGCCGGTCACATTCGATGCCATGGTCGGTCCGATGGAAGCGCACCAGCTGCGCCTGCGGCCTCCTGCGGCGGCAGGCCACGCAGGTGCGCCAGGGCACCCGACCGGCGCCATCTTCAGCCGGCACCGGACGGCTCCAAGCGCTCGGTGGGACGGATGTCAATCCTCCAGCCGGTGAGCCTGGCGGCCAGCCTGGCGTTCTGGCCCTCCTTCCCGATGGCCAGCGAGAGCACGTCGGGGGCGACCATCACGGTCGCGCGGTGAGCCTCATCGTCGATGGTCACCGACCTCACCGGAGCTGGAGCCAGGGCCCGGGACACGAAGGCCGCCGGGTCGGCCGACCACTCCAGGACATCGACCTTCTCCCCACCCAGCTGGCCCACCACCGCTCTGATCCGCACCCCGCGGAGGCCGATGCAGGCTCCCTTCGCGTCAATCTCGGGTCGCTGCGACTCGACCGCGACCTTGGCCCGGTCGCCAGGCTCCCGCGCCACCGCACGAACGAGCAAGGTGCCATCCGCCAGCTCGGGGACCTCCGCCTCCATCAGCCGTCGCAGCAACAGGGGGCTGGTGCGAGAGGCCCTGACCTGGACATACTCCCCGCCGCCCGCCCGACGCGCCTCCATCAGCACCACTTTCAGATGCTGACCTCGCCGCAGCCGCTCCCCGGGGATCTGCTCAATCGGCGCGAGGAAGGCCTGCAGGGACCCGCTGCGGAGATACCAGGTGCCCTGGTCCAGGCGCTCGACTATGGCATCGGCCAGCTGCCCGCGGTGCTCCTCTGCCTCGCCCTGCAGCTGACGCTCCCTGACCTCCTTGATCCACCGCCCGAGACTGGCCCGGGCGAGGCGGGCGGCCCGCCGAGAGACCTCCGGGGGCAGATCGCTCAGGTGACCCTGGTCGAGTTGGGCCGCGGCGCCGCCTGACGAGACGTCTGGCGGCGCATCGGCGGGCCCGACGGCATTCATCTTTGCCATGGCCAACAGCAATCTTCCGGTGCCGTGGTCCAGCCGGACGGTGACTTCGGCCTGCAATCCGACCTCGTCCAGCCACGCCTGACGGATGGATGAGGCCACCACCTCGAGCAGGATCTCCTGGGACAACCCCACCTCATCTTGCATCTGGTGAAGGGCGTCACCCCAGGGTATTTCGACCCCCTCCTGCGGGCTGCGCCTGATCAAAGGTCGACCACCACCCGCGCGCGGACAACCCTCTCACGCTCCACCATGGTCCCCACCAAACGCCCGGACCGCCCCCGCCTTGTCTCCAGGCCCAGTTCCTCATCCGACAGGGAGACCAGGCGGCCCTCCAGCACCTGTTCGCTGTCACCGGCTGCCAGGTGCAGCCGGACCCGGCGGCCCAGAGCGGCCCGATAGTCCGCCTCGGTTGCCAGATCCCGCTCGGCGCCCGGAGAGGACACCTCCAGGCTGTACGCGGGCGGGAACAGCTCCTCGTGCTGGTCCAGGATCGCAGACACCAGCTGGCTGGCCAGCCCGCATTCGTCGATGGAGATCCCTCCGGGTCGATCCACCGTGACCCTCAGCACAGAGTTCCGGCCGCCGGGGTGCCAGGAAACCCCCAAGAGGGCGATCCCGTCCGCCTCCAGGGCGGCCGCCACCAACTCGCGCACCAATGCTTCCGGAGCCTGCTTGGGCATGCTATATCAACCTGGGACCGGCAGCGGGGAAGAGATCCCCTCGTCAGGTGAGATCCGCAGGTCGCCTCCAAGCCGGGATTTTAGACCCCAAGGAGATTTCAGCGGCGTGCCGGGGCGGCCGCGACCGACCCCGCGCCCCCGCCCCTTCTCAAAGCGGGGCGGGGATCCATGTGCCGCCAGGCGGTGAGCAGCGCCGCCGCGTTGAAGATCGAGGAGTAGGTCCCCGACGCGATCCCCAGCAGGAGCGCCAACGCGAACCCCTGGATGGACGCTCCTCCCAGGAGCACCAGGGTGAGCAGCACGAAGATAACCGTCAGCGAGGTGTTCAGGGATCTGGTCATCGTCTGGGCGATGGAGAGGTTCACCACCTGGTCGAATGTCATCCGGGATCCATGCAGGCGCAGGTTCTCCCTGATTCGGTCGAACACCACGATGGTGTCGTGCACGGAGAAGCCCACCACCGTGAGCACGGCGCTCACGAAGAGCGAGTTCACCTGGCCAAGTTGGCTGAAATGGCCGAGGATCGCCCACAGCCCCACCAGCACGAACACGTCGTGGAGCAGGGCCACCATGGCGGCGATGGCGAAGCGGCGAGCGCTGATGAGGGTCTTGGAGAAGCGGAACCCGAGATACAGGGATATCAGGAGGGCCGAGATGATCACCAGGAAGACAGAGCTCACGACCAGGCTGCTGGCGATCGTGGGACCGACGGTGCTCTCGTTGAGGTTCAGCCCTCCCGACTTGCTCCTCGTGATCCCGAAGTGGCTGTCCAGACTCTGATTGATGGTCGACAGCTGACCCGCAGTTATGGGCTCGGTCTGCACGTTGTAGTAACGATCGGCCTCGGCCAGGACCTGAGCGTGCGCCTTGGGCGCGACCTCATTGACCACCTTCAGGACCTGGGCCGAGGTGGTCGGCTGGCGCAGCTGCACGGCAACCGTGTCACCGCCCGTGAAGTCGATGCCCAGATTGAATCCGGCGACCATGATGGTGATGATCCCGGGCACTATCACGATCAGAGAGGCGGCGAAGTACCAGTTGCGGTGGCTGATCACGTCGAACCGGCGCCCCGATTGGAACTGCTGCGCCAGACGGTCCCCCGGCAGGATCCTGGTGTAGAGGGTGGGGCGGCGTGCGAATTCGAACCAGCGCCCCACGTAGTGCAGCAGCGAATGCGTGATCACGATTGCCGAGAACATGCTGACCGCCACCCCTATGAACAGGGTGAGGGCGAATCCCTGCACATCGGAGGCTCCGAAGAAGAACAAGATGGTGCAGGTGATCATGGTCGCGATGTTGGAGTCCCGAATCGCCGGCCAGGCGCGCCTGAAACCGTACTCGACGGCGAGCTCCAACGGTCTTCCCGCGCGCAGTTCCTCCTTGGTCCTCTCGAATATGAGCACGTTGGCATCGACCGCCATCCCAACCGAGAGGATGAAGCCGGCCAGCCCCGGCAGGGTGATCACGACCGGTATCAGCTGGTAGATCGCAAGCACGATCAGGGCGTAGAAGATGAGCGCGATGCTGGCCAGGAAGCCCGGGAAACCATAGTAGGCCAGCATGAACAGGATGACCAGGATCAGCCCCAGCGCCCCCGCCTGCAGGCTCTGGGTGACCGACTGCTTGCCCAGGCTGGAGGAGACCGTGGTGGACTGCAGAACCCCGATCTGCGCCGGCAGGGAGCCGGCGTTGATGTCGTCCACGAGCTGCTGGGCGGAGTTGTATGTGAAGTTGCCGGTGATCTCGGTCTGGTTGCTGCTCGGCCCGTCCACCACAGGGGCCGTCAGCACCTGGTTGTCGAGGAAGATCGCCACCTGGGCGGTCGGCGGGGCCCCTGAGCTGGTGCCCCCGGAGCCCGAGGTGCTGCAGCCCGGATTCTGCTCACAGGCCTTGGTGGTCACCTTGCTCCAGACCGAGCTTCCCGCGGAGTTGAAAGTGATGTCCACCGCGTAGCCGCCACCCGGGTTCTGGCCCACCGAGGCATTGGTCACGTCCGAGGAGGGCAGGTCCTTGATGATTTTCCAGTGGTAATAGGTGCCGGTCGAGGAGACCGGATAGTAGGTCGGGTTGTTGAACTGGCAGCTTGCCTTCGCGTGCCCGGCCGGGAAGCAGGCGCTGGGCACCAGCTGGTCTTGGTCGATGCAGGTCTGGGTCGTGCATGTCCCCGGGGACCCGTTGACGGTCGGCTTGCCCGCCACCGCAACCGCGAAGTGGAGCTGCGCGGTCTGGCCGATGGTCTTGAGCGCCTGACTGATGCCCACCCCGGGCAGGGTGACCAGAATCTCGTTGTTGCCCTGAGCTTGGACCTGGGTGTCAGCCACCCCCAGGGCATTCACCCTCTTGCCGAGAATGGTCAGGCTCGCGGACTGGGCCTCGGCCATGGTCTTGCCCTTGGGCAGGCCGGTGCGACAGCCGATGCCGGGAGGGTTGTCTGGGCCCTCACAGATCGCGAGCAGAAGCGAGGTTCCTCCGGAGAGGTCCAGCCCCTTGTGGATGTAGATGGGCGTCCCGAACAGGGTTGGCTCCTTGCCGCTCGGGTAGCTCGCCGTGATGCTCTTGTGGCGGACCGCCACGTTGTAGATCTGCGAGTAGCCGTCGATCACGATCGCCCCCAGGACCAGCACGACGACCAGGGCCAGCCACCACCGATTGATCCGGATCATCCGTCTGCCGCCTCCAGGGAAACGAGTGAGAGCACCAAGGAGCCCTGATTTTAGGACTACTGGGGCAAAGACCCCAAATCCGCCGTCGGCGCAGGATCGCGCAGGGCCATGCCGCGGCGCCGGTCGGCGATCAAAGACTGAAGCGAACCGGACTCTATGGAGCGCCGCACCTCGGCCATCAGCCGCCCCAGGTGGTGGAGGTTGTGCAGACTCACCAGCCGGTGGCCCAGGATCTCGCCCGCCTGATGCAGGTGGCGAAGATAGGCCCTCGAGAAGCGGCGGCAGCAGGGGCAGTCGCACCCCGGCTCAAGGGGCCTCGGGTCGTCACGATAGACGCTGCGGCGGAGGACCAGCCGGCCCTGGCGCACCATCGCCGTCCCGGTGCGGGCCAGACGGGTCGGGAGCACACAATCGAAAAGGTCGACGCCCTGCTCCACGGCGTCGAGTATCTCCAAGTCGGTGCCCAGGCCCATCAGGTACCTGGGCAAGTCCTCCGGGAGAATCTCGACGCAGGCGTCGATCGCCCGGCGGCGGATGGGGGCCGGCTCGCCCAGCACCAGGCCGCCAAGGGCGATCCCGTCGAAGCCCATGCCCGCGATGGCCGCGGCCGCGTCCTGCCGGGATGCCACGGCAAAGCCTCCCTGCACTATCCCGAAGACCAGGGTCGACCGAGCGTCAACCTGGCGGCATCGGGCTGCCCAGATATTGGTGCGCCTGGTGGCGTCGGCGATTCTTGGCTCCGACGCTCCGAACGCGCTGGGATGGTCCAGGGCCATAGCGACGTCGACACCGATGCGCACCTGTCCCTCCACCACCAGCTCTGGCGTCATCCGCACCCTGCGGCCGTCGTACGGGGACCGGAAGTCAACTCCTCCATCATCGAACTCGACCAGCCTCGCCAGGCTCACGGTCTGGTAGCCGCCGCTGTCGGTCAGGATCGAGTGGGGCCACCCCATGAATCGGTGCAGCCCCCCCATCTCCTCGATGAGGTCCAATCCCGGGCGCAGGCTGAGGTGGTAGAAGTTGGCCAGCAACATCTCAGCGCCGCTGGCGGCGACCTCGTCCGGGTCACAGGCCTTGACCGTGGCATGGGTCCCAACCGGCATGAAGGCGGGGGTCTCCACCCGTCCGCTCGCGGTCATGAGGAAACCCCGGCGGGCGCGTCCGTCCCGCGCGGTGACCGTGAAGGGGGAGGTCACGAGGATCGCCAGCCGAACATGCAGTCGCCGAAGCTGAGGAATCGGTAGCCCTCTTCCAGCGCGTGGCGGTAGGCGTCGATGACCGTCTCACGTTCGAAGAAGGCGCTCACCATCACCAGCAGTGACGAGCGCGGTTGATGGAAGTTGGTGAGCAGGCCGTCGACCACCCGGAAGCGGAACCCGGGCCTGATGTAGAGGCGGGTCTCACCCTGGCCGCTCCGGATCTCCCCGCTCTCGCCCACGGCTGATTCGAGGCACCTGACCACCGTGGTCCCAACCGCCACCACGCGCCGGCCGGCGGCTCTGGCCCGGGCTATCGCCAGCGCGGTCTCCCCGGGCACATGGAACGACTCCCCATGCATCACGTGGTCCTCAATGTCGGGGACGCGAATCGGGACGAAGGTGGCCAGCCCGATCTCCAGCTGGATCCGGAGCACCTTCACGCCTCTTGCCCCAAGCTGGTCCAGGATGTCCTTGGTGAGGTGCAGCCCGGCCGTGGGAGCGGCGGCGGAACGAGGTGGTCCGGTCGAGTAGACGGTCTGGTAGCGATTGGGGTCCGAGACCGGCTCCCTCACGTAGGGCGGCAGGGGCACCTCGGCCACATCCTCCAGCCTGAGCCCCGGTTCGGCCTCGACCTCCACCTCCCGGCCTCCCGGATGCTCGTCCCAAAGCCCCACCACCCTGGCCCTCCAGCCTTTGCCCACGGCCTCCTTGCCGATCCGCAGCGAGCGCCCCGGGCGCACCAACGCCAGATGGTGGCCGTTGGGCAGATCCCTGACCAGCAAGACCTCGGCCGCGCGCCCCGCGGCCGTCCCGCGCAGCCTGGCTGCCCTGACCCTGGTGTCGTTGACCACCAGGCAATCTCCGGCGCCGAGAAGGGTTGGGAGGTCAGTCACCCGCTGGTCCAGGATGGTGCCAGCCGATCCCAGCACCAGCATGCGACTCTGATCCCGTCTCGGCAGAGGCCTCTGGGCGATGGCCGAGGCCGGCAGGCCGTAGTCGTACTGCTCCAGTGAGGAGGGGCCCGGGCTACTCGGCACCGCCGAAAAGCTCCCCCATCACCTCCAGGGACGCACCGGCCGCGTCCTCGGGCGGCTCCATCCCCAGGTGCCGATAGGCTCCGGCCGTGGCGACCCTGCCGCGCGGGGTGCGCTTCAGCATCCCCAGCTGGATGAGGTAGGGCTCCACGACCTCCTCCAGGGTGTGCGGCTCTTCCGAAAGGGCCGCCCCCAGGGTGCTGAGGCCAACCGGGCCGCCCTGAAACTGCTCACAGATCAGGGAGAGCAGACGGCGATCGGCGGTACCGAGCCCGATCTCATCCACCTCCAAGAGGTTCAGGGCGTCCCTGGCGATCCCCTCAGAGATGCGTCCATCCCCCTTGACCATGCAGTAATCCCGCACCCGGCGCAGGAGCCGGTTGGCCACCCGTGGGGTCCCCCGGGAACGGGAGGAGATCAGGTCCAACGACCCTTGGTCAAGTTCCACCTGCAGCAAGCGAGCCGATCTGGCGACGATGGTTCGCAGCTCGTCAGGGTGGTAGAACTCCAGACGGAAGGTGGCTCCGAAGCGGTCCCGCAGCGGCGCCGACAGCATCCCCTCCCGGGTGGTGGCTCCGATGACGGTGAAGCGCTGGAGGGCAAGCCGGATCGTCTGAGCCCCGGCGCCCTTTCCGGAGACGAAGTCGAAGGCGAACTCCTCCATGGCCGGATACAAACTCTCCTCAACCGCCCGCTGCAGCCGGTGCACCTCATCAATGAAGAGCACGTCTCCATCTGAAAGGCTGGTCAGCAAGCTGGCCAGAGCCCCCTGGAACTCGATCGCCGGGCCGCTGGTAACGCGCAGGTTGACGCCCATCTCCAGGGCCACGATGTTGGCCAAGGTGGTCTTTCCAAGCCCCGGAGGCCCGCAGAGCAGGAGATGCTCAACCGGCTCCTGCCGCATGCGAGCCGCCTGCATCAGGATCTCCATCTGATCCTTCACCTGAGCCTGGCCCACGAACTCGCCAAGCCGCTTCGGCCGCAGCTGCCGGTCCAGCTCGGGCTCGTCACGAGCGGCCCGCGGCAGCAGGACCTCCTCCGAGTCGATCAAACCCTGGCACCTCCAACGGGTGGCCGCAGCCGCCCCAGGGCGTCCCTGACCACCGCCTCGACCGTCCGCTCTGCGCCTTCCTCCTGGTCCGCCTCCGCCAGGGAATCCGCCACCGCGCGCCTGGCCTCACCGTGGGAGAAGCCCAAGGCCACCAGTGCCTCCACCCCCCGCTCCGCCATGGCTCCGACCGGCGTCGGCGCCGAGCGCAACGTGGGCCCCGCCAAAGGCTCCAGCTTGCCCTTCAATTCCAAAACGATCCGGCGCGCGGTCTTGGGCCCGATCCCCGGCGCGGCGGCCAGCAGATCGAAGTCCTCATTGGAGATGGCCTCCACCAAGGCCCTCCACTCGGAGCGCGACAGTATCGCCAGAGCGGCCTTGGGCCCAATTCTCTCCACCGCCAGCAGATGGCGGAACAGGGCCAGCTCCTCCAGGGAGAGGAATCCGTACAGGGAGATGTCGTCCTCGCGAACCGTCGTGTGCACCTGCAGCTGGACCTCGCCGCGCTCCGCCTGCAGCGTCGCCAGATTGCGTTGGTGGACATGGACCTGGTAACCGACGCCGAGCACCTCCACGACCACGGAGTCCTCCTCGACGCGGGTCACCCGGCCCTTCAGGGAGGCGATCAAGCCGGGGCCCCGGCGACCGCGCGGCGCAGGCTGGCGGCATGCTGGTGACAGATGCCGACGGCGCAGGCGTCGGTCAGATCGTCCGGGCCCATGGGTACGGCTGCGCCGAGGATCATGCGGACCATTCTGGCGATCTGGCGCTTGTCGGCGGCCCCGCTGCCGGTCACGGCCTGCTTCACCTCGGCCGGCGTGTACTCCGCCAGCGGAACCCCGGCCTTGGCGACCGCGCACACCAGGACCCCGCGCGCCTGGCTCACGGCCATGGCCGTCGACGTGTTACGACTGAAGAACAACCTCTCCATCGCGACCGCCGCCGGCGAGCGCCGTGTCAAAAGCTCCCCCATCCTGTCCCAAAGCTGGAGCAGCCTCGCCCCCTGCTCAGCTCCGGCAGGGGTGCGCCAATACCCCGCCTCGGTCAGGCTCAGCCGACCCCGGTCGCTTTCGACCAGTGCCCAGCCGGTGAGCGCGAGCCCGGGATCCACCCCCAAGACGAGCAACCTAACCCCCTTCAGAGTAAAAATCCTGGCGTCAGACCTCCGCCAGAACCTCGTCCGGCAGCACCGCGTTGCAGTGCACTTCGCTCACGTCGTCGTGCTCCTCCAGGGCCTCCAGGAGCCTCACCACGGCGGCCGCATGCTTGTCGTCGACCTCCACCTGATTGGTGGGGATCATGGTCACGTCGGCGCGCTCGACCTCGTATCCAGCTTCGATCAGGGCTTGCCGCAGTCCGTCGAGGCGGTCCGGGGCAACGTAGACCTCCACCCCGGCTTCCTCAATCTGAACATCGTCGGCTCCCAATTCGATCGCCTCGAGCGCCAACCCCTCGGGATCCTTCTCCGCGGGGTTGATGACGATGATCCCGGTGCGGTTGAACATCCACCCGACTGAGTTGGCCTCCCCCAGGCTCCCCCCAGAACGGGCGAAGAGGTTGCGGATGCCCGCGACGGTTCGGTTGCGGTTGTCGGTCAGGGCATCGACCAAGATCGCGACCCCCCCGGGGCCGTACCCCTCATAGCGAATCTCCTCGATCGCTGCGCCCTGGAGTTCGCCTGTGCCCCGCTTGATGGCGCGCTCGATGTTGTCGGCCGGCATGTTCACCTCGCGGGCCTTCTGGATGGCCAGGCGCAGACGGAAGTTGCCGGTGGGGTCTGCGCCCCCGCCCTCCCTGGCCGCCACCGTGATCTCGCTGGCGACCTTGGTGAAGGTCTGTCCCTTGCGCGCGTCGACAACCGCCTTCTTGTGCTTGATCCCCGCCCACTTGGAGTGCCCAGACACCGTCTACCTCCGCTTCCAGAATGCCTGTGGGAGATGCCAATCTACCAAGAACATATATTCCCACCTAGTCTAGCGCCGCCGCCAAGAGCGTAGCACCAGCGGCCCCGACCCCCGTCCGGGCGGAGAGGACCGGTCAGCGGGCCCGCAGCCGCTTCATCCGCCGCGGTCCGACGCGGATCACGGCTCCGTCGGAGACGACCACCGGCTCCCGCCAGCCCCCGACCCGGACCCCGTCCAGGCGCACCCCGCCCTGGGTCACCAGACGCGCCGCCTCACTTCGGGAGGTGGCCAGCCCTGCCGTGAGCAGCAGATCACGCACGTCGTGGGTGCCCTCGGCAACCGCCACCTCCTCGATCTCCGAGGGAAGCTCATGATCCCGAAAGACCCGGTCGAACTCGCTGGCGGCCTCGCGCGCCGCCGCCTCCCCATGGAACTGAGCCACCACCCTGGTGGCCATGTCCGCCTTGAGCGCTCGCGGGTGGATCCGGCCGCTCTGAAGGCCTCGGCGAAATTCGTCGAGCTCATCTCCGGTAACTTCCGTGAGCAGTTCCAGGTAGGGCAGGACGAGACTGTCGGGCAAAGACATCAGCTGACCGAACTGCTGCCCGGGAGGATCCGCCACCGCCACCGCGTTGCCGAGAGACTTGCTCATCTTCCGTTCCCCGTCGAGCCCGACCAGGAGGGGCACGGTAACGATGTCCTGAGCGGGGATGCCGTAGGCCGCCTGGACCTCGCGCCCGCAGAGGAGGTTGAACAGCTGGTCGGTGCCGCCGAGCTCCACATCAGCCCGCACCGCCACCGAGTCATACCCCTGAAGCAGCGGGTAGAAGAGCTCGTGCACCCCGATGGGCTGCTCGGCCCTGATGCGCTGCTCGAAATCCGACCGCTGCAGCAGCTGCGCCACGGTGGCGGTGCGCGCCAGGGACAACATTCTGTCCAGGGTGAAGGAATCGAACCACTCGCTCTGGCGCCTGACCTCCACCCTGGTGCTGTCAACCACCTGGAAGAGCTGGTCCAGATACGTCCTGGCGTTGCTCTCCACCTGATCCTGGCCCAGCTGCGGACGGGTGTCGGAGCGTCCCGTGGGGTCGCCGATCCTAGCCGTGTAGTCGCCGATGATCAGCACCGGCAGATGGCCCCTCGTCTGCCAGCGCCGCAGGAGGCGCATCGGCACCGTGTGCCCCAGGTGGATGTCAGGAGCACTGGGATCCACGCCGAACTTGATCCGCAGCTTGGCCCCGGAATTGAGCCGCGCCTCGAGCCGCTCGCGGTTGACACAGTCCACCACCCCGCGCAGAAGCTCCGAGGCAGCCGACGAAGACTCCACTTCACTCATCCTGGGTCAGAGCCTAACGCACCGGGGTCGCCCAAAAGGCACGCCCCTATCCGATGGGCTCGCGGCCTTCGCCGCCCTGCACCCGGTACGCCGACCGGATGGGCTTGACCGGGCGCATGAGGAACTCGGGTCGACGCTGGCCCCCGGGGCCCATCCGGGGCCGGGCCAGTGCCAGCCATTCCCGGTAGACCTGGCGGCTCCTCTCGGTGTCCACGAAGACGTCCCCGTATTGGTCTCCGGGATGGGCTTTCTCGAGACGGACCTTCTGCAACCAGCAGTGCATGCCCGACCAGGGGTCCGGCTGCACCGGAAACGCGAGATTCTGATGCACACCCGGGTCATCCCACCAGATGCGCTGGCTGTCCGGGTCCGACGACCGGAAGGGGGTTATGCCACCCCGGTAGCGCAGCAGCCATGCGCTGCTGCTGGGCCGCAGAAGCTCCACCGGCCCCGACACCCACCTGCTGCCCTCATTGTCGTGGAGGCGCCACCGGCCCATGTGGTGAGAGAGAGCGCAGACCCCGGGGCGGATCCCCTCGGTCGCCCAGACACGGCAGACGAAGTGCCCAATCGCAGTCGATATCCGCACCAGGTCCCCGGTCGCAACCTGATGCCTCTCAGCATCGAGAGAACTGAGCCAGAGGGGATGGCTGTTGGAGATCTCGTTGAGATATTTGGCGTTTCCGGAGCGGGTGTGGATCAGGGTCGGCAACCGAAATGTCGGCACCAGCACCAGCTCTCCAGCCGCCTCATCGATGCGGCGCCGGGACACGTGCGACTCGATGTACCCCGGCGCGGCCTGACCGGCAAACCCAAAGTCCTTCATGGCGGTCGAGTAGATCTCCAGCTTGCGTGATGGGGTGAGCCATCCTCGGGTCACAGACCCATCCTCGTGCACGACTCCGAGAGAGCCTGCCTCACCCACCAAGGGAGCGGCCTCGTCATCGGCGACCGGCCGCCGCAGCACCCCCATTTCATCCGGGAGGAAGCCGCTGCGCTCGGACTCCGCGATGGGGCTCTCGTCGAGGCGATACTGCTCGGTCGCCAGCTCGACCGCTCCATATTTGCGCATGTAGGCAAGCGGGCTCAAGCCTTCCTTGGCCGCCTTCTCCGGGAGCCCCGGAACCTCGTTCTCGAAAACCCATCGGTAGTAGTCGTCGACCGTGATCTTCTCGCCGGGGCGGTAGGGGGACTCGAAGTACTTCCGAATCCCCAACGCTCCGTCGGGATCGATCCGCCAGGAGAGCTCGAACCAGAACTCGTTCTCCTCCCACACCTCTCCGGGGTTGGCGGCTCTGGAGTCACTGACGATCTCGCCCCGGCGTTCCATGGCGACGCGCCGCACCGGCTGGCGAAAAGACAGCCATCTGCCGGCGTGGGTCTCGTAGGACTGGGTGTCATGGCGCTCGGCGGAATGCCCCATGGGCAGGACGTAGTCCGCGAACTGGGCCGTCTCCGACCAGGTCGGGGTGAGCGCCACATGGCAGCCCACCAGGCTCTCATCGGTCAGCGCCTCCATCCAGCTGAATCCGTCGGGATTGGTCCAGACCGGGTTGTAGACCCGGCTGAAGTAGACCTCCAGATGGCCCCTGCCGTCCTTCAGCAGGTGGGGCAGCAGAAACGACATCTCGTTGGTCGAGACCGGATACTCCCGGGGCCAGGTGAGTTCGTTCCACTCGGTGACGGGGGGCGGCATGTTGGGGCCGTGGGGGATGAACTTGTCCCATCCGTTGGGACTGGTCCCGCCCTTGGTGCCGACGGAGCCCGTCAGGACCAGCACCAGCCAGAGGCAGCGCGCCACCTGCCAGCCGCCGTAGTTGCCGGCGCACGCGGAACGCCACACGTGGGCGGACAGGCGGTGCTCGCAATTGGCGACCAGCTCCGCCAGACGCTCCACCTCCTCAACTGGGATCTGAGCCTCCTCCGCAGCGAACTCGAACGTGAATCTGGAATAGTCGGACTCAAGGGCCTCCAGGAAGGTTTCGAACCTCGCCGGCAGGTCGGGGTGGAGCTCCTTCAGGTAGGTCTCCCAGTTGAGCCAGCGCCGCATGAAGGAGCGATCCACCTGACCCGTGCGCAGCAGGTAGGCGGCCACCGCCAGCAGGATCGCGGCTTCGCTTCCCGGCCAGGGAGACATCCAGAGGTCGGCCTTGGCGGCGGTGTTGGAGAGGCGCGGGTCTATCACCGCCAGGCGCGCCCCCGCCTGCCGCGCCTCCATGATCCGCTGCGCGTGAGGGTTGAAGTAATGCCCTGTTTCCAGGTGGCTGGAGAGGAGGAGGATGACCTTGGCGTTGGCGTAGTCCGGGGAGGGACGGTCGTACCCGGCCCAGAGAGTCATCCCGAGCCTGGCCCCCGCTGAGCAGATGTTGGTGTGGCTGTTGTGCCCGTCGACCCCCCAGGCCATGAGAAAGCGCTCTGCGAAGCCGTCCTCTCCCGGGCGCCCCACGTGGTACATCACCTCCCGCCGGCGATCCTCCATGATGGCCCCGCGGATCCGCTGCGCGATGTCGTCCAGGGCTTCATCCCAGCTCACCCGCTCCCACTGACCACCACCGCGCGGCCCCACCCTGCGCTGCGGATGCAGAATTCGCTCCGGGTCGTCCAGCTGGTTCACCGTGGCGGGTCCCTTGGCGCAGTTCCTCCCCCTCGAGCCGGGGTGTGCGGGATTCCCCTCCAGCTTCCTGATCGACAGGTCCTCCTGGTCCACATAGGCCAGCAGGCCGCATCCGCTCTCACAGTTGAAGCAGGTCGTGGGGACCAGGGTGTAGTGGTGCTCGACCCGCCTGGGGTGGGCCCTGGCGTCCAGCTCCATATGGTCATCCCAGGTGTCCGGGGGTGGGAAGTTGCTGAGGTGCTCGTGGCGGCGCTGACCGGGCAGGTCGACCTTGCCCCCCGGGGCTTCCAGGTTGCTGTCAGAGGTCATTCATCCTCCAGTCCCTATGAGAGGGGAACATCCTGCCCGGCCCTGACAAAAGCTGTCTCGTAGGCCAGCAGACCGGGCTGGACCAGCAGACCGGCCAGAGCGCCCAGGCCCGCAACCGCCCCCGGCAGCGCCCCGCTGGCCAGGGCAATCACCAGGACCGGGACGGCCACCGCGCCCAGCCAGAACTCTCTGGCATATGGGCCGAGGATCATCAGCTTCGCCGCCACCGCCGCCTGGCGGCTGGGGTGGTGCCCCACATGCTCGAGGGTCAAAAGCAGGAGGTGGACGGCGGCCGCAACCACCAGCACAACCAGGAGGAACCTAACCTCACGGCTCGCCTGCGAGGTCAGCAGCCCGACCAGGAGCAGGGCCCCCGAGCCGGCCAGAAGCGCCTGGTCGAGAAGGTGCCAGAAGAAGATTGGCGACTGCCAAAGATCCCTTCCCTCCGCCTGATTGAACAGCAGAGCGGAGTAGCCGGCCGTGACCACCGCCAAAGGCAGCATCACCCAGCGCAGGATGCCGAAGGTGAGTCCCGTCGCGGATGCGCTGAGGAACCCGGCCGATGCGAGGATCCCCAGCAGCAGCCAGATTCCGCAGAAGGCCGAATAGACGCTGAATGCCAGAGTGCCCCACACCAACCAGGAGGTGGGGTTGGCCTTCAAGAAGATGTAAAGGAACCGCTCCGGCCGCTTCAGGTCCCAGAGCAGGAGCACCCCGGTGATCACGGAGAAGAACAGCGCCAGCGCCGGGGCCGCCAGCATGATCTCTGAGCCGCGCAGCCCGTTGGCGACCAGGGCCAGGGCGGCGACCATGAGGGCGCCGGCGGCGACAGACTTGGTCCACAGGTAGCCCGAGACCCGCCAGCCCCAGGGTCGGGCATGGGCCGTGTTCAAGGTGGTCCTGGCGGCTTCGGCCGGGCGCTCATCCTGGCTGGCGGCGAAGTCCCGCCGCGAGCTATCCGGGGTGGAATAGATGTAGGTGTCGGCGGCGGGCGCCTCCAGGGGGTCGAGAGCCACCCGATCCGCTCCCAGGTAGAACACGTTGGGGTGGGTGTTCTGCTCCGGCGACCTGACCGCGGTCGGCCTCTCCGCGATCAACCGGCTGATCCCGCTCCTGGGGTCATCCAGGTCGCCGACCCAGATTGAGTGGGTGGGACAGACCACCACGCAGGCTGGCTCCATCCCCTCGTCCACGCGATGGGCGCAGAAGTTGCACTTGGCGGCCGTGTGGGTGTCCTCGTCGATGTAGATGGCATCGTAGGGGCAGGATTGGAGGCAGCTCTTGCAGCCGATGCAGCGGTCGCCGTCGAAGTCGACTATGCCGTCGGGCCGCTTGAAGAGAGCCTGGGTCGGGCAGATGCGCACGCAGGGCGCGTCCGTGCAGTGATTGCATCGCATCACCGCGAACTCCCGTCGGGTGCTGGGGAAGGCGCCCTTCTCGACATACTTGACCCAGGTCCGGAACTGCCCCACAGGCACCCGGTGCTCGGTCTTGCAGGCCACGGTGCAGGCGTGGCAGCCGATGCAGGTCCCCTGATCTATCGCAAACCCGTATCTCATTAGTCCCTTCGCTTTTGACCGGTTGTCCGGATTTTAGCGGCGCCAAGCCCGGCCCGCTTGGATCGTTCCAGAGCCGATCAGTCCGGACCCGTGGGCCCGGAGGTGAACCCGCGTGCCTCCACCGTCAACCCGGCCTGCCCGCGCCAGTCCACGACGAAACTGTAGCGGTCGGCGCGAATCAGGGTGCTGCGCCACTCTATCGGCACCAGATTGGCGTATCCCAGCCGCTCGATGCGGAACGCTCCCGTGCCGGCTCGGAGTTGCAGCAGACCTCTCTCCGCGGCGGTGGGCACCACCGCCCTGATCTCCTCCCGGCCACTGTCGGGGCGGGTGCCGCAGAGGACAGCCATCTGGTCGTAGAGCGCCGAGTGAGAAAAGTCGGCACGCAGCAGGGGCCAGCCGATGCCGGCCGGCACCCAGGCCCTGTCCAGGGCGAGGGGATCGGCGTCCGCCAGTCGCAGCCTCTCCAGATAGATGAGCGGAGCCCTCGGCGGCAGTCCGAGATGCGCCGCCACCAGAGGATTGCTGACCTGCTCCAGCGTGCGCACCCTGCTGCGCTGCTGGGCCCCCTGGGACTCGACGAAGCGGAAAAGACTGTAAAGCGCCCCCAGGGGCTGGTGGAACTGGGGCTCAACCACTCGCGACCCACGACCCCGGCGGGAGTCCACCAGCCCGTCGGCGCGCAGGCGGCGGAGGGCCTCCCGCACGGTGTGCCGACTCACCTCATACGAGAGCGCCAGCTCGAGCTCGGTGGGGAAGCTCGAGGCGAATTCCTGGCGCTCAATCCGGCGGCGGAGGTCGGCCGTCAACTGAGCCCAGAGCGGCAGGGGGTGATCGCGGTTCAGGGGCCGGGGGTCGGCCTCCCTAACGGTGCCCAGGGCGCTCACAACCGGGGTCCAGGTGGGTTCATGATCTGCATTGTCCCTATCTCCGGACGAATCGACAAGCGCTGGCCTCCCAGGGTCCCCTGCGTCCAGCCTGGCCGGGGACCCCCCGGCGCGGCACGTGATGGTTCACCGCTCCGCGAATGAGCTATTGAAATATCTTGACACCTGCACTAACATGTGCGCAAGTCCGGACAATCTTGAGGTCGGTCCCCATCCCTTCGAGCCATCCGAGGAGGATCTGCGCGGTGCAAATTGTGGTACTGGAAACCCCTGAACTCGGTGATCGCAGCTATCTGATCCATGACGGCACCACGGGCTTGGTGGTGGATCCCCAACGGGATATCGACCGGATGCTGACCGAGATCAGGGGGGCGGCGGTCACGGTTTCACACGTCTTCGAGACCCACATCCACAACGACTACGTCAGCGGTGGTCTGGCGCTCTCCCGGGCGCTGGGCTCCCAGTACGGGGTCGCGGCGGACGACCAGGTCGACTTCCCCAGGCTGGCCGTCTCGGATGGCGACGTGTTCGAGATTGGCAACCTGGTGGTGCGCGCCGTGCACACCCCCGGGCACACCCCCAACCACATGTCCTATGTGGTGTCGGAGGGCGGCCACCCACGCGCCGTCCTGAGCGGTGGGTCCCTCCTCTACGGAACAGTCGGCCGCACCGACCTCATCTCGGCGGACCTGACGGACAGCCTCACCAGAGATCAGTTCCACTCGGCGCGCCGGCTTATGAACGAACTGCCGGAGGAGACCAGGGTGCTCCCCACCCACGGGTTCGGCAGCTTCTGCGCGTCCTCGGGAACCTCCACCAGCGGGAGTGGCGACATCGCCAGCGAGCGGCGCGCCAATCTCGCCGCCCAGATTCAGAATGAGAGTGAGTTCGTGTCCCGGGTGGTGTCGGGCCTCGGACCCTACCCCGCCTACTATGAGCGCATGGCACCCCTCAATCGGGTCGGCCCCACCGCCTTCGATCCTGCCCTGACTCGATCCGCCCCGGGCCCGGAGGCGGTCCGCCAGCGGATCGCCGCGGGGGATTGGGTGATCGACACCAGGCCGCGCCGCAGCTACGCCACAAGTCACCTGGCCGGCACCGTGGGATTCGAGCTCGACCCCGCCTACTTCTCCACCTACGTGGGCTGGCTGGCGCCCTTCAACGAACCGCTGACCATCCTCACCGAGGGGAGGGACGAGCAGCAGCAGGCGGCAAGGGACCTGGCGCGCATCGGCGTGGATCGAATCGAGGTAAGTTCCGCCGGATTCGCGGCCCACGCCGCCGCCGGTGAGGTCAGGGGATATCCGGTCACCGACTTCGCCGGCCTGGCCAGGGAGCGCAACGAATCGACGACGGTCTTGGATGTGCGCCAGCAGTCCGAATGGGCCTCCGGGCACATCCGTGGCTCTCGCAACATCCCGGTCCAGGAGATCCCGCAGAGACTCGGTGAGGTTCCCAGAGGCGACCTCTTCGTCCACTGCGGAATCGGGTATCGGGCCAGCGTGGCGGCCAGTCTCCTGGACCGCGCCGGCCATTCCGTGATCCTTGTCGACGACGACTTCAACAACGCCGAGCGCGTCGGACTGCCATTGGAAAGCTGACGCCAACTTGGCTCACAAGACGGCCTGCGGAGGGAAACACATGGCCTCGGAAACACTCCACCACAAGATTGTGGTGGTCGGCGGTGGCACCGCCGGGATCTCGGTGGCGGCTCGGCTGAGAAGGGCAGGCGAGACGGACGTGGCGGTCGTTGAGCCGTCCGACACCCACTACTATCAGCCCCTCTGGACCCTGGTGGGAGGAGGACGGGCTCCGATCAGAGCCAGCGCCAGGCCGGAGGCCTCCGTCATGCCCAAGGGCGTCGCCTGGATCAAGGCCCACGCCGAGGGCTTCGACCCCGAAAACAATTCCCTGACCCTGGCCACGGGCGCGGCGGTCGAATACGACTACCTGGTTGTGTGCCCGGGGATCCAGCTGGACTGGAACAAGATTCCCGGAGCGAACGAGGCCGTGAATGGGCCCTTCGCCTCCAGCAACTACAGCTACGACCTGGCCCCCAAGACCTGGCGGCTGATCCGCCCCCTGCGCCGGGGCACCGCCGTGTTCACGATGCCGGCCGGGCCGATCAAGTGTGCCGGCGCGCCGCAGAAAATCGCCTACCTGGCCTGCGACTACTGGCGCCAGCAGGGGGTCTTGGGCGACCTCAGGGTGGTGCTGGTGCTGCCGACCCCGGGCATGTTCGGGGTCAAGGTATTCTCCGACGTTCTGGAGACGGTGGCCGCCCGCTACGGAATCGAGGTTCACAAGTCCAGCGAGGTCGTGGAGGTGGATGGCGAGAGCCGTCGAGCGGTGATCGTGAACCACGCTGACGAGAGCAGGGAGGAGGTCACCTACGACCTGATGCACTTCGTGCCTCCTCAGAGCGCTCCCGACTGGGTCAAGGCCTCCCCCCTGGCGGACAAGGCGAGCCCCTTCGGCTACGTCGAGATCGACAAGAACACCATGCGCCACGTGCGCTATCCCAACGTCTTCTCCCTGGGCGACTGCGGCAGCTCCCCCAACTCCAAGACAGGTGCCGCAGTCCGCAAGCAGGCCCCGGTTGTGGCCTCCAACCTGAGGGCGGTCATGCGGGGGGAGCAGCCGGCACCCAAGTACGACGGCTACGCCTCCTGCCCCCTCACAACCTCAAGGCACCATCTGCTCCTGGCGGAGTTTGACTACTCGATGGAGCCGCGTCCAACCATCCCGCTGATAAACACCAAGAAGGAGGTCTACGACAGGAACATGTTCAAGCGCTACGCCCTCCCGGCGATGTACTGGAACATGATGCTGAAGGGCACCGCCTGAGCAGCTTGCGAGCGAGTTAGTCCGGATCTTCCCGGGGCCCGCGCAACGGGAATGGCTGGAACAACCAGGGCATCCGCGACAGCCGTTCCAGCGAAAGGCACCGCCCGGTCGAACTCGGGCGGTGCCTCCCGATACCCATTTGGGTGGCGCGATCTCCCAGGGCAGCGGGTCGGCTCACGGCGACCGAATTTCCCCCACCCCCTTGACAGGCTGAATTGAGGCGGTGTTATGGTGGGGCCAGGTTACCGGACGCAGACGGAGGTGATCGACTTGCGGAACGTCTGGAGACTTCTGAGGCACACTAGGGCGGAGTGAGCGGCCCCCCGGGACCGCTTCTCGACGGTCGCCTTCACGGGCGCCGCCTCAATCGTTGGGTCCCGGTGCAGGGCAAACCGAGAGATCGAGTTTAGCCCGGCTTATCCGCTGGGCTCGGTGCAAAGCACCGGCACTGATTCTGGAGCGAGGCCCTTCGGGGCCCGCTCCTTTCTTGTCCGGCAACCCGGTTGCCATAAAGCGCAGTGGACTGGGGTCTCGCACCCCAATTCTGGGCCCGACATCGATCACCCGCGCCGAGCTTCCCCCTCCCACTTCAACCCAAATCTCGGACGCGTGCGATCCACACAGCTCGAGGCGATTGTGGCGAAGGTCTATCTCCAGGGCACGGCACAGCCGCCCCGGCCCGTCCAGGCGTGGGCCATCCGCCTCCAGGGAACGGGCCCCGCGAAGAAGCACCGCCTGAGCCTCACCCACCCGACCGGTGACGATGTTGAGGCAGTGGTGCATGCCGTATATGAGGTAGACGTAGGCGCAGCCCGGCCGGCCATACATCGGCTGGTTCCGCGGAGTCGGGCCCATCCGCGCGTGGGAGGCGGGATCATCCTCTCCCAGGTATGCCTCGGTCTCGGTAATCTCGACCCTGATGAGCCGTGATGGGGTCCGCTTAACCAGCAGGCACCCGATCAGGTCCGCCGCAACTTCGGGGCTCGGCCTGGCGAAGAATGGCCGGCCGAGGCGGCTTGGGGAAGTCATCGAGAGGCCGGTGCTGGAGATGGGCCCGGGCTTCAGCGCACGACCGCGCCGACCGTCTGATGAAGCACCTGCAGCACCCGGTCTCGGAGCTGCTCCCCCTCACGGTTGGTCAGGGTGCGAGAAGGATCGCGCATGGTCAGGCGCAGGGTCCAACCCTTCATTCCGCTGGGGAGCCCGGGACCGAGGTATTCGTCGACGACGGCAACGGCCTCCAGCTCCTCCGGCCCCTGAGCCGTGACCCGTTCCAGCGCCGGTCCGAGGGCGGCGGATGATGGCACCAAAACGGCCAGGTCGAGCACCAAAGCAGGCGTCCTGGCGAGCCGGGGAGCCACAGGCTGTCTGCCTTCTGAATCCAGCCAGCCGTCCAGCCTCAGTTCCGCCGCCACCACCCTCCCACGCAGCTCCAGAGCCTCCACCGAGCCGGGGTCAAGCTCGCCAACCACTCCGATGACCACTCCATCGCAGCTCACCTCCGCCACCCGCCCCGGGTGAAACCCGGGCCTGGGGGCTGCGGCGAAGCTAAGGCGCCGGGTTGCCTGCGCCTCCTCCAGAGCCTGACAGATGGCGATCAGGCGTCGCAGCCTGCCCGCGCTCTCGGCGGCGTCGGACTCGACACTGTGGTCGACCATCGCCAGCAGATCCGGCTCCTCAGGGCGCTGCCCTTCCTCTCCCGCCCAGAACACCCGACCCTGTTCAAAGATGCGAACCCGCTCCCGGCCCCGGGACTGATTGAGCCGGCACGCCCCCAGCAGCCCCGGCAGGAGCGACGCGCGCAGCCCTGCCAGGCTGGCGGAGAGGGGGTTGCCGATGAGCAGCGGCGACAGGCCCTCTCCGAGGCCGGCCACCGGGCCCTGGGAGCCTGGGTCCATCAGGCTCAGGGTCACGCACTCCGTGAACCCAGCTCCCATCATCAGCTCCGCCACCGGTCTGCCGAGGGTGGCCTCGAGGGATTGCTCCTGAGGTCGAGTCATCGGCGGGAGGGTGGCCGGAAGGCTGTCGTATCCCAGGATGCGACCAACCTCCTCCGTGACATCGACGGGCGTGTTCACGTCGGTGCGAGCGGGAGGGGGCGTGGCCAAGAGCTCGTCGCCAGCCTCATCCACCTTGAAGTCAAGGAGGCGGAGGGCCCTGGCCGCAGAATCCGAGCCCACGTCCGCCCCCAGGAGGCGCGAGATAGCGGCGGCCGAGGTGCGGATGGGGGCGGCCGGCCGGGGCAGTGCTCCGGCCACCACGGGCCCCGGGCGGGGACTGACGCCCAGGGCGTCGTGGATCAGCCTGGCGAACCGCGCCGCCCCAACCGGGGCCAGGTTGGGGGAAAGAAAGCGCTCGAACCGGGACGAGGCCTCGGTCCTGAGCCCGAGCCTGCGCGAAGTCGAGCGGATTGAGGTCCACTGGAAACTGGCCGCCTCCAGCAGCAGGCTCTTGGTGTCCCTGCCCACGGCCGAGTCCTTGGAGCCGATCAGCCCCGCGATAGCCGCGGGACTTCCGTTGGCGGCGATCACCAGAGCGCTGGCGGGGAGTTGCCGATCCTGGCCATCGAGAGCCAGCATTCGCTCACCGCTCAAGGCGCGTCGGACAGCCACCCTGGTCAGGCCGTCCTGGCCTCTGATGCGGTCAAGGTCGAAGGTGTGCAGCGGCTGCCCCACCTCCAACATCACATAGTTGGCGAGATCGACCACAGCCCCCAGAGACCGCTGCCCCACGGCCAGCAGCCGCCTCCTGACGTAGAGTGGCGCCAGACCGCCCGGAATCTCCGAAAAGCCCTCCGCGAGATAGAAGGAGCACAGATCGTCGGCCTCGATGGCCACGCCGACAGATTCGGCCAGAGGCTCCCCCACCCGCTCGACTGCAGATGTGTCCGGCTCGGCAACCGTCCGACCCAGGGCCGCGGCCAGTTCCCGGGCAACCCCGAGGTGGGACAGGCTGTCCGCCCGGTTGCTCAGGATCTCCAGCTCGTAGATGGTGTCGCTGGGAAACAGCTCAAGGAGAGGTTGCCCCGGTACCGCCTGACCAGGGTCGAGGGTGAGGACGCCCTCGTGGTCGGCGCCCAGGCCCAGTTCGTCGAGGGCGCACAGCATCCCCGCACTCTCGGTGCCGCGGATGCGCCGGCGGCCGATCGTCACCCCGCTCGGCAATCTGGTACCCGGCCTAGCCCAGGGCACCATGGCGCCCAAGAAGAGGTTGGGGGCTCCGCAGACCACCTCCTCCGGCTCGGAGGATCCGTCCCTCACCAGAGCGAGGTTGAGATGGTCGCTTCCCCGGAGCGGGTGTAGCTCCACCACCTCCCCCATCACGATCGGCTCCAAGCCGGTGGCGAACTCGAATGTGCGCTCCACCTCGGTCCCGGTCAGGGTGAGTCTCTGCTCAACCTCCTTCGGCGACACGCCCTCCAGGTCCACCATCGAGCCGAGCCACTCGTGACTGACCCGCACCTCAAAAGCACTCCAGGAGCCGCAGGTCGTTCTCGTAGAGGTCGCGGACGTCGGAGATGCCGTAACGCAGAGCGGCGATTCTGTCGGGTCCCATACCGAAGGCGAACCCGCTGTAGCGCTCGGGATCTATCGCGGCGTTGGCCAGGACGGTTGGATGGACCATGCCTGAGCCCAGGATCTCTATCCAGCCCTTGCCCATACAACTCCGGCAGCCCGTCCCCAGGCAGATCCCGCAAGCCACGTCGGCCTCGATGGATGGCTCCGTGTAGGGAAAGAAACTGGCTCTGAGGCGCACCCCCCGGTCCCTGCCGAAAAGGGCTTGGATCACGTGCTCCAGGGTGCCTTTCAAATCTGCCACCGTCACCCCCTGATCGACCAGAAGCCCCTCGACCTGATGGAAGACAGGATTGTGAGTCGGATCCGGGTTGTCGCGGCGCGCCACCTTGCCCGGGACGATGATCCGGAAGGGAGGGGCGCCTGCCAGCATGGTCCGCATCTGCATCGGCGATGTGTGGGTCCGGTACAGCCAGTCGTGCCAACCACCCGCCAAATAGAAGGTGTCGTGACTGTCCCGGGCAGGGTGCTCCGGGGGCATGTTGAGAAGCTGGAAGTTGTGCAGGTCGTCTTCTATCTCGGGTCCGGTCACGGAGGCGTAACCGAGCCTCATGAAGATGTCCTGGATCTCCCGCACCGTGCGCTGCACCGGATGCTGGTGCCCCCGGGCGAGGGGCCGGATGGGATGGGACACATCCATCCGCTCGGACTCCACCTCCCTGGCCCTGAGTTCGGCGTCGAGCTCCCTCTGCCGCTTGGTGAGGGCGTCCCCCACAGCGGTCTTGGCGGCGTTGAATGCACGCCCGAGCTCGGCACGATCCGCTCCGACCGCGGTGGTCAACTCGCCGGCTGCGCCTGTGATCAGGCCCCCATGGCGGGCCAGGTATCGCAGCCGCAGCGCTTCCAGGCCAGCGTGGTCACAGGCCCCGGCGATCTCCTCCAGGGCTTGACTAGCGAGCGCCTGAAGGTCGTCGCTGGTCACTTCGGGGTGACTTTCTCCCGCGCCACCGACACCAGCGCGGCAAACGCATTGGGGTCTCGAGCAGCCATCTCCGAGAGCTGCTTGCGCGAGATGTCCACTCCAGCCGCGTCCAGAGCGGCAATGAATCGGCTGTAGGGGATGCCCTGCTGACGAGTGGCGGCGTTGATGCGCGCGATCCAGAGGCGGCGGAAGTCGCCCTTGCGCTTGCGGCGATCGCGGTACTGGTAGGCCAGCGAGTGCATGACCGCCTCGTTGGCCGGCCTGAACAACCGGTTATGAGTTCCGGTCAGCCCAGAGGCGAGCTCCAATACCCGCTTGTGACGCTTCCTTGCTGTTACTCCACGCTTGACTCTGGCCATCGTTCAGTGCCCCAGATAGGGGGCATTGCGCCGGATCGACTTGGCGTCTCCCGTGGTGACACTCTGGACCTTGGCGTACCCGCGCTTGCGCTTGGCAGACTTGTGCTCGAGCAGGTGGGATTGGAAGGCGCTCCGACGCAGCAGCTTGCCCGTCCCAGAAAGTCGGAACCGCTTCTGGGTTCCCTTATGGCTTCGGATCTTCGGCATCTTCCTTCGCTTCTCCCCTGACCTGCTTTCTCGGAATTGGGTTCAGAATCATAATCATGTTGCGCCCCTCAAGCAGGGGCTGGCGCTCGACGGTGGCCACTTCCTTGACGTTTTCGGCCAAACGCTGCAGAAGCGCCCGGCCTATCTCCTGGTGCACCAACTCGCGACCACGGAACATGATAGTGAGTTTGACCTTGTCACCCTCTTCCAGGAAGTGGCGGACGTACCCGTACTTGGTCTGAAAGTCATGTTCGCTGATCTTGGGCCTGAGCTTCATCTCCTTGAGCCGCACCGCATTGTGCTCTCGGCGCGCCTCCTTCTCCCGCTTGAGGGCCTCGAACTTAAAACGTCCATAGTCCATCAGGCGACAGACAGGGGGTTGCGCCTGGGGAGCAACCTCGACCAGATCCAGCCCTCGCTCCTGGGCCAGCCGCTGGGCCTCCGCCAGGGTCACTATGCCGATCGCCTCGTCGGTGGTGTCGTCGAAGAGCCGGAGTGTCGCAACCCGGATCTGGTCGTTGATGCGTAGCTCGCGAAACGCTATGGACGCGCCCTCCTCATCGGTGAGTTTGAGTTGCCGATGCTATCACGTACGGTATGGGACAAAGGGCTCCCATCGGGGCGGATCAGAATCCTGCCACCTCCGCGCGCAGCCGCTCAACCAGCTGGCTGGGACTGATGACGACCTGGTCCTTGCCCTTCTCCTTGCTTCTGGTGTCCCGCAGAGCCAGGTTGCCCGACTCCACCTCGCGCCTGCCCACCACCGCCAGATAGGGGATCTTGGCCAGTTGGCCCTCGCGCACCATGGCGGAGAGTGTACGGCCGGGCCGGTCGTAGACATCTGCCCGGAACCCCTCGGCCGCCAGCTGCTCCGCCACCGTGCGGCAGAACTCCTGCTGGTCGTCGCTGATGGGCAGCAGACGCACCTGGACCGGGCTGAGCCAGGTCGGCAAGGCTCCGCCGTAGTGCTCCAGCAGGACTCCGAAGAAGCGCTCCATCGACCCCAGGATGGTGCGGTGGACCATGATCGGGCGATGGGGGCCACCGTCGACCCCGATGTACTCGAGCCCGAAGCGCTCCGGCTCGTTGAAGTCGAACTGCACCGTGGCACACTGCCAGCGCCGGCCCATGGCATCGCGGATATGCACGTCCACCTTGGGGCCGTAGAACGCTCCCTCCCCGGGGCTCACGTTGAAGGGAAGGCCCTTGGTCCTGAGAGCCCGCTCCAGAGCCGCCTCCGCCATCTGCCACATCTCGTCGCTCCCCGCGGCTCGAGCGGGCTTGGTGCTCAGATCCACCTCAAGTTCCGAGAACCCGAACCTGGTCATCATTTCGGACGCGAGGTCCAGGACCCCCAGAACCTCCGCTTCCGCCTGCTCCTCGGTGCAGAAGATATGGGCGTCGTCCTGGGTGAACCCCCTGACCCTGAGCAGACCATGGAGGGTGCCGCTCCTCTGAAATCGGTAGACCGACGCCAGCTCCGCCATGCGCAGGGGCAGCTCCCGATAGCTCCGCTGCCGCGACTTGTAGATCAGAATGTGAAACGGACAGCTCATGGGCTTGACCCGATAGCGGTCCCCCTCCACCTCCATGGGCCCGTACATCTCCTCGGAGAAGAAACCGAGGTGGCCGCTCTCCTCCCACAGGTGCTCCCTGGCCAGATGGGGTGTGTAAACCAGCTGATAGCCGTGCCGCCTGTGCTCCGCCCGCCAGTAGTCTTCGATCACGGTGCGCACGGTGGCGCCGTTGGGATGCCACAGGATGAGCCCCTGGCCCAGCTCGTCGGAGAGGGAGAAGAGGTCCAGCTCGCGGCCCAGCTTGCGGTGATCCCGCTGCCGGGCCAGCTCCAGGTTCTCCAGGTAGCGGTCGAGATCCGCCTGACTTCCCCAGGCGGTGCCGTATATGCGCTGGAGCATCGGCTGGCTCTCGTCTCCATGCCAATACGCGCCGGCCGGGTGCAGCAGGGCGAACGCGGGTATGTCCCCCGCCTCGGCGACGTGAGGACCGCGGCAGAGGTCGAAAAAGGGCCCCGTCCGATAGCAGCTGATCACCTCGCCCTCGGGAATCCTCTCGATCAACTCCACCTTGAACCGCTGGCCAAGGTCGCGGAACTCCCGGAGCGCCTCTTGGCGGGAAAGCTCAGAACGCTCATAGGCGGGATGGCGCGCCTGGATCTCCCGCATCCTGCGTTCAATGCGAGGCAGATCCTCCTCGCTGAACCGCTGCCCTCCTGGGAGCAGGAAATCGTAGTAGAAGCCGTCCTCGATGGAGGGCCCGATCGCGTACTCCGCCCCCGGGTAAAGCTCCACGACCGCGGCCGCCATGAGATGGGCGGCGCTGTGCCTCAGAACCTCGAGATCAGGCGGGGAGCTGACCATATGTTTGAGATTGTAGAGGCGCCGATGGCCGCCCCCCGGTAGGCAGCGCCCCGGCGGCTATAATCCGACCACTCGAATGGGCGCATAGCTCAGGTGGTTAGAGCGCTACCCTGACACGGTAGAGGCCCCAGGTTCGACTCCTGGTGCGCCCACGCTGAGCCCCTCTTGGTCGCCGCGGGCAGCTGGCCCCGGCGGGTGCGCGTCAGACCAGGAGGGTCCGTGCTGCCCCCAACCAAGGAGGCGGCACGGGGAGCTCCGGCGTCGTCCTGGCACCGCCTATGGGATACCCGCAGGGCGTGACGAACGCTCCGCCAGCTCCCCTCCTCCCGGGCTTTTCCACACCCCGAGATGGGGAAAGAGGGGACAACTGCAGCGTCAGCTTCACCGCACGAAACCCGCTAATTTTCAGCGGATTCCTGGCATTGACGCCCACCCTTGCCGGGGCCTACCATGGCTCCCGTGGCATCCTCTCGCAGGTCTTCTCCGGCGCTTCGCGTCTGCGCTCGCTCAGGCTGTGCCAATCTGGTGAACAAGCAGACCGCCAAGTACTGCAGCGTGCGCTGCTCCGCGGAGGACCCGGACCGCAGGGCTCGTCTCAGCGAGCGCGCCCGCTCGGGCCGCCTGCTGCCGATGGCGCGCCAGCTGCCCCTTGACTTCGAGAGCGAGGAGGTACGCCTAGCCTCGCTCGCCCGAGAGCGTGAGGAGGTTCCCCAGGGGCTATCCCGCTGGGCGGTCTGAGTTTAGCCGTCAGCTGATCGGCGCCCGGGGCCGCAGCATCGCCTCGGCGGTGCGTATGTCCGCCTGGGTCACGCTGACCACGAGGCTCTGCTCGCAGCGGTGGCAGATGATGTGGAAGCTGGTCGGCCGGGGAATGTCCCGGGCCACCTCCTGACGGAACCCACAGCCCTCGCAGGTGACTACCGCTCGCATATGCCCATTGAAGCGAGGGCCGTCCCTCCTCGGGCCGCCTCCGGAGGATTTTTATCAAATCGCTACGGATTCGTAACCGGTCCGGTCGGCCGCCGACCGGACCCCCTCCCCCACGACCGGGAACCCGCCACGACACCGGTGACCAAGAGGCACATCCCCATGAATGCGATCACGTCGCTGGCTCCAGTGACATCCGCGATGGCTCCGGCAACCAGCAGGGGCAGCGCTATCGCGAGGTTGATCACCAGGAAGGCCCCGCCGAAGATCCTGCCCCTGGTTGACTCCTCCGTCCCCTCCTGGATCAGGACCAGGCACGGGATCAGCACCGCTCCCAAGCCGGCTCCGAACAGGATCGCCAACACCACGGCCAGCGGGACCAGGGTTCCGTCCAGGCGCAGGCCGTGGAGCACGGGCGGCAGAATTCCCAGGATCAGCATCGCCACCCCCGCCAGCACCAGGCCCCCCACCACCGAGCGCACTCCGTGTTGAGAGGTGCCACGTCGGCTCACCACCATGCCCGTCAGCACCATTCCGAAGGTGGCTGGAATGAGCAGGATGTAGCTGTTCTGGGGTGCCTGCAGAAGCACGTGCTGCATGTAGCCGGCGGACAGGGCGAAGATGGTGAAGACGATCACCAGGGCCAGGGTCAGCATGCCGAAGGCGAAGGGGAGGACCCCGCTCTCGCGGATGACCACCAGCACCTCGCGCACCTCGCGTATCGAATTGGCCCCAAGTTCCTTCGCCGCCTCGCTCTTTGCCGCCGCCAGACGGGACCGGATCAGCCAGATCGCCCCCGATGCCCCCATGAAGAGGGCCGCTCCGAAGTAGTACGGCCCCTCCAACCCCAGCAGGCGCTGGGCGATGGAGGCCAGTGGAACCGAGATCACGATGGTCATCACAATGGTGACCGTGAACAGCGACGTCGCCGCCGAGAGCTGATTGCGCCTCACCAGGCTCGGGATGCTAGCCGCCTCGGCCGGGGCGAAGAGCTGGCCCACCCCAGCGAACACCAGGGTGATCGCGTAGAGGGGAAGCACCTGGTGTTGCGCCACCCCCGTGAGCTCCAGCGCCGGCACCCCCAGCACCATGACGCCGCGGCTCAGGTTGGTCCAGATCATGAGCTTCCTCTTGTCGTAGCGATCGGCAAATATGCCCGCTGGGACGGACAGGAAGACGGCGGGAATGGTGTAGGCGAGCAGCAGCGCCGCATCACTCAGGTAGAGGTGGGTCAAAGAGTAGATGGACAGGAGCAGGGAGAAGGCGAAGAACTTGTCGCCCAGCTGGGCCGCCACCTGGGCGCCCCAGAGGAGTCGGAAGTCACGGTTCTTCAGAGTCTCGCGAAGGCCTTGGGGCCCTGGAGAGGACGCCGTCTGGGCCTCACCGACCCCCTGGCCCACAGCCGTCACGGGGGCGAATATATCATCCGCTGGAGCTGCGGCTCACCTCCCGCGCCAATCGGACCCACTCCTCGGTCCCCAGAGCGCCAGGACGCTTGGCGGGGTCTATCCTTGCCTCCAGGAGAAGCTGGGCGGCTCCTCTGGAGTCGACCCCGAGGGCTCGCGCGAGCCCATGGTGGAGCTGCTTGCGGCGCTGCTGGAAGATCGGCCTCGCCAAACCCATGACCTGGGGCAGGATCTCTCCGAGGTCCACCGGCCGGGGTCGGATGACAATCAGAGAGCTGCTGACCTTGGGGCGAGGCCAGAAGCTCTCCGGCCCCACATCGAACGCGATCTCGACCTCCGCCAAGAGGCGCAGGGCCAGGGTGGACAGGGACCAGTCCCCAAGGTCCGCGGCGAGACGTCTCGCCACCTCCCGCTGGACCAGCAGGTGGCAGGTCGCCGGTTGCGGCCTCCACTCCATCAGCCGCTGCAGCACGACTCCGGTCAGCTGGTAGGGTAGATTGGCGGCCACCCGGAAGCCGGGGGCCAGTCCCAGATCGCCGGGCTGGACCTGGAGAACATCCGCCTGGATGACCAGGAATCTGGGGTGGGCGGCCCGCAGCAGGCCCAAGGCCGCGACGCATCTAGGATCGACCTCTATACCCGTGACCGCGAATCCCGCCCCCAGCAGCCCCTGGCTCAGAGCACCCAGGCCGCTCCCTATCTCAACGATCTGACCACCATTTGGCCCGCCCTGCCCCAGGGTGGCGACGATGGCGTCGCGCACCCCCCGGTCCACCAGGAAGTTCTGGCCGAGGTCGTGTTGCGGCACGACCCGAAACCTGCGGGCCACCGCCCGGGCAGTCTCCTCCCGGCAGAGATCGGGAGCGGTCATGGGAGGGGCAGGTTGAAGAACCGTCTGGTGTTCTCGCTCGTGACCCGGGCCAGCGTTTCCAGGCACTCGCCACGTTCCAGAGCCACCCGGCTAGCGGTGGAACGGACCATGGCCGGTTCGCACACCGTCCCGCGGGTCGGATGAGGAGCCAGAAAGGGAGCGTCGGTCTCCAACATCAGAAGCTCAGAAGGCACCACCCGCACTGAGGCCCTCAGATCGTGGGCGGAAGCAAAGGTGACGTTGCCCGCAAAGGAGCACAGGAGGCCCCGGTCGGCCGCGGCCAGGGCGAACTGCGCATCCCCACTGAAGCAGTGCAGCATGACCGCCCCGGCGGGGCTGCGGTCGAGCACCTCCAGCACGTCTGCGTGGGCCAGGCGCTGGTGCACCACCACCGGCAGAGAGGCCTCGGCGGCCAGCTCCAGCATGGTGTCGAACATCTCCCGCTGCACCGACCTTGGGGTGGGCTCGCGCCCGGGTCTGGCAAGGTAGTCGAGGCCGATCTCGCCGACCGCCACCGCTCTCGGATGGCGCAGGAGCTGGCGGAGCTCATCGAGTTCCGGATCTGTAGGAGGCCGAGGATTGGCCGGGTGCCAGCCCACGGTGAAGTAGACCTCGGGGTGGCGTTCCGCCAGAGTGCAGGCCTCCCGGCTGTCGGCCAGGCCATCCCCGCTGGTGATGACCTGGTGCACGGACGCCCGGTGAGCGCGCTCCAGCGCTTCTTCGACATCCAGACCGCGGCGGGCCATCTCGTCGAGATGGCAGTGGGCGTCGATCAAAGACGGTTCAGGCATTCGGTTCCGCCGGGACGGTCTTCCTCGGCCGGGCTTCGACAACGACCGTGCACTCTCCTCGTGGGGGGTGCTCGTGGAAGGTCAAGGCCAGCTCTGAACTGGTCCCGCGATACCAGCTCTCGTGCAGCTTGGAGATCTCCCGGCCCACCGCCACCCGGCGTTCACCCAACGCCTCCGCGACCCATTCCAGAGTCTTCGCCAGCCGGCGTGGGGACTCATAGAAGACCAGGGCGATCGTGGGGTCCTGCGGCAGCAGGCGCAGGACGCGCCCTTTGGCCCTGGGCACAAATCCGAGGAAGAGGAAGCGGTCGGCGCGAAGGCCGCTGGCGGCAACCGCGGCCACCACGGCCGACGGGCCGGGCACGCACAGGACCGGGAATCCGCTGGTCCTGGCGGCATCCACGACCCGCCGCCCGGGGTCTGAGATAGCCGGCATCCCGGCGTCGGAGATCAGCGCGACATCGCCCAGCTCCAGGGCCCGGAGCACCAGCTCGATGCGCTCCAGCTCGTGCTCGCCGGGAAGGGATATGTACCTGGGGTGGGCACCGATCCCGGAGAGCAACCGGCCGCTGTGCCTGGAGTCCTCGGCGACCACCACCGGCGACTCCAGCAGGACTCGTCTGGCTCTTGGCGAGAGGTCCTCCAGGTTGCCGATCGGGGTGGCCACCACGTGCAGCGTCCCCACCTGCGTCAGTGGCCCCAGTCGCGGGGATAACGAAAGTCGATCTCAACCGTGCGGGAGGACAGCTTGGCTATCAGGGGCGGGCGACGCTTGAACTGGTTCCGCCGGACCCGGTCCAACACCGCATCGACCACGGACGGGGCCAAGCCCAGATGCTCCAACTTCTCTCGGGGCTCCCTGAGGTCCACCAGGTGGTAGAGGACCCGGTCCGCCTGAGCGTAGGTGAAGCCGAGGTCGTCCTCATCCAGCTGCCCCGCGAAGAGATCGGCCGAGGGCCGCTTGCTGACCAGGGCCTCCGGCAGCCGCAGATGCCTGGCCAGCTGGTAGACCTGGGTCTTGTAGAGGTCGCCGAGAGGGTTGAGGGCATGTGCCATGTCCCCGTGGAGCGTGCCATAACCCAGCAGCAGCTCCGACTTGTTGGAGGTCCCCAGCACCAGCATCGAACGCTCCTGGGAGATGTCGTAGACCACCGACATCCGTTCCCGAGCCATCTTGTTCCCGCGCCGGTTCTGGTCCTCGGTGGGATTCGCCTCAAAGTAGGCGTCGATCTGCGGGGTTATGTCGATCTCAATCAGCTCGGTCTCGAGGGCCCTGGCGAGAGCCCTGGCATCTACCAGGCTGTCCTTGGAGCTCTGTCGGTACGGGAGAGCTACTCCAACCACTGCCTGAGGACCCAGGGCCTCGACCGCCAGCCAGAAGGCCAGGGCCGAGTCGATGCCTCCCGACACCGCCACCACCACCCCGACGGCGCCCACCTTGAGCACCTCGTCGCGTATGAACAGCCGGAGGATGTGGCAGGCCAGGTCGGCGTTGATCCGGAGTTCAGAGTCCACCGTGATCCTCCCCAAGACCCTGGCGCAGGAGCTCTGGGCGTTCGTCCCTGAGCAAGGGATACGCGATCCTCGCCCGCCGCAGCCATTCGCGGTCCAACTCTCGCCGCCCCACCCCGGCCGAGTCGTCCATGGCCTGGCCCAGCGGCTCCCCGGTGGGAGAGTGGATTCGGCTCCCACCCCAGAAGTAGTGGCCGTCCTCGAATCCAACCCGGTTGCAGTAGGCGAGGAAGGTCGTGAACAGGGCGGAGTAGGTCCGGATCAGAGATCCCCAGAGGGCGGCCGTGCCCAGCTCCCCATTGGGTTCGGCCACTCCCCGGCCCGGGCTTGCCGACGGACAAACCAGCAGGTCGACCCCCTGGCGACTGAGCAGGTAGGGAGCACTGGGGTGCCAGAGATCCTCGCAGATGAGTGCCCCGACGCGCCACCTGCCGGCCCGGCCAAAGTCAAGCTCAACCGATTCCACTGACGACCCCGCCGCCAGGTAGCGTTGCTCGTCGAACATGCCGTAGGTGGGCAGGTAGAGCTTGCGATGGACGTGGGCTATCCCTTGAGACCGCAGCACGACCGCCGCATTGAAGAACAGGTGCTCGCTCGACTCCAGGACACATCCGACCACCACGGTCGCCCTGCCGGCCGCCCTCGCCAGCTCACGGAGCTCGGGGCCGTCCAGGCGCACCGCTGTCTCCGGCACGAGGTCCTTGAGGAAGTAGCCGCAGAGGTTCAGCTCGGGAAAGATGACCAGGTCCTGCCCTGCGCGATCCTCTTCGGCGACGACATGAGCAACCTGGTCCAGGTTGCTTCTGAGATCGCCCAGCCGGGGCTGCGCCTGCACCAGGGACAGCTGCAGCGGCCTCACTTCAGCCATCGGCTGCCGCTCCCCCCGGGAAGCCCAGGAATGTGCTCACAGCCTCTCCGACCTCATCCACGGGATCGTAATTGAAGGTGGCCCTGGGAAGCGCCCGAACAAAGCTATCCCCATAGCTCTTCTCCAGGATCCTGGGGTCGCATATGACCACGGCCCCGCGATCCCCATGGCCGCGGACCAAGCGCCCGAAACCCTGCTTCAGCCGCAGCACGGCCTCGGGCAGGGACAGTTGGGAGAAGGAGTCGCTCATCCCCTTCGCGCGCGCCTGGAAGACCGGATCGCTGGGTACCGGGAATGGAAGCTTGTCGATCACCACGCACTGAAGCACCTCGCCGGGAAGGTCGATCCCCTCCCAAAAGCTGTTGGTGCCCAGCAGCACGGTGCGTGCGTGGCGGCGAAAGTTGCGCAGCAACTGGTTCCGGGTGCCGTCGAGCCCCTGGCCAAGGACCGCGATCCCCCTTCCCTGGAGCCTTCCGCGAAGGTGGTGGTGCACGTCCCGCAGCGACTGGTAGCCCGTGAATAGCACCAGCGTCCTGCCGCCCAGGCGCTCCGCTATGTCCGCGACTAGCTGGGCCACAACCACGCCATGGCGGGGGTCGCCATGGCCGGGAACCCCGCGCGGCAGACAGCACAGCGACTGCCGCAGGTAGTCGAAGGGCGAGTCCAGCACCAGCTCCTCGGCCCCTTCCATTCCCAGGCGGGCCCTGATGTACGCGAATGAACCGGCGACTGCCAGGGTGGCGGATGTCAGCACGACTGACTCGCACTGATCGAAGAGCCGCTCCCGCAGCGAGCTCGCAACCTCCACAGGCGCCGTCCTTATGACGGGACGGGCGCCGCGCTCCAGCTCAGCCCACGCCACCTGGGTGCCCGCTTGATCCTCGGCCGCAGCGGCCATGGCCGCTGCCCCGAGTCTCGCCATCCCGAGCAGGGCATCTCCCGCCATGACACACTCGCGGGCGGCGTTGTCAGGCTGGGGAAACAGGCCGGCATCGATCCGGCCCTCCTGGCCCACCCGGCGCAGGCTGGCCCCAGTCGACTCCAGAGCCCGCACCATGCGCTGCAGAGACCTGGCGGACCTGGCCCAGCTTGGCCGTCCCACGAGCCGGGCGTTGAACACAACCTGGGAGTAGCCGTGGCTGGAGTCCTCCCCTATCAATGTCTTGAGGTCGCCGAAGGCTGCTGTGGCGCTCTGCCGCGCCGCCTTCAGGCCCTGGCCGAGCTCGCTGTCCCGCAGGTCTGGAATGCGGTCCAGCACGGAGACGATCGAGCCCAGGCTGAGCCTCCTGCCCTGGGCCTGGGTCGCCGCCTCCTCCAGGTGGTGGGCCTCGTCCACCACCAGATGATGGAACTCGGGCAGCACCGAGCCGCCGCTGTCGGCATCGGTGAGGAGGAGGGCATGGTTGACTATCACCACGTCGGAGTCACGGGCTTCCAGACGTGCCCTAGCCATGAAGCAGGAGCGGTCACGCCAGTTGTGGCACGCCGGCCCCAGGCAGTCATCCACGGTGGAGGCGACGCGCTCCCAGAATTCGGGATCCCTGCCGGCCAGGCGAAGCTCCGACCGGTCGCCGGTCCTGGTCTCGTACGCCCAGACCAGCAGTCTCACCTTGAATCGAAGCTCGTCGGCATCCTTGGATCTGGTCGCCATGGGGGCGGCCCGCAGCCAGCGCTCCATCCGCCGCAGGCTGAGGTAGTTGCCCCTGCCCTTCAGCACTGACACCTTGATGGGGAGTGGCCGGGCCGCGTCCAGGAGCGGGACGTCCTTGCTCAGCAGCTGTTCCTGGAGCGTGATCGTGTGAGTGGATATGACCACCGTCTCATGGCGCCGCGCCGCCCATTCCCGGGCCGGCAGCAGGTATGCCAGCGACTTGCCGACCCCGGTGCCGGCCTCCACCAGCAGCCGTTGGCCGCGGCGCAGCGCCTGGGTGACGGCCAGGGCCATCTGCTGCTGCTCCTCCCGCAGCTCGAAGAGTGGGTCCGCCGCGGCCAGCAGCCCCTGGGGGCCGAAGGCGTCGCCGACAAAGCGGGGGTCGAGATCCCCAGTCAGATCCTGGGGCATCTCCACGGTGGCCGCCGCCGCGACCGGCACGGGGGTCGGGGGGCGGGGCTGGTCGAGAAAGGCCAACTCCTGGGCCATGAACGTCCCGGAGTGCCAGGGGCCACCGACCAGGAGATGGCGCACACGACTCCTCAAATCCGAGGGCAGCAGGGCAGCCTCCTCCACCAGCCGCCAGAGAAGCAGCCTGGTGGCCTCCGCATCGGACAGGGCTCTGTGGGGTCTGTCGTGAATCAGATCCAGGCTGGTGCTGAGCTCCTCCAGGCTGTGGCTGGGAGCCAGAGGCATGAACGTCCGCGCCAGCTCCGAGGTGTCGATGGCGGCCCGGTTGTAGAACGCCTCGGGAAGCACCTCAGAACAGAAGGCGAGGTCGAAGCCAATCCCATGCCCAACCAGCTCGCAGCCCTCGCAGAACATCGCCAGCTGGGCGACCGCCTCCTCCGGGCTCGGCTGTCCCTGGAGATCCGAGTCGTGCAGCCCGCACAGCCGCTGCACCACCAGGGGCACCGGCTGACCGGGATCAACCAGGGTTGAGAAGGTGTCCGCGACCCCGGCGCGGGTGAACTTGACCGCGCCGATCTCGATGATGCGGTCGGACCTGGCCGAGAGCCCGGTGGTCTCGAGGTCGAAGGCCACATAGGTGGGGGTGGTGGCGGCGGTTTCCAACATTTGTTGTTGCAACCTTACTGTGACCCGGGCCGTCCCGGGCCGGGGACCATCTCGACCATGCCTCCGGAGAAGCAGCGCGCCCGCCTCCTGACAGGCCGGGCTAATTCCGCCCAGCCCTCCTGTCAGTCGTCCTTCTCGGCCTCCCGGCAGCGCTGGGTGAGGCGAGAGGCCACCTCCTTCGCCGAGATGGCACTGGTGTCCAGCACCGTCGCTCCCTGAGGTACCGCCAGCGGAGCGTGCTCCCTGGACGAGTCCAGGCGATCCCTGCCGACTATCTCCTCCTCCAGCACGGAATCCGCCACCGGAAGGCCCCTGCGCTCAAGCTCGCGACGCCGGCGCTCAAGGCGCACCGGTGGCGGTGCATCCAGGTAGAACTTGCACCTGGCCCAGGGGAAGACGACGGTGCCGGTGTCCCGGCCGACGGCGACAACCCCGTCCCTTCCCTCCCGACGCTGCCGCTCCAGGAGCGCGGAACGGACCGATTCCAATCCGGCCGCACGGGCGAGCAGCACCGCCAGGGCCGGATCCCAGAGCTCGCGGTCCAAGTCCACACCATTGAGCCTGGCCCGCCATCCTTCGGCCCCAGGGTCGGTGTTGATCACGACCGAGAACTCACGGGCGATCGCGGCCAGGCGCTCCTCATCATCAGGCGCAAGCCCCTGGCGCAGAGCCTCCACCGCCAGCGCCCGGTAGAAGATGCCGGTGTCCAGGAAGGGGAGGCAGAGCGACCCCGCAACAAGGCGGCCCACGGTGGACTTCCCCACCCCGGCAGGGCCATCGATCGTCACCACCAAACCCGACCGACTCACTCGTGCACCGCTTGCCTGAGGCGCTCCACCTCACCGCGGCTCAGGTCCCTGACAGCCCCCTCCGGCTGCGTGCCCAGCTTGACTCCGCCAATCTCGACACGGACCAGGTCAGCCAGAGGGATCCCGACCACGGAGCACATTCGGCGGATCTCACGGTGCCTGCCCTCGGCGATCGAGATCTCCAGGATCGTGCGGCGCGAGCTCTGGCGGAAGACGGACACCCCCAGGGGATGGGTTGGCCGATCGTCAAGCTCAGGTCCCGCCCGGAGCAGATCGATCTGGCGCGGGCTGATCGCCTCGGGCACAGTCAGTCGGTACTTCTTGACGACTCGGAAACGGGGGTGAGTCAGGCGCAGGGCCAAGTCTCCATCGTCGGTGATCAGGATCAGACCCCTGGAGTCGATGTCCAGCCGGCCCACTGGAAATAGTCCCCCGGCCTCTGGGACGAGGTCCAAGACGGTCGGGCGCCCCTGGGGATCGCTGGCGGTGGACACGACGCCCGCCGGCTTGTTCAGGGCCAGGTACCTCCGCTCCGTCAGGCGACCCTGAACCGGGGCTCCGTCCACCATCACAAGGTCGCGCAGGGGGTCGACCATCATGCCCCGGGGTGGTGCCTGCACCCCGTTGACGAGGACCCGGCCCGCGGCCATGAGCCTTTCCACCCCGCGCCTCGATCCCACCCCTGACCTGGCCAGGAATCGTCCCAATCTCTCAGACGGCACGGCTGCCTCCCGCCTCGGCGGCCTTGGTCAACCACCCCTCCTCCTCGCCGGACGGAAGGGGCGGCAGGTCCTCTATCCGGGCGATCCCGACCACCTGGAGAAAGTGCATGGTGGTCCCGAACAGGTGGGCCCGACCCGGGCCATCCGACCGCCCCACCTCAGTCACCAGGTCGTGGCGGATCAGACGCTCGAGGACCGCATCGCAGTTGACTCCGCGGATCGCCTCGATCGCCGCTCTGGAGATCGGCTGGCGGTAGGCGACTATGGCAAGCGTCTCCAGCGCCGGGCGCGAAAGCCGGCTGGCCACCTCGGGACGGACCGCCCTCTCCACCGCCCAGGCCGAGCCCGGGTGGCTCACCAGCTGCAGCTCGCCGCGGTGGTCCTGAAGCATCAGGCCGGTGCCTTGCAGCAGCAGGGCGGCCAGACCGGCCGCGTCCACCACCTCCTGGGCGCCCACCTCAAGCGCCCTGGCGAGCTCCTCCAGGGAGATGGGCTCCGCGCGTACGAACAGAACCGCCAACAGGGCCTGGGCCAGGCGTTCCTGGTCCGACCTGGCCTCAATCGCCATCCATGAGCTCCACCGATATCGGGCTCCCGGGGGTGTCCTGGCTGCACGAGGCCTCACCATTCCACACGAGTTCCAGGAGGGCGAGGAACAGGGCGACCGCCTCCATGCGATCCCGGGCCGAGGTGAAGACCTCGTCGAAGACAAGTCTGCCGCGCTCCTGGAGGAGAGAGCGCAGCTCCACCACCTTATCCTCCACCGAGTACGAAGGCATGATGAACCGCATTTCGTCTGGTTCCGGCAGTCGGGCCAGCAGCTGGCCGAAGGCGGAGGCCAGCTGCTCGGGGCTTAGCCGCAGCGCCGGGCGGGGCTCGACGGGAACCCCGAGCACCCGCAGGAAGGCCCGTGGACCAGCGCTGGCGTCGGCGAGAAGAACCCCTGCCGCCGCCTTGAACATTCGGTATTCCTCCAGGCGAGAGCCGGGATCCTCGTCGTCGGCGACCTGCTCGGGGGTGACGAGGCTCTCCTCACTGAGATCATCCATGCGGCGACCCATCTTCAGCTCCAGGAGCTTGGTCATCAGCTGCAGCGACTCGGCGGCCCACAGCAGGTCGACCCCGGGACCCTCCGTCTCCACGCGCTCCCGCAAGTCCCGGCTCATGGCCGCCAGGCCGACCTGGCTCAGATCAAGGTCTCCCCGCTGTGCCTGGGCAACCATCTCTCCCAGGCGGTCCGGATGCAGCTGATCCTCAGACGCCGTCATGATCCCTCCGAAATCGGCCCCACCGCGGCCAGCAGCTCCCGGGCGTGCGCGCGCGCGGTGGTGGGGGTCGCATCCCCCGCCAGAAGCCGGGCCAGCTCGGCCACCCGTTGGTCCCCGCTCAGAACCGAAATCGAGCTTCTGGCCCCCCCACCCTCGTCCACCTTCGCCACCAGAAGGTGGGTAGACGCCCTGGCAGCGATTGGCGCCAGGTGAGTGACGCAGATCACCTGGCGCTCCCGGGCCACCTGCATCAGGAGCTCGCCGACGCGATTGGCCGCCTCGCCCCCCAGGCCCTGGTCTATCTCGTCAAACACCACCGTGCCAACGCCGGAACGGCCGCTGAGGTGAGCCAGCAGAGCCAGGGCGACGCGGGACAGCTCTCCCCCCGAGGCGGACTCCCCCAGCGGGCGCAGACGATCCCCAGTGTTGGGGGCCAGCTCGAAGGTGATCCTGTCGAAACCATCACGCCCGCACTCCACGCGCTCGCCATCGGGGCCTGGTACCCCCGCGGGGTCGGCTCTCCGCCACACCCTTATGCGAAATGTCGCATGGGGCATCAGCATCTGGCGGAGATCCCTGGTCACGATCGCCTCCAGCTGGCGTGCCGCCAGCTCCCTAGCCGCGGACAGGCTGGCGCATTGGGCGCTCAAATCCGCCTCCAAGCTCGCCAGCTCCGCACCAAGCCGCTGCAGCGAGTCCTGCACGCCACCTCGTTCCGCCAGCATTCTGGCTGCCTGGTCCCGACGCTCAATGGCGGCCTCCAAAGACCCGCCGTGGCGACGGGCGATGCGCTCCAGGAGGGCCAGCCGCTCATCCACCTCCGCCAGGCGCGAGGAGTCGTCCGGAAGGTGCTCCAAATAGGAGGCCAGCTGGAGGGACATCTCCTGCAAGAGGGCCACGACCTCCTCGGCCTGACCCACCACCTGATCGAGCTCCTCGTCAATCCCCAGGGCCGGGAACGCCCCCTGCACCGCTCTGGCCAGCTCAAGCGTCGACTCTGGCGAGTCGCCGCCGTTGACCGCCAGGTGCAGACCCTGCGCGGCCGCTCTCAGGCGTGCGGAGTGCAGCAGGCGCTCGCGCTCGGCACGAAGCTTCAGGTCCTCTCCCGCAACCGGCGCCGCCGCCGTCAACTCCTGCAGGTCCCGCTCAGCCTCCTCTATTTCCCTGTCCTCGACCTCGCTCAGCACCTGCAGTCGTTCTGTCTCCGCCAGGCAGGCTGCCCGGCGGTCGAACAGCCCGTTCACGCTGGCTCGCAGCTCAGCCAGCTGCGCTCCCGCAAACCCGTCAAGGCCCCAGCGCTGTTCCGGCTCCCGCAGCCAGCGGGACGAAGCCCCCTGGCCGTGCACCTCCAAGAGGGGCTCCGCCACCCCCCGGACCAGGGCCGCGGGCACCGGCGCCCCGTTCACCCGGCAAATGCTCCTCCCTCCGACAGCGAGCTCCCGCCCCAGCACCACCACGTCCAGCTCTTCAACCCCGACCGACGCCAGGGCCTCCACGGCTGCCGCGGGGATGTCGCCGAAGCCGGCCTGGACCCGCGCCCTCTCGCAGCCGGATCGGACCAGCCCGGGATCCGAGCGTCCCCCGAGAGCAAGCGCCAGGGCGGCCAGCAGAACCGACTTTCCGGCTCCGGTCTCGCCGGTGATGGCGTTGAGGCCGGGGCCGAAATCCCCCCTGGCGCGCTCTATGACGGCCAGGTTCTCCACGCCGAGCTGCAGCAGCATGTTCAGCTCTCGGCGGTGGGGGAAAGCGGACCTTCTCCTGCTCCGTCTTCCTCAGGATCAACCGGCAGCTTGAGCACCCTGCCAAAACCCGTCTTTGACCGCAGCCGGCTGAAGAATCCCAAGGTGCCCGGGGGCTCGCAGAACTCCAGCACAGGGCCTCTTGCCACCACCAGCTCACCGCCCTCCTCCAGGCTCCCCCAGCACCTTCCGTCGGCCGCCACCGCGGCCTCTCCGCGACGCATGCGAACGGTCACCTCCAGCCGGTCGGGGATGACCAGGGAGCGGCTCAGGTTGGCATGGGGGTTGAGAGCTGTCACCAGCAGAGCCGGCACCTCGGGGTCCAGAGGCGGGCCGCCGGCGGAGAGGGAGTACGCGGTCGAACCGATGCTGGTAGCCACGATGAGGCCGTCAGCGTCGAAATCCCCCACCAGGTCGGTGCCGGCGTGCACCCTCATCCGGACCAGGTTGAAGGCATCTGCCTTGATGACCACTTCATTCACGGCAACCGCCAGGATGCTGCTGGGCGCAGCTTCCCCTGCCCGGGTGATGGAGGCGCGCAGAGTGCCGCGCGGCTGGCGGCGGCAGCGCCCATCGGAAAACGCCGTGATCGCCTGGGGCAGCTCGGGGAGCTCGACGTTGGCCAAAAAGCCGAGGTGGCCACGGTTTACGCCCAGCACAGGTATCCCCGCCTCCGCCACCATCCGAGCGCCATACAGCAGGGTCCCGTCGCCACCGATGGCCACCAGAAGGCGCAGGCCGCCCAGCAGCGGCGTGATCACGGCCTCGGGGTCTCTTTGGGTGACCACCGTCTGAAACCCACGGGCCCTCGCGATCCGGACCGCCTCGCCGAGGGCAGGCGACTCTGGATCCTCGTGCAGGTTGAGCAGGAACGCGATCACTCCCCGGGCCTCACCGTCGCTCAACGACCCATTCCCCCTTTGACTCCTAGGCATCCGCTGTTGGATGTTATTGCCTGACCGGGATCTTCGCCGATCAGAGGGTCATCCCTATAAGGAATCCGAGAACGACCCCGGCCAGAACCTCGTAGGGAGTATGTCCGAGAAAGTCTCGCAGACGTTCGTAGCGCAGGCCCAGGTGGCTGCGCAGGTCCTCGATCATCTGATTCAGGATCAACCCCTGCTGGCCCGCGGCACGGCGCACTCCCGTGGCGTCGTACACCACCACTACCGTCAGCACCGCGGCGGCGGCGAAGATCGGAGATCCGGTCCCCAGCTTGCGGCCCAGGATCGTGGTCAGGCAGACCGTCATGGCGGTGTGGGAGCTGGGCATGCCGCCCGATGAGCCCAGGGAGCGAACGCTGAAGCGATTGCGCTTCCAGGAGTCCGTCCCCACCTTGAGGACCTGGGCCACCGCCCACGCCAGCACCGGGACCCAGATGAACTGATTCGAGAAGAACGGACCCACGTGTGCTCGGCCCGCTCAGTCGGCGTCTTGGGGTTCCGTGACTTGTGCAGCCAGGAAGGGACGTTCCACCAGTTCACCGTCACCGGTCATGGAGAGCTCCACGACCCGCTTCTCCGCCCCGTCGAGCAGGGTGGAGCAGCGGCGGACCAGCGCCACGCCGCGGCCGTATAGCGCAATCGCCTCCTCCAGGGGAACCCGGCCATCCTCCAGGCGGAGCAGAACGGCGTCCAGTTCTGCCAGCGCCGCCTCGTACTCGAGGTCATCGGGCGAAACCGCCGGGGCCCCCGCGCCCTTCGCTTCAAGCTCCATCAGGTGCCTCCTTCAGGGGGAATACCTCCCGCACTGCGCTGGTGACCGTCCCATTGGCAAGTCTGGTCAGGAGCAGGGAGCCCACCTCCACCTGACTAGCGTCACGCAGGACCTGGGCACCATCTGCCAGATAGGTTATCGAGTAACCGCGCCCCAGCACCGCCAACGGGCTGAGAGCCTCCAACCTGCCCACCCGGCCCGCGAACTCCTCCCTGGCTGTGAGCAGACGGGGAGCCGGCCCGCGTGCCCGGAGCAGATTGAGGCGGGCTCCAATGCCCTCGCGGGCCTGATCGACCAGCCTGCTGTAGGCCGCGTTCAGTCGCGCCTGCCGCAGATCAACGTCCTGCCGTCCCGAGGCGACCCGCGCGGCCGGCGCCAACCGCGTCAGGCGCCCGGCTGTTTGCTCCAGCAGCCTGCTGATTCCGGCCAGCGTCGCATCCGCGGCGCGCCTCAGCCGCAGTCTCCTGGCTGCGATCTCCGCCCGCAGCTGCTCCAGGTCTGGTACCGCCAGCTCGGCCGCGACCGACGGGGTCGCAGCCCTGAGGTCCGCCACGAAATCGACCACGGTGGTGTCGGTCTCATGTCCCACCCCGGTGATGACGGGACGAGTGAGCCGGGCCACGGCCCTGGCGACCTCCTCGGAGTTGAAGGCCTGCAGGTCCTCCAGAGAGCCGCCTCCGCGCACCAGCAGAATGGCGTCGGGCCGGGCCAGATCCGCCAGGCGCAGCGCACCGACAATCGCCGCCGGGCTGCCCTCGCCCTGCACCAGGGAGGGGACCACCACCAGCTCAGTGATGGGGCAGCGCCGCCGGACCACCTGGATGACATCACGGATCGCGGCGCCACTGGGCGAGGTGACTACCGCGAGCCGCCGGGGCAGGAAGGGTAGGGGCACCTTGCGCTCGGGGGCGAACAGGCCCTCCGCCTCCAGTTTCGCGACCAGCTGGGCAAACGCCAGCGCCAGGGCGCCGACTCCGGTCGGCTCGAGCCTGTCCAGGTAAAGCTGCACGTCGCCGCGGGCAGCGTAGAAGGAGATCCTTCCATGGGCGATCACCCGCTGCCCGGTCTCCGGCTCGAAGTTGAGGTGGAGGCCCGCGCCGCGGAACATGACGGCCTTGATCGAGGTTGCCTCCGCCAGACCCTGCCTGCAGTCCTTGAGCGTCATATAGCGATGTCCCGCGGCCGACCTGGTGCAGGTCCCTACCTCGGCCTCGACATAGACGTCGGCGAGCTCCGGGTCCTCCTCGAGATCCGCCCTGATGAGCGAGTTGAGCTCACCTACCTGAAGAATTCGCACCGCTCGCCTCACCTGGTCGGGCTCGCTCCGCTGCCGCGACGTCGATCGCCACCCTGCCCAGGATCCCGTTGACGAAGGCCCCCGCCCCCGGGCCGGACATCTCCTTGGCAAGCCGCACCGCCTCGTCGATGACGACCGCCACCGGCTCCTGCCTCCGGAACGCCAGCTCCTCGGTCGCCAGGCGCAACACCGCCCTCTCGGGCGCCCCCATCTGGTCCAGCCTCCAGCGTGAAGCGGCAACCTCAAGGCTGGCGTCGATCTCCACCAGGTGCTCGTTGACGCCCTCGATCAGATGGGCAGCGAAGCCAGCGGCGGTCCTGGTCAGGCCCTCCTCCTCCGCGTGGTACTCCAGGGTATCGGCCCAAGCGCCGGGAGCGGACTCCAACTGCAGCAGGATTCGCACGGCGACCTCCCGGGCCTTGTGCCTGGGTCTCAAGGTTCCGTCCCCACGATCTCGACCACATGGAGGTTGATCTCGACCACCTCCAACCCCAGCATCCGGTGGAGGTCCTCCTCGACCCTGCGCTGGAGCTCATCGGCAAGCTCTGGCAGTGCCGCCTCTGCGGTGATCGCGATGAACAGTTCCACCTTGATCGCAGCCGTCCCGATCATCTCGAGACGGACTCCCTTGTGGCCGTGCTGGCCGCGCAGCGGGCGGGGAACGGGAACTCCACCCGGCTCGCACATCGAGGCCACCCCGGATGTCTCCAGGGCCGCCATCGCCGCGATTGCCGACACCACCTCGCTCGCGACCCGCACCCGGCCGGGCGGGCGGCGGCTGGGGGACCCCACCGGTGGCATCACGCTCGTTCCGAGTACTTGCCGGTCCTGGTATCCACCTTGATCCGGTCACCGACCGAGACGAAGAGGGGCACGTCCACCACCACCCCGGTCTCCAATGTCGCCGGTTTGAAAGTGCCGGTGGCGGTGTCTCCCTTGAAGCCGGGATCGGTCTGGGTCACCTCCAGGGCCACGGAGATCGGTACCTCGACCCCCAGCACCTGATCCTCGTAGCGCAGCAGAAAGAGATTCTCCGACTCCCTGATCCACTTGGAGGCCTCGGAGAACTGCTCCGCCGACAGGGACACCTGGTCGAAGGTGGTGGTGTCCATCACGATGTGCTGGTCGCCGTCCTGGTAGAGGTACTGCACCTCGACCTTCTCGATCCTGGCCCGGGGGAAACGCTCCTCCGGCCTGAAGGTCTCCTCGGTGACGGATCCGGTGTTGAGGTTGCGCAACCTGGTCCTCACCACCGCGGTGCCGCGGCCCATCTTGATGTGCTCGAAGCTCAAGACCTCAAAGAGCTGGCCATTGCGCTCCACGGTCGTGCCTGAGCGCAACTCTCCGGCGTTGATCATCAATGGCCTCCTTATCAGCCGAATGTGGGTCGAGGCCGAACCCTGGAACGGGGCGACGAATGGCCTCCGCACCCCTCGGGCCCCGCCTGGTTCAGCCGCAGGGAAAGATCATGCCAGTTCCGCCCCGGGCCCGGGGATTCGCCATCAGGAACCGGCCTGGCCGATGGGTGCCGCCCTGGTTGGTACAGCCTCTTCATACGATGGTGCAGATCCGCGACCGCCTTCTCCGACCCTGCCAGCCCATGATGCCAGGGAAATGAGCGCCAGCGCAGTCTCCACACCTCTACGCGCCGACCGCACGGGGACTCTGCCCAGTTCCGTCGTGATCGCATCACTCTCCCGGGCCCTCGACCTGGCGGAGGGCGAGCCCATGGGGCACGCCATCCGCACCTGCTGGCTGGGCATGAAGGTTGGCGACTGGCTGGGGCTCGGGCCCGAGGACAAGCAGGATCTCTTCTACGCCCTTCTCCTCAAGGACGCGGGCTGCTCCGCCAACGCCTACAGCGTCACCCACTGGTTCGCGGCCGACGACCGCTCCACCAAGGCCCAGCTGAAAATTTCTGACTGGGGAAGTCAGTGGAAGTCCGTCCTCTTCGCGATTCGCCAGACCGCCCCCGCCGCCCCCATCACAAGGAGGATGGCCCAGCTGGTCTCGCTGGGGTCCCGCGGGCCTGGCCTGGCCGACGAGCTAGTCCAGGTTCGCTGCACCAGGGGAGCGGAGCTGGTGAGGGAGCTGGGATGGGCCGAGCCAGCCGCCGAGGCGGTGCTCTGCCTCGACGAGCACTGGAACGGATCGGGCCGGCCGCGCGGCCTCAAGGGCGAGGAGATCCCGCTTCTCAGCCGCATCGCCCTCCTCTGCCAGTCGGCCGAGATCTTCTGGCGCCACGGGGGACGCCGGAGCGTGGAGTCGGTCCTGCGTCGCCGTCGCGGCACCTGGTTCGACCCCCACCTGGTGGATTTGATGATGGCGCACACCAGGAGCGACAAGCTGTGGGAGCGGTTCGGCGCCATCACCCACCCGGAGCAGGTCGCCCATCTTGACCCCAGGCCGCTCAAGATCCCCTCTGCCACCCTGGCCCAGATGCTCCAGATAGGGCAGGTCTTCGCGGGGGTGGTGGACGCCAAGTCACCCTGGACCACCACCCACTCCAGCAGGACCGCGATTCTCTCCCGCCGCATGGCGGCGGTGATGGGGCTCGACGAGGATGAGGCCGACCGGATCGGGCTGGCGGCCCTGCTGCATGATCTGGGCAAGCTGGCCGTGAGCAACGCCATCCTGGACAAGGCCGGCCCCCTGGACCCCGGGGAGATGATGGAGATGCAGGGCCACACCGAGATCACCTACCAGCTGTTGGCACCGCTGTGGCCCCTTGGAGATGTCGCTGAGATGGCGGCATCCCACCACGAACGGCTGGACGGGTCCGGCTACCATCGCCACCTCCGCGGCCCGGACCTGACCTTCGGAGCCCAGATCGTGGCGGTGGCCGACGTGTTCGAGGCCCTCACCGCCGACAGGCCCTACCGCCGGGGGATGGACAACGACGAGGCGATCCGGTGGCTGCGCCAGGAGGCGGGCCGCACCCTGGCCGCCGAGCCGATATCAGCCCTCTACGAGATGGTCGAGTCGGCGCGGGGCAGGCCGGAGGGCTTCACCCTCACATGAAGAAGAGGATGATGCCACACCCGACCACCAGAAACGGCCCGTAGGGGACGGCGTCGCGGAGCCCGATGCGGCGCGTCACCAACAGGGCCACGGTGATCACGCCGCCGATTAGGGTGCCCGCAATCAGCGCCCACAGCGTGTACAGTCCGCCGTAATTGAGGCTCATCCCGGTGATGGCACCGATCACCATCCCCAGCTTCACGTCACCCCACCCGAACCCGGCGCCCTGGTGGAATAGCGAGCTCGCCACCGCGAACGGAAGCAGTGCCAGACCACCAACCGCCAGCCCGAAGACGGCCTGGAACAGATTCAAATCCGGGCTGAAGCTGGCCAGGATGAGGGCCACGACCATGGCCGGGATGGTCACCACGTCCAGGATCAGACGGTGTTTCAGGTCAAACCCCAGAATCTGGATCAGGACCAGGATCCACAGGCTGTGAATGAGCAGCGCCGCGGTCATGCCATCGCGGGCCGCGAACATGAAGAACCCCACGGCCCCGAGGGCGGGGAGCAGAAGCGTCTCAATCCGCGTCCTGCCCGAGCGCTCGCCCTCCTCCATCTCGCCGATGTGCCCCTCCAGGATTAGGCACAGCATCCCCACCAGATAGCCGGCGACGCCCCCCAGTATCCCCCAGACCCCGGCCTCCAGCGGGGTCACCGGCGATCCCCTCCGGTGCTGGCGGTGCGCCGGGACCTCATCCGAGCCCGGCCTGATTCACCTGCTGCTGGTGCTGCGCCGCAGTGACCGCGAAGAGCATCTTGCCGTTCGGCAGGGACACGAAGTACATGTAGCTGGTGGTGGCGGGGTGCAGGACCGCCTCCAGAGCGGAGGCGCCCGGGCTGTCGATCGGACCCGGGGGCAGTCCCGCGTGCAGATAGGTGTTGTAGGGCGACGGGAAGTCGGTGCTGAAGGTGGCATTGCCCTCCCCCGCCACCGCCATCGCGTAGATCACGGTGACATCGCTCTGAAGTGGCATGCCCTCTCGCAGGCGATTGAAGAAGACCCCGGCCACCAGATCGCGGTCCTTCTGGGTGGTGGCCTCCGCTTCCACCACAGACGCAAGCACCAGCACCTGGTACGGGGTCAACCCCACCTTGGAGGCTCCGGCCGTGATCTCGGCTCTCACCTTGCGATCGAAGTCCTCCAGCTGCAGGCGCAGGAACTCATGGGCTGTGATGCTGGGGTCGACCTCATAGGTGTCGCCGAAGGCCATCCCCTCCCAGCTCGCCCCCGACGGCGCCCCTGCAAGCGGGCCTATGCCACGGAACTGCCCCTGCTTGACCTGTGACAGGTAGGACGAGCTGGAGAACAAGCCGTCCGACTGCAGCCGCGCGGCCTCCTGCTGGGCGCGCAACCCATCGGGCAGGGTCACCCGGATCGGAATCACCGACGGGGGGCCCTCCAGGACGCTCAGCACCTCCGAAGGTCCCATGCCCCGGTCGAGGATGAACTTTCCCTGGTGCAGCTTGGACCCCAGGCCCTCCACATGAGCGTAGAGGGAGAAGAACAGAGTCGATCTCACCAGATGGTCCTTCCCCAGCGCGCTCACCAGGGTGGCCATTGACTCGTTGCGCCCGACCGTGACCACCACCTGCTGGCTCTGAGTCCTCTGGACCGGTTCGAGTTCCTTCCGCGCCAGGTAGGCCACCCCGGCCGCGGCCACCACAACCAGCACCAGCAGCCCCGCCAGGGCCGTCCGCAGGGGGTGCCCGCGGATCACGGTGTGATGGCTCCGCCGGCCAGGACCGCCTGCAGCAGCAGGGCCGCGGCGACCCGGTCCCCGGCTTCCCTTCGGCTCTGTCTGGAGCTGCCCTGGGCGATCATCTCCCTCTCCGCCTGCCGGCTGGTCAGCCGTTCGTCCGCGAAGAAGACCGGAACCCCCGTCACCTCCCCCACCTTCCGCCCCAGCAGCAGAGCCCGCTCCGCCTCCTGCCCGCGGCCTCCATCCATCTGCAGGGGGAGGCCAACGACGATCTGACCCACCTCCAGCTCCCGCACCAGACGGCGGATCTCCTCCATGAGCTCCCGGTCGCCACGCCGGCGTAGCGTCACGTGGGGCTGCGAGATCGTTCGAGTCTCGTCGCTGACCGCGACGCCCACTCGGACCCGGCCCGGATCCAGGGCCAGGATCCGGCCACTGGCGGATTCCTGCCACCTGTTGTTCCGCGACCTAACCGCCCGTCACCGACTTTCGGACGATCTGGATGCGGCTTGACATCAGCGGCAACCAGGGAAGCCCGAAGGGGGACTGATGCACGGTGACGGTGCTGGCCCCCGGCAGTTGGGCGACCAGGTAGCTCCGGGCGGCGCCGGGGCTCATGAAGGTCACCTTGCTGCGGTAGGGGGCGAGGTCGATTTTGGGGGCCCAGTATCCGACCGCATTGGCGCTCAGAGTCAGACTGCCCCCCGGCCCGGCCGAGGCCACGGAGATCTTGCCGAGTTTGTAGTTCGCCAGCAGTTCCCCGTCGGTGGGAACCTTCGAGCGCAGGTCGGCGAGCACCGCGGATTTGGCGGCGGCCGGGCTGTAGGCGGTCGCGGCGGCGCTGGCGGACACGGTCAGGGTCTCCTGCTGGCCCACCTGCCCCACCGCAGGCAGGGTGGGGGCCTTGACCGTCAGCTGGATGCCGTTCCCACTCGAATCCTGGGCGATCACGTTCGACGGTCCCGCCAGGGTCTTGAGATCCTGCTCCACCTTTGATGTGAGGCTGGCGGAGATCTGCTGCTCCTGCTGCTGCGCCGAGGAGACGTCGGAACTGGTGAAGATTGACTGCGTGGTGGAGTTCTGCCCGCCCGACATCGCTCCTGGATTGGCCAGGCTCAGGGTCACCTGGGATCCACCACCGCTGAGATCGCACCCGCCGGGGTCCCCGGAGGAGCTGACGCATGCGCTCTGGGACATGTTGCTGGGGGACCAGAACCAGTTTTGCCCGGCCCCCACGTTGCCCTGGGTGCCCAGGCTGCTGCTGTCCGCCTGCACCGGCAGGGCCGGGCTCGACGTCTGCGGTCCGGGACCGTTTCCGCTGCAGGGTTGGATGGAGAACACCGGCCCGCTGTCGGAGGAGGTGGTGGTGAAGCCCAGGTTCCCGCTGCCGCTGTTGTCAGAGAACTCGGGGGTCACCGAGGTGCCGGCGGGAAAGGTCAGTTGAATCGGTGGCTGAATGTGCTTGTTGCCCGTGTAGCACAGGTACAGGCTCCCGGTCGCCGCCGTCGGCGGCAGGACCTGGGTCCCGCTGGGACTGACGCTGAAGCTCTGGGTCTGCGTCGGGGTCAAGAGCGCCTGCACCGGGATCACGTCCAGCACGTTCCCGGAGCCTCCCGCGGTGGAGCCCTGAATGGTCACGGCATCGGTGATCTGATGGGACTTGACCCCGACCGTAATGGTCGCCGTCGGCAGCAGCAGCAGCACCGCCAGGACACCTATCACGAAGACCGCCGCGCCCCCGCCGATTGTCCAATTGCGTGCTGTCGCGCTCTGCCACCAGTGCCTCCCGGCTCCGGCCGCGACCGCCGCCGGAGCCACCATCGTGGCGGGGGTCCGCTTGGCCAGGGGCCCATTGCCGGGGGGCGTCGGTGGGGGCGCGCGGGCGGGGGGGGCGGCGCTCTGGGCGTTCGTTGGTGGCCGCGCCGCCGCGCCCCGCGCCGCT
>Ga0080006_1120148_pt1 | contig 55365 bp, 59 predicted proteins | sample RS3BMetagenome_FD_69209 | JGI IMG/M metagenome (GOLD analysis project Ga0080006, IMG submission 69209) | Ferric oxide microbial mat and aquatic microbial communities from Rainbow Spring, Yellowstone National Park, USA - RS3B (SPADES... ...
TCGACCTCTTGCACGTGCCTGCTGCCACCTACGCATCGGTCGCCGCTCTCTGACCCAGGCTGATAGTCGCGACCTGGGCCGATGGGGGACTATTTCGTCATCGAGAAGTGCGGAACGTCAGTAACTTGACTCAAGTGTGCCGGCTTCGCCGGCGAAAGCTTCCTAGTCGACCGGCGACCATCTTGTGCAGTACCGACCTCCGTCGAGGAGAACGCGAGTGGGCCGCCCGGGGTGTTCTCCCTGGTTGGGACGGTTCTCACCGTTGCTTCGGCGGCGAGCCCGCTGCGACACCGGTCTAGACTGCAACCGCTGGGAGAGGTGCGAGAGCGGCCGAATCGGACTCACTGCTAATGAGTTGACTGGGGGAACCCGGTCCGAGGGTTCAAATCCCTCCCTCTCCGCCCGGCCGAAGCGAGGCGCACGTCCGGCGCTGCGCCTGGTGCGTCCGCACCTGGCTCCGGCGCGCACGGAAAGAGGACGATGGGCGATCGCCGCTACTGGTTCCAGACCCTCGGCTGCCCGAAGAACCAGGTCGACTCCGAGAAGCTGGCGGGCCAACTCGAGCGCGACGGCTACCGGCCGGCTCGGCGTCCGGCTGAGGCCGAGCTGGTGGTCGTGAACACCTGCGCCTTCATCGAGGCGGCGCGCCAGGAGTCGATCGACACCGTCCTCGAGCTCGATGCCGCCCGGCGAGAAGGCTCGCGCCTCGTCGTCACCGGCTGCATGGCCGAGCGCTACGGCGACGAGCTGGCGGCCGCCCTCCCCGAGGTCGACCTCGTCGCCGGGTTCGGCGTGCCGTTGGCGGCGCCGCCGCGACCGCTCGGTGCGCCGGTCCGGCTGTCGCCGGCCCGCACGAGGCGACCGCGTGTCGGCGGGTTCGACCTGCTCGAGCTGCCGCGGCCGGCCGCCACCGCCCCGTGGGCCTACCTGAAGGTGGCCGAGGGTTGCGACCGGCGGTGCGGCTTCTGCGCCATCCCGTCCTTCCGTGGCCGGCAACGCTCGCGCCCGATCGAAGCGCTCCTCGCCGAGGTCGACGCGCTCGTCGGCGGCGCCGGCGGCGTCCCGGTACGCGAGATCGTGTTGGTGGCCCAGGACCTGGCGTCGTGGGGGCGGGACCGCTCGCGCTCCCGGCCGACGGCGACCGGTGGCCCGGCGCCGATCGTCGAGCTGACGAGAGCGGTGGCCGAGCGGGTCGAGCGCACCCGACTGCTCTACCTGTACCCGTCGGGCCTCACCGACGCCCTCGTCGACGCCGTCGTGGCCACCGGCGTGCCGTATTTCGACCTGTCGCTGCAGCACGTGAGCCGGCCACTGCTGGCGGCGATGCGGCGCTCCGGCGAATCTCGGCGGTTCCTCCGGCGGATCGAGCAGATCCGCCGACGTGCGCCCGAGGCGACGTTCCGCTCGTCGTTCATCCTCGGCTATCCCGGCGAGACCGAGCGCGACCACGACGAGCTGCTCTCGTTCCTTCGTGACGCCGAGCTCGACTGGGCCGGCTTCTTCCCGTTCTCGGCCGAGGACGGGACGGTGGCCGCCTCGCTTCCCGACCAGGTGCCCGCCGAGCTCGCCCTCGAGCGGCTCCGGGAGTGCAGCGAGCTCCAGGACGCAGTCACCGCCCGCCGCCGCGACGCCCTCGTCGGGACGAGGTGCCAGGTGCTCGTCGACGAGCCGGGGGTCGGCCGGACGGTCCACGAGGCACCCGAGATCGACGGGGTGGTCCGCGTCGACCGGTCCCTGCCGGTCGGGAGGCTCGTCGACGTGGTCGTGACCCGGTCGCTCGGCACCGATCTCGTCGCCGAGGTCGTCGGGGCGGCGGCATGACCGACGCCGCCCGCCACTCGTTCGGGCCGTCGGCCCTCGCCACGCCGGCCAACGCCCTGACTGTCGCCCGGCTGCTTGCGACGCCGATCTTCGTCGCCCTGATCGTCGCCAAGGGCCCTAGCTGGTGGACGGTCGCCGTCGGCACCGCCGTGGCCGGCAGCGACGGCGTCGACGGCTGGCTGGCTCGCCGCCACGGCACCACCCGCTCCGGAGCGTTCCTCGATCCGCTCGCCGACAAGGCGGTGGTGCTCGGCGCCCTCTTCGCCCTGGCCGCCGCCGCCAGGATCCCGTGGGCGCCGGTGCTGCTGATCGCTGTCCGGGAGGTCGGCATCACCGCCTACCGGTCGTGGGCCGGGCGGCGCGGGGTGTCGATCCCGGCCCGGACGTCGGCCAAGGTCAAGACCTGGGTCCAGGACCTGGCGATCGCCACCTGCCTGGTGCCGCCGGCAGCGCCCGACCACGCGCTGGCGCTGGTGGCGATCTGGATCGCCGCTGCCTTCACCGTCGGCACCGGCGCCCAGTACCTCGCCGACGGACGGCGCGCCCTGCACCGGCCCGGTGGCTGAGGTCGGGGCCGTCCCGGCAGGCACCGACGATCGAACGAGAGGCCGAAGATGAGGATCGAGATCGTGGCCGTCGGGACCGAGCTGCTCCTCGGTCAGATCGCCGACACCAACTCGGCCTGGCTCGGCGAGCAGCTGGCGGCCGCCGGGGTCGACTCCCACTTCCACCAGGCGGTCGGCGACAACCACGCCCGGATCGTCCTCGCCCTCCGGACGGCGTTGGCCCGCAGCGACGGCGTGATCACCTGCGGCGGCCTCGGCCCGACCCAGGACGACATCACGCGCGAGGCGATCGCCGAGGTGATGGGTGTGCCGTTGCGCCGTGACGAGTCCGTGATGGCGCGGATCGCCGAGATGTTCGGGTCTCGCGGCCGGGCGATGCCGGCGAGCAACGGCCGCCAGGCCGACGTCCCCGAGGGTGCCGGCGTGATCGAGCAGGTGCGCGGGACCGCTCCCGGGCTCGTCTGCCCACTCGGCCAGAAGGTGATCTACGCCGTTCCCGGCGTGCCCCACGAGATGGCCGAGATGTTCGAGCGCGCGATCCTTCCCGACCTTCGCCGGAGGATGGCCGAGGAGGGGACCGAGGCCGTGATCCTCTCGCGCGTCCTCCGCACCTGGGGCACGAGCGAGTCGGCGTTGGCCGAGGTCCTCGCCGACCGCTTCGCCGTCCTCGACCGGGGACCCCGTCAGGTGCCGTCGGCCGAAGGTGTCGGGCCCACCGGGCCCACCGGGCCCACCGGAGCCGGCCAGGACGATCGTGACCGACCGGCGACCGGCTCGGTCACGATCGCCTTCCTGGCGAGCGGCATCGAGGGGCTGAAGGTCCGCCTGACCGCCCGCGCACGGCGTCGCTCGGAGGTCGAGGCGCTGCTCGACGAGGAGGAGGCCGAGGTGCGCCGCATCCTCGAGCGGGCTCTCGGCGACGTCGTGTTCGGTGTCGACGACGAGACGATGGAGCACGCAGTGGCCGAGCTCCTCGTCGAGCGCGGGCTGCGGCTCGGGGTGGCCGAGTCGCTGACCGGCGGGCTGATCGCCTCGCGACTGGTCGACGTCCCGGGCGCCAGCCGCTGGTTCCGCGGCGGCGTCGTCGCCTACGACGCCGGAGTGAAGCACGGTCTGCTCGGTGTCCCTCCCGGTGGTGTCGTCACCGCCGAGGCGGCGGCCGGGATGGCCGACGGCGCACGGCGCGTCCTCGGCGCCGATGTCGGCCTCGGGATCACCGGCGTCGCCGGTCCAGACGAACAGGAGGGGGTCGCCGTCGGCACCGTCTTCGTCGGGCTCGCCCTTCCCGGTCACGACGGCGTCACCATCGAGCTCCACCTTCCCGGCGACCGGCCCCGCGTCCGCCAGTACGCCGCCATCTCGGCTCTCGACCTCCTCCGCCGCACCCTCCGCGGCGCTCCCGTCGGGCCGTAGACCACCTCGAGGCTGTCCGGACGCCGGTGGGGTCGTTCGACGAGCTCGTGATGGTCGACTGGAGCGCCGCGTCGGCACCGCGCACCGGCCGCGACAGCGTCTGGGTGGCCCACGCCACGGCGAGCGGTTGCGACGCCGTGGCCACTGTCAACCCGCCTACCCGTTCGGCGTCGTTCGACGTCGTCGCCGAGATCCTCGAGCGGGCGGTCGACGCCGGCCGCTCGGTGCTCGTCGGTGTCGACTTCTCCCTTGGGTACCCCGTCGGCTTCGCCGGGTGCACCGACCCCGTCCGCCGCACCGACGACGTCCGCCGCACCGACGACGTCCCCCGCACCGGCGACGTCGTGCCGCCGTGGCTGGCCACCTGGAACCTCTTGGCTGCGCTCGTCGTCGACCGACCCGACAACACCAACAACCGGTTCGAGTGCGCCAACCGCATCAATCGTCAGAGCGGCACTGCGCTCTTCTGGGGGCGCCCGACCGGTCGCCGCCACGACCACCTCCGATGGCTGCCGCCCCGCCGGGCGACCCCGCCGGGGCTCCGGCCGAACCCGTGCCGAGCGTTGCGGATCACCGAGCGTGCCGCCGGCGGTGGCATCCGCTCCAACTTTCAGCTCTTCGGCGGCGTCACCGTCGGCGGGCAGGTGCTGACCGGATTGCCCTGGGTGAGCCGACTCGTCGCCAGCCTCGGCGAGTCGATCGCCGTCTGGCCGTTGCAGACCGGTTGGCTCGGCGACCCACTCGCCACCGGTCGCCCGATCGTCCTCGTCGAGGCCTGGCCGACCCTCTTCGGCCCTGTGTCGTCGTCGGCGACGGTGCGTGACGAGGCCCAGGTGCGCCTCGTCGTCGACGCGTGGCGCCGTGCCGACGCCGACGGGTGGCCCGGCTGGTTCGACCCCCCAGGCGCCGCCGTCACCGCCGGCGAGCCCCCATCCGGGCCGACCGTGCCCATTGACTCCGGGAGTGGCGCCAGCCCGGTGCTCTCCGAGGAGGGGTGGATCCTCGGCGTCGGGCGCGACTAACCATCCCGCTACTTTCCGGTAGCGTTTTCTGCTACTTTTCAGTAGCGCTCCTGCCATGCACCGGGAGGATCGGATGGACGGTCGTGCGCACCAGACGGGCAGTGCCACCGTCCTCCACTTCGTTCGCCCCGTCGCCCACCCACCCGACCGGGTCTGGCGACGGTTGGTCGAGCCGTCGGCGCTGGCCGAGTGGCTGGGGCCCGCCGTGCTCGAACCGGTGGTCGGCGGCCGAGTCGCCCTCGACCTCTCCGAAAGTGGCGGCGGTCTGATCGGGGGCCGCGTGCGACGACTGCGCTGCGGCACCCTCCTCGAGCACAGTTGGGGCGCCTCTTGCTCCGACGTCGCCGCCGGCTGGATCCGATGGCGGCTGCACCCGGCCGGCTGCGGCACCCGCCTCTCGCTCTCCCACTGTCCGTCGGCCGCCGCCGACCCCCCCTTCGCCCTGGCCTGTTGGCACCTGCGGCTCGACCTCTTGCTCGCCAGCTTCGAGCTCGGCTCCACCCTGTGGCTACCGGCGCGCCTCGAGCGACTCCGTCGCCACTACGCCGAGCGGATCGAGAAGGCGATCGTCACCGACTGCGATCCGACAACGTCGTCAGGCCCGCCGCTGCCCGGTGGCCGGACGGCGCCCACCGGGAGCTTGCAGGAGCGCGTCGGGTGAGACGCCGAGGCGGTCGGCGAAGCGCTCGACGGTCCGGAGGGTCACGTTGCGCTCGCCTCGCTCCAGTCCACCCACGTAGGTCCGGTGTATACCGAGGACGTCGGCGAACGCCTCCTGGCTCAGGCCTTCCGCCAGGCGACGGCTGCGCAGGTTGGCTCCCAGCCGCTGCTGCAGCACGCCCTCCATGGCGACAACGCTGGCCAGCCGCTACTCAAGAATCTACAGACTGATCAGTAGCGTTCCCCTTGCCCGTCGCCCTGCTCGTCCGACGTCGCTGTCGAGCCTCCCGTCGGTGGCGCCTGGTCGAGGGACAGGCCGGGGCGCCAGTCGTTGCCGTCGGACCACGTGGCCAGCTCGAGCCGTCGGTCACCCTCGGCCCACGCCTGCAGACCGGTGCCGGCGTCGGTCGCCGGCGTCGGCCGGCTGGCGAAGAGCGCCACACCGGTCCGGTACGGCGGGGCATCCCCCAGCCCGACGGTCAGCTCGGCCGTGCCGTCCACCACCTCGGCGACGATCCGCTCGTCGCCGTCAGGCCCGACGACCACCAGGCGACCTGTCCTCAGCTCGTGCGCCAGCGCCGCCACCCGATCTTCGAGCGCGTCCATCCGGTGGGTGAGCATTGGGCGCACGATGCGGTGCGTCCAACCGTGCCATGACCGGCATCGCATGGCCTGCGTCCTCTCCTCGTCGCGGTCCTGGCACCTCCACCGGCGGCCCCCGAGAGGGGTGCCGTCGGGACCGTGCGAGCGGCGCAGCGGCGCCCACCCGATGTCTACCGGCCGGGTGTCACACCGGCCCCCGCGCCGGGGCCGACGTCGACCCGTCAGGACCTGAGAAGCTCGACGTAGCGCGACAGCGTGGCGTCGTCGAAGGCGACGAGCCGGATCAGCCGCACGCCCGTCGGCGTCGCCCGCACCGTCGCCACCGCGACGGCGGCCGCCAGGTCCGGGGGGAACCCGTAGACACCGGTGGAGATGGCAGGGAAGGCGATCGAAGAGGCGCCGAGCTCGTCGGCCACCTCGAGCGATCGCCGGTAGCACGAGGCGAGGACGTCGAGCTCGCCGGCAACCCCGCCCTGCCAGATCGGGCCGACCGTGTGGATGATCCAGCGCGCCGGCAGCGAGAACCCCGGTGTCGCCTTGGCGTCACCCGGCGCGCAGCCACCGAGGGCGGCGCAGGCCTCCCGGAGATCACCCGCACCGGCTGCCCGGTGAATGGCGCCGTCCACGCCGCCGCCGCCGGCCAGCCGGCTGTTGGCAGCGTTCACCACCGCGTCCACCGACTCGGTCGTGATGTCGGTCCGGAGCGCCTCGATCGTCACCGCGTCGCCGCTCGCGCTCACCGCTGTCAATTCTGCCCCGTGAGTCGACAGGAGGAGCAGCCGGCTGGAGCCTCGCCCGTCCGGGATACGCCCTGAAGTGGGCGAGACTGGACCGGTGCGGCTCTTCGTCGCCGTCTGGCCGTCTGTGGAGGTGATGGCCGAGGTCGGCGCCCTCCCCCGGCCGGCGGTCGACGGCGTGCGATGGACGACTCCCGACCAGTGGCACGCCACCTTGTTGTTCCTCGGGGAGGTACCCGACGATCCCGACCTGCTCATCGAGCTGGAGGAGGCCCTGCTCCGGGCGGCCGCCGACCACGGTCCGCTCGAGGCGACGGTCGGGCCGGTCACCCAGCTGATCGGCCCGCAGGTGCTGTGCATCCCCGTCAGCGGGCTCGAGCGTGTGGCGACGTCGGTCCGCCGTGAGCTCGTCGACGTCGTCGACCCACCGGTCGGCGACGTGCTGGCGGACGGCCGGCTCCGGCCCTTCTGCGGCCATCTCACCCTCGCCCGGGCACGCCGTGGCCGTCGCATCCCACGTCGTCTGGTCGGGCTCCCGATGAGCGCCCCGTGGTCGGTCGACCGGCTCTCGCTCGTCGCCTCACGCCGGGAGGCCGGGGGCTCCCGCTACGACCGGTTGCTCCAGGCTCCGCTCGGCGGGCGGCTCCGACGGTGAGCCGCCCGCCGACCCCGCCGACCGACCGTTCCGATGTCGGACCATCCAAGTACGAACATGCGTTCGCCACTAGAGTGCGGGACGGGCGCCCCGCCCGGACCGACAACCACTCACCGTCGATGACACAACCCACCCGTAGGGTGCAGAGATCATCGAAGACGGGCTGCAGACGGACGACGAAGCGAGGAGACGCAGGAGATGACAGAGGAGCGGGACAAGGCGCTCGACATGGCGCTCGGCCAGATCGAGAAGCAGTTCGGGAAGGGTTCGGTCATGCGGCTGGGCGACCGGGCGAACATGAACATCGGCGCCATCCCGACCGGCGCCCTGGCTCTCGACCTGGCGCTCGGCATCGGCGGACTCCCCCGCGGGCGAGTCGTCGAGATCTTCGGTCCCGAGTCGTCCGGCAAGTCCACCCTGGCGATGCACTGCGTCGCTGAGGCGCAACGCAACGGCGGCATCTGCGCCTACATCGACGCCGAGCACGCCATGGACCCGATCTACGCCCGGGCCATCGGGGTCAACGTCGACGACCTGCTCATCTCTCAGCCCGATACCGGTGAGCAGGCCCTCGAGATCGCCGACATGCTGATCCGCTCGGGTGCGCTCGACATCATCGTCATCGACTCGGTGGCCGCTCTCACGCCCAGGGCCGAGATCGAGGGCGACATGGGTGACTCCCACGTCGGCCTCCAGGCACGGCTCATGTCCCAGGCGCTGCGCAAGCTCACCGCCACCCTCAACAAGTCCGACACGATCGCCGTCTTCATCAACCAGCTCCGGGAGAAGATCGGCGTGCTGTACGGATCGCCCGAGACCACCCCCGGTGGTCGGGCGCTCAAGTTCTACTCGTCCATCCGGCTCGACATCCGAAGGGTCGAGACCATCAAGGACGGCACCGAGATGATCGGGAGCCGGACCCGGGTGAAGGTGGTGAAGAACAAGTGCGCGCCGCCCTTCCGTCAAGCGGAGTTCGACATCATGTACGGCACCGGCATCAGCCGCGAAGGCTCGCTGCTCGACGTGTCGGTCGACCTCGGTTTCGTCAAGAAGTCGGGCGCATGGTTCACCTACGAGGGTGAGCAGCTCGGGCAGGGTCGGGAGAACGTCAAGACCTTCCTGCGGGAGAACCCGCAGCTGATGGCCGAGATCGACGACCGGGTGCGCGAGCGCCTGGCACCCGACAGCACCGCCCAGGACGACGCCAAGGACGACGAGCCGATCACGCTCGACGACTGAGCGAGCGGTGCCGCCTCAGGATGCGCCGGTCGAGGAGCCGCCGGTGGTCACCGAGATGGTGCTCGGGACCAGCTCGACCCAGGTCCGTCCTGGCGCCAGGGTGATCGTGCTTCCGCTCGGCGAGGTGAACTGCGTCGCCTGTCCCAGCGAAGAGCGTTGCCAGGTGCCGGTGATCTCCTCGCCGTTGCGGAAGATCTCGGCCTGGCCGCTGGCGTTCTGGTAGAGGTTGGCCTGCACCTCGAGAGCGCCTTCGCTGTTCTCGACCCACGGGCCGTAGGTGATCTGCACGAACTGGACGACCACGTTGGTGGCGGTCTCCTGGCCGCCGCCCATGGCAATGTCGGGGGAAGAGCCGTAGTAACGGAGGTACTGGTGCTGACTGTTGCTGTAGCGCCAGACGACGTCGGCCTCCTGGGAGAAGGGAATGGAGATGCTGTCGGCAGGGGTGCCCGATGGTGGCGTGGCCGAGTACTGGAAGACGGGGGACGGTGGCGTGGTGTCGTTCGGGCGCAGACCCCAGAGGGCCGAGGTCGAGGCGTAGGTGTCGTACGGGGCGTACCGGCCCGCCGGGTGTTGGGCGGCCGAGCCGTAGATGCCGAGGTCGAGGTTGATCAGCGGTGACGCCTCGACGTTGGCGAGGACCGGGTTGATCCCGCCGACGTGGACGAACAGCGGTTGGCCGAACTCGCCGAGGATGCCGATGTCGATGTTCCGTGCGGAGCGGATCGGACCGACCAACGGTGCCCCCTGGCACTGGTAGACGGCGGCGTAGCGGGTGATCCCGCCCTCGACGGGCTCCTCGAAGACGATGTCGGCCTGGGCGAGGCCGGACTGGGGCCGTGCGGCCTGGTAGTTGTCGACCTTCACGGCGAGGGCGGGCCGCTGCGGGACGGCGCCCCCACCGGGCACCGGTGCACCGGTCAGCGGGCAGAGGGGGCCGTTGGTCGCGGCGGCGGTGGTGGTGGTGGAGGTCGTCGACGTCGACGGCGAAACGCTGGGCGACGAGGAGCAGGCGGCGAGCAGCACGGCGGCGCCGGCGAGGGCGAGGAGGTGCGGTCGGCGGCGACGATCAGGCCGACGGCGTGCTCGGGGCACTGGGTGCGCGGGCCGCCGCCCCCTGGTAGACGGTCCGCCAATTCCCTGTCGACTCGTGGATGTCGGCTGCGGGGCCATGGCCGAACGTACCGTAGACGTTCTCCATCATCCGGAGGAGGATGTCGGTGACTCCCGGGAGCGGCGCCGGCACGACGTTCGAAGGGAACGCGGTCGTGTTCGAGAGCTTGTTGACGAACGAGGCCATGCCGGTGGCGACCACTCCGCCGCCGCCAGACGAGGTGTAGTAGGTGATGTCCGACCAGTTGCCCTGGCCGGCGATCGGTGAATGGGCGACGACGTCGACGTCGGTCGGCCCGGCCAACGACGGGACGTAGCGGTCGTACTCGCCCTGCACAACCTTGATGAGGTGCTGGCCGGCGCGCACCGGGCAGCCGTCGAGCAGCCAATGACCGGCGTCGACGATGACGAGGTCGTCGTCGGCACCGACCGACTGGTACATCGAGCCGATGAGGATCGACTCCGGCCAGCTGGTCGGCGGCGAGTCCCACTCCGGGCCGGTGACCACGGCGTCGTCGACGCCCATCATCGGGTCGGCAGCAGCGTCCTTGTAGCAGACCTGCATGCGATCGGGCCCGATCGGGGACGGTTGAAGCCGGATCTGGCGGTAGCAGGCGTTGGCGCCGAGGAAGCCGAAGTTGACGCCCTTGGCCACCGCCGCCAGCGCGCCGTTGCGCATCTCGAGCGACCAGTACTCGTCATGGCCGAGACTGAACATCGCCTTGTGGCGCAGCAGCTCACCCGGCGACCGGTGGAAGTCGACGTCGGTCCAGTACGTCATGTCGAGTCCGAGCTGCTCCATCTGGTAGAGGACCGGGAACTCGTTGCCGAGGAAGTCGGCGCACCCCTGCGCCCAGCTCTGCGGGTACGGCCGGTCGAACGAGACGATGCGCGCCCGGTTGGCGAAGTCCTGGCCTCCGGACGGTGTCGCGCCGTAGTAGAGGCTGTAGCCGCCCCACAGGTTGTAGGCCTGCCAGGTGGTGACGCTGTTCTGGAGGAGGTAGGCGGCGGTGCTGGCGTCGTCACGCACGGTGAGCGGCACGTACTGCTGCTCGCCGCCGTCGCCGACGAGCTTGAGCAGGTAGCACCCCGGCGGCCACGAGTCGTCGATCGTCAGGGTGAGCGTCGGCTGCCAGGCGCACTCGATCGTGTTGACGCCGGGGGTGAAAGTCGGCGCCGGTTGCGAGCCGACGCCGACCGTGCCGGAGCGGTGGATCAGGCGGCCACCGGTCCCCTGGTACCAGCCCATCCGGTACGCCTCGACGTGCATCGAGCGGGCGGTCGAGTTGACGAACACGTGGACCTCGTCCCCGGCGACGGCGCTCACCTGGCTGGCGAAACCCTCGATGGCGTGAGGGGCCTGGGTCCCGGTGACGACCCACGCCGTCGTGCCGGGGCGCTGGTTCTCCTCGAGAAGCCATCTCGCCGTCGGCACCACCACCCCGGTGGCGAGGGTGGCCGAGCTCACGGCCGGCGGGCGGCCGCTGCGCGTGGACCTCCGCCTCCCGCCGTCGTGGTGCCCAGTGCTGGCACCGGCGGCCGCCTCGCCGAGCACGCCGCTGGCAGCGCCGCCGAGCGCCCCGGTCGCCACCCGGAGGAACCGTCGTCGGTCGAGGCGTTCGGGTAGACCGCCGCCCTGGTCACCCGGTGCCGGGGCACCGTCTGGCATGCGGTCACACTACTTGGGGTCTGCGCTGGTCTTCAGTCGGCGGCGGCGACCGGGAGCGGCCGTCGGCCGGGTAGCGTCTGGCCGGTGACCTGGGCCCGCTCGCTGCCCCGCCCGCTGCGGATGGCCGGGGCGTCGGTGGTCCAGCACGCCTGGTCGGTGGTGTGCGACCTCGGCGCCATCGGGCCGGAGGATGCCGGTGGCCGTCGGTTCGGCGCCTTCGGGCGCGGCAGCGTGCTCGCCTTTCCCCAGGGGGCGCTGTTCAACGAGCAGTACATCCGGATCGGCGAGGGCACGATGGTCGGCCCCTACGCCTCGCTGAGCGCCGGCATGGCGCCAGGTCAGACGATGGCCAGCGACCCGGTGGTACGGATCGGCGACCGCTGCGTCATCGGCCGCGGCAGCCACATCGTCGGGCACTGGCAGGTCGAGCTCGGCGACGACATCCAGACCGGGCCGTACGTGTACATCACCGACCAGAACCACTCCTACCAGGACCCCGAGCAACCGGTCGGTCGGCAATGGCCGGTCGAGGCACCGGTCCGGATCGGGTCGGGGAGCTGGCTGGGTGCGCACGCGGTGATCCTGCCCGGAGCGACCCTCGGCGAGAACGTGGTCGTGGCGGCCGGGGCAGTGGTGCGGGGCGAGTTCCCGGACCGCTGCGTCGTGGCCGGGGTGCCCGCCCGGATCGTCCGTCGGTGGGTCGCCGGCGTCGGATGGCTGGACGCCGACCGTCCGGAGGCCGCCCGTCCACTCCGTGCCTGACGTCGGCGTGCCGTCGCTCGGCGGTGCCCGCTGGGTCGGCGTCGTCGGGCCCGGCGACGCCGTGTCGGGAGCGACCCCAGCCGTCGAGGCGGTGGCCGAGCAGGTCGGTCGCCGTCTCGCCGAGGCCGGGGCGGTGCTGGTCTGCGGGGGCCTCGGCGGCGTGATGGCGGCGGCCTGCCGTGGGGCGGTGGCGGCCGGCGGCATCACCATCGGGATCCTCCCGGGCACCGATCGCTCGGAGGCCAACCCGTGGGTCGCCGTCCCGCTCGCCACCGGCCTCGGGGAGGGGCGCAACGCCCTCGTCGTCAGCTCGGTCGACGTGCTCGTCGCCGTCGGCGGCGGCTGGGGCACGTTGTCGGAGATCGCCCTGGCGATCCGCAGCGGCCGGCCGGTCGTCGGCGTCGGCACGTGGCGGCTCGAGCCGCCGGCCAGCTCGGCGCCCACGGCCGGGGTCGACGCGGTCGAGGATCCCGCCGAGGCGGTGCGGCTGGCGTTGCGCCTGGTCGGGCACCATCGTGGGTAGGGGGGTCTCGGGGAGGTGACCTCCGACCGGGAGCGCCCCGGCGGCCTGCTGGTCACGCTGCGCGGCCCCGACGGCCCCGGGCTGGCGGCCGGCCTGTTCGAGGCGATGGCCGCCCTCGACCTGTCGGTCGTCGACGTCGAGCAGGTGCAGGTGCACGGGCAGCTCCTGCTCTGCGTCGAGGTCCTGCAGGCCGACAAGGTCGACGACGCCGAGCGCGCCGGGCGGCCCGAGGCGGAGAACGGGCTCGACCGGGTCGAGCGAACGCTCCGTGCGGCGGCGGCCCGGCTCGACCGGCGCCTGGAGCTGACCGTCTCGACCATCGACGCCGCCGCCCCGGCGACCGGGGGGCGACGGCACCACGTGGTCACGGTGCTGGCGCCGGCGCTCGGGCCGTCGGCTCTTGCGGCCGTCTTCGGGCAGGTGGCGGCCACCGGGTGGAACGTCGACCGGGTGGTGAGGCTCAGCCGGTACCCGGTGGTGAGCTACGAGTTGGCGGTGTCGGGCGCCGACCCGGTGCGGCTGCGGCGGGAGCTTGCGGTCACCGCCGCCCGCCTCCAGGTCGACGTGGCCGTCCAGCCGGCCGGCATCCACCGGCGGGCCAAGCACCTGATCGTCCTCGACGCCGACTCGACGTTGCTGCAGGGCGAGGTGATCGACGCCGTGGCCGCCGGCGCCGGATGTGCCGCCGAGGTGGCGGCCGTGACCGCCAGGGCGATGGCCGGCGAGCTCGACTTCGCCACGGCGATGCGGGAGCGCCTGTCGTTGCTGGCCGGCACCGACCAGTCGGTCCTCGACCGGGTGCGGGCCGAGCTCCGCCTCACCCCCGGTGCCCGCACGCTCGTACGCACCCTGCAGCATCTCGGGTACGTCACTGCTCTGGTGAGCGGCGGCTTCGAGCAGGTGCTCGGCCCGGTGGTCACCGAGCTCGGGATCGACTACCTGGCGGCCAACCGGCTGGAGATCTTCGACGGGAGGATGACCGGTCGCCTCGAGGGCGAGCTGGTCGACCGGGCCGGCAAGGCCGCCGCCCTGCGCCGGTTCGCCCAACGGGCCGGGGTGCCGCTCTCGCGGACCGTCGCCGTCGGCGACGGGGCCAACGACCTCGACATGATCGAGGCGGCCGGGCTCGGCATCGCCTTCAACGCCAAACCGGTGGTCCGCCAGGCGGCCGACGCCGCCCTCAGCGTCCCCTACCTCGACGCCATCCTGTTCCTCCTCGGCATCTCCCGCCCGGAGGTCGAGGAGGTCGAGAACGCCGAAGAGGTCGAGGAGGTCGAGGAGGTCGAGGGGGTCGAGACGGCGCAGCGGCCGAGGAGGTAGCGTTTGGGCCGTCGACCGGCGGCGAGACGACGAGGGGGCCTCATGGCGGACATTGCACTCGAGCCCGGTGCGATCGGCACCGAGCCGCTGGCGCCGGACCGGGCACCCGTCGGTGCCCAAGGACCCCCGGGGGCCCACGCCGGCGGGCCGGCCGTGCCGGCCTTCGACATCGTGCCGCTGCGGGGCCTGCCGATCGTGGTTGCGGTCCTGGTCGGGCTGGTGGTGGCGGTCGCCAGCAACACCTTATGGTCGCTCGACTTCTTCCACGTGGTGGCCGGCGGGCTCTGGACCGGCATCGACCTCTTCCTCGGCTTCGTGATCGGACCGATCCTGGGTCGGCTCTCGATCCCGGCCCGGATCGAGTTCACGACCCGGTTCATGCCGAAGATGGTGCTGATCATGCCGACGCTGGTCATCTCCACGCTGACCGCCGGCTGGCAGCTGGCCCGTCACGACGGCACGCTGCTCGCCAGCTACGGGCACCACGACTGGATCGTGGCCTCCTTCATCGTCGTCGGGGTGATGGCGGTGGTCGCACTCGGCCTGCTCGAGCCGGCGAACATCGCGGTGTTGTTCGAGCTGAAGAAGCCGCAGCCGAACCCGGCGGTCATCGGCCGCCTGATGCGGCGTTTCATCTTCACGGCCGGGATCACCGGGGCAATGCAGGTGGCGACGCTGGTCATCATGACGAGGGTGGCGACGACGTGAGTGCCGCCGAGTCCGGACCGCTGCCCGGGAGCGACGCCCCGGTGATGCGTCGGCGGTTGCCGCCGGTGGCCGAGCTGACGGTCGGTTCGATGGCGCTGGTGATCGTCGGCGGGATCTGGATGGCGGCGCCCCTCCCGGCCACCCCGCCGCTCGGGCCGGCCTTCGGGCTGCTGCTCGGGGCGGTGGCACTGCTGGCGGTGGCGCTCGGGCTCCTGCTGCGGGTCCGGCCGTTCGCCTGGGACCGGCTGCTCCTGGTGGCTCGCTGGGGCTTCGTGGCCTACCTGGTGATCGCCGGGCTGCTCGGCTTCGTCTTCATCAAGGACGGCACCCGCGGCACGCCGCTCGCCCTGCTGCTCGGGATGCTGGCGGTGTTCGCCGTCGACGTGCCGCTGATCCTGGGCTTCACCGTCGCCCGGTACCAGGAGATAGGACCGGCGTAGGGCCCGTCGCCGGTGCGACGGGCCGTCACCACTCGAGCACGAGGCGACCGCGCACGCCGCCGGCCTCGAGCGCCCGGTGGGCGTTGGCGGCCGCCGACGCCGGGTAGGTGCGGGCCACCCGGAGGGTGAGCCGCCGGTCCTCGACCAGCCGGCGCAGCCGGTCGAGCTTCGCCCGCTCGCGGGCGTACTCGCGCACCCACACCGGGCGGAACCGGACGCCGCGCTCGGCGTCGGCCTCGTAGCCGCGCACCGTCGCCACCTGGCCGCCGTCCCGGACGGCCCCGGTGACGAGAGCGTTCTGGACGGCGGCGTCGACCAGCCCGTCGACGCCGGCAGGCACCGCCGCCCGCATCCGCTCGGCGACGTCGGGGCCCCGGGGGACGACGACGTCGGCGCCGAGCCGGCGCACCAGCGCCTCGTCGTCGGCGGCGGCGTCGGCCACGACCCGGAGGCCGCCGACCTTGGCGAGCTCGATGACGTAGCCGCCGAGGGTCCCGGCGGCGCCGGTCACCCCGAGGGTCTGGCCGGGACGCAGGTCGAGCTGGTCGAGCGCCATCGTGGCGGTGAGGCCGTTCATCGGCAGGGTGGCCGCCTCGGCCAGGCTGGCACCGGCCGGGACCGGTACCACCGAGTCGATCGGGACGGCCACCAGCTCGGCGTAGGCGCCACGGGAGCCGTGGGGCACGACGACGGCCATCACGAGCTCGCCGACCGAGAGGTCGGTGCCGGCCGCCGGGCCGAGGGCCGCCACCTCCCCGGCGGCGTCCATCCCGGGCACGTGAGGCGCCGGCACGTCACGCAGGCGGTCGGCCCGGGCCCCGCTGCGCAAGGCGGTGTCGGTCGGGTTGACGGCGGCCGCCTGGACGCGGACGAGCACCTCGTCCGGACCCGGGACAGGGTCGGGCAGCTCGAGCACCGAGAGGACCTCGGGACCGCCCCATTCTCTGAGCCCGATAGCCCGCATGGGTGGGTCAACCGGCCGACGCCCCGGCTATTCCCGGCCAGACCGTATGGTGGGGGAGCCGACGACGGGGAGGGTCCGAGTTGACGCCGACGGTGCACCTGGGGGTCAACACCTGCTTCGCCGTCAAGCGGTGGCCCGAGCCGGCGCGCTGGGCCGAACTGGTGGCCGGGACGCTCGGGCTCGACGAGTGCCAGCTGACCCTCGACCTGCTCGACCCGGCGCTCGAGGGACGCTTCGGCGTCGCCTACGCCGAGTCGGTCCGCCGGGCCGCCGCCGACGCCAAGGTGGCGGTGCACAGCGTCTTCACCGGCCTCGGCGCCTACGCCACCAACCTCCTCCTGCACCCCGATGCCGGCCTTCGTGAGGCAGCCACCGGGTGGTTCGAGCGGGCGATCGACGTGGCGGCCGCCGCCGGCTCCCCCGGGGTCGGCGGCTACCTCGGCGCGCTCTCGGCGGTCGACGCCGCCGATGCCGACCGGCGCCGGGCGCTCCTCGGGGAGCTGGCCGAGCGGTTGCACCGGCTGGCCGACCGGGCGGCGGCGTCCGGCCTCGAGTTCCTGCTGATGGAGAACATGTCGGTCCGCCGCGAGCTCGGGTCGGTGATCGAGGAGGCGCACCTCCTCGAGGCGATGACCGCCGGGTCGGCGGTCCCGTGGGTGCTCTGCCTCGACGTCGGCCACCCCTGCGCCCTCGCCAGCGGCACGGCCAGCGACGACCCCCTGGCGTGGCTGGCCGAGCAGTGGCGCCATCCGCCGGTGCTGCAGCTCCAGCAGGCCAACGCCGACGGCGACCACCACTGGCCGTTCACCGCCGAGACCAACGCCGTCGGGTCGGTCGACGCAGCGGCGGTGGCCTCGGCGCTGGACGACGTGGCGGCGGAGGAGCTCCACCTCTTCCTCGAGGTCGTCCACCGTCCGGAGGTCGACGACGCCGTCGTGCTGGCCGACCTCCGGGCGAGCGTCGATCACTGGCGCCAGACGCTCTCAAAAGAGCGGTGAGCGGCGAGCTGCGGATCGGGATGGTCGGCACCGGCTTCGTCGCCGACCTCCACCTCCAGGCGCTCCAGTCGGTGCGCCGGGCGCGGGTGGCCGCCGTCACCAGCCCGCACGACGACCGGCGCCGGGCGTTCGCCGCGCGGGTGGACGCCGCCGGGTTGGGGCCGTGCCGGGCGGTCGGGTCGGTCGAGGAGATGCTGGCCGGCGACCTGGTGGACGCGGTGTGGCTCCTCGGCCCGAACGACACGCGGCTCGAGCACCTCCGGGCGATCGAGCGGGCGGTGACCGCCGGCGCCCGGTTGGCCGGCGTGGCCTGCGAGAAGCCGCTCGGCCGGACGGTGGCGGAGGCGGCCGAGATGCTGGCGCTGGTCGAGCACGCCGGCCTCGACCACGCCTACCTCGAGAACCAGGTCTTCGCCCCGGCGGTGCGGCGCGGCAGGGAGATCCTGTGGCGCCGGGCGGCGGCGACCACCGGGCGGCCCTACCTGGCGAGGGCCTCCGAGGAGCACAGCGGCCCGCACCGGCCGTGGTTCTGGCAGGGAGAGCGCCAGGGCGGCGGGGCAATGCTCGACATGATGTGCCACAGCGTCGAGGTCGCCCGGTTCCTGCTGACCGAGCCCGGGGCCCCCCGGGGCTCGCTTCGGCCGGTGGCGGCCACCGGGACCACCGCCTCGCTCAAGTGGTCCCGCCCAAAGTACGCCGCCCGCCTCGCCGAGCGGATGGGCGCCGAGGTCGACTACCGGAGGCGACCGGCCGAGGACGTGGCCCACGGCGAGGTGCGGTTCGAGGACGACCGGGGGACGAGCTGCCTGGTCGAGGCGAGCACGTCGTGGGCCTACGTCGGGCCGGGGCTGCGGATCGGCATCGAGGTCCTCGGGCCGGAGTACGCGATGCAGATCGACACGCTGCGCACCGGTCTCCAGCTCTTCTTGTCACGCGAGGTGGTCGGCGCCGAGGGCGAGGACCTCGTCGAGAAGCAGAACGCCGAGCAGGGGCTGATGCCGGTGCTCGAGGACGAGGCCGCCACCTACGGCTACGTCGGCGAGGACCGCCACGTCGTCGACGCCCTCTTGGCCGGTCGGCGCCCCGAGGAGACCTTCGAGGACGGTCTGGCGGTCACCCGCCTGTTGATGGCCCTCTACCGCTCGGCCGAGCTCGGACGCACCGTCGACCCCAGGGACTCCGGGTTGGACGACTACGTGCCGCCGGTCGCCCGGCCGCACCCGTCGGGCAGCTGACCCCGCGGGTTCTTGCCCCACCCGGCGACGACCCGCCCGGGGGCCGGCGGCGGGATCGGTCAGCGGAGCAGCCTCGGGTCGCGCCGCAGCTCGCGTCTGGCCATCGCCTCGAACATGGCGGCGAAGCCGCTCTTGAGCGAGTAGGCGCCGAAGGCGGCGGCCACCTCCGGGTCCATCGGGTTGCCACCACCGGCCGACCGCAGGAACCAGGCCTGGCGGCACCGCCATTCGAACGACATCGCTCGGAGGTAGGCCTGCTCGACGCTGGCGGCGAGCACGAAGACGCCGTGGTTGGCCAGCAGGGCGATGTTGGCGTCGCCCATCGCCTCGACCGCCGCCCGGGCGTTGCGGGCGTCGTCGACCGGCCCGTGGTACTCGCTGTAAAGGGCGACGTCGCCACCGTAGATGGCGCCGGTCTGGTCGTAGATCGGCGGGGCCTCGCCGAGGTCGGCCCACAGGGTGCTCCACCGGCAGTGGTTGTGGATCGCCACCCCGACGTCGTGGCGAGCCTTGTGCAGCTCGACGTGGAGGGTGATCGCCGGGGTGATCGGCCAACGGCCGTCGAGCTGGTTGCCGTCGCCGTCCATCCTGGCAATGTCGCGGGGACGGATCTCGTCCCAGGTGAGCCCGAACGGGTTCACGAGGAACGTCCCGTCGGGCTGGCGGTAGGTGATGTGGCCGGACAGGTGATCGTCGAACCCCTCGGCGAACAGGCACCGGGCGAGCAGCACGAACTCCTGCTCGGGGGTGAGCGGTGGCAGCGATGGGGCGACCGGGCGGTCGAACAGCGCCGTGCGGCCGTTGGTCTCCTGCAGCTGCGCTTCGAGCACCGTGGTCATGGTCCCCACCCTCTCTTCGCTGTCGTCGCGGCACCTCGCCGACCCCGGTTGCCCCGCGGCTGGTGTTGTATCAATGATACAGAGGGATCGGCCGGACGGCCGCCGGGATGGAGGTTGGATCGATGGCGGTGGCGACCAGGGTGGTCGACGGCGACGGCCACGTCCTCGAACCGAGCGCCGCCTTCGCCGGGCTGCCCGACGAGCACCGACCGGTCGTCGTCACCGACGACGGCGGCCTCGACCACGTGTCGGTCGGCGGGCAGGAGGTCTTCGTCGGCCGGCTCGGGCAGATGGGCACCCCCGGCACCGACGTCGGTGCACCGTCGGGGCCGGTTCGCCTGGAGGAGGCCCGCCGCGGGGCCTTCGACCCCGTGGCCCGCCTCGTGGACATGGATGCCGAGGGGATCGACGAGGTCGTCCTCTACCCGACGATCGGCCTCGGCTTCTGGGCGATCACCGACCCCCCTGCGGCAGCGGCGGTGGCCCGCGCCTACAACGACTGGCTCGCCGGGTACTGCGCCGCCGATCCGTCGCGCCTGCACGGAGCGGCGATGGTGCCGCTCCAGGACCCGGCGGCGGCCGTGGTCGAGCTCCGGCGGGCGAGAGAGGAGCTCGGGTTCGTCTCGGCCTTCGTCCGCCCGAACCCTTGCTGCGGGCGCGTGCTCGTCGACCCGGCCAACGAGCCGTTCTGGGAGGCCGCCGAGGAGCTCGGCGTGGCGGTGGCCGTCCACGAGGGCTACCAGCTGGCGGTGCCGCCGCTCGGCCAGGACCGCCGGCCGACCAACGTCTTGGTGATGCACGCCGTCTCCCACACCTTCGAGCAGATGCTGGCCTGCGCCCAGCTCGTCGGGCTCGGTGTGCTCGAGCGGCATCCGGGGCTCCGGGTGGTCTTCCTCGAGGCCGGTGGTGGTTGGGCACCGTACTGGCTGGCCCGCCTCGACCATCAGGTGCCCGCCTACCACCGCTACGCCCCGCCGCTGTCGCTGCTCCCGAGCGAGTACTTCGCCCGGCAGTGCTGGGTCAGCTTCGAGATCGACGAGGCGCCGCTGGCCGCCCTCGCCCCCTACGTCGGGATCGACCGCATCATCTGGGGCTCGGACTACCCGCACGCCGACTCGACCTTCCCCGGTGCCGTCGACGAGCTCCGTGCGACGATCGGACCGCTCGACGACGAGAGCCGGCGTCTCGTGCTCGGGGCCAACGCCGCCGCCCTGTACGGCCTCGACCGCCCCGACCCCCGCCGCTGACCGCCGGCGGGACCGTGATCAGGCGACCGGTGTGAGCTCGGCCAGCTCGGCCCACGGCTCGCCGTCGCCGGAGGCACCGGAGGGGACCGGCGGCGTGCGCACCAGTGCCACTGCAACCGCGGCGGCCAGGGCGAGCAGGATGGCGCTCACCGAGAAGGCGGTCGTGTAGCCGTGCACCGACGCCGCCGCCACGGCGCCGACCTGGTGGACGTGGCCCAGGGCGTAGTCGGCGGCGGCCGTGGCGGCCACCGTGTTGAGCAGCGCCGTCCCGAGCGACCCGCCGACCTGCTGGGTGGCGTTCACCAGCGCGCTGGCGACGCCGGCGGCGGTGTGGTCGACGCCGGCGAGCGCGGTGCTCGACATCGGGACGAAGGTGCAGCCCATCCCGAAGCTCACGAGGAGCTCGGCCGGCAGGACGTGCGGGGCGTAGCCACTGTGCACGCCGAGCTGGGTGAACCAGGCGAGGCCACCGGCCGCCAGGAGCATCCCGCCGGTCATGAGCACCCGCGGCCCGGTGCGCGGCAGCAGGCGGCTCGAGACCGAAGCGCCGGTGATGATGCCGGCGGAGAACGGGAGGAACGCGAAACCGGTGGTGAGCGCCGAGTAGTGGAGGATCGACTGGAAGAAGTAGGTCAGGAAGAGGAACGTGCCGAGCATGGCGCCGCCGACCAGCAGCGAGCTCAGGAACGAGCCGCCCCTCGTCGGGTCGAGGACGACTCGCAGCGGCAGGAGCGGGTGCGGGCTGCGGAGCTCGAGGACGACGAAGGCGGCCAGGGTGGCGACGCCGCTGGCGAGGAGCGCCAGCGTCTCCGGCGAGCCCCACCCGCTCGTCGAGGCGGTGGTGAACCCGTAGACGAAGAGGAAGAGCGAGCCGGTCACCACCAGCGCCCCGGGGACGTCGTAGCGGGTACCGCTCGGGCCGCGGCTCTCGCCGACCACCCGGCTGGCGACGACGGCGGCCACGATGGCGATCGGGACGTTGATGAGCAGCGTCCACCGCCACGAGGCGAACTCGGTGAGGATCCCGCCGAGGACGAGCCCGATCGCCGCCCCGCCGCCGGCGACGGCGCCGTAGACCCCGAAGGCCCGGGCGCGCTCGCGCGGCTCGACGAAGGTCACGGTGAGGATCGAGAGGGCCGACGGTGCCATCACGGCGGCGAACGAGCCCTGGAGCGCCCTCGCCACGAACAGCATCGCCTGGTCCTGGGCCAGGCCGCCGAGGGCCGACGCGGTGGCGAACCCGATCAGGCCGATCAGGAACATCCGCCTCCGCCCGAGGTAGTCGGCGATCCGCCCGCCGAGTAGGAGGAGGCTGCCGAATGAGAGCGTGTAGGCGGTCATCACCCACTGCCGGTTTGCCACCGAGATGTGGAGGGCGTGCTGGGCCGAGGGCAGGGCGACGATCACCACCGAGGCGTCGAGCACGATCATGAGCTGCGCCACGGCGATCACCGCCAGGGCACGGAAGCGACGCGGGTCGGCCGGTGCGGTGCCGGCGGTAGCGTCGAGGGGGGCGAATGTCTCGGTCATCGACGTCCTCTCAGGGGAGCGGTAAAATCGGAGTCATGGTTCCGCTTACTGGGCCACTATACGGAACGGCAGTTCCGTTTGTCAACCCGCCGGGGGCGGTGCGGTGACGGCCGGCCGAGGAGCCCAGCCCGCCCCGGACGGCGAGGCGGTCCAGGCCGACGACGTCCGACCGCTCCGAGCGGACGCCCAACGGAACCGCACCCGGATCCTCGAGGCGGCCGAGGCATTGCTCGGCGAGCGCGGGGTCGAGGTACCGGTCGACGACGTGGCGCAGCGGGCCGGGGTGGGAGTCGGCACGCTCTACCGCCACTTCCCGACCAAGGAGGCCCTGCTGGCGGCGGTGATCATCACCCGGCTCGAGTTGCTCCTGGCCGAGGCCCGGGCATTGGCCGACTCCGACGAGCCCGGCAAGGCCTTCTTCTCGTTCGTCGAGAGCGTGGCCGCCCACGCCTCCCGCAAGCACGACCTGGCCGAAGCTCTGGCTGCCGCCGGCGTCGACCTCCACGAGGCCGCCGGCAAGGCCGACGAGCTGAAGGAGGCGGCCGGGCTCCTGCTGCGCCGGGCGCAGGCCGCCGGTGCGGTGCGGGCCGACGTCGAGCCCGAAGAGCTCTTCGGGCTCGTCGCCGGGACGTGCATGGCCATGGAGGCACAGGGCGCCGACGGGCGCTGCCGCAAAAGGATGCTGGCGGTGGTGTGCGACGGGCTGCGGGCCATCGCGCCCGACGCCGCCGCCGGTGCGGGGCGTGCCGGGTGAGCGGGGCGTGCAAGGTGAGCGGACGCGGACGCCGGCTCGGATGACGACCGCCGAATGCTCGCACCTCGACGGGCTCGATCCGGCGCCCGCCGCGCGCACGCCGGAGGGCTGTGAGGAATGCCTCGCCGGCGGTGGCCGGTGGGTGCACCTCCGCCTGTGCCTCGGTTGCGGCCACGTCGGCTGTTGCGACAGCTCGCCGGGCCGGCACGCCACCGGGCACTTCCGCTCGAGCGGCCACCCGGTGATCCGCTCGTACGAGCCCGGCGAGGACTGGTGGTGGTGCTACATCGACGACGTCGCCTTCGAGGTCGCCGGGGCGCCTCCGTCGCCGTCGTACCGGTAGCGACGGCTCAGCGGGCCGCCGGCTCCAGCTCGGCCAGGTCGCCGAGGATCGGCCCGTAGGTCGATTCCAGCCAGTCGGCCGGACGGTCGCCGGCCGCCCCGGTGACGACGGTGGCGACGCCGACCGCCGCCAGCTCCTCGGCCTGGCGCAGGACATCGGCCGACGTGGCGCCGGGTTCACGGCCGCCGGACGCAGTGACCTCGATCTCGGCGGGATCACGGCCGACGTCGTCGCAGTGCCGGCGGAGGACGTCGAGCTTGTGGGCGATCTCCTCGGGACCGCCGAAGAAGTTGCAGGCGTCGGCGTACTGCGCCACCAGCCGCAGCGTCTTGCGCTCGCCGCCGCCGCCGATGAGGATCGGCGGCCGCGGCCGGCTCAGCGGCTCCGGGCGGCAGAGCGTCTCGGCCAGCTGATAGTGCCTGCCGTTGAACGGTCCGTTGTCGTCGCTCCACATCTGCAGGCAGATCCGGAGGGCCTCCTCGAGCCGCTCGAACCGCTCGGAGGTCGGCGGGAACGGGACGCCGAGCCCGAGGTGCTCGCGCTCGTACCAGGCGGCGCCGATGCCCAGCTCCGCCCGGCCGCCGGAGAGCACGTCGAGGGTGGTCACGCACTTGGCGAGCAAACCGGGATGGCGGTAGGTCACGCCGCTGACGAGCAGGCGGAGGCGGATGGTGTCGGTGCAGCCGGCCACGAACCCGAGGGCGGTGTAGCCCTCGAGCATCGGTTCCTCGGCGGGTGCCATCCAGTCCATCTGGAAGTAGTGGTCCATGAACGACAGCGTGCGGACGCCGATGGCCTCCGCCCGCTTGGCGAGGTCGGCGACGCCCGGGCCGATGCCGGCCGGCGAGCCGGCCCAGTCGAAGCGTGGGACGTGCAGGTCGAGGTTCATGACGACGTTCTACCCGGCCGACGCCGCCGGTTCGGTCTGCAGCTGCTGGAGGGTCGGCGAGGTCGAGAGCTCGGCGCCCAGGGCGGCGACCCCCGGGCCCCGTCCGGCCACGGTGGCGTCGAGGAAGTCGGCGACGTCCTGGTCGAGCACCGGCGTCCACTGGGTGTTGCCGGCGATCGGCCCGAAGTGGCCGGCGCCGAGCAGCGTCTCGTACCAGACCGGCACGCCGACCGAACCGAGCTGCGAGAAGACGGTCTGGCTCGACTGGTAGGGGACCACCGTGTCGTCGTTGCCCTGCACGAGGAGCAGCGGTCGGTCCGACGGGACGATCGTCCCGGTCATCGGGTCGGGGGCGTCGGCGACGACTGCCGACACCTGCGGGTTGACCATCCCCTGCTCGTAGCCGATCATCAGGGCCACGTCGGCTCCGTCGGAGTGGCCGACGACCGCCACGCGGCCCGGCTCGAGATGGTGGGCCAGGGACCCGGTCTCGAGCGACTTGATGACGAACGAGACGTCGCCGACCTCGTTCGGGATGTCGGACCGGTCGAGGGTGTGCCCCTGGGCCGGGTCCTCGAGCGGGAACGACGGCGCCGCCACCACGTAGCCCGACGAGGCGAGGTAGGAGCAGAACTGGGCGTAGGTCGGCGGTCCGACGTCGTAGCCGGAGGCGAAGACCACCAGCGGGTAGCGCCCGGAGGCCGACGGCATCCAGACGGTCGTCGGGAGGTTGCGGTACGGCGCCAGCGTCTCGCCGTCTTCTACCAGCGGCCGTGACGTGTCGACCAGGGGCAGCTGGGTCGAGGTGACGGCGAGCCCGCGGATCGGCGGCGGCGTGGTGGTGGTCGGCGGGGTCGTCGGGTTCGTCGTTCCGTCGGACGTGCGCCGGTGCGGGCCGTCGCCGGAGGTGGCGAGGAGGAGGGTGATCGAGACGGCGGCGGCCGCCACGACGGCGAGCACGCCGGCGGTCCTCAGGAGCCGGCGCACTCGGCGGGTCTTTCTCCGGACGTGACGGGTCATTCGCCGTGGAGGGTACAAGTGCCCCGGTCCTCGGAGGGGGCGCCGCCGGCGCGGCGCCCACCGCCGGCCGCCGCACCGGAGGTCGCCCGGCCCTTGTAGGTTGCTGCCCTGTCGAGCCCGCTGGTGGAGCCGGTGCTCGGGATCGGGGGTACATGGAACTGGCGCTGACCGATGACCAGGAGCTGCTGGCCGGTACCGCCGTGCGGTTCATGGACGAGGCGTGCCCGCTGGCGGTCGTCCGCCAGATGGTCGGCGAGCCGAGCGACCTGCCGCCGGGCTACCTGCGGGCGGCGGCCGAGCTCGGCTGGTTCTCGCTGCTCGTCCCCGAAGAGCTCGGCGGCGGCAGCGTGTCGGGCGACGGGCTCGGCGATGCGGCCGTGGTGGCCGAAGAGCGAGGTCGTCGGTTGCAGCCCGGACCGTTCGTGCCGATGAACGTGGTGGCCGCCGCCCTGGCGGCGCGCGGCTCGGCCGAGCAGCACCGCCACGTCCTCGGCCCGCTGCTCGACGGCGCGGCGGTGGCCACCTGGGTGGCGTCCGACTCCCGCGGCCGATGGGCACCGGCCGAGGCGATCTCGGCCGAGCCCGACGCCGGGGGCTTCGTGCTCTCGGGGCGGGCCGGCGCCGTCCAGGGTGCCGCCGAGGCCGACTGGTTGCTGGTGACGGCGGCCGCACCGGCAGGACCGAGCCAGTTCGTGGTCGCCTCCTCGACGCCCGGCCTCTCGGTCCGCCCGCTCGAGTCCCACGACATCACCCAGCGGTTCGCCGACGTCGAGCTGGACCGGGTCGCCGTCGCGCTCGACGCGCTGGTCGGCGAGGTCGGTGGGGCCGAGGAGGACATCGAGCGGCAGTTCCGCCAGGCGCTCGTCCTGTCGGTGGCCGAGACGGTCGGCACGCTCGACGGCTTGTTCGAGATGACCCGCCGCTACGCCGTCGACCGTAGCGCGTTCGGCCGGCCGATCGGCTCCTTCCAGGCGGTGAAGCACCAACTGGCCGACCTGAGCCTCTCGGTCGAGGCCGCCAAGGCCGTGTCGGCGGCTGCCACCAGGGCTGTCCAGGGTGGCCAGGCCGAGGCGGGCGAGATCGCCAGCATGGCCAAGGCCTGGGTCGCCGACGCCGGCATCGAGGTGGCCCAGGGCTGCTTCCAGATCTTCGGCGGCATCGGGTACACGTGGGAGCACGACCTCCACCTGTTCCTCCGCCGCCTGACGATGAACGGACTGCTGTTCGGCCAGGGCGACTGGCACCGCGAGCGGATCTGCCGGATCCACGGGCTGTGAGGAGGGGGCAGTGAGCGAATCGACCGCGCAGGCCGGCGGTGACCTGCTCGATCTCGACGAGTACCGCCGCCGGGCCCGCTCGTGGCTCGAGGCCAACATGGCGCGCCGGGACGGGCCGCCACCGCACCACGACGTCGACTACTACACGCCGGAGGTGATGGCGGCCAACCGCTCCTTGCAGAAGGCGGTGCACGAAGCCGGCTACGCCGGCATCTCCTGGCCGGCCGAGTACGGCGGCCAGGGACTGCCCCCCGTCTACGAGGCGGCGTTCGCCGACGAGGCGAAGGGTTTCGTGCTGCCGGACTTCGGCGTGGTCGGTGGGACCACCTTCGGGGTGTGCGTGCCGACGATGATCGCCCACGGTCAGCCCGATTTCCTCCGCCAGTTCGTTCCCAAGGTCCTGGCCGGCGATGCCCTCGTCTGCCAGTTCTTCTCCGAGCCCTCGTCGGGGTCCGACCTCGCCGGCGCCCGGACGCGGGCGACCAGGGACGGCGATCTGTGGGTCCTCAACGGCCAGAAGATCTGGAGCACCTTCGCCCACCTCGCCGACTGGGGCCTCTGCCTGGCTCGAACGGACTGGGAGGCCACCAAGCACCGGGGGCTCACCTGGTTCGCCGTCCCCTGCGACGCCCCTGGGCTCACCATCAGGCCGATCCGCCAGATCAACGAGACCTCGGAGTTCTGCGAGGACTTCTTCGACGACGTCCACGTGCCCGACCTCTACCGGATCGGCGACCTCAACGACGGGTGGACGGTGGCCCAGACCATGCTGGTGCGCGAGCGGGGCGCCGGCCGGCCGGCTGACGAGCGCCGGGTGCTGCAGCCCGGCCCGCTGGCGCCCGACCTGGTCGCTCTGGCCGAGCGAGCCGGCACGCTCGGCGATCCAGTCGTCCGCCAGAAGTTGGCACGGGCCCACACCAACGACTTCGTCGGCCAGGCGCTGGCGGCCCGCCTGGCCGAGCTCGGTGCCCTGGGCCGGCTCGACGCCGGCGCCGCCGCCTACGGAAAGCTCTTCCAGGGGGTCTACAACCCGATCCGGGCCCGTCTCGCCGTCGAGATCGGGGGCGTCGGCGCCATGGCCTGGGAGCCCGGCGACATCGAGGGCAAGGCGACATCGCTCGCCTACCTCAACTGCCGCGTCCTGTCGATCGCCGGCGGCACGAACGAGATGCAGCGCAACGGCATCGGCGAGCGCAAGCTCGGGCTGCCACGGGAACCGAGCTACGACACCGGCAAGCCGTTCAGCCAGGTGCTCCGGGACGCCAGCCGGTGGACCGGGACCACGAGCTGACCGCTCCCGGCGCCGGCGCCGGGAGCGACGCCGGCGCCGGGCCAGGCGGTGCTCAGCCGGCGGCCGGCCTCCAGAACGGCAACCCGACGTCGTCGGCCGCTCTCAAGAGGACGACCTCCAGCGGCATGCCGATCCGCACCTCGCCGGGCTCGCACTCGACGACGTTGGTCATCATCCGGACGCCCTCGTCGAGCTCGACGATGCCGACGACGTAGGGGGAGAGGGCGGCGAAGGCGGGGGACTTGTTCTGCCGGATGACCGTGTAGGTGTGCAGCGCCCCGCGGCCCGACGCCTCGACCCACTCGGTCTCGCCGGCGCACGAGGTGCACAAAGAGCGCGGATAGAACTGGTGAGCGCCACAGGCGGTGCAGCGCTGCAGCACGAGGCGGCCGTCGGCCGCGCTCTGCCAGTAGTGGCCCGAGACGTGGTCGGGGTTCGGCAGTGCCCGCCGGCCCAACGTCGCTGCCACCGCGTCGATGCTCATGACCGTCCCTCCGTTCCCAACACCACGGTGCCGATGCACGAGAGCATCCCGCCCGACCCGCATGCCACCGCCAGCTCGCAGTCGGGCACCTGGGCCTCACCGGCCTCGCCCCGCAGCTGGCGGACCGCCTCGTTGATGAGGAAGATCCCGCGCATCCCCGGGTGGCAGGCCGACAGCCCGCCGCCGTCGGTGTTGAGCGGCACCCGCCCGCCGCGGCGCAGCGCCCCGGTCTCCACGAAGGCGCCGCCTTCGCCCTTCTTGCAGAAGCCCATGTCCTCGAGCAGCAGGAGCACGGTGATCGTGAAGCTGTCGTAGATCTGCAGCGTGTCGATGTCCTCCGGCCGGACCCCGGCTTGCCCGAAGGCCTCGGGGGCGCACCGGGCGGCGGCGGTCGTCGTGAAGTCCGGCATCTGGCTGATCGACCAGTGGGACTGGGCGCCGGCGGCGCCGAGGACATGCACCGGCTTCTTCGGCAGGTCGCGGGCCCGCTCGGCGGTGGTCATCACGAAGGCGCCGCCGCCGTCGGAGATGACGCAGCAGTCGAGCTTGTGGAGCGGGTCGGCGATCATCCGCGACTCGAGGACGTCGTCGACGGTGATCGGGTCACGGTACTGCGCCGACGGGTTGAGGCCGGCGAACTCCCTCACGCCGACGGCGATCTCCGCCAGCTGCTCCGAGGTCGTGCCGTACTCGTACATGTGGCGGTTGGCGGCCATCGCGTAGGCACCGGCGAGCACGTTGCCCCACGGCGCCTCGTAGGCGCTCGGCCCGTTCACCCGTGACGTGCCGCTGGCGAAGGTGCTCGTGCCGAGCATCCGGCCCATCCGCGACAGCATGTCGGAGCCGTAGGTGACGAGGACGGTGTCGCACATCCGGTCCCTGATCGCCGAGGCGGCGTGCTGCACGAAGAACTCGAAGGTCGAGCCGCCGACCATCGTCCCGTCGATCCAGCGGTGGTCGATCCGCAGGTACTCGGCCATGTTGGCGGCGTCGTCGGTGTTCGGCGAGAAGCCGGTCCCGGGCGTCGCGAACCCGTCGATGTCGGAGAGCTCCAGCCCGCAGTCCTCCAGCGCCCGCCGGGTCGCCAGGGCGTGGTGCTGCATGGCGTCGAGCTCCGGCGTGACCGGGTAGTCGCTCCATCCGACGCCGACGATGACCGGGTCCCTCGCTCCCACACCTGCTCCTCTCGATATCACGACATCGGTCGGCGACCGGCGCCGATCATCTCACGGCCGATCGTACGATCGGTGTGGTGGGCAGCACCAAGTCGAGCCGTGCGGTCCCCCAGCCCGGACCCTCTTACGATGGGCCGGTGCCCGAGACCACGGTGACCGTCGTCTCGCCGATCGTCGGGACCGTGGCGCGCACGGTGGCCGCCGAGGGTGACACCGTCGAGGCCGGAGCAACGTTGGTGGTGCTCGAGTCGATGAAGATCGAGCATCCGGTGGCCGCTCCCTCGGCGGGGCGGGTGCGCTCGCTGCTGGCCACGACGGGGTCGCCGGTCGGTCCCGGCGACCCGCTGGTGTCGCTCGAGACGATGCCCCCCTCCGAGCCGGGGGTGGGAGCCGACGGGGGCGCGGCCGCCGGGAGGCCGGGGGCGACCGTGCCGGGGGCGGCGTCGCCGGGTGCAGAGCGCCCCGAGCTCGCCGAGCTGGCGGCCCGTCGGGCGCTGCTGGCCGACGAAGCCCGTCCAGAGGCGGTGGACCGGCGTCGGCGCCTCGGCCGGCGCACTGCCAGGGAGAACGTGGCCGACCTGTGCGACGCCGGCAGCTTCGACGAGATCGGCGGCCTGGTCATCGCCGCCCAGCGGGCGAGACGGGAGCTCGACGACCTGATCGCCCGCACCCCGGCCGACGGCTTGGTGGCCGGGTTCGGCACGGTGAACGCCGGGACGTTCGGCCGGGATCGTGCCGCCTGCGCGGTGCTCGCCTACGACTACACGGTGCTGGCCGGCACCCAGGGACAGATGAACCACCGCAAGAAGGACCGCCTGCTCGAGCTGGCGGCGCGGATGGCTCTCCCGGTGGTCGTCTTCGCCGAGGGTGGCGGGGGGCGGCCGGGTGACACCGACACCACGACGGTGACCGGCCTCGACGTCATGACCTTCGCCCGCTTCGGGGGGCTGAGCGGCCGGGTGCCGCTGGTCGGCATCGCCGCCGGGTACTGCTTCGCCGGCAACGCCGCCCTGCTCGGCACCTGTGACGTCGTGATCGCCACCGCCGACGCCAACATTGGCATGGGCGGGCCGGCGATGATCGAAGGTGGCGGGCTCGGCACCTACGCCCCCGAGGACGTCGGGCCGGTGGACGTCCAGGTGCGCAACGGCGTCGTCGACCTTCCGGTTGGCGACGAGGCCGAGGCGGTGCAGGCGGCCAAGCGGTACCTGGCCTACTTCCAGGGGCGACTCGACGACTACGAGACGCCGGAGCAATCGCTGCTCGAGCGGGTGCTGCCCGAGAACCGCCTCGAGGTCTTCGACGTCCACCGCGTGGTGGAGCTGCTCTTCGACGCCGGCTCGGTGCTCGAGCTGCGACCCGGGTTCGCGCCGGGGATGGTCACCGCCCTGGCACGGCTCGAGGGCCGCAGCGTCGGCGTGCTGGCCAACGACTGCCGGTACCTCGCCGGGGCCATCGACGCCCCGTGCGCCGACAAGGCGGCGCGTTTCGTTCAGCTCTGCGACGCCTTCGACCTGCCGCTCGTGTCGCTGGTCGACACCCCGGGCTTCATGGTCGGGCCCGCCGCCGAGGAGCCGGCGCTGGTCCGTCACGTCAGCCGCATGTTCGTGGTCGGGGCCAGCGTCAGCGTGCCGTGGTGCACGGTGGTCCTGCGCCGCGCCTACGGGCTCGGCGCCCAGGCGATGGCCGGCGGCAGCCTCATGGCCCCGCTGGCAACCGTGTCGTGGCCCACCGGCGAGCTCGGCGGCATGGGCCTCGAGGGCGCCGTGCGCCTCGGGTTCCGCCGCGAGCTCGACGCCCTCTCGGACCCGGCGGAGCGGCGGGCGCTCTACGAGCGATTGGTCGCCGCCGCCTACGAGCGCGGGAAGGCCCTCAACGTCGCCAGCGTGTTCGAGGTGGACGACGTCGTCGAGCCGGCGGAGACCCGGCGCCGGGTCGCCGCCCTGCTCGACTCCGCCCCGGCCCCGACGCACTGGCGCGACCGGGCCGAGAAGAAGCGACCCTGCGTCGACACCTGGTGAACCCGCCAGCGGGGCGGTCGCTCGCCCGGCGGGACCGCCGCGACCGGCTGTCGATTCGGCGGGGGTGACTTCGTAGTAGTGGTGGGAGCCGGCAACGGGCCGGCCCGGACCAGAGGAGCGACCGCCATGACCCATTACCTGCTCGCCGTTCACCACGCCGGGGACGGTCCGGACCTGTCGGCGGAGGAGATGCGCCAGTCGTTCGCCGACGTCGGCGCGTTCAACGCCGAGGTGATGGACGCCGGGGCGTTCGTCTTCGCCGGAGGCCTGCTCCCGGTCGAATCGGCGACGGTGGTGCGCCAAGCCGGGGACGAGATCCTCGTCACCGACGGTCCGTACGTGGAGACCAAGGAGCACCTCGGCGGCTTCTGGGTGATCGAGGCGTCCGACCTCGACGCCGCCTTGGCCTGGGCCCGCCGGGCCACCGTCGCCTGATCCGCCTCCTCGGCGACATCGACGCCGCCGAGGAGGCGGTCCAGGAGGCGTTCGCCGTCGCCGTGGCGAAGTGGCCGGCCGAGGGCCAGCCGCCGAACCCCGGCGCCTGGATCGTGACGACTGCCCGGAACCGTGCCGTCGACCGGCTGCGCCGGGAGTCGGTTCGCCGTGAACGCCATGCCCAGGCCCATCACCTCTACGGAGCGGCGGTCATCGAGCCGCCAGCGCTCGAGGAGGAGGCCGTGACCGACGACCGGCTGGGCTGATCTTCACCTGCTGCCACCCCGCCCTCAACCGACACGCGCAGGTGGCCCTCACCCTTCGCCTGCTCGGCGGGCTCGAGACCCCCGAGATCGCCCGCGCCTTCCTCGTCCCCGAACCGACGATGGCCCAGCGGATCGTCCGGGCCAAACGAAAGATCAGGGACGCCCGCATCCCCTACCGCGTCCCGCACGAGGCCGAGCTCCCCGGTCGGCTCGACGCGGTGCTGGCCGTCGTCTACCTGATCTTCAACGAGGGCTATGCCGCCACTACCGGGGAGCTGATCCGCCTCGAGCTGTGCGACGAAGCGATCCGGCTGGCGCGCGTCCTCGCCCAGCTGATGCCCGACGAGGCGGAGGTGAGCGGTCTGCTGGCGCTCCTGCTCCTGCTCCACGCCCGCCGTGCCGCCCGGGTGGACGACGACGGGTCGCTGGTGCGCCTCGCCGAGCAGGACCGGGGCCGGTGGGACGACGAGCTGGCCGCCGAAGGACGGTCGATCGTGGCGGCGTGCGTCCGGTGGAACCGTCCCGGGCCGTACCAGAGCCAGGCGGCGATCAACGCGGTGCACTCGGTCGCCCCGACGATCGCCAGGACCGACTGGCGCAGCATCCTGAGGCTGTACGACCAGCTTCACGTCGTCGCGCCGAGCCCGATCGTCACGCTGAACCGCGCCGTCGCCCTGGCCGAGGTGGAGGGGCCGGCCGCCGGGCTGGCCGTGCTCGACGGCCTCGACCTCGGCGCCTACCACCTGTTCCATGCCGCTCGCGCCGACCTCTTGCAGCGCCTCGGCCGGACCGCCGAGGCGGCCAGGGCCTACGAGGCCGCACGAACGGCGGCTACGAACCCGTTCGAGCAAGCCTTCCTCGAGTCCCGGCTCGCCGCCGTGCTCCCGTCCACGCAGTAGCCCTGCGCTCGGACGATCAGCCTCGCCCCCGACGTCACGTCGTGCCGTGGTGGGCCGCCCGGGTCTCGATCCCGGCACCTTGGGATTAAAAGTCCCCTGCTCTTCCCGATGAGCTAGCGGCCCGACCTGCAAGATAACGGGCGGGAAGCCTGTTCGGGCGATCGCAGCATCCTTCGTGCCCGGGGAATCAGCCGACCGGCACGACGCCGGATCGTGAGAGGGTGAACCCCTTGTGGCCGACCACGGTGCAGGTCACGCCCTCCTCGGTCGACAGGCACTGGAACGGACCACCGCCGGTCGCCGACCCGTAGGGCAGCACGGGCGTCTCCATCGCCGGGTTGCCGAGGTCACAGGTCGACCCGACGCAGGCGGTGAACGTCCCTGTCGAACCCATGGTCACGAGCTGCGGCGGCGAGAAGGTGGCGCACCGGACGCTGACGGTGGTGGTGGGGTCGATGGAGCATCCGATGTTCTTGGTCGGCGAGACGAAGGCGCCGTTGAGCGTCGCGCTCGAAAGTGGCGCGGCGACGACGAGGGTGAGCGTGGCCCGGGCGTGCTGGTTGACGCAGGAAGGTGGAGGACCGAGCACCTCGACGTCGTCGCTGAAGGTGTAGCTCCGAGGCGTGCGGTAGGTGTGGGTGTAGGTGCTCACATGGTCCGCCCGGGCGGTCTCGCCGCAGGAGATCTCGCCGGCGTTCGCACCGGAGGTCGCTCCATCCCCGAAGTCCACGGCTTCGCCGCTCAGCGTTCCGGGGCCCTCTACGGCCACGCTGAAGGTGAAGGCCGTCCCGGCGACCCCCTGGTCGGGGCTGACGGTGGCGGTGGCCGTCACCGGTTCGGCCGGGGCGGTGGTCGTCGAGGTGGTCGTCGAGGTGGTCGTCGAGGTGGTCGTGCTGGTGGTCGCGGTCGCGCCCGAGCCACCGGGGCGGCTCGACGAGGGACCCGAAGAGCTCCGGAGAGCCCCGCCGCACGACGAAACCACCGCGAGGGACACGACCAACGCAGCAGGCCATCGAGCACGCACGCGGTCATGGTCGTCTCCCCGACCGGCGACCACCAGGGTCTTGTGACCGTTCCTCGCGGGGGCGGGACGTTGCGTGCTCGGTTCGGCCGACGCCGAGCCGAGCTGTCAGCCGGTGGTCACGACGGCGGCCGGCGGGGCGCCGAGGGCCACCGACCGCCCGACGTGTCCGGAGGGCAGCGACACCGCAAGGAGCTGGCCGCCGGGGGTCGCCACCCAGGCGGTGGTGGCGCCTTGCAGCGCGATCGCCTCGGCCGGTTGACGCAACGACACCGACGGCCCGGCGGCCAGCGTGTCGGTGGCGATCGGCGTGAGCGAGGCGCCGCCGGCCACCCACGTCGTCCGGCCGCCGGGTGCGACGGCCATGGCGGTCGGGTTGCCGGCGACGGTGACGGCGGGACCGGCCGACGAGGTCGAGAGGTCGACCGGGGTCACGGTGTCGCCGCCGAAGTCGCCGACGAGGGCGATCTCGCCGCCGAGCGGCTGATCGACGACCGCCACGGCGTCGGGCTCCGGTCCGACCGGCACGGTGGCCGAGACCGCCATGGTCGCCAGGTCGACCAGGGTGACCGTGCCGGCGGCGAAGTCGGCCACGACGGCGGTCGGCGCCCCGCCGGGTCCGTGCGGGGCGAACGCCACGGCGTCGGGCTCCGACCCGACCGGCACCGGGCGACCGGCCCGTCGGGTGGTCAGGTCGACGGGGGTCAGGGTGGCGTCGCCGAAGTTGGCGACCAGGGCGGTGGCGGGACGACCGCGGGCCGCCGGCGCCACCGCGACCGCGTCGGGCTCGAGGCCGACGGCGATCTGGGCGACGACGGTTCGGCTCGCCGTGGCGACGACGCTCAGCCGGTCGACCCCCTGGTCGGCCACGACGAGCCACCGCCCGCCACCGGCGACGGCCAGCGCCGCCGGCTCGCTCCCGGTGGCCACCGCCGCCACCTGGCGCCGCCGGCGGAGGTCCACCGCCACCACCTGGTCACCGGGCTGACGCTGGGTGGCCCCGGTGGCCACCCAGGCGACGGCGGCCCGGGGGCCGGTGGTCGGCGCGCCGGCGACCGGGGAGAGCGACGCCAAGGCGAGTGCACCGCCCAGGGCGAGCGCGACGAGGAGGGCGGCGGCGACCCGTCGTCGGTGGCGCCTCACGGGCGGCGGTCGCTCATCCGCGGGCGCAGGCGGCGCCGGGTGGGCGGTCCTCACCGCTCCACCCACGCCCTCCGGACTCGGGCCAGAAGTCCCCGGTCGCCGGGTCCTGCACGTAGCGGAGGGGTGCGGGAAGGCCTTCCGCCAGCTGCCGGACGGCCTCGAGGAGGGCGTCGACGTCGTCGCCCGAGGTCCCGAGCCCGCAGCTCGCCCGCACGGCGCCCGGGACCGCCCGGCGGTCCCCGCGACGCATCTGCTCCTGGGCGGCGGCGACCTCGAGGTGGTCGAGCCCGAGCAGCCGGAGCAGGTACGGGTGAGCGCAGAAGCAACCGTGGCGGACGCCGATGCCCCATTCGGCGCTGAGCCGCGCCGCCACGAGGGCGTGGTGCATCCCGTCGACGATGAACGTGGCCACCGCCAGCGTGTCGTGGTCGACGCCCGGGCCGAGGAGGCGGACGCCGTCGATCCCGGCGAGGCCACGGCGGAGCCGTCGGGCCAGCGCGCGCTCGTGGGCGACGATCGTCGGCCAACCGAGCCGGCGCAGCTCGACCAGGGCGGTGCCGAAGGCGACGGCGCCGACGGTGTTGGGCGAGCCGGCCTCCTCTCGCTCGGGCGGGTGGGTCCAGACGACCTCGTTCAGGTCGACCAGGTCGACCGCCCCGCCGCCGGCCAGGAACGGCTCCCCCTCGGCGAACGCCCGACGGGGCCCGACGAGTGCGCCGGCGCCGAACGGGGCGTAGAGCTTGTGGCCGCTGAACGAGACGAAGTCGGGACCGGCCGGGACCGGACGGTGCGGCGCCAGTTGGGCGGCGTCGAGATGCACCGGCACGCCGCGCTCGTGGGCGGCGTCGCAGATGGCGTCGACCGGCGGCAGCCAGCCGGTGACGTTCGAGGCGCCGGTGATCGCCAGCAGTCGGGGAGTCGGCTGGGCGTCGAGCACGGCCACGATGTCGTCGACGCCGAAGGTGCCGTCGGCGGCGCACTCGACCCACCGTCGCTCGGCGACCCGGCCCCAGGGGAGGAGGTTGGCGTGGTGCTCGACGACGGTGGTGGCGACGACGTCGCCGGGATCGAACGGGAGCCGGTAGGCCAGGTGGTTGATCGCCTCGGTGGTGTTGCGGCAGATGATCGCCACGTCGTCACCCCCGGGCTCGGCCGGACGGCCGCAGAAGTCGAGCACCCGCTGGCGGGCCTGCTCGTAGGCGGCGGTCGACCGCCGCGACTTGTAGCCGGCGCCGCGGTGCACGCTCGAGTACCAAGGGAGCATCTCGTCGACCGCCGCCGCCACCGCCGCCATCGCCGGGGTCGAGGCGGCACTGTCGAGGTCGCGGTAGGGGCGGTCGACCCCGTCGAGGCAGGGCACCGGCAGTCCGGCGCCGACCAGGTCGACCAGCGGCTCACCGGGGTCGCCCACCGTCGCAGGTGGGGTCTCGCCGGGCCGGTCGGCAGCGGGGGCAGGGTCGAGCGCCATCGCCGCCCAGCCTACGGAGGTCCAGCGGCTACCTTTCGCCCATGGCCCTCGCAAACGACCGGCACGACGAACCAGCCGAGGACCGAGCCGACCCCGACGCGGCCCCCGGCACGATTGGGGACTACGCCACGCTCTTGTCGAGGGCCGAGGCGATGCTCGACGACGTCGACCGGGCGCTCATCCGGCTCGACCAGGGCAGCTACGGCCGCTGCGAAGTCTGCGGCGCCGCCGTCGACGACGATCGCCTGTCGTCGGATCCGACGGCGACGACCTGCGGCGACCATGCCGCCGTGGGAGCGCCGCCCGGGACGCCCGGGACGCCCGGGACGCCGGACGCCGGTTAGCCGGCGGGCCGCCCGGGCGGCCTTCGGCCGAAGGGTCCTCGGCCCCGAATAACCACCTAATCCTCGGCAGGATTGGTAGGTTTGTGGGGTTCTATGAGGAGCTTGCAGCGAATTGCCACTCTCGACCCCGTCCCCGGGGACATCGTCGCCACCCTCCGGACGATCGACCGGTCCGCCGGCTCCGAGGCCCGCTACCTCGACCAGCTGCCCCAGCTCCTCGAGGCTCTCAGGGGCCAGGCCCGCGTCGAGTCGATCACCGCGTCCAACGCCATCGAGGGCGTCATCGTGGACGACTCCCGGGTCACCGCCCTTGTCTCGGGTGCATCCGGGAGGTTCCGGAACCGTAGCGAGGCCGAGTTCGCCGGCTACACCGCGGCCCTCGACTACCTCAACCAGGAGGAGGCGGGGGATCTCAGCGTCGGGCTGCTCCTCCACCTCCACCGGCTGCTGTTCGGCTTCACCGAGGGCCGGGGCGGGCATCTCAAGACCGAGGACAACCTCGTTGTCGAGGGAGGCCCCGGCGGGACCCGGGTGGTGCGCTTCACGCCGGTCAGCGCCGCCGAAACACCCTTCTTCGTCTCTGAGCTCGTCGGGCGGACCAACAGCGCCCTGGCCACAGGCGCGTACCACCCGTTACTGCTGGCCGCCGCCTTCAGCCTGGACCTGTCCTGCATCCACCCCTTCGCCGACGGGAACGGACGGGTGACCCGGCTCGCCACCGGGTTCCTCGTGCAGCGGTGCGGCTACGGCGTGGGCCGGTACGTCAGCCTCGAGCAGCTCATCTTCGAGTCCAAGGACGACTACTACGGCGCGCTCGCAGCCTCGACGGCCGGCTGGTTCGATGACGGCGCCCACGATCTGTGGCCCTGGGCCCGGTACCTCCTGGACCAACTCCGGACCGCCTACCAGCGGCTTGAGGCTCGCATGACAGCCGGAACATCAGCGCGCACGAAGCAAGACCGCGTCCGAGACTTCGTGCTGCTCCACGCCCCGCCCTCCTTCACCATCGCCGACATCCGCCGGGCGGTTCCCGGGGTCAGTGACAACACCATCCGCATCGTTCTGGCGGAGCTGAAGGATGGTGGCCGGATCCAGAGCAGTGGCACCGGCCGCGGGGCCTCTTGGCACCGCCTTTGACTCAAGGGCTCCTCGGCCACGCCTGACTCGCGCCTGACCCCCGCCTAACCCTTCTTGGTCTCCCAGAAGATCTTGTCGATCTGGTCGATCTCGTCGAGGAGCCGCTGGCCGACGGCCTCGTCGGTGGTCTTCTTCGACTCGCCGGCCGACTTGGTGGCCTTCCAGAAGATCTCGTGGAGCTGCGGGTACTTCTCGAGGTGCTCGGGCTTGAAGTAGTCGGTCCACAGCACCCAGAGGTGGTGCTTGACCAGGTCGGCCCGCTCCTCTTTGATCATGATCGCCCGCTCGCGGAACTCCGGGTCGTCCGAGGCGTTGTGCTTCTCCATGATCGCCTTGACCGACTGGGCCTCGATGCGTGCCTGGGCAGGGTCGTAGACGCCGCAGGGGAGGTCGCAGTGGGCGCGCACCTCGGCGGGCGGGGCGATCCGGTCGGCGGCCTGGAGGACTCGGTCGATGATGCGCATTGCGGCTCCTTTTCCCGGTGCCCCGACGGGGCGCCCGTTCGTCCAGAGTGGAGATGTGCCGGTCGTCCAGAGTGGAGATGTGCCGGTCGAGCCCACACTACCGAGGAGCGAGGTGGGCGAACACCGGGGTGAACGGCCCCGCATGCCTCCGGCGTGGCGGGTGGCGGCGCCACTGATCGCCGCCGCCGTGGCCGGCGCGTCGGGGCTCCTGCTGCGTCGGCTGGAGGTCGTCGGCCCGAGCATGCAGCCGACGCTCGTGCCCGGGGACCGCCTGCTGGCGGTCCGGTTGCCGGCCGCCTGGCCGCTGGGCCCGGGCGACCTGGTCGTGCTGCACGACCCGCGCCTGCCCCGCGGCGACGCGCCGCCGGTGGTCAAACGGGTCGTCGGGGTCGGCGCCGGGCGGAGGGGGGTGGTGGTCGAGGGGGACAACCCGGCAGCGAGCACCGACAGCCGGACCTACGGCCCGGTCGACCGGCGCCAGGTCGTCGGCCGGGTCCTCTACCGGTACGGGCCGGCCGGGCGCACCGGGTGGCTCCTGGGCCGGGCCGGCGTCCGGACGGTCTGAGCAGCGGCGATACGCTGCGGTGATGCCCGATCCGGCGGAGAGGTGGAACGACCTCGGGTCGTTCATCCGCGAGCAGCGGGCGACCGCCAGGCTGTCGCTGCGGCGCCTCTCGGAGCTGGCCGGCATCTCCAACCCGTACCTGAGCCAGATCGAGCGTGGTCTGCGACGGCCGTCGGCCGAGATCCTCCAGCAGATCGCCAAGGCGCTGCGCATCTCGGCCGAGACCCTCTACGTCCAGGCCGGGATCCTCGACCCGCCGACCGGCAGCCCCGATCTGACCCGCCAGATCCTGGCCGATCCCCACCTCGGCGAGGACCAGAAACAGGCGCTGGTACGGATCTACCTCTCGTTCCGGCGAGAGCACGAGGCGTCGAAGACCGGGCGCCAGCCCGACTCGGCGGGGGCCGACGACGGGGACGAGGCTCGGTCGCCGGCGGACGGGCGGCCGCCGACGACCGGGGGCGACGGCGTCGCCGAGCTGGGTCCGGCGGGAGGAGCTGGGGCGACCCGCCGGTAGGCTCGGCCCGACATGCGACGCCTGGCGGTCCTCTCGCTGCACACGTCGCCGCTGGCCCAGCCGGGGACCGGTGACGGCGGCGGCATGAACGTCTATGTGCGCGAGCTGGCGACCGCCCTGGCCCGCACGGGGGCGGCCTGCGAGGTGTTCACGCGCACGTGGGCCGACGGCCTGCCGGAGGTGGTCGACGTCGAGCCGGGCCTCCGGGTGCACCACGTGGCGGCCGGGCCGCCGGTCGTGCTCGAGCGCCGCGACCTGCCGGGGGTGGTGCCGGAGTTCACCGCCGGGGTGCTCGAGCGGATGACCTCGCCGCGGTGGCTCGACCCGCTCGACGACCCGTACGAGGCGATCCACGCCAACTACTGGCTCTCGGGTCTGGCCGGTCACACGATCAAGCACGAGCTCGATCTCCCGCTGGTCTGCACCTTCCACACCCTCGACCGGGTGAAGGCCGAGGCCGGCCCCGAGGAGGTCGAGGCCGACATGCCGCACCGCCGGGCCGAGGCCGAGGCCGAGATCATCCGCTGCTCGGACATGGTGCTGGCCTCGTGCACGGTCGAGGCCGACCAGATCGCCGAGCTGTACCCCGCCGACCCGGCTCGGGTGGCGGTCGTCCCGCCGGGTGTCGACCACGCCTACTTCGGGCCCGGCCACCGCCCGCAGGCGCGCCGGGCGCTCGGGTTGCCCCCCGACGGCCCGCTGCTGCTGTTCGTCGGGCGGATCCAGCCGCTCAAGGGGGCCGACGTGGCCGTGAGGACGCTGGCCGCCCTGCACCGGGCCGGCCACCCCTACCGGCTGGTGGTGGTCGGCGGACCGAGCGGTCCGAAGGGCCAGGAGACCTATCGTCGCCTCGTCGCCCTCACCGGCGAGCTCGGCCTGGACGAAAGGGTGGCGTTCGTCCCCCCGCAGCCCCACGAGCTGCTGTCGACCTACTACCGGGCGGCCGACGTCTGCCTCGTGCCGAGCCGGTCGGAGTCCTTCGGGCTGGTGGCCCTCGAGGCCGCCGCCTGCGGCACCCCGGTGGTGGCCGCCGCCGTCGGCGGTCTCACGACGCTCGTCGATCCCGGGCGTACCGGGTTCCTGGTCGACGGGCACGAGCCGGAAGCCTTCGCCGACAGTGCCCGCCGCATCGTGGAGGAGCCGCTGCTGGCCGAGCGGCTGGCCACCGCGTCGGTGCTGCGGGCCCGCGGCTACACCTGGCGGCGGGCGGCGGCGATGCTGCGGTCGATCCACGAGGAGTTGCGGTCGGGCCGCCTGGTCGAGTGCTCCTGAGCCGGCATCCCCGACACGCCCGAGCGGGCTGAGATGCCGCTGGTCGACCTGCCCGAGGAGGAGGAGATGGCGGCGGCGGCCGCCAGGATCGACGCATGGGTCGAGCGGGAGCTGTCCTCCGGCGGCACCCTCGAGGCGGCCGAGCGCCAGGAGGTCACCGACCGGACGGCCTCACACCGGTGGTACCTGCGCTTCAAGGGCGAGGAGAAGGACCACATCACGCTGTGGCTGACCCTGCGTCAGCGGACGCTGCACCACGAGGCCCAGTTCATGCCGGCGCCGGAGGAGCAGGAGGCCGAGGTCTTCGCGTACCTGCTCCGCCGGAACGCCGACCTCTTCGGGATGTCGTTCTGCCTCGGTCCCGAGGATGCGGTCTACCTGGTCGGTCGGGTGCCGGCCCGGCTGATCGACGACGACGAGCTCGACCGCGTCGCCGGCTCGTCGGTCCACTACGTCGACGAGCACTTCCCGACGGCGATGACGCTCGGCCACCCGCGCCTCTACCGGCGTCGCCGTCGATAGCCTGCGGGCGATGACGAAGCTCGTGGTGGTCGGCGGCGGCAGGATGGGCGAAGCGCTGCTCGCCGGGTTGGTGGCGAGCGGCTGGGCCGGGGCCGAGGAGCTGGCGGTGGTCGAGCCGGTGGCCGGCCGGCGGGCGGCGCTCGCCGAGGCGCACCCTGGGCTGGTCACCCTCGACGCAGCGGCCCCGGGAGTGGTCGACGACGGCGGGGGTGCGGTGCTGGCCGTCAAGCCGGAGGCGGCGGAGGGCGCCTGCCGCCTCCTCGGCGCGGCCGGGGTCCGCCGGGTGCTGTCGATCGTGGCCGGCATGGGCACCCACCGGCTCGAGGCGGTGCTGCCCGAGGCGGTCGTGGTGGTGCGGGCGATGCCGAACACCCCGGCGCTCGTCGGCGCCGGCGTCAGCGTCATCGCCGGCGGCAGCCGGGCGCTGGCCGCAGACCTCGACTGGGCCGAGGCGGTGCTCTCGTCGGTCGGCACCGTGCTGCGGCTGCCCGAGCGTCACCTCGACGCCGTCACCGGCCTCTCGGGATCGGGACCGGCCTACCTCTTCTTGGTGGCCGAGTCGCTGATCGAGGCCGGCGTGCTGGCCGGCCTGCCACGCGACGTCAGCCGGACGCTCGCCGTCGAGACGATCCGGGGGTCGGCCGCCCTGCTGGCCGAGACCGACGAGGAGCCGGCGGTGCTCCGGGCGGGCGTGACGTCGCCGGGAGGGACCACCGCGGCCGGCCTGCGGGCGCTCGAAGCTCGTGGCGTGCGGTCGGCGTTCCTCGAGGCGGTGCTCTCGGCGACCGAGCGCTCCCGCAACCTGGCTCGCTGAAGCCGACGTCACCATCCCGCCGCCAGCCTTTCGGCGGCCCGACCCGAGGGCGTACGATCACCGGCGCGGAGGAGGAGCCACCGATGAGCGAACCACGCGACAGCTGGCAGTCCCGCTTCCTCACCGTCGGCGAGGTGGCGGCCTCGTTGCGCGTCTCGACGATGACCGTCTACCGCCTGATCAACGCCGGTGAGATCAAGGCGGTCCGGGTCGGCCGCTCGTTCCGCCTCCGCGAGGAGGACGTCGACCGCTACCTGGCGGCCCGGGCGACCACCAAGGCGGGGTGAACGCCGGGGCGTCACCAGCCGGCCCGCCGGGCGCGCCGGACACCGTCTTCTTCCTCTCCGACTACGGGCTGCACGACGAGTTCGTCGGCGTCGTCCACGCCGTGCTCCGCCGGTTGGCGCCGTCGGCGGCGGTCATCGACCTGACCCACGAGGTCCCGCCCTTCGACATCCGGGCCGGAGCGGCCACCCTGGGACGGGCATGGCCCCACCTCGGCGACGGCGTCGTGCTGGCGGTGGTCGATCCCGGGGTCGGTGGCGGCCGGCGCGGCCTGGTGGTCGAGGTCGGCTCGACCGGCGGTCCGCGCTTCCTCGTCGGCCCCGACAACGGACTGCTGGTGCCGGTGGCCGAGGCGGCCGGGATGGTGGCCGCGGTCGAGCTCGGTGCCTCGGCGCCCGACACCTCCGCCACCTTCGACGGCCGCGACGTCTTCGCCCCGGCGGTCGCCGACCTCTGTCGCGGGGTGCCGGCCGCCGACCTCGGGCCGGCGGTCGACCCGGCCAGCCTCGAACGGGTCCCGGCGCCGGTGGTCGAGCCCGGCACCCTGCCCGACGGTCGGCTCAGCCTCAGGGTCGAGGTCTCGTGGGTGGACCGCTTCGGCAACGTCCAACTGGCGGCGGCGGCCGAGGCGTTGCCGTCGGACGTGCCGGTGGTCGTCGTCCGCCCCGACGCCGGGCCGTGGACGGCGGTGGTCGGTGCCAACTTCGCCGGTGACGAGCCGGTGCCACGGGTCCGGGCGTTCGCCGACCTCGAGCCCGGGATGCCGGGCCTGCTGGCCGACGGGAACGGCCATCTTGCCCTGGTGGTCGGGCAGGGCTCGGCGGCCGCCCACTTCGGGATCGGTCCCGGCAGCCTCGTCCAGCTCATGTGGTGATGGGCGCCATCGCTAAGTACCATCCGCCGGAATGCCCGACGAGCGGAGCGAGGCCCGCCGCCGGCGCATCCCCGAAGCCACGGTGGTGCGCCTGCCGGTCTACCAGCGGCTGCTGGCCGAGCTCCTGCGGGCCGGTCAGCCGACGGTGTCGTCCGAACAGCTGGCGGCGATGGCCCGGGTCAACGCGGCCAAGGTGCGCAAGGACCTCTCGCTGCTCGGGTCGTTCGGCACCCGCGGCACCGGGTACGACGTCGCCTTCCTGATCGCCCAGATCGAGCGGGCCCTCGGTGTCGGGCTCGACTGGCCGGTGGCGATCGTCGGCATCGGCAACCTCGGCCGGGCGCTCGTCAACTCCGAGGGCTTCTCGTCGCACGGTTTCCGGGTGGTCGCCCTCTTCGATGTCGACCCGTCGGTGGTCGGTCTCGAGGTCGGATCGGCGACCGTCCGGCACATCGAGCAGCTGCCCGAGGTCGCCGCCGACCTCCGCCCGAGCATCGGGGTGATCGCCACCCCGGCCGGCGCCGCCCAGGAGGTGGCCGACGCACTGGTCGGCGGTGGGGTCGGTGCGATCCTCAACTTCGCCCCGCGGGTGCTGTCGGTGCCGCCCGATGTCCTCCTCCGCTACGTCGACCTGTCGATCGAGCTGCAGGTGATGAGCTTCTACCAGTCGCGCCGGTCCGAGGCCGGCGACGCCGAGGTGCCGCCACTGCGGGCCTTCGGGCTGTCTCGGCTGCCGGAGCGGCCCGCCCGCCCGGTCGGGTGAGCCGGCCGGCGGGCCGACTGGCGCGCCGGGCGCTCGACCCTATGCTGGGGAACTCGGACGGGCGTCCCGTCCCTGGTAGCAGGATCGTGACCCATGCCCGCACCGGGGGCGGCGGCCGATCCGAGGAGGCACCGGCCCGTTGCCCGTCGTCGTCGTAGGTCTCGAGCACCGGCAGGCACCGCTCGACCTGCTCGAGCGGGTCACCGTGCCCGAGCCCGAGCTCGGCAAGGTGCTCGGCACCCTGCGGGACCGGGCCAACCTCGAGGAGTCGGTGCTGCTCTCGACCTGCCTGCGCACCGAGATCTACGCGGTGGTCGACCGGTTCCACGACGCCGTCCACGAGGTCGAGGAGCTGCTGGCCCAGGTGGCCGGTGTCGACGTTGACGAGCTCGAGGCGCACTGCAGCGTCCGCTTCGACGACGACGTGCCCGCCCACCTCTTCGCGGTGGCCAGCGGCCTCGAGTCGGCCGTGCCCGGCGAGAGCGAGATCCTAGGGCAGGTCCGCCGGGCGGCCGAGCGGGCCGACGACGAGAGGGTGAGCGGCCCGGTGCTCGGCGAGCTCTTCCAGCACGCCGTGCGGACCGGTCGGCGGGTCCGCACCGAGACCGGCATCGCCCGCGGCACCACCTCCTTCTCGCACGCCGCTGTCGAGGTGGCCGAGACGAGCCGTCCCAGCGGGCTCGGTGGCGCCCGTGTGGTGGTGGTCGGCGCCGGGGAGATGGGGACTGGCTTGGCCAAGGCGCTCGTCGGCCTCCCGGCCGGGCGCCAACCGGCCGAGCTCGTGGTGGTCAACCGGACAGCCGGGCGCGCCGAGGCCCTGCGCCGGGCTCTCGACGAGCGTGCGCTCGACGGCGCTCGGACCGTGGCGCTCCGGACGGCACCGCTCGGGCGTTGCGCCGAGGTGGTCGCCGAGGCCGACGTCGTCGTCGTGGCCGTGGCCGCCGGCGGCCGGCTCCTCGGGCCGGCCGAGCTCGGTGCGTCCGGCGGGCGTTCGGACCGCCCTCTGCTCGTCGTCGACCTCGGGATGCCGCGCAGCGTCGACCCGGCGGCCGCAGCGCTCGACGGCGTGACCGTCGTCGACATGACGCGGCTCGACGCGGCGGTCGCCCGGGCGATGGAGGACCGGCACGCCGAGGCCGACCGTGCCCGCGGCATCGTCGCCGAGGAGGGGGCCCGCTACCGCCAGTCCGCCCGCGCCCGGGGCGCGGCGCCAGTGATCGCCGCCCTTCGCTCCCGCCTCGAGGAGCTCCGCCGGGCCGAGCTCGACCGGCAGCGCTCGAAGTTCGCGGACCTGCCGGCCGGGGCGTGGGAGGGGGTGGACGCCGTGACGAGGGCGGTGCTCGCCAAGGTGGCGCACGACCCCACGGTGCTCCTCAAGGAGACCGCCGGCACCCCGCGCGGGGAGCGGCTGGTCGAGGCGCTCCGGATCCTGTTCGACCTGTAGGGCGATGGCCGGCTCGAAGGTGACCGCCGGTTCGGGCTCGGCGGCCGGTCTGGACCGGCCCTGGGCTTCGGACCGCCGGCTCCGTCTGGCCACCCGCGGCTCGCCGCTCGCCCGCTGCCAGGCCGAACGGGTGGCCGACCGGCTCCGGTCGGCCGTGGAGGGCCTCGAGATCGAGACGGTGATCGTCCGCACCCGGGGCGACCGCCAGTCCGACGTGCCGCTCGACCGTCTCGGCGGCCAGGGCGCCTTCGCCAAAGAGGTGCAGGCGGCCGTGGCCGACGCCGACGCCGACATCGCCGTCCACTCGGCCAAGGACCTCCCCTCGGTCACCCCCGGTGGGTTGGTGCTGTGCTCGGTACCGGAACGGCTGGACCCACGGGACGCGCTGGTCGGCGCCGCCCTCGGCGACCTGGCACCCGGCGCGGTCGTCGCCACCGGCGCCGCCCGGCGGCGGGCCCAGCTGGCCAACCTCCGTCCGGACCTGACGTTCGTCGAGCTTCGGGGGAACATGGGGACCCGGCTCGCCCGTGCCGGGGACGGTACGGTCGACGCCGTCATCGTCGCCATGGCGGCGGTCGAGCGCCTCGGTTGGGCCGACCAGGTGGCCGAGACGTTGCCGATCGTGCTGATGCTGCCCCAGGTCGGTCAGGGCGCGCTGGCGCTCGAGTGCCGGGCCGACGACGAGCCGGTCCGGTCGCTCCTCTCGGCGGTCGACGACGAGGACGCCCACCGCTGCCTCCGGGCCGAGCGGGCGTTTCTCGCGTCGGTCGGCGGGAGCTGCAGCGTCCCGGTGGCCGCCCACGCCGAGCGGCTCGACCATGGGTGGCTGCGGCTCGACGGCCTCGTGGCCAGCGGCGACGGCCGGGTGGTGCTGCGACAGGCCCTCGAGGGCGACGACCCCGAGGCGCTGGGCCGAGAGCTCGCCGCCGCCCTTCTCGGGGGGGCCGGCGGGGCCGAGGTGCTGGACTGGTGACCGTCTACCTCGTCGGGGCCGGACCGGGCGACCCGGGGCTGCTCACCCGCCGGGGTGCCCAGCTGCTGGCCGAGGCCGACGTCGTCGTCCACGACCGGCTGGTCGACCGCTCGCTGCTGGCCTTGGCCAAGGAGGGTGCCGAGCTGGTCGACGTCGGCAAGCGCCCGGCCACAGCGGACCCACCCGGCGGGGACGGCGGGGACGGCGGGTCGAGCCAGGCCAGGCAGACCGATATCAACCGCCTGCTGGTCGAGCTCGGGAGGAGCGGCCGGACGGTGGTCCGATTGAAGGGCGGCGACCCGTTCGTGCTCGGCCGTGGCGGCGAGGAAGTCGAGGCACTCCGGGCAGCAGGCGTGCGGTGGGCGGTCGTTCCGGGGGTCACCTCGGCGCTCGGGGTGCCGGCGGTGGCCGGCATCCCGCTGACCCATCGGGGGCTGTCGACGTCGGTCACCGTCGTCACCGGACATCTCGGCGACCCGGCCGACCCCGCCGGCGTCGACTGGGCGTCGCTGGCCGCCGCCGGCGGCACGCTCGTGGTGCTGATGGGGATGGCCAACCGTCGGGAGATCGCCGACCGGCTGATGGCCGGCGGGCGGGCGGCCGGGACGCCGGTGGCCGTGGTCGAGTGGGGCACGACGCCGGCGCAGCGGACGGTGCGGACGACCCTGGCCGGCTTGGCGGCGGTCGACCTCGGGTCGCCGGCGGTGATCGTCGTCGGCCCGGTGGCCGCCCTCGACCTCGCCCCGGTGGCCGGCACGCTCGCCGGGACGACCGTGGTCGTCACCCGCCCCCCCGACCAGGCCGGCCCGCTCTCGGCGGCACTGGCCGGTGCCGGCGCACGGGTCCTCGAGCTGGCGACCATCGAGGTGGCCCCGCCCGAGGACGGCGGGGCGGCGTTGGCCGCCGCCGCCGCCGCCGCCGCCGGCTACACCTGGGTGGCGTTCACGTCGGCCAACGCCGCCCGGCGTTTTGCCGCCTGCTTGCGCGACGGACGTGACCTGGGGAGGGCGCGATTGGCGGCGGTCGGCCCGGCGAGCGCCGAGGCGCTGGCCCGTCACGGCTTGGTGGCCGACCTGGTACCGGCTCGAAGGAGCGCCGACGGCCTCGTCGAGGCGATCGGGAAAGCCCCTGTGGGGGGGACCGTCCTCTTCCCGAGGGCGGCCGCCGCACGGGAGGTCCTCCCCGAGGGCCTCCGAGCCGCCGGGTGGACGGTGGACGAGGTCGTCGCCTACCGGACGGTCGAAGGCGTCCGCCCGCCGGCGGCGGTGGCCGACGAGGTGGGGCGCGCCGATGCAGTGGTCTTCACGTCACCCTCGGCGGTACGAGGCTTCGTGTCGTCGCGAGACGACCGCCAACGGCCGCTGGTGCTGCCGGCGGTGGTGGCGTGCATCGGCGAGGTGACGGCCTCGGCGGTGCGCTCGGTCGTCGGGCCCGACGACGGCCACCGGGTGGTCGTGGCGTCCTCGCCCAGCCCCGCCGCCATCGTGGCGGCGCTCGCCGAGGGACTCGGCCGCGCCGGCGCCGGCGGTGTCGGTGGGGGGGCGCCCGCTGGGGAGGCGCCCCGACCGGCGCCGTAGGCTGGGGGGGTGACGTCGAGCATGCCGACCGGCTTCCCGGCCCGCCGGTTGCGACGCCTCCGGCGCACCGCACAACTGCGGCGCATGGTGGCCGAGACGAAGCTGTCGGTCGACGACCTGGTGGCGCCGCTGTTCGTCCGTGAGGGGATCGACGAGCCGGTCGCCATCTCGTCGCTGCCGGGCCACGTCCAGCACACCGTCGCCTCGATCGTGGCCGAGGCGAAGCGGCTGGCCGCCCTCGGGGTCCCCGCCCTGGTGCTCTTCGGGGTGCCCGAGCGCAAGGACGCCGAGGGGTCGGGTGCCTGGGATCCCGACGGCGTCGTCCAGCGGTCGCTGGCCGAGCTGCGCACCGCCCTCGGCGACCAGATGGTGCTCGTCGCCGACCTGTGCCTCGACGAGTACACCGACCACGGGCACTGCGGGGTGCTGTCGGCCGACGGGACGGTCGACAACGACGCGACGCTCACCCGCTACCAACGGGTGGCCCTGGCCCAGGCGGCCGCCGGCGCCGACCTGGTGGCACCGAGCGGGATGATGGACGGCCAGGTGGCGGCGATCCGGGCGGCTCTCGACGGCGACGGTCAGCAGCGCGTCGGGATCATGGCCTACGCCGCCAAGTACGCCTCGGCCCTCTACGGGCCGTTCCGGGAGGCCGTCGACGTCTGCATCGCCGGCGGCGGCGACCGGCGCGACTACCAGCAGGATCCGGCGAACCGCCGGGAGGCGCTGGCCGAGGTGGCGGCGGACGTCGCCGAGGGCGCCGACCTCGTCATGGTGAAGCCGGCGCTGAGCTACCTCGACGTCATCTCCGCCGTCCGGGCGTCCTTCGACGTCCCGGTGGCCGCGTACCACGTCAGCGGTGAGTACGCCATGGTGAAGGCCGCCGCCGAACGGGGCTGGATCGACGGACCGGCGGTGGCCCTCGAGCAGCTGACGGCGGTGAAGCGCGCCGGTGCCGACCTCGTGCTCACCTACTTCGCTGCCGAGGTGGCCGAGGTGTTGGGTGGCTGAGCCGGCCACCGGCACCAACCAGCAGTGGTTCGACCGTGCCCGGCGGGTGATCCCCGGCGGTGTCGACTCGCCGGTGCGCTCGTTCGCCTCGGTCGGCGGCACCCCGTTCACCGCCAGCCGGGGCGACGGGCCGTGGGTGTTCGACGTCGAGGGCCGCCGGTACGTCGACCTCGTCCAGTCCTACGGCGCCCTCCTCCTCGGCCATGCCCATCCGGCGGTCTCCGCCGCCGTCGCCGCCACCGCCGCCACCGGCACCACCTTCGGGTTCCCGACGCCCGGCGAGGTGCTGCTGGCCGAGGCGATCTGCGAGCGGGTGGCCGGCTGCGACCAGGTCCGCTTCGTGTCGTCGGGGACCGAGGCGGCGATGAGCGCCGTCCGGCTCGCCCGCGGCGCCACCGGCCGCGACCGGGTGGTCCGCTTCGCCGGCTGCTACCACGGTCACTCCGACGGCCTGCTGGCCGGCGGCGGCAGCGGCGTGGCCACGCTCGGGCTGCCGGGGTCGGCCGGCGTCCCGCACGGCGCTGTCGCCGACACGCTCGTCGTCCCCTACAACCGCCCGGTCGACGCCGAGATCGACGACGGCGTCGCCTGCGTCCTCGTCGAGCCGGTGGCGGCCAACATGAACCTCGTCGCTCCGGCCCCGGGCTTCCTCGAATCGCTGCGACGGGCGTGCGACCGTCACGGGGCGCTGCTCGTCTTCGACGAGGTGATCACCGGCTTCCGGCTGGGGGAGGGCGGCGCCGCCGCGTGGTCTGGGGTGACCCCGGACCTCTGGTGCTTCGGCAAGGTGATCGGCGGCGGGCTCCCCGTCGGCGCCTTCGGCGGGCGGGCCGACCTGCTGGCGTACCTGGCGCCGGGAGGGCCGGTGTACCAGGCCGGCACGCTGTCGGGGAACCCGCTGGCCACCGCCGCCGGCCTCTCGGTGCTCTCGGCGGTCGGCGCCGAGGATTACCGGGCGTTGGCCCGGCGGTCCGCCGCCTTCGCCACCGATCTCGCCGGCGCCGTCCGCCAGGGTGGCCTGCGGGCGGCGGCCCCGACGGTCGGCCCGCTGGTCGGCCTCTTCGTCGACTACCCCGAGGACGAGACCGGGGCTGGCGCTGCCGGCGCCGCTGCCGACCGGTCGCTCGAGGCACCGACGGACTACGACGGCGCACGACGGATCGCCGCCGGTGGCGCCTACGCCCCCTTCTTCCACGCCCTGCTGCGCCGCCGGGTCGTCGTGGCGCCGGGCCCCTACGAGGTGCTCTTCCCCGGGATGGCCCACACCGAGCGAGAGCTCGCACTGGTCGTCGAGGCCGCCGGTGAGGCGGCGGCCGAGGTGGCCTCGTCGCCCGGGCGGTGACCGTGGCGGACCCGCGTCCGGGTGCCGGGGAGTTGGTCTTCGACGGGGTGTCGCTCGAGCTTGCCGACGGCGCGACGACGACCGTCGTGTCCGGGCTCCGGGTGGTCGTCGACGCCCAGGGGATCGCCACCTACGGTCCCGAGCCCGGCTCGGTCCGATCGGTCCCGTGGTCGCTGGCGAGGGAGCCCCGCTTCGGCGAGCCCCGCTCGTCGGCCGATGGCGTGCCGGCGTTCGGGCTGACGGCGTCGGTGGCCGGCCGGCCGGTGCGCTGGGTGATCCCGGCCGTCCAGCTCAACGCCGACCGCGTCGCCAGCCTCCGCCGGGTCCTCGCCGCCAACGGCGGCGGCGGACGCCCAGCCGGGTCGGCGAGCCCCCCCGGCGTCGCCCCGCCACCCCCGGTCGCCCCGCCACCCCCGGTCGCCCCGCCACCCCCGGTCGCACCGGTCACCGGCCCGGCGCCGTACCCGGGGGTTCCGCGGATGGCCGAGGTCGGGAGCCCGAGCACCGGCCGGCGACGGCTCGGCCGGGTCGTCGTCGTCACGGCGTTGGCGGTGGCCGCAGCGGCGGTGGGGTTGGCGATCGGCCTCGGCGCCTCGTCGTCGGGCGGCCCGACCCCACGGAGGGGAGGCCAGCGACCCCCGGGGGCGAGCTCACGGGCGAGCCTGCTCGCCGAGCGCCTCAACCTGTCGAGGGGTGACGTGCCGGCGAGCTGGCAGACCGATCCGAACCCGAGCGGGGGCCCGATCGGCGCCCTGCTCCAGCCGGGGTCGCAGCCGCTCACCCCGCCCGAGCGGGCGAGCGCCGCGGCGGTGGCTGCTCGGTACGAACGGTGCATGGGTGTGCGGCGGTCGGAGGACAGGATCTTCGGGCCGGCCCACTCGAGGCCGGAAGCCACCGCGTCGTCCCCGGGCTTCGTCGCACCCGGGGCGTCGCCGATGGAGGCGGGCTCGCAGGCCGAGGTGTTCACCTCGCCGGCCCCGGTCGCCGCCGACCTGGCGCAGGTCGAGGTGGCGAGGTTCCCCACCTGTCTCGGCGGTGCGCTGGCCGGGGAGCTCGCGGCGCTCGGCAACGGGGCCGGCGCCAACGTGGGGACGCCGACGGTGGCGGCGATCACCACACTGCCGCAGCTCGGCAGGGTCCGGGCGGTCGGTACCGGCGTGACGGTGAGCGCCTCGCTGGCCGGCCAGGCGGCCAGCGTGCACATCGGCATCGTCCTCATCGGTGGGGGACGGGCGGAGACGACCCTCGTCACCTTCGCCGAGGGCACCACCTTCCCGCTCCTTTTGACCGACGGGATGACGGCCAGCCTCGAACGTCACCTCGTCGGAACGGGCCTCGGACCGGGTGGCTGACGGCCGCTCCCGAAGGCGGCCCTGGCGACTCACGCCCCGAGGGCGTCGCCCCGGTCGGAGCGCGAGGGATCGGGAAGGTGCTCGGCGATCACCGTCATCGCGCGGTAGGCGAGCTCGGCCGCCCCGAGGGTGTCGGGCCGCATGAGGTTGGCCATGATCGTGAGGAGCTCGGTCATGAGCACCTCGGAGCGCATGCCGAGGCTGACGCAGGCACGCATCGTCCGCGGGTTGCTGATGAGGCGGACGAACGCCCGTGCCACCCGGAAGTAGTCGCTGTAGGCGTGAACCAGCCGCTCGCCGTAGTCGGCGACGGCGTCGTGGCCCCCGCCGGCCAGCGCCTCGCCGAGAGCCCAGGCGGCCAGCCGGCCGGTCTCGTAGCCGTAGGCGATGCCCTCGCCGTTGAACGGGTTGATCGAGCCGCCGGCGTCGCCGACCAGCACCGTGTTCGGCCCGGCGTGGGGCGACACCGCCAAGCCCATCGGGAGCTTCCCGCCGGTCGGCGGCCCGCACGACGTCTCGGGAGCGATGCCCCAGCTCCGCGGGGCCCACCGGACGAAGGCGTCCATGAGGCGGGTCGTGTTGACGCCCCGCCAGCGCTGGTCGCTCGAGAGCAGCCCGACGCCGACGTTCACCCGGCCGTCGCCCAGAGGGAAGATCCACCCGTAGCCCGGGACGACCTCGCCGCTCTCGTCGCGGATGTCGAGGTGGGACTCGATGAAGGCGTCGTCGTGGCGTTCGGAGCGGAAGTAGCCGCGCAGCGCCATCCCGAGCGGGTAGTCACGGCGCCGGCTCGCCCCGAGCGAGCGTCCGAAGCGGGAGTTCGACCCGTCGGCCACCACCACGTAGCGGGCCCTCACCTCGCGGGTGGTCCCGGTCGCCCGGTCGGCCACGACGGCGCCGTGGCAGATGGGCAGCGCGGCCGCCCGATCGGCCGGTACCGGGCGTTCGGGCCCCGCCGGGTCGGCCACGGGGCGGTCGAGCAGTGGGGCCACCGCCTCGACGCCCTGCCAGACGGTGGCGCCGGCCTTGGCCGCCCGCTCGGCGACCAGCCCGTCGAGGTCGTGCCGGGTGACGGTGTAACCGTACGAGGGGAAGGCCGGATGTTGCGGCCAGCGCATCTCGAGTGAGCGCCCGAAGCCGACCGAGCGCAGGCCTACGTAGCGGTGGGCTCCGGCCAAGGCCGGCTCGAGCCCCATGTCGGCGAGCTGCCGCACCGCCCGGGGGGTCAGCCCGTCGCCGCAGGTCTTCTCGCGCGGGAAGCGCTTCTTCTCGACCACCGCCACGTCCCAGCCGGCGTCGGCCAGCCAGTAGGCGCAGGAGGAACCGCCGGGTCCGGCGCCGACGACGAGGACGTCGTGGACGTGGTCGGCGTCGGTGGCCGGCGACCGCTTCCTCGCCCCGGAGCCACGGCGCCGTGTGGCCTTCCCCGGGCCGGAGCGGCCGTCGGTGGCGGGTGCAGCCTCCGACGTCGCCCCAGCGGCCTTCGGCGGCCGACGGGCAGCCCTGGCCGGGGGTCCGTCAGTCGAGGACGGATCGGCGGCGTCGGGTGCCGGGGTCGGGGAGGGTTCCTCGGTCCGGTCGGTCACGATCGCAGCGTAGGCGGTGGTGCGCCGGACCGGACGGGTTCGGTCGATGTGCCTGCGGAAAGTGTGCCGTGCTAGAACCGGAATGCCGTGGACCAGTACCTGCCGATCGTCATGCTGTTCGCGTTGGGAGTCGTCTTCGCGGCGGCGTCGTTCCTGGCGTCGCAACTGCTCGGGCCGCGCAAGCGGCCGACGGCGGCCAAGACCGCCCCCTACGAGTGCGGCATCGTGCCCGACCGCGAGCTGCCCGGCCGGTTCCCGGTCCGCTTCTATCTGGTCGCGATGATCTTCATCATCTTCGACATCGAGATCGTCTTCCTCTACCCGTGGGCGGTGGTGTTTCGCCAGCTGCGGGTCTTCGGGCTCGTCGAGGTCCTCGTGTTCGCGCTGGTGGTCTTCGTGGCCTTCCTCTTCCTGGTGAGCAACGGTGCCTTGAGCTGGGGCCCGGGCAAGCGGCTGCAACCCGGGCTGCCGGGCCGCAGCAGCGAGTCGACGATCGCCCGGATCGGCGCCGGGCCCGACGAGCCGGGCCGGGCGGCATAGGCGGAGCCGACATGGGGCTCGAGGACCTCCAGCACAACTTCCTCACTGGCCGGCTGGAAGACCTGGTGAAGTGGGCACGGCGCAACTCGGTGTGGCCGGCGACCTTCGGGCTGGCCTGCTGCGCCATCGAGATGATGTCGGTCGGCGCGGCCGACTACGACATCAGCCGGCTCGGGATGGAGGTGTTCCGGGCCTCCCCGCGCCAGGCCGACCTCATGATCGTGGCCGGGCGGGTCTCGCAGAAGATGGCGCCGGTGCTCCGCCAGGTCTACGACCAGATGATGGATCCCAAGTGGGTGATCTCGATGGGGGTCTGCGCCTCGACGGGCGGGATGTTCAACAACTACGCCATCGTCCAGGGCGTCGACCAGGTGGTCCCGGTCGACGTCTACGCCCCGGGCTGCCCGCCGAGCCCCGAGACGCTTCTCCACAGCATCCTCACGCTCCACGAGAAGATCCGCACCGGCGCGATCACCCGGCGCCCGGTGGCGGCGCCGGTCGGCGAGCCCTCACCGGCCGGCTGGGTCCCCGAGGACCCTGACGCGATCCGGGTGGCCACGCCGCGATGACCGCCGACGCGCCGGGCGCGGTCCCCGGCGTCGCAACCGAGGAGCCGGCCGCCGGCCGGCCTGGTGCCGGCGCCACGGGTCCGCCGGGCGCCGCTGGCGCCGTCCTCCCCGAGGTCCCGAGGGGTGCCGGCGGGGTGACCGCCGAGATCGCCTTCCCGCCCCGCGAGCGCTATCTCGAGATGCTCTCGGCGTACCGCGACGGCGGCTTCGAGACCTGCGCCGACCTCTGCGCCGTCGACTACCTCACCTATCCCGGGCGCACCCTGCCCGGGGGGGTGCGGGCCGAGCGGTTCGAGGTGGTGGTGAACCTGCTCTCGCTCTCGAAGCGGCGGCGGGTCCGGATCCGCGTCCAGGTTCCCGAGTCGGACCCGGTGCTGCCGTCGGCCATCGACCTCTATCCCGGGGTCGACGCGATGGAGCGCGAGGCCTTCGACCTCGTCGGCGTCCGCTTCGACGGGCACCCCGACCTGACCCGGATCCTCATGCCCGAGGACTGGGAGGGCCACCCGCTGCGCAAGGACTACGGCGTCGGCCGGGTGCCGGTGCAGTTCAAAGAAGCCCCGGGGCCGCGATGAGCGACCTTCCCCAGTACCGAGGCCACCGGTGAGCGACGACTTCTTCCTCGACGCCGGCCACCCCACCCGGACGGCGCCCCGCGGGGCCGGCACGTCCGAGGGCGCCCAGGAGATGGCGGCGCGCGGCTCGACCGACCCGAGCGAGCTGCGGCGGGAGATCGGCGCGGTGCTCCGGCTGCCCGAGGGCGGGGTCCTCGACTCGGGCGACATCGACGTCGAGCGCGCCGACGACGAGACGATGATCATCAACATGGGCCCGACGCACCCGCCGACCCACGGGGGGCTGCGC
>Ga0080006_1150713_pt1 | contig 55362 bp, 47 predicted proteins | sample RS3BMetagenome_FD_69209 | JGI IMG/M metagenome (GOLD analysis project Ga0080006, IMG submission 69209) | Ferric oxide microbial mat and aquatic microbial communities from Rainbow Spring, Yellowstone National Park, USA - RS3B (SPADES... ...
CGAAACCGGCCGGGGCCCCCCGCGCCCGCCCCGAGCGCCTCGACGGGGACGAAGGTGGCCCGCTCGACCCGCTGGATGACCAGCTGGGCGATCCGGTCGCCCCGGTGGACCACGTAGTCGGTCGCCGGGTCGGTGTTGACAAGCAGGACCGCCAGCTCGTCGCGGTAGCCGGCGTCGATGAGCCCCGGGGTGTTCAGGCAGGTGACGCCGTGATGCAGGGCCAGCCCGCTACGGGGCTGCACGAACCCGGCATGGCCCGGGGGGATGGCCAGGGCGATGCCGGTGGGGACGGCCGCCCGGCCACCGCCGGCCGACAGGGTCACCTCCGTCCGGGCCAGCAGGTCGGCGCCGGCATCACCCGCCCGGGCGTAGTCGGGCAGGGGCAGGTCGGGGTCGAGCCGCACCACCGGGATCGCCAGCGCCATGCCGCGGGCGTCAACTGCCCCGGGCTGGTCGCTATCCGTCGATCCCGGCATGACCGGCTCCTCCCGCGTTGGTTGGGCCGACGATACCCCTCCGCCGGTCGCCCTCGGAGCGGTCGGGGCACCGCCAGTCTGCCCCGGCATCCGCTGACGGTGCGTCACCTGGTCGGCAGGGCGACCACCCGGTAACGTCACCTGGCGTGCTCGTGTGGATGGACCTGGAGATGACCGGCCTCGACACCGGGCGCCACGTCATCGTGGAGGTCGCCACCCTGGTGACCGACGACGACCTGTCCGTCGTCGCCGAGGGACCGGACCTGGTGATCGCCACGCCCGACGCTGCGCTGGCGTCGATGGACGACTTCGTCCGCGCCATGCACACCCGCAGCGGCCTCCTCGACGAGATCGCCGCGTCGACGGTGTCCCTCGAACAGGCGGGCGCTGCAACCCTCGACTTCATCCGACTGCACGTCCCGAAGGCCCGGACCGTTCCCCTGGCGGGAAACTCGATCGGCACGGACCGGCGCTTCTTGGCCGCCTACCTCCCCGAGATCGAGGAGTACCTCCACTACCGGTCGGTGGACGTCTCCACCGTCAAGGAGCTGGCCCGGCGGTGGTACCCGGAAGCGGTCGCCGCGGCCCCGACCAAGGCGGGGGGGCACCGTGCCATGGACGACATCCGCGAGAGCGTCGCCGAACTGGCCTACTACCGGACCGCCATCTTCCGTGACGTCCCCGCCGCGCCCGCCGGGGCCCCTGTCCTCTCCGGGACGGACGCACCGAGCGAGCACACCCCCGCCCCGACCGCGGTCGGCGGGGAGCAGAGAGAGGAACACCGATGACCGATCCCACCGCCCCGCCGGTCCCCGCCGCTCCGCCCGGCCGGGACGAGGCGGTCGCCGCGCTCACCGCCCCGGGCCAGATGTTCGAGATGGAGGAGCTCACGATCCGCGGGATCCCGACCCGCACGTGGAAGAGCGCCCCGGCGACCCTGCGCGCCGTGCTCGAGCTCTCCACGCTCCACGGGGATAAGGACTTCCTCGTCTACGAGGATGAGCGGATCACGTTCGCCGAGCATGCCCGCGTGGTGGCGGGGCTGGCCCACGCTCTCGCCGAGCGGTACGGGATCCAAAAGGGCGACCGGGTGGCGATCGCCATGCGGAACCTGCCCGAGTGGGTGATGGCGTTCTGGGCCGCCATCTCCGTCGGGGCGGTTGTGGTGCCGCTCAACGCCTGGTGGACCGGCCCCGAGCTGGCCTTCGGGCTCGCCGACTCCGGCACGTCCCTGGTGTTCGTCGACGAGGAGCGCGACGCCCGGATCCGGCCTCATCTGCCAGATCTTCCCTTCCTGCGCACCATCGTGGTGACCAGTGAGGACCCTGCGGAGGGCGGGGGGCGGCGGGCGGCCACAGGAGCCACCGTGGAGCGGCCCGGCCACGATCCGGTCCCGGTCGTCCCCTTCCCCGAGGCGGTCGGCTCTCCCGCGGCCGGGACGCCCATCCCCGGGGTCGAGATCGATCCCGAGGACGACGCCACCATCTTCTACACCTCGGGCACCACCGGCCAGCCCAAGGGTGCCGTCGGCACCCACCGCAACAGCGTCTCCAACCTGATGAACCTGTTCTTCACCTCGACCCTCGGGTCCGTGCGTCGCAGCGGCGGGGTCGTCGATGTCAGTAGCGGCGGCCAGAACGCCAACCTTCTGTCGGTCCCCCTGTTCCACGCCACCGGGTGCCACGCCATCCTGGTCTCCAACACGGCGGCCGGGGGGAAGCTCGTGATGATGCACCACTTCGACCCCGAGTGGGCGCTCGAACTGATCGAGCGGGAACGGATCACCATCTTCGGCGGGGTCCCCACCATGGTCATGCAGGTGATCGACTCACCCGACTTCCCCAAACGCGACACGTCGTCGGTGCGGTCGATCTCCTACGGCGGCGCGCCCGCTCCGCCGGATCTCGTGCGGAGGATCACCGAGCACTTCCCCGCCGGTGCGCCCGGCAACGGGTACGGCCTCACCGAGACGTCGGCGATGACGACCATGAACGCCGGGGACGACTACGTCCGCAAGCCCGAGAGCGTCGGGCCGCCCGCTCCGGTGTGCGAGGTGGCGGTGGTGCCCGAGGGATTCGAAGGCGAAGAGCCCCCGACCGACCAGACGGTCGACCCGGACCGGACCGGCGAGCTCTGGATCAAAGGACCCAACGTGGTCCGGGGGTACTGGAACCGGCCCGAGGACACAGCCCGGTCGTTCACCCGGGGATGGCTCCACACCGGCGACATCGCCCGCATCGACGAGGAGGGCTTCGTCACCATCGTCGACCGGGCGAAGGACATGATCATCCGCGGTGGCGAGAACGTCTACTGCGTCGAGGTGGAGACGGTGCTCTTCGAACACCCGGCGGTGGCGGACTGCGCGGTCATCGGCATCCCCCATCCGGTCCTGGGCGAGGAGGTCGGTGCGGTCGTGGTGCTCCGGCCGGGCCACGACGTTGGCGCAGACGAGCTGGCACGGTTCGTGGGCGAGCGGTTGGCCGCGTTCAACGTGCCGACCCGGTACTGGTTCCGGTCGGATCCGCTGCCCCGCAACCCCGCGGGCAAAGCGCTCAAGCGGGAGCTGCGGTCCGAGTTCGCAGACGGTGCTGTCCCGCCCGCCTGAGGGCGGCCGCGGTGCTGTCCCGCCTGCCTGAGGGCGGTCCGGGAACCCCGCGGCGCCCCGGTCAGGGCTCGGCGGCCAGCGTCGCCCTGGTGACTTCGACGTCACGGTGCATCTGCGCCACCAGCGATTCGACCGACGGGAAGGGCTGCTCGTCCCGGAGCCGATCGACGAACGAGAGCCGTGCCTCCTCGCCGTAGAGGTCCCCCGAGAAGTCGAGGAGGAACGCCTCGACCAGCAGGCGCCCACCACCCTCGTAGAAGGTGGGACGGCGCCCCACCGAGACCGCGGCCGGCCAGCGGCGCCCGCCGCTCCGCTCGTACCACCCCGCATAGATCCCTGCCCCCGGGAGCGCGATCGCCGGCGAGACGTCGAGGTTGGCGGTGGGGAAGCCCAGCTCGGCGTCGCCCCGGTTGTCACCGTGGACCACCGTCCCCCGGACCTGGTGCGGCCGTCCGAGCAGCGCAGCCGCTTCCCGCACCTGTCCCGCCGCCACCAGCGCACGGATGCGGGTCGACGAGATGGTCACGGTGGCGTCCGCACCGGGCCGTCCGTCCGCCACCGGATCGCCCTCCCCTCGGGATGGGGGGGAGGCGGTCAGGGAGATCCCTTCGACTTCGAACCCGTCCCGCAGCCCCATCTCACGCAACAGGGCCACGTTGCCCTTGCGCCCGTGCCCAAAGTGGAAGTCCTCCCCGACCACCACCAGTCGCGCGTCCAGGCGGCGCTCGAGGACCTCGTGCACGAACTCCTCCGCGGCCTCGTTCGCCCGCGTCTCGTCGAACGGGACGACCACCGTCCGCTCCACGCCGGCCCCGGCCAGCAACTCGAGCTTCTGGTCGAGGTCGCAGAGCAGCTTGGGGGCCGAACTGGGGCGCACCACTTCTGCCGGATGGCGGTCGAAGGTCACGACCACCGTGGTGAGGCCCCTCCGGCCGGCCTCCGCCGACAGCTCGGCCAAGAGCGCCCGGTGCCCACGGTGCACCCCGTCGTACGCGCCGATGGTGACCGCGGCACCGGTCGGCGGGGGACGGCAGGCGGACAGGTCGGTGACGATCTCCATCAGCAGGCGAGGCTACCGGTTGACGTCGGTTCCGGGCACCGGAGGCTGGCGCGCCGGGCGGACCCCGGGACTGGGCGGCTCATCCGGCCGCCGCCAGCACCACGGCCGGACGGATCCGGTCGGTCGGGGTGGCCTCATAGACGGCCAGCAGGTTGTGCGACGCGTCCACCAGGCCCCACGGCCCGTCTCCGGTGGCTCCGACCGGGATACGGTCGAGTGGCAGTCCCCTGCTGATCGAACGCTCCACCTCGGCGGGGACGACCACCTGGTCCAGGTCACGCATCGCCTGCGCCGGGCTCAGGACCAGCGAGGGGCCCAGTTCGTCCACCGGGCGGGCATCCTCCGTCCCGAACGACCCGATCCGGGTCCGGCGGAGCGATCGGAGATGGGCCCCTCCCCCGAGCCGCCGTCCCAGGTCGTCGGCCAGGGAACGGATGTACGTCCCGGAACTGCACTCCACCTCGATCCGGAACACGCCGGGGGACGCAGTGGGGGTCACCTCGAAGCGGTGCACCGTCACCGGCCGCGGGGCGCGCTCCACCTCGATCCCCTCCCGCTCCAGCGCGTGCAGACGCCTGCCGCCCACCTTCACGGCCGACACCATGGGAGGGACCTGCTCGATGGCCCCGGTCAGCCCGGCCGCCGCCCCGCGAACCTCGGCGAGGGTCACCCCGCCCATCTCCCAGCTTCCGGTCACCACCCCCGAGGCATCGAGCGTCGAAGTCGTCGTGCCGAGCACGACCTCCCCCTCGTACGTCTTCGGAAGCGCGGTCAGAAAACGCATCAGGCGGGTCACGCGACCGAGCCCGACCAGCAGCACGCCGGTCGCGTCAGGGTCGAGGGTCCCGGCATGACCCACCCTCCGTTGACCGAAGATCCGCCGACACCGGGCCACGACGTCGTGAGACGTCCACGCCGGATCCTTGTCCACCACCACCAGGCCGTCGACCCCGCCCCCTCCCGGCTCCTTCACGGGAGCCCCAGCCGGGGGTCGGCCTCCGGACCACCGCCGCGGGGATCCTCCCCCACCTGGTCGCCCCCCCGCTCCGCCTCGCGGATGCGTCGCAACGCCTCTTCGACCTTGCCGCCCTCGACAACTGCGGGGTCCACCTCGAACGACAGCAGCGGGGTGCGCTTCAGTCGGAGCTGGCGGGCCACCGACCGCTGGAGGTGCGCCCTGCGCTCGCCCAGGGCGTCGGCGCCGGCATCGGTCAGGGAGCTGAGGAACACCGTCGCCTGACGGAGGTCCGGGGCGGTGTCGATCGAGGTGACCGTCACCAACCGGAGCCGTTCGTCGGCGTCCGCCAGTCGCTCGAGCTCCTCCGCCACCACCTGGCGGAGCACCTGGTTGACGCGGAGAGATCTTGGGTACGGCGCCGCCCCCCGGTTGTCACGCCGACGACCTGGCACTGGCTCTCCTCTGCTCGAGTACCCGGAACCCTCCCCGCCGCATCGGCGGCGGACGGTCAGCTCCGGGGGATCTCCCGCTCATCGAACGTCTCGATGATGTCGCCTTCCTTGAGATCCTGGTAGTCGGAGAGCCCGATGCCGCACTCGAACCCGGCCTGCACCTCACGTGCGTCGTCCTTGAAACGCCTCAGCGAGGTGATGGAGCCCTTCCAGATGATCACGCCGTCGCGCAGGAAGCGGACCTTCGAGCCCCGGGTGATCACACCCTCACGGACATAGCAACCCGCGACGGCACCGATCTTCGGAACCCGGAAGACCTGACGCACCTCCGCCTCGCCGGTCACGATCTCCTCGTACACCGGGGAGAGGAGACCCAGCATCGCCGCTTCGAGGTCCTCCAACAGCTTGTAGATGATCTCGTAGGTCCGGATCTCCACCCGCGACTTGACCGCCATCTCCCTCGATCTGCGGTCCGGCCGGACGTTGAACCCGATGATGGTGGCGTTGGACGCCTGGGCCAGCTGCACGTCGTACTCGGTGATCCCTCCCACGCCGCGGTGGACGAAGCTGAGCTTGACGTCGTCGCGCTCGAGCTTGCGGAGGCTCTCGGTGACCGCCTCCAGCGACCCACGCACGTCGGCCTTCAGGATGAGGTTCAGGGTGGCCGTCTCGCCCCTCTGGATCTGCTCGAACAGGTCTTCGAGCTTGGCGCCGCCCAGGGCCGACGCTGCGGCGGGGCTGTGCCCGGCCACGCGGTACCGGTGGGCCCTCGCCTCGCCGATGGTCCGGGCCTGCGCCTGCTCGGGCGCCACCCGGAACTCGTCCCCGGGCTCGGGGGGTTCGGAGAAGCCGAGCACCTGCACCGGCGTCGAGGGGGGAGCCTCCTTGATCTGGTCGCCGCGGTCGTCCACCAGCGCCTTGACCTTCCCCCAGGCGGCACCGGCCACGATCGGGTCGCCCACACGGAGCGTCCCGCGCTCGACGATCACCGAGGCCACCGGACCGCGTCCGATCTCGAGTTCGGCCTCGAGCACGACGCCGCGGGCCCGACCTTCGGGGCTCGCCACCAGCTCCTCGATCTCCGCCACCAACAGGATCTGCTCCAGCAGGTCGTCGATGCCGAGGTTCTGCAGCGCGGAGATCTCCACCGCGATGGTGTCACCGCCCCACGCCTCGGGGACCAGTCCGTGCTCCGAAAGCTGCTGGAGCACCCGGTTCGGGTCCGCCTCGGCCCGGTCCACCTTGTTCACCGCCACCACGATCGGGACGTCGGCGGCCTTGGCGTGATCGATCGCCTCGATCGTCTGGGGCATCACACCGTCGTCCGCCGCCACCACCAGGACCACGATGTCCGTGATCTCGGCGCCACGCGCCCGCATGGCGGTGAAGGCCTCGTGGCCCGGGGTGTCGATGAAGGTGATGGGGTGCCCGTTCCAGACGACCTGGTACGCGCCGATGTGCTGGGTGATCCCGCCGGCCTCGCCCGCCACCACGTTGGCGGAGCGGATCCGGTCGAGCAGCAGGGTCTTCCCGTGGTCGACGTGTCCCATCACGGTCACCACGGGCGGCCTGGGCCGGAGGTCCTCCTCGTTCTCCTCCTCCTCGTCGTCGTCGAAGAACTTCGCCAGGAGCTCGGCCTCACGTTCCTCGCCCGGGTCCACCAGGCGCACGTCGGCACCCAGCTCTGCCGCGAAGAGGTCGATCATGTCGTCGGTCAGCGACTGCGTCGCCGTGACCATCTCGCCCTGCATCATGAGGAACCGGATCACGTCACCGGCCGAACGGTTCAACTTCGGTCCCAGGTCCCTCGCCGTGGCGCCGCGCTCGATGATGACCTCCGAGTCGGGCACCGGCGCCGTCGACGGCGTGTACGCCGTGAGCTGGGTCGGCTCGAGCTCCTCGAGGTTCCGACGACGACGACGCGGGCGCCGCTGGTTCGGCCGCCCGCGGCCGACGCCCGGGCCTCCCCGACCGCCCGGCCCTCCGGGCCCACCCCCGGGAGCACCCCCGGGACGGGCGCCGAAGCCTCCGGCGGCCCCTCCCCCGGGACGGGCGCCGAAGCCCCCGCCTCCGGTCCTCGCGCCGCCACCGGCGCCGGGACGACTGGTGGCACCGCCGGGACGACCGGCGAAGCCACCCGTGCCGGGACGGGACGTCCCAGGTGCCGGACGCCGGCCGCCCGCGCCCGGAGGGGGCGGGATCGGCTTCCCGGTGACAGATCGCGGTGGGCCACCCGGAGGGGGCGGGATCGGCCTTCCGGTGGCACTGGTCGGCGGGCGCGCCGGAGCCGACGGGGGTGCGCTCGGAGCAACCGAGGCAGCCCGGGCCGGTGCAGCTGCGGCGGAGTCTCCCGGGCCAGCGGGCGCCGCCGGGGAAGGAGCACCCGGCGCGGACGTGGGAGCGGTCGGAGGGGCCGCAGCGGCAGCACCCGTCGGTGCGGACACCGGAGCCGCGACGGGAGCCGCCGCAGCCGGAGCGACGGGAACGGCCGGTGCGGGCACCGAGGCCGCGGCAGGGGTTGGAACCGGCGGGCGGGTGGAGGCTGCGGGGGACGTCTCCGCCGCCGCCGCTGGAGCGACCGGGGCCACGACCGACGAGGGTGCTGCGGGGCGCAAGGGGGCGACAGGCGCGGGCGCCGCGCCTGCGGAAGACCCGGCGGGGGGTGCGATCGGACCGGGACCAGTGCGGCCGACCGACGGTGCGCTCCCCGGTTGCTCCGAAGCCGGTCTGCTGGTGACCAGCCGGGCGCCGGTGCGCTTGACCGGTGCGGCCGGGCCGTCCGGTCCGTCCGGTCCGTCCCCAAACACCTCCGCACCGCCGGTGTCCGGCGCCTTGTTCGCACCGGCCTTCTTCGCCACAGCCTTCTTCGGGGCCGGCGCCGGCTCCTCGGGCTGGACCTCGCGGCGGAGCCCCTCCCGGTCAGCCTTCCGGCGGGCGCGGTCGGCCTGGGCGTCTTCGATAGACGACGAATGGCTCTTCACGCCCATCCCGAGGGAGAGGCAGAGGTCGAGCGCCTCTTTGTTGGTCATGCCGAGCTCGTGGGCGAGCTCGTAGACACGGATCTTCTTCGGCAACGGCTGTTACTGCCCTTCGCTCAGTCGCATTTCGAACACGACCCTCTATCCTCGCACATCACAACGACCCGTCTTCCGAGCCGGCACCCGGGGGCGTCCCGCAGTCGGGAGCGGGCAGGCTCGCCGCCACCGCCCCGATACGGTCGATCTGACCAGGACCGACCGGTCCCCGGAGGGCCCGTTCGAACGCACCCCGCCTCCGCGCGCGCTCGACGCAACCGGGTGACCCCCGGCACAACCAGGCTCCCCGCCCCGGGACGTCCCTCCCCAGACTAAGCGATCCGTCCGTCCGGCGGACCACACGGACGAGGAGATCGGCGGGAGCGCCCCGCCGGCACCCGATGCAGGTACGCAGCGGCGCTATGGCGTGCCCTCCCCGGTCGGGACCCCTCCGGCCACCGGAGGCTCCGCCCCGGCGTCCCCCTCGGTCGGCTGGTCGTCCGGACCACCGGCGCCGGCCGCCCCAGGGGCGTCCCCGCCGTCCGCGGTGGGGACCGCAGCAGCGGGGGCGTCCCCGCCGTCCGCGGTGGGGACCGCAGCAGCGGGGGAGGCCGGCTCGCTCTCCAAGGCGTCGGCGCCCTGGGACCACTGGGAGGCCGACACCGCGTCGCCGCCCTCGGCGGGCTGCCAGACCATCTCGCCGGCTTCGTTCTGGACCCACTCCCCCTCTGCCCACTCCTCCCCCGCATAGCCCGACTCCTCTTCGGCCAGCTGGGTCTCGCTCTTGATGTCGATGCGCCAACCGGTCAGCCGGGCCGCCAACCGGGCGTTCTGGCCCTCCTTGCCGATGGCCAACGAGAGCTGGTAGTCGCTGACGATCACCGTGGCCGTCCCGCTCTCGTCGTCGAGACGCACCTCGCGTACCCGGGCCGGGGCCAGCGCCGACTGGATCAGCTCGACCGGGTCGTCCGAGAACGGCACCACGTCGATCCGCTCCCCCCGGAGCTCGTTGGTGACCATCCGGACCCGCGACCCCCGTGCGCCCACGCAGGCGCCCACCGGATCCACGTTCGGGTCGTTGGACCACACCGCGATCTTCGTGCGGTGCCCCGGCTCCCGGGCGGCCGCTTTGATCTCGACCGCACCGGAGGAGATCTCGGGGACCTCCAGCTCGAAGAGTCGCTTGATCAACCCCGGATGGCTCCGGCTCACCACGATCTGGGGGCCCTTCGTCGTCTTGCGCACCTCGACGATGTAGGCCTTGAGCCGCGCCCCGTGCTCGTAGCGCTCGTAGGACACCTGTTCCGCCTGCGGAAGGAGTGCCTCGACCTTTCCCAGGTCGAGCAGCGTGTACCGGTTGTCGGTCTGCTGCACGATGCCGGTGACGATGTCCCCCTCCCGGCCCGCGTACTCCTCGTACTTGAGGTCGCGCTCGACTTCCCGGATCCTCTGGAGGATCACCTGCTTGGCCGTCTGGGCCGCGATCCTCCCGAAGTCGTCCGGCGTGTCGTCCCACTCCCGGACGACGTTCCCCTCCTCGTCGAGCTCTTGGCCGTAGACGCGGATCTCCCCCGACTCGGGGTCGATGGTGACCACCGCCTCCTCGGCGGCGTCGGGGCGACGCTTGTACGCCGCCACCAGGGCATTTGCCAGCGCGTCCAGCAGGGTCTCGACCGAGATCCCCTTGTCGCGGGCGATCTGACCGAGCGCATCGAGGAACTCGAAGTTGGGCTTGCTCATGGCGTGATGACCTGCTTCCTCTTCTCCGTCTTCTTCTTCCCTGCGCCGGTCGCGCCCGCGGAGTTCCCGGATCCTCCTCTGGCGACCGGCTTGGTAGACCCCCAGGCGAACACCGTCCGCACCCTGTCCACCTCCGAGTAGGCGAGACGGACCCTCCGTCCCTCGTCTGCGCCTCCGCCCACCGCCACCTCGAACCCGTTGTCATCGGAGCCGACCAGGACGCCGGTCAAACGGCGGTCCCCCGGCACCTGTGGACGGGTACGGACCGATACGGTCTCCCCCTTCGCCTTGGCGAAATGGGCCGCCGTCCGGAGCGTGCGTTCGACCCCGGGGCTCGAGACCTCGAGGGTGTAGGCACCCGGGATCGGGTCGTGCTCGTCGAGCACGGCCGACACCACCCGGTTGGCGGCGGTGAGCGCCTCGAGGTCGACGCCCCCCTCCCGGTCCACGATGACCAGTACGACGTTCGCCTTGCGCTCGACGTCCACCAGCTCCAAACCGACCTCGACCACGACGGGTGCGACGAGCGAGAACAGGTCCTCGGCCATCTCCGCTGTCTCCTCCCTCGTGCTCGGTCGTCCGGCACCGCCGGCCGGTGCGGGCCCGCCCAAAACAAAAGCGTGGGCTGTCCGCCCACGCTTCGTCAGCGTCACTCCACTCCAACCGAACGGCAGGGGAACGAGTATAGCAGCGCCACCACCTTCGCACCCGGCTCCGGGCCCCGGAGGACTGGGGGTGGGTGGCCCCGTCGGTCGGATGTCACGGGCGACCGCGACCAGGGCCTGACCGGACGCTCCCGACGGCCCGGTGGCCGGGACCCGACCGTCAGGCGGCGCTGATCGCCGCCACCACCTGGTCGAGCGGGAGCTCGCGCTCCACGCCGGACCGGCGCTCCCGCCACTCGACGGTCCCCCGGGCCAGCCCGTTCGCCCCCACCACGACGACGTCGGGGAGGCCGATCAGGTCGGCGTCGTTGAACTTGACCCCGGGCGACACGTCCCGGTCGTCGTAGAGGACCTCGATCCCCTCCGCCGCCAGCTCGCCGTAGAGCCGATCGGCCACCTCGGCCACCTCGGGCGAGCGGGATGCGCCGAGCGCCGCCAGGTACACCCGGTAGGGGGCGACCGCCGGGGGCCACTGGAGCCCGGCGTCGTCGTGGTGCTCCTCCGCCAGCACGGCCAGCATGCGGCTCACGCCCATCCCATAGCAGCCCATCGAGAACGGCTGCTCGTCCCCCGCCTCGTCGACGAACGTGGCGCCCGGCATCACCGCGGAGTACTTGTAGCCGAGCTGGAAGGTGTGACCTGCCTCGACCGACCGCACCAGCTCCACCGGCTCGCCGCACCGCGGGCAGGCGTCGCCCGCTTCGACCGCCACGTACGAGCCCCAGGCGTCGACCGTGAAGTCGCGGCCGAGCACGACCCCGCTCAGGTGGTGGCTGACCCGGTTCGCCCCGGTGATCCACGGACCGGGCCGCCGGACGCCCTCGTCGGCCACCACCCGGACCCCGTGGAGCTGCTGGCCGCCCGGACCGAGGTATCCCTTCACCATCGACGGCCGGCGGGCGAAGTCGTCGGCGTCGAAGAGGCGCCAGCCAGCGGGCAGCAACGCCTCCCGGTCGCCGGCCAGCAGGAGGAGGGCGGGGTCGCCGTCGGCGTCCACCACCGCCAGCCCTTTGAGCAGATCGGCGGCCGTGACGCCCTGGTCGGCGAAGAAGGCGGCCACGTCGGCGATCTCCGCCCGGTCCGGTGTGTGGTGCTCGACCGGCGACCCACCGGGATCCTCCACCGGCGGAGCGCCGGCGGGGACCTCCACTCGGCGGCGGGCGGCCTCGATGTTGGCTGCGTACCCGCAGGCCCCGCAGCGGACGAACCGGTCCTCACCGACCGCGGACGGGACCATGAACTCGTGGTTCACGTCGCCTCCGATGGCGCCGGAGTCGGCCTCGACCGGGGTCACCTCGAGTCCCAATCGGCCGAAGATGCGCAGGTAGGCGTCGAACACGGCCCGGTAGGAACGCTGCATGGCGGCCTTGTCCGTGTCGAACGAGTAGGCATCGCACATGACGAGCTCCCGGGTCCGCAGCAGACCGAACCGCGGGCGCGCCTCGTCGCGGAACTTCACCTGGATCTGGTAGACGATGACCGGGAGCTGGCGGTAGGATTCCACCTCGGCCCCCACCGTCACCGTCACCACCTCCTCGTGGGTGGGCCCGAGGACGAAGGTGCCACCCCGTGCGTCGACGGTCATCGCAGGCAGGGCGTCGCTCCCGAACAGGGCGGCGCGCCCGCTCTGCTCCCAGAGTTCGATCGGATGGAGCGCCGGCAACAGCAGCTCCTGGCAGCCGGCGGCGTCCAGCTCCTCCCGGACGATCGCCTCGATCCGGTGGAGCACCCGCAGGCCGAGAGGGAGGAACGTGTAGACGCCCGACGCCAGTCGGCGGATGTAGCCGGCGCGCACCAACAGGCGGTGGCTCGCCACCTCGGCATCGGCCGGCGCCTCTCGGAGGGTGCGGACGAGGAGCCGGGACATGCGCATGGACGGCGATCCTACCGGCCACCCGGCCGGCCGACGCGCCCGGAGCCGACCGCGGGACCGGTGTCGCCGCGGGTCAGCGCCACGGGTTCAGGCGGGCGGGTCCTCCCCGGTGTGGCGCTTCCGGATGAGCGCGACCCGCGCCTCCGACGCATTGGCGTCGGGTCCCTTGGCCTCGAACAGCGCCAGCCGGTCCGCCTCGGCCTCGGCCTCGGCGCCCGAGTCGGCCGCCGCCAGACGAGCCTCGACCCCCTCGGCCACGAGCTTCTCGGCCTCGGCCACCAGCGCCTCGACCATCTCGTCCTCGGGGACGACCCGAACGATCTTCCCCTTGATGAAGAGGTGGCCTCGCTTCCGGCCGGCAGCGATGCCCAGGTCGGCCTCGCGGGCCTCGCCGGGACCGTTGACGACGCAGCCCATCACCGCCACCTGGATGGGGAGGTTGCGTTCCCCCAGGGCCTCCTGGGCGGCCCGGGCCACCGCGATCACGTCAATCTCCGCCCGTCCGCAGCTCGGACAGGCGATGAGGTCGAGCCCCTTACGCTCGCGCAGCCCAAGCACCTCCAAGAGCTGGCGGCCGGCCCGGGCCTCCTCGACGGGATCAGCGGTCAGTGAGTAGCGGATCGTGTCCCCGATCCCCTCGGCCAGCAGGGTGCCAATGCCCGCCGTTCCCTTCAACAGCCCGGAGGGCGGGGGGCCGGCCTCGGTCACCCCCAGGTGCAGGGGGTGGTCGAACGTCTCCGAGGCCAGGCGGTAGGCGTCGATCATCAGCGGGACAGAGGAGGCCTTCACCGAGATCTTCACGTCGTCGAACCCCACATCGGCGAAGATGGCGAGCTCCATCCGCGCCGACTCCACCAGGGCCTCGGGGGTCGCACCGCCGAACCGCTTGTAGAGATCCGGGTGCAGCGACCCGGCGTTGACGCCGATCCGGATCGGGACACCCCGGTCCTTCGCCTCGCCGGCCACCAGCCGGATCTCGTGCACCTTGCGGAGGTTCCCGGGGTTGAGCCGCAGGCCCTGGACACCGGCCTCGAGAGCGGCCAGGGCCATCTCGTAGTGGAAGTGGATGTCGGCGATGATCGGGACCGGCGAGCGCGGGACGATGCGGGCCAGCCCCTCCGCGGCGGCCTCCTCGTTGCACGTGCAGCGCACCAGGTCGGCACCGGCGGCGGCGAGCGCGTAGATCTGCGACAGCGTCGCCTCGGCGTCCGCCGTCTTCGTGGTGGTCATCGACTGGACGCTGACCGGTGCTCCGCCCCCGACCGCCACGTCGCCCACGCGGATCTGCCGGGTCGGGCGCCGCTTGGAGAGCGACCCGGTGCTGGTTACCTGCATGCCTCCATGGTAGGCGTCCCCGGCCCGGCGACGGCCGCGCCGGGGACGGCCCGCCTCACTGGAACGGGTTCGCCATCGGGTGCAGGAGGTCGTTGAGCAGCGACGTCCCAAAGAGCACCCCGAGGAACGCGAGCATCAACCACGTGAACGGCATCAGCTTGGCGACATCGGCGTGGTACAGGACCGAGCGGCCGCGGCTCCGGGCCCTCTCGTAGACCGCGATCAGCACGTGACCCCCGTCGAGCGGGAGCATCGGGAACATGTTGAACACGCCGAGGAAGAGGTTGACCGAGATGAGGAACAGGAGCGTGTCGCCGATCCCGGCGTGGACCGCCTGGCCTCCGGTGGCCACCGCCCCGACGATCGACTCGACCCGGGTGCCGTTGCGCGAGGCGGCGTTGGCCGCCTGTGCACTGGCCACCTGGTGGAACCGGGCGGCGATGGCCGAGGGGGCGAAGAGCCCACCCACGCTGGAGACGGTCGACCAGGTGAAGCGCCCCAGATCGACCAGACCGCTCCCGACCGCATGGAGCGGGTTCGACCGGACCGTCGGCGAGCCGAGGCTCACGCCGATGATCCCGAAGGGCGCGGTGCCGGGTGGAGGGACCACCCCCGGCTCGTGAGCGGTCCGGCCGTCGACCGGCGTCACGTCGACGGTCTGCCGCCGTCCGGCCCGCTCGACGACCACCGCGAGCGGCCGCCCCGCGTGGGACTGGATCATCCGGGTCAACGCGCCCGTGTCGCCCCCGATCGGTGTCCCGTCCACCGACACCAGGACGTCGCCGACGCGCAGCCCGGCGGCCGCTGCGGGGCTGGTCCCTCCGGCGACGGGAGCGAACCCCTGGATCTGGGTCTGGTTGGCGTCCGGAAGTCCCACGAAGGCCAGCAGTGCCCACAGGAGGAGGAACGCCATCAGGAAGTGCATGGCCGAACCGGCCACCGCCACCAGCATCCGGGCGTGGAAGGGCTGCTGGCGGTAGGTGCGGGGCTCGTCGGCCGGGTCGACCTCTTCCAGGTTGGTCATCCCGGGGATCTTCACGTACCCGCCCAGAGGGAACGCCTTGATGCCGTACTCCGTCTCCCCGCGCCGGAACGACCACAGCCTGGGGCCGAACCCGAGGAAGTACTCGGTCACCTTCATGCCGCCCCGCTTCGCCGCCAAGAGGTGGCCCATTTCGTGGACCATCACCATGACCACGATGCACACGACGATGAACGCCACGTCGGTCGTGCCCGTCAGGAACGCCAGGGCGACCAGCGCCGCCACGACCGCCCCGAGCGCGGCGAGCGAGCGGGCCGGGGAGGGCGGGTCGGACCGGGGACCCCCGCCGGCCGGGGCGTGGCCGCCCCCCGGGTGCTCCTCGAGAGCCGTCGTGGCGCCGGTAGCGCTCACGCCACCCGCTCCCGTCCGGCAACCATCCGGTCAGCCACCCGACGGGCGCTGGCATCGGCCTCGAGCACGTCCTCCACGCTACGCGACCGGATGCCGGAACGGTCCGCGGCCGGCACCGGTGCGTCGTAGGCGTCGAGCGTGGCCGCCACCACGTCCGCGATCGCATACCACGCGATGCGCCTCTCGAGGAACGCAGCCACCGCCACCTCGTTGGCGGCGTTGAGCCAGGCCGGGGCCAGGTCCCCCTCCCGGCCGGCACGGTAGGCGAGATCGAGGCAGGGGAAGGCGGCGCGGTCCGGCTCCTCGAAGTCGAGCCGACGGAGCTCCCGCCAGTCGATGGCGCCGAACGGCACCGGGAGCCGCTCCGGGTAGGCCAGCGCGTAGCCGATCGGGAGCCGCATGTCGGGGAGGGAGAGCTGGGCGATGACCGCCCCGTCGCCGAACACGACCATCGAATGGACCACCGACTGCGGGTGCACGACCACGTCGATGGCGTCGAAGGGAACCCCGAACAGCTCGTGGGCCTCGATGACCTCGAGTCCCTTGTTCATCAGCGTCGAGGAGTCCACCGTGATCTTCGGACCCATCGTCCAGGTCGGATGGCGCAGCGCCTCCGCCACGTCCACCGACGCCAGCTCCTCCCGGCTGCGACCACGGAAGGGACCCCCGGACGCGGTGAGCAGGAGCTGGGACACCTCCCTCGGCTCCCCGGCGCGCAGGCACTGGTGGAGCGCGCAGTGCTCCGAGTCCACCGGGACGATCTCCGCCCCGGCGGTCCGGCGGGCCTCGGCGACCAGCGGGCCCCCGGCGATGATCGACTCCTTGTTGGCCAGCCCGAGCCTGCACCCGGACCGGAGCGCGGCCAGGGTCACCGTCAACCCGGCGAACCCGACCACCCCGTTGATGGCCACGTCCGCCAGGGTGGCGGCGAGGGCGAGCCCCTCCGTCCCGGTGACCAGCTCGGTGCCCCGCGGCAGGGAGCGGTGGAGCTCGGGTGCCAGCGACGGGTCGCCGATGGCCACCACCTCGGGCCGGAGGCGCCGGGCCTGGTCGGCCAGGCGCTCCACCGACCGGTGCGCCCCGAGGGCCACCACCCGGAACCGGTCCGGGCAGGCCTCGATCACCTCGACCGCCTGGGTCCCGATCGAACCGGTGGAACCGATCAGGCTCACGGAGGTGGCGGTCACCTCGTCAGCCTCCCCGCAGCTCACGCGAAGTGGAGGGCACGGACGAGGTAGTAGGTGGCCGGCAGGACGAACAGTAACGCGTCCACCCGGTCGAGCACGCCGCCGTGACCCGGGAGCAGGGTACCCATGTCCTTGATCCCCAGGTCCCGTTTCAGGAGGGATTCGCAGAGGTCGCCGACCGGCGCCACCACCGCCACCACCAGACCGAGGAGCGCCGCTCGCGCCGGGGTCCACGGATGGATCGCCCCGACCGTGACCGCCGAGATCACCACCGAGAAGACCGCTCCTCCCAACAACCCCTCCCAGGTCTTGTTGGGGCTGACCTTCGGAGCGAGGGGACGGCGGCCGATCCATCCGCCCACGACCAGGGCGCCGACGTCGTTGGCCACGGTGGCGATGACCGCTCCCAGTAGGAAGGCGATCCCCTCGCGCCGGGGGAACGTCGACGGGGCCAGGAGGAGTGCCGAGTACGAGCCCAGAAGGGAGATCCACCCCACCGTGAAGAGGGTGGCCGCCGTGCCGGCGACGGGCGAGCCCCGTTCGATCCCGAGGAGGTACCACAGCAGGGTGAAGGCGGAGATCAGGACCAGCACCAGGGGTACTGCCGCCGGACCCTTGGTGTAGGCGGCGACCATGAGCGAGACGGTCCCGACCAGGCCGAGGAGCGTCGCCGGGTGGTACCCGGCGCTCCGGAGCACGCCGAAGCACTCCCCGGCCGCGAAGGTGACCACCACCGTGCAAAAGACAAGGGCCGGCGCCGTGCCGAGGCCGAAAGCGACCAGGGCCACCACCGCAACGGCGACGCCGGTGCCGATCCGGAGCCCGATCGAGATCCGACCGGTCCGGTCGTCCGGCTCGGTCCGCTCCCCCCCGTGCGTCCGACCGCGGGGGCGCCGGGGGGCCGGTGATCCACCCCCCGGAGGGCGGCTGTCGGCCGCCGGACCGGCGGGACGCCCTGCCGTTCCCCGACCGCGACGGGCCGGCGCCGGGCCGGGCGTCACCGCGCGGCGCGGTCGGTCCTGCGCCGGCGGCGGCACGTCGGGAGCATCGGGGACGTCCACCCACGCCTCGCCGATCGCCGGAGGGGGCTCGTCCAGCTCGTCGGCCAGATCGGCCGCCGGATCCCCGATCAGGTCGGCGTCCCGGTCGGCCGCCGCCAGCCCGAGCACGCCGCCACGCCGCCTCCCGGCGCCGGGAACCGCGGTCACCGAGGCACCGGGGGGCTCGGCCGCCAGCGGCGTGTCGATCGTCGGGTCGATGTCGGTCGGCCGCTTGGCCCGGACCCGCGCACCACGGGGCCCGCCCCGCCGATCGCGGCCGGCCCGGCCTGGCCCGGCCGTCCGCGACCGCACCGGGATCGCGTTTTCCCCGTCGGCCCCGGTATCAGCTTCGGTCGGACCGGCCGCTCCCTCCGGTCCGGGCGCCTGGGGCCGCTCGGCGGCCGATCCGGCACGCGCCTCGTCAGGTCCGCCGGCTCCCTCCCGAGAAGGCCCAGGGCGGTCCGGATCCCCCGTTCCCCCCGGGAGGTCTCTCGACGCTATCCCCGGACCCGGTGTCCCCTCGCCCACCGGTGCGGCGGCAGGCTGATGCCCGACTCCGGAGCCCGGGAGGTCGAACTCCCAGGGTTGACGGTCGAGATAGGTCTGGTCGGTCTCGTCGAGCGATCCGAGGGACGCTTCGTCGTCCCCGAACATGGCCGGCTCGAACTCCCGCTCGTGTGCCGTCCAGTCGCTGTGCTCCTCGCGCCAGGTCGGCCCACTCATCCCGGACGAGCCCGCCGGACCGTCGTCGCGGGCCAACACCGCGGGAACCTGTCCGGTCGGCGCCTCCGTCCAGTGCGGCATCGGCGTCGGGAGGGGCCCCGGCTCCTCGACCGGTCCCGCGGCGAACGCCTGGGTCGGCACCGCGGTCTCGCCGGGGAGCAGCGGCTGGACGACGTGGTCCGCCGGATCAACCGGACCCGGCTCGCCGGTCAGGCGGACCGCCGGGTCGCCGGACTCCTTCGGAGGCGCGACCGGGACCACCGAGCGCGGCACCGCCGGGATCACCGCGGTCGCCTCTCCCGCCGGCTCCGCCCCGACGATCCGGACCCGTTCGGTGGACCGGGCCACCGGTGGCGCCACGGGAGCTCCGGTCACCTCCTCTTCGTCATCTCGCCGGTCGTCGCCGTCGTGCACGTCGATGCTCCCTCCAATTGCCGGGGTCACACGGTGCCCCGACAGGCGTCAGATCTCGAGGAGCTCCTGCTCCTTGTGGGACAGCAGGCGATCGATCGCGGCCACCTGCTCGTGCGTGATGCGGTCGAGCTCTTTCTCCACACGGTCGAGATCGTCGTCCGACAGGTCACCGTCCTTCTGCAGGGAATCGAGCTCGTGGCGGGCACCCCGGCGCAGGTTCCGCACCGCGACCTTGCCGTCCTCGGCCTTCTGCCGCACCACTTTCACCAGCTCCTTGCGCCGTTCTGCGGTCGGGACCGGGAACGCCAGCCTGATGACGGTGCCGTCGTTGGACGGGTTGATCCCGAGGTCCGAGTTCTGCAGGGCCTTCTCGATCGCGCCGAGCGAGCTCTTGTCGTAGGGGGAGATGACCAGGAGCCGCGCCTCGGGCACGCTGAAGCCCGCCATCGCCCGCAGCTCGGTCTCCGCCCCGTAGTACTCCACCCGGAGGTGCTCGACCAGCGCCGGGGTGGCACGCCCGGTCCGGATGGCGGAGAACTCCGTCTGGGTGTGCTCGACCGCCTTCTCCATGCGCGCGAGCGCGTCGGCTATCACCAGGCTCGTGAGGTCGTCTTCCATCAGGCCCCCAGCGTAGCGACGGTTCGGGCCCCGGACCGGACCGGCGGAGCACCGGGAGCCGCTCCGTCCGTCGCACCTCGTCGCGGCGCCCGGCTCAACGGACCAACGTCCCGATCGGCTCGCCACCGAGCGCCCTGCGGATGTTGCCCGGTCCCATGAGGTCGAAGACCCGGATCGGCAGGCCGTTGTCCTTGCAGAAGGTGATGGCGGTGAGGTCCATCACCCGCAGGTCGCGCGAGACCACCTCCATGAACGAGACCTCGTGGTAACGGGTGGCGTTCGGGTCCTTGCGGGGATCGGCCGTGTAGACGCCGTCCACCCCGCCGTGTGTGCCCTTGCACAGCAGGTCCGCCTCGATCTCGGCCGCCCGCAGCGCGGCCGACGTGTCCGTGGTGAAGTACGGGTTCCCCATGCCGGCGGCGAAGACCACGACCCGTCCCTTCTCGAGGTGCCGGATCGCCCGTCGCCGGATGTAGGGCTCCGCCACCTCGGCCATCTGGACCGCGGAGAGGACCCTGGTCGGTTGGTCGTGGTGCTCGAGGGCGTCCTGCAGCGCGAGGGCGTTGATCACCGTCGCGAGCATGCCCATGGTGTCGGACGTCGCCCGGTCCATCCCGGCTCCCGCCCCGGTGGTGCCGCGCCAGATGTTGCCTCCACCGACCATCACCGCGAGCTCAAGGTCGAGCTCCTCTCTCGCCCGAGCCATCTCGAGGGCGATCCGCTCCACCATCGAGGCGTCGATGGTCTCGTCGGAGGCGGAGGACGCCAGCGCCTCTCCCGACATCTTCAGGACGATGCGCCGCTTCGCGGGTGCCATCAGCTCAGTCGCCGATGACGACCTGAGCGAACCGTTCCACCGAAACCGGACCGAGCAGGCCGGCGATGGTCTGCTTCTCGTCCTTGATGTAGGCCTGGTCGAGCAGGACGCGCTCCTTGTACCAGCCCCCCATACGACCGTCGATGATCTTCGCCAGCGCGGCCTCGGGCTTCCCCTCGTTCCGGGCGATCTTCTCGACCGTCTCGCGCTCTGCAGCCACCTCGTCCTCGGGCACGTCCTCCCGCCGGATAGAGGACGGGCGGGCGAAGGCGATATGAGCGGCGATGTCGTGGGCCAGCGCCGCCGTTCCGCCGTCCAGGGCCACGACCACCGCGTTCACCCCCCGGCCGGCCTGCAGGTGGAGGTACCCGTCGATGGCACCACCCGCAGGGGCCTCGATGCGGACGACCGTTCCCACCGAGATGTTCTCCTTGAGCCGTGTCTTCATGTCCTCGATGGCACCGGAGCGTCTTTCGACCGCGGAATCGCCCTCTGCCGCCACCGCGTCCGCCAGCTCGGCGACCATTGTCCTGAATTCGTCCGACTTCGCCACGAAGTCGGTCTCCGACCGCAGCTGGACGATCGAGGCGACGTTCCCTGATCTGCCGATCGCCACGGCGCCCTCCGACGCCTCACGGTCTGCCCGCTTGGCCTGGCTCGCCAGACCCTGCTCGCGCAGCCAGACCACCGACCGGTCGAAATCTCCTTCGTTCTCCTCGAGTGCCCGCTTGGCATCGAGCATCCCGACGCCGGTGGACTGGCGCAGCGTCTGGACGTCTTTGGCGGTAAAGGCGGGCACGCTCAGGCCTCCGTCGATGTGGCGGCGGCGCCTGCCTCGGGTGCGGCCGCCTCGGGTGCCGGTGCGGCCGCCTCGGGTGCCGGTGCGGCCGCCTCGGGTGCCGGTGCGGCCGCCTCGGGTGCCGGTGCGGCCGCCTCGGGAGCAGCCGCCTCGGGTGCCGGTGCGGCCGCCTCGGGTGCCGGTGCGGCCGCCTCGGGCGCCTTCGGAGCCGGTCGCTGCTGCGCGATGAACCGCCCCTCGACCACCGCGTCGGCGATCACCCGGCACAGCAGTGCGCCCGACCGGATGGCATCGTCGTTCCCCGGGATCACATGGGAGATCACATCAGGGTCGCAGTTGGTGTCGACCACCGCGACCACCGGGAGCCCGAGCTTGTTGGCCTCGGTCACCGCGATGTGCTCCTTCTTCGTGTCGATCACGAAGATGGCTTCGGGGAGCTTGTCGAGCCCCCGGATCCCACCCAGGTTGCGCTGGAGCTTCTCGAGCTCACGCGTGTGGCGGAGCGCTTCCTTCTTCGGCATCGCGTCGAAGTCCCCGGCCTTCTCCATGGCCTCGAACTCCTTCATGCGCTTGACCCTCGTCGAGACCGTCTGGAAGTTGGTCAACATCCCACCGAGCCACCGCTCGTTCACATACGGCATCCCACAGGCGTCTGCGTAGGAGGCGATCGGGTCCTGGGTCTGCTTCTTCGTCCCCACGAAGAGGATGGTCCCTCCGCCGGCGACCAGATCGCGCGTGTACGAGTACGCCTCCTCGATCCCCTTCATCGTCTGGTGGAGATCGATCAGGTAGATCCCGTTGCGCTCCCCGAGGATGAACCTTCGCATCTTCGGGTTCCAACGCCGGGTCTGGTGGCCGAAGTGGACTCCCGCCCCCAACAGCTGCTTCATCGTGACGACTGCCATGCTCCTGCTCCTTCTGCGGTTGCTCCTCCCCGGCTGCAACGCCCCGGCGAGCGGGGCGACCGCGGACGCGGCCGGGTGCGTGGTGGATCTCGGGTTCGCCCTGCCGGATGGCCGGACGCCCGCGATCATAGTGGCCCGGCCGGGACTCCTCCACCCGGGACCGGGTGGGGCGGCACCGGCGGTGGGACCGGCCCGGTGGGTCCGATCAGCCGGCGGCCACTCAGCTGGCTGCCACGCCGACGGAGCCGGCGTGGCCCGATGCGAGCCCGCGGCCGCCGCGCTGACCGCGGAACACGACGTCGGGACGGTCGATCAGCTTGGCGCGCAGCTGGAGCACGGCCTTGGTGTGGATCTGGCAGATACGGCTCTCCGTGACGCCGAGGATCTCGCCGATCTCGGCCAGGGTGAGCCCCTCATAGTAGTAGAGGGCGAGCACCGTCTTCTCCCGCTCGCCCATCTGGTTGATCGCAAAAACCAGCGCCTCGTTGGTCTCCTTCACCTCGAACGTGGCCATCGGCCCGGCGCCCCGATCGGCGAGCGTCTCACCCAGCGTGGAGCGCTCCGACCGTTCGCCGCCCCGGAACACCTCGTCGAGCGCCGCCACCCCGACGAAGGACACCTGGCGCAGCACGTTCTGGAACTCCCCGCTGCTCATCTCGAGGTCGGCGGCGACCTCGGCGTCGTGGGGAGTGCGGTGCAGGACCGACTGGAGCTTCGCGTAGGACTGCTCCACCGCGCGCGCCTTGGCCCGCACCGACCGGGGCACCCAGTCGATGGAGCGCAGCTCGTCGATGATCGCCCCTTTGATCCTCGGGATCGCGTAGGTCTCGAACTTGACCTTGCGTTCGAGGTCGTAACGCTCGATCGCATCGATCAACCCGATCATCCCGTAGCTGACCAGGTCGGACTCCTCGACGTGGCGCGGAAGGCCGACCGAGACCCGCCCGGCCACGTACTTCACGACCGGCGCGTAGTGGACGATCAGCTGGTCGCGCAGGTGGCGGGCGGAGGTGCGCTTGTACTCGGACCACAGATCGTCGACCCCATGGCCCTCGCCCCCGATGTCAACCCTGTCAGATCGCGAGGTCACTGTTCCCCCTGCGCACGTGGGTGGGTCCCCTCATAGACCGCCAGGAGACGGTCTTTGCTGACATGAGTGTAGACCTGCGTGCTCCGGAGGCTCGCATGACCAAGCAACTCCTGGACGACCCGGAGGTCGGCGCCCCCGTCGAGGAGGTGGGTGGCGAACGAGTGCCGGAGCGCGTGGGGGTGGGTCGGCACCGGCGAGCGTCGATCGAGGATCCGCCGCACGTCGCGGGCGCCCAGCCGGTTCGCCCGGGCGTTGTAGAACAGCGCCGCCGTCGGGCTGCCGGGGTGGACCATCGCCGGACGGCCCCGGTCGATCCAGCGCTCCAGCGCCTCGACCGCCCGACGGTGGATGAGCGCCTGGCGCTGGCGGGACCCCTTGCCCGTCACGGTGACGGTCCCGGTCGAGAGGTCGACGTCGCCGACGTCCAGGGCGCACAGCTCGGCAACCCGGATCCCGGCGCCGTAGAGGAGCTCGAGCACCGCGTCGTCACGCTGGTCCAACGGGGACGCGGCGGGATCCGAGCCCGTGTCGACGGCGCTCGCACTCCCCCTGTCGAGCAGCGCGGCCAGCTCCGCGTGCCCGAGTACGCGGGGCAGCCGGGAGTCGGGCGAGGGAGCCGACAGGCGGGCTGCCGGGTCGGCGGCGATCAGTCCGGTCCGGGCGCACCACTCGAAGTACGAGCGGAGTGCCGCCGCCTTGCGCGCGATCGACGCCCGGGCGTACTGACGGGTGGCGAGGAAGGCCAGGTAGCGCCGGAGGACGACCCGGTCGACGTCGTCAGGGGAGGTGGCGCCGCCACGCCCAGCCCAGGAGACGAACCCGTCGAGGTCCGTCAGGTAGGCCCGAACCGTCGCCGGCGCCAGTCCCCCCAGCGAACGCCGGAACTCGTCGAGACCCCAGGCCACCGCCCCAGAGTAGCGGGGGACCGGGCCGGCCTGGTGTGGCCGGGAGGTCCGAAGCGGCCGACCGCCCCTGACCGCACGGAGTCGGGGCCCGGGATCGGGGCACGCGTGCCATGATCGTCCGGTGAACCGGATCCTGGTGGTCGAGGATGACGAGCGCATCCGCATGTCGATGCGCCTGGCACTCGAGGACGAGGGCTACCGGGTGGACGACGTGGCCAGTGGCGAAGACGCCCTGGCCCGCTTCGGCGACGACCCCCCCGAGCTGGTGCTGATCGACCTGATGCTCCCGGGGATCGACGGCTTCGAAACGTGCCGATCCCTGCGGCGGCAGAGCACGGTGCCGGTCATCATGGTCACCGCCCGGTCCGACACCCACGACGTCGTCGCCGGCCTGGAAGCCGGCGCCGACGACTACGTGACCAAGCCGTTCGTGGCCAAGGAGCTGGCAGCCCGGATCCGGGCCCTGCTGAGACGGAGCCGTCCCTCCGACGAAGGCGCGTCGACCCTGGTCTTCGGGGACGTCGAGATCGAACCGGACGCGGGGGTCGTGCGGCGTGGGGGGACCGAGGTGCACTGCACCCGGACCGAATTCCGGCTGCTGTGCGAGTTGGCGACCAACGCAGGCAGGGTGCTGAGCCGCGAGCAGCTCCTCGAGCGGGTCTGGGGCTACGACTACTTCGGCGACGGCCGGTTGGTGGACGTCCATATCAGGAGGCTCCGGACCAAGGTCGAGCCCGATCCGGCCGCGCCGAGGTTCATCCTCACCGTGCGCGGCATGGGCTACAAGCTGGCCAGCTGAACCGATGGAGTCCGACGGCGCCCGCGTGCGGTCTCCCTCCCCGGTGACTCCGGCCGGCGGCGGCGCCCCCGGAGCCGCGAGGCCCGTCCGGGACGGTGACCGCCCGGGGAACCCTGCACGCGACCGGATCTCCTCCCGACTCGGGCTCCGTGCCCGGGTGACCGCGTCGTTCGCCATCGGGGCGTTCGCCCTCTCCGCGCTCATGGCCGGGATCACGTACTTCACCGCCCGGCAGAGCTACCTGAGCGAGCGCTCCAGCGCCGTCCAGCGCCAGGCCTTCGTGAACGCGTCGTTGGTACAGGACGCCCTCCGCTCCCCCGGGACCCAGGTCAACCAGCTGCTCGAATCGGTCGACACCCTGCCGGGCTCCCGCTCGGTCCTCCATTCAAAGGGCCAGTGGTACGCCACGTCCATCTCCGTCGGCCAGAGCGCCATCCCGGCCGACGAGCGGACCCTGGTCCTCGCCGGGACCCCCGCGTCGCAGTGGTTCACCCTCAGCGGCACCCCGGAGCTCGTCGTGGGAGTGCCGCTCCCGGCCGTGCACGCCGCCTACTTCGAGGTCTTCTCCCTCGCCGAGCTGGCGGGCACGCTGCGGACGCTCGCGTACGCCCTGGCCGCCGCCGCCCTCGTGACCACCGCAGCCGGGGCCGCCGTCGGCCGATGGGCCGCACGGCGGGCGCTCCGGCCCCTGGCCGGCATCACCCAGGCGGCCGTGGCGATCGCCGGTGGGGAGCTCGACACCCGGGTCGACGCGGGGGACGACAGCGACTTGCGCGAGCTGGCCTCGGCGTTCAACCGGATGACGACCAACCTCCAGGCCCGGATCGAACGCGAGGCCCGCTTCACCTCCGACGTCAGCCACGAGCTGCGTTCGCCGTTGACCACGCTCTCCGCCTCCGTGGGCGTGCTCAACGGCCACCGCGAGGAGCTCGATCCCCGAGCGCGGCGGGCGCTGTCCCTCCTCGACGGGGACGTCAAGCGCTTCACCCGGATGGTGGACGATCTGCTGGAGATCTCGCGGTTCGACGCCGGTTCGGCGGAGCTCTCGCTGGCGGAGGTGGACCCGGTCGAGCTGGTCCGCCGGGCGGTCGTCGTCAGTGAAGCGGCGGGAGCGAGGGCGGCGGACGCCGATGCCGGCCCAGAGAAGATCCCGGTGATCGAAGGCCCGGGGGTCGCCGGGTTGCGGCTCAGCGTGGACAAGCGGCGGTTCGAGCGCATCATGGCCAACCTGATCGAGAACGCAGCCCTCTACGCCGGCGGCGTGACGCGGGTGGTCGTCGCACGGGAGCCGCCTTCGGAGCGGAGCCCGGCCCGGGCGGTCCGGGTGCTGGTGGAAGACGAGGGGCCGGGGATCGCTGGCCCCGACCGCGCCCGACTGTTCGAGCGCTTCTACCGGGGCAGCCGCTCGGGACGCCGCGAATCGGGCGACGGCACCGGTCTCGGTCTGTCGCTGGTGGCCGAGCACGTCCGGCTCCACCGGGGTTCGGTCTGGATCGAGAGCACGGACCGGGGCGGGGCCCGGTTCGTCGTCGAGCTGCCGCTCGCCACCGAGCCACCCCTTGGACCATGGCAGGACCAGGAGTCCCTGCCATGAGGGGCGCCTTGCGACGCGCCCGGCAGCGCGGACCGGTCGCGGTGGTGGCCGCGCTGGTGGCGGTGGCTCTGGCGGGGTGCGGCATCCCGAGCGACGCGGTGCCCTCGACGATCCCCCGCACCGCGGTCCCGTTTCACCTTCTCGACCCGCGCACGCCGACCACCACGGTCGGGCCGACGACCCCTCCGGTCGGGGTGGAGGAGCAGATCTTCCTGGTGACGCCGGCACAGCACGTCTCCCCGGTTGTCCGCGACGTCGCCCCCCCGGCTACCCTCACCGAGATCCTCGGAGCGCTGCTCGACGGTCCCACGGAAGCCGAGTCCGCCGCCGGTCTCCAGAGCTTCCTCACCGGCCAGTCCAGTGACGTGACGGCCACCCTGGCCAACGGGATCGTCACCGTCGACTTCGCCGTCAACCCCTTCCAGATCGTCGGTCCGGACCAGACGCTGGCGGTCGCCCAGGTGGTCTTCACCGCCTCCACCCAGCCCGGCGTGGTCGGGGTCCTGTTCGAGATCGCAGGCAAGCCGATCGAGGTGCCGACCGCCGCGGGGGCGCAGGTGCCGGGGCCGGTGACCGACGCCACCTACGCGGCCCAGGCCCCCCTCCCGGCGGCCACCACTGCGCCGTCGACCACTGCGCCGTCGACCACTGCGCCGTCGACCAGTCCGTCCGGCGGCTCGTGAGAAGCCCGGGCCCCGGAACCGTCGGGGCTCAGTGTGGGGCGGCCACGACCTCCTCGGCCGACCACCGCATCCTCGGAACACCTGACCACAGATGCTCGAGGTCGTAGAAGGCCCGGACCTCCTCGAGGAAGACGTGGACCAGGAAATCCCCGTAGTCCATCAGCACCCACCGGGCGTCATCGAGCCCTTCGACATGCTGCGGCGCCCCGCCCCCGACCGCTCTGACCCGTCGCTCCACCTCGTCGACGATCGTCCTCACCTGCCGGACGTTCTGGCCGCTGGTGACCACGAACGCGTCGGTGATGCCGGCCAGCTCCGTCAGCGAAAGGACCACCGTGTCCCGGCCCGATTTGGCGTCCGCAGCCCGGGCGGCCACCAGGACCGGCTCCGGGACCCGATCCCCGGGCACGGGATCCACCTGGACGGGGTCGGGACGGACGGGGACGGATCCGGCAACGGTAGGTATCAAGGCGTACCTCCTCGGGGCGCTGCTGCGCTTGGTCGGTCAGGGGATGTCGGGGTGACAGCTGGTGGAGGAGCGGCTGCGCTCAGCACACTCTCTCCGGGGTGCGGCGACCCGGCCGCCGCCGCCCCGGAAGGCGCCACGTGGCCGGGACGGTCCCTCGCCATGCCCAGCACCATGATCGTCATGGCCAGGCAGGCGACGAGGACCACCGCACAGAGCAGGGCCAGGCGGCGGCGCTGGCGGCGCGCCTCCCGGAGCGCCCGCCTTCCCGCTCCGCCTGCGACGGGGACCCGCTCGAAGCCGGCGGACGGGGGCTCGGGAACCGGACGGGCCGGGCCGGGAGTCGGTTGGGGCGCCACCCCGGTGCCGTCCTCGTCCAGCGTCATCCGTACGCTCATCTCCCCGTAGCGTACAGACCGCGGTGGCGGATACAGCGCACCACCGCCGGCGGGACCAGGCCGTCCACCGGTTCGCCCGCCTCCAGGCGCCGCCGGAGGTCCGTCCCGGAGATGTCGAGCGGCACCGCGGGGACCTCGACCGCCTGCCACCCCGGCGGGATCCCGACCCGCTCGGCGCCCGGTCGCGCCACGACGGCCAGCACCGCCATCCCACGGAGGCGCGGCTCGTCCCTCCACGTCGCGAGGTCACCCACCACGTCGGCGCCGACCACCAGGTAGAGGTCCGACGGGGGGCCGAGCCTCCGGAGCTCGGCGAGGGTGTCGACCGTGTAGGAAGGGCCACCCCGCTCGATCTCCAGGCGGCACGGCACCAGTCGGGGGTGGCCCGACGTCCCCGCCTCCACCATCGCGTAGCGGTCCTCCGCCGGGGTCAGGGAGCGGACCCACTCCTTCTGCCACGGCTCGTTGGCCACCATCACCAGCAGGCGGTCGAGCCGGAGGGCGTCGACGACCGCCAGGGCGGACGCCAGGTGACCGTTGTGGAAGGGATCGAACGTGCCGCCGAAGACGCCGACACGCTCAGGGGTCGGGGGCGACGCGCCCACCTCAGGTTCCCGAGAGAGCCGCCACCACGGGGGCGAACGCCTCCATCTCGCCCTCGTGCACCACGACGTAGGAGAACCCGAACTCCTCGCGACGCCGTCGCAATATGTCCGAGATCTCCTTGACGGAACCGATGAGGGCGATGGGCGAGCCCTCCACGTCACCGGGCTCGATCGCCAGCGCCTTCGCCATCCGCTCCACCGCCGCCCGGCGGTCGGGGACCACCTGCACCACGAACGTGAGCACCTGGAGCTCGAGCCGGTCGAACCGGTCGGCGGCCGCTTCCCGGATCCAGGCCACCCGTTGCCGGTAGTAGGCCTCGGTGGTGGTGGCCAGCACCTCCGGTCCGATCCGGCCGGCGGCGAGGAGCGGATTGACCCCGACGATATCCGCCTCCCGCCCGGCGATCCCCAGCACCCGCCGTCCCCCGCCACCGATGATGACCGGCGGATGGGGGCGCTGGACCGGGTCCGGCGTCCCTACTGCCCCCTCCACGCGGTAGTGGAGCCCGTCCCGGGTGGTGCTGGCATCGGTCCACAACGATCTGATGATCGCCAGGCTCTCCTCCATGCGGGTGATCCTCGTCCCTGGCGGGTCCTCGTCGATCCCGGCCTGTCGGTAGTCAGTCGACATCCATCCGGCTCCAAGCCCGAACTCGACCCTCCCGCCGGACAGCAGGTCCAAGGTGGCGACCTCCTTGGCCAGCACCATCGGGTGGCGGTAGTCGTTTCCGAAGACGAGCGAGCCGACCCGGAGGGTGGTCGTCGCCTCCGCCGCCACCGTCAGCGCCACCAACGGGCCGAACTGGTCGTCGAGGTGGTCGGGAACGAAGAGCGTCGAGTAGCCGAGCGACTCGACCCGGCGGGCGGTCGCCCTCCACTCCGCACCGGAGGCCGCCTTGGAGAGCTGGACCGCGAACCGGAAGGGATGCATCGCCCGAGCCTAGAGCGCGAAGTCGTACGCTGTAGCGGTGCAACCCGACGTTCCCGACGTTCCCGACGCTCCCGACTCCCCGTGGGCGCCCGCGTCGTGGCGGACGAGGACGGCGGCCCAGCAGCCGGCGTGGCCCGACGAGGCCGAGCTGAAGCGCGTCCACGCGGAGCTGAGCGCGCTGCCGCCCCTCGTCTTCGCCGGGGAGGCCCGGCGGCTCACCGGCGCCCTAGCCGAGGCCGCCGGCGGACGAGCCTTCCTCCTCCAGGCGGGCGACTGCGCCGAGTCCTTCACCGAGTTCTCCGCCGACGGCATCCGCGACAAGTTGAAGGTCATCCTCCAGATGGCGATCGTGCTGACCTACGGCGCCGGTGTCCCGGTGGTGAAGCTGGGGCGGATCGCCGGGCAGTTCGCCAAGCCGAGGTCGTCTCCGACCGAACGGGTCGGAGGGCTCGTCCTCGACTCGTTCCGGGGCCACATGGTCAACGACGACCTTCCCGACCCCGCCGCGCGGGTGGCCGACCCGCGTCGCCTGATCACCGCCTACCAGCAGTCCGTCGCCACCCTCAACCTGCTGCGCGCCTTCACCAAGGGGGGGTTCGCCGACCTCAGCCAGGTCCACGCGTGGAACCAGCAGTTCGTCGCCTCGTCCACCGAGGGGCGGCGCTTCGAGGACATCGCCGAGGGGATCGACCGGGCTCTGCGGTTCATGTCTGCCTGCGGCATCGACCTCACCGGGGAGGACACCCTGCACCAGGTCGACTTCTGGACGAGCCACGAGGCCCTGATCCTCGACTACGAGGAGGCGCTCACCCGGCGGGACTCGCTGACCGGGGAGTGGTACGACTGCTCGGCCCACCTGCTCTGGGTCGGCGAGCGGACCCGCCAGCTCGACGGTGCGCACTGCGAGTTCCTCTCCGGCATCCGCAACCCGGTGGCCTCGAAGGTCGGGCCCACCGCTACCGCCGACGACGTGGTCGGCCTGTGCGAACGGCTGAACCCCGGCCGGGTCCCCGGCCGGTTGACCCTCGTCACCCGGTTCGGGGCCGGGGCGATCGAGGCGGGCCTGCCGCCCCTGTTGCGCGCGGTGCGCGACGAGGGCCACCCCGTGGTCTGGGCGTGCGATCCCATGCACGGCAACACCTTCACCGCCGACGAGGGTCGCAAGACCCGCCGGTTCGACGACATCTTCGCCGAGCTGAAGGGGTTCTTCGCCGCCCACCGCGAGGTGGGGACCTGGCCCGGAGGCGTCCACATCGAGCTGACCGGGGACGACGTCACCGAGTGCCTGGGGGGGGTCGAGGACATCGTCGAGGACCAGCTCGGCCTGCGCTACACCACCGCCTGCGACCCCCGTCTCAACGCCCGCCAGGCGCTCGATCTCGCCTTCGGGCTCGCCGAGCTGCTGCGCGCCTGACCGGCGGCACGGGCGGATCATTGACCTGCCCGCCTGGAGCCACCACAATGGACCCTTCGATCGTGTCGTCCCGTCCGTGACAACGGTGCCTGGCGACCCGGGGCGGGGTCGCGCCGGGTCGTCAGGGGGCAGGGTCGAACCGAGCCAATGGAGTTCCGCCTCGATGGACCAGACACCCGCACGCGACCGGAGCATCCGGCGTCATGGAGGTTCCCGGGTCGGCCGGGGCGCGCGGACGACCGGCACGGCGGTCCTGGCCGCGGTCGCGGTCGCAGCCGCCCTTCTGGCGGGATCCGTCACCGGCGGTGCGCCCGCCCATGCGGCGTCGGGCACACAGGCGTCGATGCCCGCCTACTGGCTGGTGGCCTCCGACGGAGGGATCTTCGCCTTCGGCGGGGCCCCGTTCTACGGATCGACCGGTGGGATGCACCTGGACAAGCCGATCGTCGGCATGGCCGGAGGCCCGGGTGGGGCCGGGTACTGGCTCGACGCCTCCGACGGGGGGGTCTTCGCCTTCGGCGACGCCGGCTTCTACGGTTCGATGGGAGGGATGCACCTGAACAAGCCGGTGGTGGGGATGGCAGCCACCCCCGACGGCCGGGGGTACTGGCTGGTCGCCTCCGACGGGGGCATCTTCGCCTTCGGGGACGCCGGCTTCTACGGTTCCACCGGCAGCCTCCGGCTCAACAAGCCGGTGGTGGGGATGGCGACCGGACCCGGTGGCAAGGGGTACTGGCTGGTCGCCTCCGACGGGGGCATCTTCGCCTTCGGCGACGCCCCGTTCTACGGCTCGCTCGGTGCGGTTCCCCAGAGCCGGCCCATCGTGGCGCTGACCGGCACCCCCGACGGCGGTGGCTACTGGTTCACCAACTCCAACGGGGCGGTCACCGCGTTCGGGGACGCCACCTACTGGGGGTCCGCGCCCCAGGTACTGAACCAACCGGTGGTGGGCATGGCCGAAGGGGCCGGCACCGGTCACTTCACCGGATCGCCGTTCGTGACCGGCTCTTTCGGCTACGACGTCTCGGGGTACCAGTGTGCGAAGCCGCCGTCCGAGCCCCACTCCATCGAGATGGTCGAGGTGGTGGGGGCCTCGTTCGGGAACACCAACGGCTGTCTGTCCTCCGAAGCCGCCCAGGCCGGGGCCGGGCTCAACCTCTACGTCTTCTTGACCTACACCACCATGCCGTCCTCGGCCGACCCGGCGTGTGCCACGGCCGCCTCCCCCGGCGCCTGCAACGCGGGGTTCGACGTGGCCGTCGACGCCTTCGACAAGGCGGTCGCCGCCGGGGTCGACACCTCGGTGCCCTGGTGGCTCGACGTCGAGAACCCGTCGGCCTTCTGGTCCTCCGACCTGACGGCCAACGCCTCGCTGGTGCAGGGGGCGATTGACGGGCTTCACTTCGAGGGCCTCAACGACGTCGGCATCTACGCCAGTCCCGGGGTGTGGAACTCCGTGGTGGGCGGCTACCAGCCGGCCGTCCCCTACTGGGCCGCTTCGTGGCAGTTCGACCCGGCCACCACCTGTGCCGAGGTGCGCTCGCTGTTCTCCCAGGCGAAGCTGCCCACCGGCCCGGTCCAGGTCGTCCAGTACAGCTCGCCGAACTACCCGTTCGCGCTCGGAGGGATGAGCACCGCCTTCGACGACGACTACGCCTGCTGAGCCGCGGCAGTGGGGCGGGGTTCGTCGAGATGGCTCGCATCGTTGTAAGACTCCAGCCGCCACCGTCCAGCGTCCACCTCCCAGGTGGTGAGCGAAGCGTGCCGGGTCCGGAGGCCGAGCCGGGCACCGTCCTGCCCGCCGTCGATCGGGAGCATGGCCAGGAGCGACGCCTCGATCACCCCGGCGTGGCAGGCGACCACCACTTTCCCGCCGGGATGGCGGGCGGCCACTGTGGCGAGGGTGGCCGCCACGCGGCGGACGAACCCGGTCCAGCTCTCCCCGCCCGGGGCGATCGGCCGATCCGGGGTGGAGTCCCACCCCGGATCGCCGAAGCGGTCGGAGAACTCGGCCCAGGTGAGACCGTCCGCCTTCCCCGGATGCAGCTCGCACAGACCGCAGTCCCGCCGGACGGGGGGCGCCGCACCCTGACCGCCGGACGGGCCCCGCACCCCCAGGGCGGGCGCCAGGAGCTCCGCCGTCCGGACCGCCCGCGGCAGCTCGCTGGCGTAGAGCGCCGCCGCACCCGCCAGCTCCCCGGTCCGGTCAAGACGGCGGCGGAGCGCGCCCACCTGATCCACCCCCCGTCCGGTGAGACCACGGCATCCGGCGATCCCCCCGCAGACGCCCGTCACGTTGCACACCGCCTCCCCGTGGCGGACCAGCACCATACGGGTGGCGGTGGCGGACGCCCCGCCCGGGACCGTCCGGATCCCTGCGGGCGGCGCACCGCCGGCCGCGGCCGGCCGGGGGGCGCCGGAGAGCCGGTCGAACCCTCCCTCGTCCCCTCCACCACTCATGCCAGCTCGCCCACGAACTGCTCGAGCTGGCGCAGCGTGCGGCACTCGATCACCTCGTCGCAGTGGACCGCGTACTCCCCGACGATCGAGTCGCCGGAGTCCCAGTACGCCCTGGGCTCGGGGTTCAACCAGTACACGTGGCGGGCACGGTCCCGGAGCTCCTTGACCACCCACGACTGCGAGGCGTGGTAGTTGTTCCGGGCGTCGCCGAGCAGGAGCACGCTGGTGCGTGGGGTGATCTCCTCACCCCAGCGCTCCCAGAACACGCTCAGCGCGTGACCGTAATCCGAGTGGCCGTCCACCCAGACCACGTCCGCCTCGGTGTTGATCCGGTGCACGGCGTCGACCGGGTCGTCGGCGTGCTCGAAGAACCGGGTGACCTCGTCGATCCCGTCGATGAACACGAAGCTGCGCACCTTGGAGAACTGCGAGCTGATGGCGTGCACCAGGTGGAGCGTGAACCGGGCGAAGGAGGCGACCGACCCGGAGATGTCGGCGATGACCACGATCTCCGGCTTGGCGGGCCGCGGGTAACGGAACTTGGGATCCAGGGGAACCCCGCCGGTCGAGAGCGAGTGGCGCACCGTGCTGCGGAAGTCGAGCGCCCCCTTCCTCCCGTGCCGACGCTTGCGGGCCAGGCGCACCGCCAATTTCCGGGACAGCGGCTGGAGTGCCTTGCGCAACGCGACCAGCTCGTCCCGCGTGGCGTGCATCACGTCCACGTCCTCGGGCAACGGCTTGCGGATCGACTTGGCGAGGGCTTCGCTCCCGCGGTCGGCCACCAGCCGACGACGGATCTCGTTCTCGATCTCCTCGCGGAGCCGGTCGATCCGGGACTGGAACTCGTCGCGCGCCAGGCGCTCCTCGAGCGGGGTGAGACCGACGGCCGCCCCCGGTTCCGCGCCCGGGTCGGCCGGATCGGCGCGCGGCACCTGCTTGCGGGCCCCGTCCACCAGGCGCTCGAGCAGCTTGTCGAGGTCGAGGTTCCGCAGCGTCCGGTAGAGGTAGTAGGTGCCCCCGACCGGCCGGCCCGGCTCCATGCCCGCATACCGGGACACCGCCTGACGGGCCACCGCTGCCAGCATCGCCCCGTTGGCCTGGAGGAGTGCCTTGTAGAGCAGGTCCGCCAGCTCCTCGGCGGTCATGCCCTCCCCCCCGCCGCTCCCCCGGCCCCGTCCGGCGCCGACGCCGGTGCCCGCGGCCGAGCGGTCGGGGTCGGCCTCGTCGGCATCGCCGGAGCCGCTCCCGTCGACAGTCCCGTCGGCGTCCTCGGCGGGGCTGCGGACGGAGAAGTAGATCTCGAACGCCGTCTCGTAGGCCTTCCAGTGCGTCGACGACTTCACCAGGCTCGCCCCGAGCGCGTATTTGAGCCCCTCGCGGTCCTCGAGCGGGACGTGGCGGAGCGCCTCGGCCGCGTCCAGATGCTCCGTCAGAGAGACCGGGATGCCGGCGGCACGCAGCTCGGCGACGAACCCGGTCAGCAGGTCCAGCACGACCGCGGACCCGGCCTCAGCCCGCCGGATCGACGCCGGCCAGCTCCTTGGCGGCCCGCTCGATGTCGGACCGGTACTTGAGGAGGATGTGGAGGGTGTCCCGGGCCTGCTCGGCGTCGATCGACTCCACCCCGAGGACCACCAGGGTCCTCGCCCAATCGAGCGTCTCGGAGACCGACGGGTGCTTCTTCAGGTCGAGCGTCCGCAGCGAGCGGACGATCCGTGCCACCTGGTCGGCCAGGGCCGCACTGATCCCCGGCACGCGCGTCTCGACGATGGCCCGCTCGCGGTCGAGCTGGGGGTAGTCGATGTGCAGGTAGAGGCACCGCCGCTTCAGAGCCTCGGACAGCTCCCGGGTGTTGTTGGAGGTGAGAAAGACCAGAGGGATCTGGGTCGCCCGCACCGTCCCCAGCTCGGGGATGGAGACCTGGTACTCGGAGAGGATCTCGAGCAGGAGCGCCTCCGTCTCGAGCTCGACCCGGTCGACCTCGTCGATGAGGAGCACCACCGGGTCCGCGGCCCGGATGGCGTCGAGGAGCGGGCGGGCCAGCAGGAACTCCTCCGAGAAGATGTCCTCCTCGAGCGCCTGCCACTCGGCCCCGCTGCCCGCCTGGATGCGCAGGAGCTGCTTCTTGTAGTTCCACTCGTAGAGCGCCTTCGACTCGTCCAGCCCCTCATAGCACTGCAACCGGATCAGCCGGCTCCCGGTGAGGCGGGCCACCGACTTGGCCAGCTCCGTCTTCCCGGTCCCCGCCGGACCCTCGACCAGGACCGGCTTGGCCAGCCGGTCGGCCAGGTACACCACCCCGGCGATCCCCTCGTCGGCCAGGTAGTCGACCCCGGCCAGGCCCTCGCGCACGGCATCGATCGATCCGAACCGGGGGGCGCCCGCCTGGGGGAACCCCGACGAGGCGGTGTCGGTCCGCGCACTGGCGGCGGCGGCGGCCGCGCGCACGACGCCGTCGCCGCCGACCGCGCTCACGACCGCACCTGACCGTCGCCCCGCACCACGTACTTTACGCAGGTCAGCGCCTCGAGGCCCATCGGCCCCCGGGCATGGAGCTTCTGGGTGGAGATGCCGATCTCCGCCCCGAGCCCGAACTGCTCGCCGTCGACGAACCGGGTGGAGGCGTTGACCACGACCGCTGCCGCGTCGACCTCGGTGGTGAAGCGGTTGGCTGCGTTCAGGTCGCGGGTGATGATGGCCTCCGAATGTCCGGTCCCGTAACGGGAGATGTGCTCGATTGCCGCGTCGATGTCGTCCACCACCGCCACCGCCAGTGTCGGCCTGAGGAACTCGGTGGCGTACGCCTCCTCGTCGGCTGGGCCCGCGGTGGGCACCAGCCGACGGGTGGCCGCGTCCCCGAGGAGCTCGACCCCGTCCAGTAGGCCGGGGAGGCCCGGAAGGAAGTCGGCAGCCACCGCCCGGTGGACCAGCAGCGTCTCCAGGGCGTTGCACACCCCGGGGCGCTGCATCTTCGCGTTGGCGACGACCGATCCCGCCATGGCCAGGTCGGCCGCCGCGTCCACGTAGAGGTGGCAGTTGCCGGCACCGTCGAGGATGTAGGGGACGGTGGCATGCTCCCGGACGGCGGATACCAGCGAGGGTCCGCCGCGGGGGATCAGACAGTCGATCAGCCCGTCGAGTCGCATGAACTCGACGGCGGACTCGCGGCTGGTCTCCTCCACCAGGCCCACCGCCCCGGCCGGCAGCCCGGCCTTGTCGAGCCCCTCGTGGAGGAGGGCGACGATCGCCCTGTTGGAGGCGAGCGACGACGACGAGCCGCGCAGCAGGACCGCGTTGCCCGACTTCAGGCACAACCCGGCCGCGTCGCAGGTCACGTTGGGCCTGTTCTCGTAGACGATCCCGACCACGCCGAGCGGGACCCGCACCTGGGTGATGCGCAACCCGTTGGGCCGCACCCAGCCACCGACCACTTCTCCGACCGGGTCGGCGAGCGCGGCCACCTGGCGGAGGCCCGCCGCCATGGCCCCGACCCGGGACTCGTCGAGACGCAGGCGGTCGAGGATGGTGCCCCCTGCGCCACCGGCTTCGGCCGCGGCGACGTCGGTGTGGTTGGCGGCGAGGATCCGGTCCGACGACTGCTCCACCAGGTCGGCGGAGCGCAGCAGGGCCTCGTCCCGGACCGCCGAAGACGCCCGGGCCAGGACGCGGGATGCCCTCCGGGCCGCGGCGCCGAGCTCCTGCATCGGACCCGCCTGCCCAGGCCCCTCGGGGGCCGTTGCTTGCGATGTCGTTGCTTGCGCACCCTCGCCCACCGGACCAGCGTAGTGCGAGCGCCCGGGGCCCCCGCCGGGCGGTGGCGGGCTCACTCGAGCAACACCAGGTCGTCGCGATGGACGACCTCGGGAGCGAGGTCCGAGGGGAGCTCGGACGATCTCCGCCCGGCCCATGCCGTCACGGTCGCGGCCGGGTGGCGTACCAGGCCCTTGGCGAACACGACCCCGTCGGGGCCCTCGATCTCGACCGCGTCGTCGGCGGCGAAGTCCCCGGAGGCGGAGATCACGCCCGCGGCGAGCAGGGAGTTCCCTCCCTCCTTGAGGGCGCGGCGGGCACCGGCGTCGACCGTCAGGGCTCCGGCGCTGCCCACCGCGAAGGCGATCCACAGCTTCCGGGCGCCCAGGCGGCGCTCCCGGGGCCGGAACCGGGTCCCGACCCCGGGCCGTCCCGTCGTCACGTCCGCCAGCACCCCGGGCCGCGTGGCGTCGGCGATGACCGCCTCCACCCCGGACCAGACCGCCATCTTGGCCGCCGCCAGCTTGGAGCCCATGCCCCCGCTCCCCACCTCCGTGCCGGGTCCCCCGGCGATCCGCTCGAGCTCGTGGTCAATCTCCACCACCTCGGCGATCAGCGAGGCGTCCGCGCAGCGGCGGGGATCGCCGGTGTAGAGCCCGGCGGTGTCGGTGAGCAGCAGCAGCAGATCGGCGCCGACCAGATGGGCGACCAGGGCCGCCAGGCGATCGTTGTCACCGAAGCGGATCTCCTCGTCGGCCACGGCGTCGTTCTCGTTGACCACCGGCACCACCCCCAGCTCCATGAGCCGGGACAGGGTGCGCCGCGCGTGGAGGTACTGGCTCCGCTGCCCGAAGTCGTTGGGCGCCAGCAGTACCTGGCCGGCGAGCACGCCGCCCTCGGCGAACGCCTCGCTCCAGACACGCATCAGGCGGTGCTGGCCGACCGCGGCCACCGCCTGCAGGGTGACCGGGTCGGTCGGGCGGGGCGCCCCCGGGGACAGGCTGGTCCATCCGGCCGCGATGGCCCCGGAGCTGACCACCACCACCCGGTCACCGGCCAGACGGGCGGCGACGACCTCGCCGGCCAGCTTGGCGACGGCGGCGGTGTCCACCGCTCCGCCGGCGTCGGTCACCGACGACGACCCGATCTTCACGACCACCGTGCGGGCCCGGGCGCCGGCGGTCGTGTGCCCGCTCACCGCGACCGCCGGCGCCGCGAGGCCGGGACGCCGGTGAACTCGGGCTGGTCGCGGTACCAGGTGAAGGACAGGCCGCCGATGTGGACCAGGTCGCCGTCCCGCGCCCCGGCGCGGGCGAGGGCCCGGTCCACCCCGAGCCGCCGGAGCCGGCCCTGGACGTAGTCCGCCGCCTCGTCGGTGGTGACGTCGTTCAGAGCGACCGCCCGCTCGGCGACCCGGCCCCGCACCTCGTAGACGCCCTCGGCCACCCGCTGGACCTCGAAGCCCTCGGGCGCGGGCCGGTGGACCACGATGACGTGCTCGGTGACGGGCGCCGCGGCGCGGGTCTCCGCGACCAGGGAGGAGACGACCCCTACCAGCTGGGGGATCCCGTCGCCGGTGACGGACGAGATCACCAGGTCGGGCCGGAACCCGCCCCGGTCACCGCCCGGGCCGGTCCCGAGGAGGGCGACGGCCTCGTCCACGCCCGTCACGCCCAGGGCATCCGCCTTGGACCCCACCACGATCCGGGGGCGCTCCAACAGCTCGGGCCGGTAGCGCCCCAGCTCGTCGAGCAGCACCCGGAGCTGCTCAGCGGGCGGCACTCCGGTGACCGGATCGAGCTCGACCAGCACCACCAGCACCCGGGCGCGGGTCACGTGACGGAGGAACCGGTGCCCGATGCCCTTCCCGTCGGCCGCGCCCTCCACCAGGCCGGGGACGTCCGCCACGGTGAAGTTCGCCTCCCCGTCCCCGCGGACCACCCCGAGATGCGGCTCGAGCGTCGTGAACGGATAGTCCGCGATCTTCGGCCGGGCGGCCGAGATCCGCGAGATGAGCGTCGACTTGCCGACGTTGGGAAAACCCACCAGGGCGACGTCCGCCACCAACGCCAGCTCCAGGTCGTACCACTGCTCGTGCCCCTTCTCCCCCTGCTCGGCGAAGGCGGGGGCCCGGCGCCGGTTGGTCAGGAACGCCGCGTTCCCCTTCCCGCCCCGGCCGCCCTCGGCGGCCAGCCAGCGGTCCCCCGGGCCCACCAGGTCCGTCAGCAGTGCCCCGTCTCCCGAGGTCGCACGGGTGCCCACCGGCACGGGGACCAGCAGGTCGGCACCCTTGGCGCCGTGCTTCCGCTTCCCTCCCCCGTGGCCGCCGTCACCGGCCCGACGGTGGGGGTGGTCGCGGAACCCGATCAACGAGGACTGGTTGGTGGTGGCCACGAGCCAGACATCCCCGCCGGCCCCCCCGTCGCCCCCGTCAGGGCCGCCCTTGTCGACGTGTGCCTCGCGGCGGAAGGAGACGGCACCGGCCCCCCCGTCGCCCGCCTTGACGTGGACCTGGGCCTCGTCGACGAAACCGGACATCCTCCGATCCTACCGACCGGCACCGGCCCGGCCGGGTTGCCGATGCGAACGAGGCGCTCGCGGGTAGCCTGAGCCGCGATGTCCACGACCTGCGAGCATGCACCGCCGGACCCGGTCCGCCCCCCCGCCGCGGCCTCCCGTCGGGCACGCTGATGGAGCGGCGCATCCGCATCCTCGGGATCGTCCTGGTCGTGCTCTATCTGGGCCTGTTCATGCAGCTCAACAACATCCAGGTGCTCAGGAGCCAGGCGCTGGACACCTCGCCGGGGAACCCGCGGGTCGCCGCCCAGCTCTACGACCAGCCCCGCGGTCAAATCCTCTCCTCCGACGGGCAGATCCTGGCCGAGTCGGTCCCCTCGCCCAACTCCCTCTACAAGTACCAGCGGGTCTACCCGGCCGCCACCGCCTCGCTGTTCGCCAACGTGGTCGGGTTCGACTCCTACGACTACGGTCTCGACGGGGTGGAGGCCGAGTACAACAAGTACCTGAGCGCCCACACCCGGCCGGCCACCAGCTTGCGCGACCTGCTCACCAACCGCACCACCGTCGACGACGTCACCTTGACCCTCAACGCCAAGCTCCAGGCCCAGGTGGCCGCGGCCCTGGCCACCATCCCCGGCTCCCCGCCGTCGTCCGCGGTGGTGATCACCCCCTCCACCGGGGCCATCGACGCCATGTACTCCTCCCCCAGCTACGACCCCAACCCGCTGGTCTCGCAGAGCATCCCGACCGAGGTCGCCGCGTGGGACGCCGAGAACGCGGCCACCCCCAACCCGCGCCTCGCCGCCGCCTACCGCACCACCTACGAACCGGGCTCCACCTTCAAGATCGTCACCTCCGCCGCCGTCTACGACCACCAGCCGGCCCTGGCCAAGGTCGACTACCCCGCCGAGCAGTGCGTCAACGTGGCCCCCAACGAGACCACCACCCCGATCTGCAACTACGGCCTGGGGACTCCCCAGGGTCCGGAGACGTGCGGGGGGACCATCGTCCCCGCCCTCGCCCAGTCGTGCGACATCGTGTTCGCCCAGCTCGGGGTGGCCCTCGGCGGGCCGGCGCTGGCCGCGGAGGCCAACGCCTTCGGCTTCAACCAGCCGGTCCCCCTCGACCTGCCCTACGTGCTGACCTCGGTGTTCCCCAACCCGTCGACCTTCGTCCAGAACACGCCCCAGTTGGCCTTCTCCGCCTTCGGCCAGGGGAACGACCAGGCGAGCCCGCTCCAGATGGCCCTGGTCACCGCGGGGATCGCCGACAAGGGGGTCATCATGACCCCCCACGTGATGGCCCAGATCCGCGACTCCCAGGGGAACCTGGTCACCACCTACGCACCCAAGCCCTGGCTCCGGGCCACCTCGGCGGCCACCGCCGCTTCGGTGACCAGCCTGATGCGGGGGGTGGTGACCAATCCCCTTGGCACCGCGTACGGCATCTTCCCGGCCTCCGAGGACGTGGCGGCGAAGACCGGCACCGCCCAGACCGGCCACCACCAGACGAACGACTGGCTGGTCGCCTTCGCCCCGGCCAACCAGCCCAAGGTGGCCATCGCGGTGGCCGTGCCCGCCCAGCCCTCCTCCGCCACCGGAGCCGGCACCACCGGGCCGGTCATCGCCACGATCATGGCCGCGGCCCTGGCCGACCTGCCCTGAGCAGCGGCCGGCGGGACCGGTAGCGGCCGGCGGGGCGGCGTCATCCCGGCGTCACGTTCCCGGAGCAGGCTGGAGCCAGTGACCTCTGATCCGACGACCGCTCCCGGCGACGGGCCGGGCACCCCGCCCGGCGGCGAGGCTGCCGCCACATCCGACGGGCCGACCGTCCTCCACGACGAGGAGGTGATGGGCACGGTGGTGTCCTTCGAGGTGCATCCCGGCAACCGGTCGGACCGACGGGTTCGGGCCGCCGTGCGCCAGGCGTGCCGGGTCCTCCACGAGGCGGACCGGGTGTTCAGCACCTGGGTGGACACCAGTCCCATCAACCACTTCCGCCGGGGCGAGCTGGCGCTGGAGGCCGCTCCGGTCGAGCTCGGCGAGGTGCTCGAGCTCTGCGAGGCGGCCCGGGGCCTCTCCGGGGGATGGTTCGACCCCTGGGCCATGCCGGGCGGCTTCGATCCCACCGGCCTGGTGAAGGGCTGGGCGGTGCAACGGGCGTGCGACGTCCTCGCCGGGTCGGGCGTGGCCGGGGCCCTGGTCAACGGGGGCGGCGACATCGCCACCTGGGGAAGCCCGGAGCCGGGCGGGCCTTGGCGGGTGGGGATCCGCCACCCCTGGCACCCCGACGGACTGGCCTGCATCATCGCGGTGGACGGCGCGGTGGCGACCTCGGGGACCTACGAGCGCGGCCGCCACCTGATCGACCCGACCACCGGCCGGGCTGGCTGTCGGGCGGCGTCCGCCACGGTCACCGGTCCCTCGCTGGCCGTCGCCGACGCCCTCGCCACCGCGCTGGCTGTCGGCGGAGACGCCGCCTTCGACCTGATCGAGGAGGTGGAGGACTACGACGCCTACCTGATCGGCACCGGTGGGCGGGAGCGGATGAGCCCTGCCATCACCGTGCTCTCCTGACCGTACCCGCTTCTCGAGCCCGGATTGCTGCGGGTCGTGCACCCGAGTCACGGCCCCCGCCCGGTTGCCGGCCTCCCGGTGCCACCTCCGGCCGGGTCGGAGCGCGTAGCATGCGGCGACGGTGCGCTGAGGCCGCTCCGGACCGCAGAACGCTCGTGGTCCTGACCGGCCCGCGGAAAGACGAATGAGAGGACGGAGCGATGGATCGGAGGACCGGTACCCGGTGAGGGCTGCGTACCGCGCGGCGGTCGCCCTGGCGGTCGTCGGCCTCCTCGCCACGTTCGGGGCCCTGGTCGCGCCCCTGGCCAGGAGCCCGGGTGCGGCAGCAACTCCCGCGGCCGGTCGGAACAGTGGGTCCACCTCGACCCCGTCCACCACGGTCCCCACGTCGCCGCCCACCACGGCCACGCCTCCCACGTGGCTCACCGCCTGGGCGACACCGATGGACTTCAACTACGGCGTGGCGGTCAACGCCACCGTCCGCGACGTCGCCGAGGTGGCCGTCAGCGGCACCTCGATCCGCCTCCGGATCTCCAACAGCTGGTCGGGCGTGCCCATCACCTTCGGAGCGGTCACGGTGGGCGTGCAGCAGGGTCCCACCGCCGGCGCCGCCGTCCTCCCCGGCACGCTGGTGCCGGTGACGTTCGGCGGCGGGAGCCCGGCCGTCACCATCCCCGCCCGCCAGGACGTGACCAGCGACCCGGTGGCCATGGCGGTCCACGCCGGAGAGACCCTCTCCGTCAGCCTGTGGCTGGAAGGGAGCGCGCCGGTCAGCGTCCACTTCTGCTGTCAGGGACGCATCGACTCGTACGGGACGTACGACGACGCCGGGAACCGCACCGAAGACCCCACCGCGGCGAGCTTCCCGGCGGTGGCCCCCTATGCGTCGACCAACATGCGGTGGCTCTCCGGGATCCAGGTGGCGGGCAGTCCGGCGCAGGGGACGGTGGTGGCGTTCGGGGACTCGATCACCGACGGCTTCCGGGTGGCCGGGGACGGCTGGCCCACGCCCCTCCAGCAGCGGATCTCCATGATGGCGCCCCAGGACCAGATGGCGGTGGTGAACCAGGGGGTCACCGGCAACACGCTGACCGTCTTCCCGCCCGGCAACAACGCGCTCGGCGATCCCGACAGCTACGCTCTCGTCTCCGGTGGCCTGCCGGGCCTGACCCGGCTCGGGTCGGACGTGCTCTCGATCCCCGGAACCAAGGACGTCGTCCTGTTCCTCGGGACCAACGACATCTGGTTCGGCGGGGAGGACGCCATCCCCCCCTACGGCAGCGCCGCCACCATCATCGCCGGGATGCAGTCGGTCATCGCCCAGGTGCACGCTGCCGGCATGCGCATCTTCGGGGTCACCCTGCTGCCGCGCGCGTCCTCCCCTCCGGGGATCAAACCGGTGGAGGTGTGGACGGCTGCCGACCAGGCCACCTTGGACCAGGTCAACGCCTGGATCCGCACGCCGGGCAACGGGTTCGACGGCGTGATCGACATGGGAGCGGTGGTGGCGGACGTCTACAACGGCCAGTGCAACCCCGACGAGCTGTTCGGCCCCTACAACTCGGGGGACAACCTGCACCCCAGCGTCGCCGGTCAGACGGTGATGGCGAACGCGGTGCCCACCACGTTCTTCCAGATCCCCGAGGCACCCCAGCTCCCGGCCCCGGTGGCGGTCACGCCCACCCCGGGCTGCCCGGGGGCGGTGCTGGCCGAACAGGCGATGGCGCTGGCCCAGGTGCCCACACCGAGCCCACCCTCCACCACCGTCCCGCCGACCACCGTGCCGGTGCGGCACCCGACGATCCACCGGCCGGCCACCACCGGTTCCCTCTGGTGGGTCCCCGCGGGCGTGGCCGTCGCGATCGTCGCCGCCGGCCTGGTGCTGCTCCGCCGGCGTGCCGTCCTCCGTCGTCGGCGGCGGCGCGCCGTCCTCGAACAGCGGCCCGGGGTCCGGGATCGGGCGCCGGGATCGGGCGCCGACAACGTCAGGACGTCCGACGGGCAGGGTCCCGGGGTCCGCCCGGGCACACCGGGTCCCGCTCCCTGAGCCACCGCCAGGGCGGGATCACGGCGGGCCGGGCGGGTCGAGCGCGATCCGGAAGCGGACGAACGACTCGCCGCTCCGGCTGGTCACCGCCCCGGCCGGGGACCAGCCCAGGTGCTCGTAGAAACGCCGGGCGGCGAGGTCCGGCGGCGTCACCAGCTCCAGCGACCCGAGGCCGGCCTCGCGGGCGACGTCGACCGCACCGGCCATCAGGGCACGGCCGATCCCCTCCCCCTGGCGGTCGGGGTCGACGAGGACGTGGGTGATCTCGCCCACACCCGGAACGGGGAGCCGACCGCCGTCGGCGGGCGACGGGACGGGATGCCCGCTCTCTCGGGGACGGCGCATCCGGCCGGCCGCCATCCTCCCGACGCCCCGCAGGTAGCGCACCCCGCGGGTGGCGATCAGGTCCCTGGCCAGGGTGGGGTGGCGCGCCGCCTGGCAGGCCAGGCGCCAGGCCAGGGCGGTGCCGTGCCGGCGCACCATGTCGCGGCTGTGGAGCCCCGTGTCCAGGGTACCGAGCAGCGTCCCCACCAGGGCGCCGTCCCCGCCCATCGCCGCCAGGGCGATCCCCTGGTCGGCTTCCAGCCAGGCCAGGTAGTACCGCCGGAGGAAGGCGTCCCCGTAGCGCGAGAGGAACTCCATGTGGAGCACATCGAGGTGGATCGCCACCGCCCTCGGGATGTCGCCGGGGACGAGTGGACGGATGGCGGGGGCGGAGCGCATCGGGGTGGGCGGGACGCAGGGTCGAAGGCGCGGTCGGCGGGAAGGACGTGGCGACGGCCCGGCGACGTCAGACCTGCGGCTTCACTCCGGTGACCACCGCCGCCTCGGACACGACCACCGTGGTCGTCACGTCGACGAACCCGGCCCTGGTGAGCAGCCGGCTCCACGCCTCCGGCGTGATAGGGCGCTCCTGGACACGGAAGAGGTACCGACCCGCGTTCTTCATGATGCGCCAGTACCCGGGGATCCCCTTCTTCGCCATCGCCTTCACCTTGGTGGCGATGATCTCGCGGTCACGCGGCGTCGTGCCGCGCCCGAGCATCATGTCGGCGACCACCAGCTTCCCGCCGGGTCGCAGCCACGTGAAGGCGGCCGTCACCACCCGTTCCTTGTCCGGGTCGAGCAGGTGGTGGAGCGCATAGTTGGTGATCACCAGGTCGAGGCTCGCCGGGGCCAGCTCAAGCCGTTCGACCGGCACCACCATGCCGCGGACCGAACCCCCGCCCTCGGGGACCGGTTGGGCCTCGAGCCGCTCGATCATCTCGGCGCTGACGTCCACTCCCACCACGTTGGCGCCGCGCTCCGCCAGCACCATGGCCAGGCGGCCCGTGCCACAGCCCAGGTCGACACAGTCCATGCCCGGCGCCACGTCGGCCAGCTCGATCGCCTTGGAGGCAACCTTGGTCATTCCCGAGTCGTTGTGCCGGTCCCAGGTGTCGGCGCGCCCACCCCACATCCGCCGCTGGACGCGGATCGCCACCGCGGTGCTCATCTTGGACTTCTTCGACACCGGCGTGGTGGGGGTCTCGGGCACGCGCTCGCTCTCGTTCGTGACGGCCATCAGCGGTTCGCACCGGATCCGGTCGGCTCCGGCGGGACCCGGGGGGTCGTCCCCACTGGGTTGCAGAGCGTCATGGTATCCGCAGTTTGGACAGTGCAGCCTGCAGGGACAGCGCGTACGCCTGACTGGTGTAGGTGGCGCCGGTGACACCGTTGATGTTGGCGCTCTGCGCCTTGAGCACCTGGGAGCGGAGCATCGGGATCACCGCGGCCGCCAGTTGCTGCGAGTACTGCTCGGCGGTCTGGAGGTTCTGGACGGTGACGTCGGTGATCCGGGAGCCGGTCGCCGTCACCTGCACGGCCAGGGACCCGTACCCGTACTGCTCGGCCGGCCCGATCGCGGTGCGGGTGGTGGTGGCCGGAGCCGTCGTGGTCGGAGCTGTCGACGGCGCCCCGGTGCCCGACGGCGCGGTGGTCGACGGCGCGCCCGTGCCCGACGGCGCGGTGGTCGACGGCGCGCCCGCCCCGGCCGCCGGCTGGGTGGACGGAGGCGGCTTCGCTGCCGCCCCGACGGCCAGGCTGCTGGCCGGACGCTGGTTCTGGTAGGTCACCACCCCGACCAGACCGAGGGCGGTCGCCCCGGCGACGAACGGTGCTCTTCTCATTCCTCTCCCATCCTCAGAACCCGAACTCCTCGTAGTGGATGGCGCTCCGGTGCACGCCCAGCCGGTACGCCATCGCCACCACGTCCTCCACGAACCCGATCGGACCACAGACGAACACGTCGCGCTGGCGGATATCCGGGACCATGGCGGCCAGCACCTTCGCGTCCAAACGCGCCTGGGATCGTCCCCCGACCACCTCGTGGACCGTCCCGTTGCGGTAGCGCACCAGCGCGTCGACCTCCGAGCGGAACACGAAGTCCTCCGGCTTCGACACCCGGACGACCACCACCGGAGCAGAGGCCTGGGGGAGATCCTCGAGGAGCGACCGCAACGCCGTCAGCCCGATCCCACCGGCGATGAGCACGGTGCGTCGACGCTGTTGCACATGGCGGGTGAAGGCACCGTAGGGGCCCTCCACCATCACCCGGGTGCCCGGCCGGAGACGGGCGACCGCGGCCGAGTGGTCACCCACCGTCTTGACCGTCAGGCGCAGGTAGGGGGGCCGCGGCAGCGCGGACACCGAGTAAGGGTGGGCCTGCCACCAGAGGTGCCGGGCGAGGAAGCGCCACTCGAAGAACTGGCCGCCCGAGATCGCCATCCGCTCCACGCCGCGGCCTGCGCAGATGACCGAGACGACACCCGGCCCTTCGGCCCGGACCTCGCTCACGGTCAGGCCGTACCGGAGGCTGCGGACGATCGGCAGCACGATCCGGAAGCAGATCACCGATCCCGCGGTCGCCAGCCATGCCAACGACCACAGGATGCGGGCCAACGGGTGACCGACGAAGGAGGGACCGAGCGCCAGCACGTGGGCGAAGGAGAGCGCCAGGGCGAGATAGAGGTAGAGATGGATCACCCACCAGGTCTCGCGCCGGAGCCGGCTGCGGATCGCCCGGATGGACACGATGCCGGCGAACGCCATCAGCGCCAGCCCGACGGTGGCGGCCAGCATGTCGGGATAGCTCGAGACGAGGGTGCCGATCTGCTGGAGAATCCCCGACTTCGCCGCCTCGGCGTACCCGACCACGATGAACACCGCGTGCAGCCCGATCAGGCTCAGCGGCCAGGGCGACAGCCACTTGTGCCACCGCACCAGGCCGTCCTGGCCGAGGACCCGCTCGACGGCGGGGATGCGGCTGACCAGGAGCACCATCAGGAGGGCCAGATACATACCGACCAGTCCGGTGACGCTCCCGACGAAGATCGCCACCCCCCCGGGAGCACGCAGCTCGCTCCCGGTCTCCACTCCGATCCCGGACGCCAGGACCAGCACCAGGCCGCCGGCGGCGACCCAGGCCAGGGCGTGCACCACCCACGGCCGGGGCGGCTTGCCGCGGGGGGCCGTCGGCCGGGCACGCTTCGTCCCCTTCGCCCCGGCACGGGACGGGGAAGGATCGAACGTCACCGAGGTCGTCGCCATCGGTTGCAGTCTGGCGCCCCGACCTGACGGCGGCATGAAGCCGACCGCCCGCCGTCAGACCGGACCGAGCAGCGTATCCCGGAGACGCTCCACCGGCTCCGCCACGTCGAGCTCGGCGATGAGGCCGTCGTAGGACCCGTACTCGTCCCGCACCGCGGCGAGGAACCTCTCCATCGTCTCGGGGGCGACGTGCAGGATGGCCGGCGCGTAGCGGGTCACCGCCTCCCCCTCCTCCGGGTGCTCGGCCTGCAGTCGCGCGAACAGGCGCTCCATCGCGGAGGCGCTCAGCGCATAGTCCGCGACGATGGTCTGGTCCGGCACGCCGAGGAACGCGAGGAGGAGCGCGGAGAGCACCCCCGTCCGGTCCTTGCCCGCGCTGCAGTGCATCACCGCGGGAAGAGCGCCGTCCGACGCCAGCGCGGTGATGGCCTCCGCTAGGACCGGTCCCTTCCCCGTGACCATCCCGAAGTAGTGGGACGCCACGTAGGACGCCTCCTGCCAGTCGGGGAGCTGGTCGGCCGACGGGAGCACGTCGGTCAGTGGCAGCCCGAAGTAGTGGACCGGGAGCTGGTCCACCGGGAACGAGCCCCGCTGGTCGGCTTCCTCGCGGGTCCGAAGGTCGATGACGGTGGCGAGCCCGAGCCCGGCCATGACGGCGACGTCCTCGGGGCTCAAGCGGTTCAGGCCGTCGGCGCGGAACAGCCTTCGCCACCGGGTCTGCCGGCCGGTGCCCGTCCGGTACCCGCCGAGATCGCGAAAGTTCACGCAGCCGTCGAGGGCCACCAGCCTCCCGGGGGAGCCCGCCGGCTCGTCCATCCCTGCCCGCGGCTCGACGGATTCGTACTCGGTGACCATGGCCGGAGCGTACCGTCCTCCGACCCAGCGACCGCCATCGGTCACCAGAGGTTCATCTCCGCCGGCAGGCCGGCGACCGCGCTCAGTCCCCGGACACCACGTCGACGAGCTTGCGGCCCTTGCGGCTGGCAAACTGGACCGTGCCCGGGGCGAGGGCGAACAGGGTGTCGTCGCCGCCGCGTCCGACGTTGAGGCCAGGATGGAACTTCGTCCCCCGTTGGCGGACCAGGATGGAACCGGCTTGGACCTGGGTTCCGCCGAACGCCTTCACCCCCAGGCGCTGGGCGTTGGAGTCGCGGCCGTTTCGGGTGGAACCTCCACCTTTGGTCTTGGACATCGGGAGCTCCTCGTGAGTCTCGGCGTTGTGGGCGCGCTGCGCAGGATGGGCGTTCGGGGCCGGATGGCGTCAGCCGGCGGCCGTGATGGCGGTGATCTCGATGGTGGAGTAGTGCTGGCGGTGACCCCACCGGGTGCGCTGGTTCGACTTGTTCTTATAAGTGAACCCGCGGATCTTCGGTCCCAGCTCGTCGCCGACCACCTGAGCGGTCACCGTGGCGCCCACCAGGTCGGCCGGTGTGGCGAGGACGGTCTCCCCGTCGACCACCAGGATCGGGGTGAACGCGACCTCCGCGCCGGGCCCCTCGCCGAGCAGCTCGACGCGGAGCCGCTGGCCTTCGGCCACCCGCTCCTGCTTTCCTCCGGTTCGGATCACTGCGTACATAGGAACGGCAGTCTACAGGTCCAGGTCGTCGAAGACGATTCCGCGCCCGTCACAGACCGCGCACACCGTCGAGAGCGACTCGATGAGGCCCTCGGAGACCCGCTTGCGCGTCATCTCCACCAGGCCCAGCTCCGAGATGTCGAACACCTGGGTGCGGGTCTTGTCGCGGGCGAGCGCGGCGCGCAGCGCGCTCGAGACCCGCTCGCGGTTGGCGCGGACCTCCATGTCGATGAAGTCGATGACGATGATCCCGCCGATGTCCCGCAACCGGAGCTGGCGGGCGACCTCCTCCGCCGCCTCCAGGTTGTTCCGGTACACCGTCTCCTCGAGGTTCGATGTGCCCACGTTCTTCCCGGTGTTGACGTCGATCACGGTGAGCGCCTCGGTCCGGTCGATCACCAGCGAGCCCCCGGACGGCAGGTAGACCTTGCGGTCGAGTGCCCGGTGCAGCTGCTCGTGCACATGGTGCCGCTCGAAGACCGGCAACGGCTCGGTCTCCGAGTCGAAGTACTCGACCCGGTCGGCGAGCTCGGGGTTGACGGCGGCCACGTACGCCCTCACCTGCTCGTACAGCGCATGATCGTCGATCACCACCGCCCGGTACTCGTGGTTGAGCTCCTCGCGGATCAGCCGCACCGCGATCGCCGGCTCCCGGTAGAGGAGCGCCGGTCCCTGGCCCTGCCGGGCCGCGGCTTCGATCTCCCCCCACTGGGCCACCAGCCGCTCCACATCGTGGTCCAGCTCCTCCGAGCTCGCCCCGGCCGCGGCGGTTCGCACGATGAGCCCGTGTCCGGGTGGTCGCACCGCGTCGATGATCCTGCGCAACCGCTTCCGCTCGGCGTCGTCCAACCGCTTCGAGATGCCGAACGCCGTGCTGTTCGGCACCAGCACCACGAACCGCCCGGGGATGGAGACCTCCTGGGTCAACCGGGCGCCCTTCGCCCCGATCGGGTTCTTCGTCACCTGGCAGAGGATGGTCTGGCCCGGACGGAGCACCTGCTCGATCCGGGGCTGCGCGCCCGACGCCCCGGACTCGACGTCCTCGGTGTCGTAGCGGACGTCCCCCCGGTAGAGGACGGCGTTCTTCGGGGTCCCGATGTCGATGAACGCCGCTTCCATCCCCGGAAGGACGTTCTGCACCCGGCCCCGGTAGATGTTCCCGTCGATCTGGGTCGCGTCGTCGGCGGCGTGGGACACGTAGTGCTCCACCAGCGTCCGTCCCTCAAGCAGTGCGATCTGGGTCGTCTCCGGCCGGACGTGGACGCACATCAGGTAGCGCCCGACCGCCTTGCCGCGCCGTTCCCGCCCGACCGGCCGGCTCGCGTTCGGACCGGAGGCGGGCGCCTGCCCGACCGGCCGACGCGCCGGCTCCATCGGGGCGCCGCCATCCACCACCGGTTCCGTGGTCCGGGGGGCGGCGGGCTGCCGGCCCCCGTTGCTCCGGGGGACGCCACCACGCCCGCCACCCTGGCCGGAACGGCCGCGCCCACCCCGTCCCCCGCTGCGGGTCGGGGCGTTCCCCCCCGCCGCCCTGGCACCTCCGCCGGCCGGGGAGGCCGTGCGAGCGACAGCTTCGGCGCCGGGCGACACCGGGGCCGGCCGCGTGTCGCCGATCTTCGGACGGGCACCGGCAGGCGGTACCTGCTGCACACCCGGGGACTGCGGCTGGATCCGGGCGGACGGTTCCGCCCCGGAGACACTCTCGGTTCCGGGTCCGCCCTGCGGACCGGGCTCTCCCTCAGCCGGGTTCCCCCCTTCGGCCTGCCTGCTCCGTCCGCGACCACCACGCGAACCCCGCCGGCGGCGAGCCTGCCCGGCGCGCGACGGCGCGCCGTCGCTCCCGCCCGGAGCCGGGGTCCCCTCTCCGGGGCCCGGCAGGTTCACCGTGCCCGGTTCAGCACCTCGCGCCCCGGGGGCGCCTCCTCCGGTGAGTGCCACCGGCGCCCCTGGCCCGTCGGGCGGGGAACCGGCCTGCTGCCCGGTCGTTGCTTCTGACATCGACTTCCCTTCCACGATCACTCACGATGCACGCTCCAGGGCGTGCACGGCGCGCCCGGATCCCGCCGGGGGCACTCCCACTTCGAGAGGCTCCCGACGGAGACCGTCGCGTTCGATCCACTGTTGCGTCCTGCGTGCCCGGTCCAGCACCAACGTCCCGCCCTCGCCGGCCCGGACAGTCCCGCCGCCCGGAACGGGCGATACCGCGCACAGCGCCCGGGTGACCTCCACCGGGCGAACTCCCCGGGGACGGGTTGCCAGGTCCGCCACCAGCTCGACCGGTCCTGCCGGGGTGCCCCCGTCGACCCGGATGCCCCGGGGGTCCGACAAGGCGATGGCCAACACCGACGGCCGGAGGTCGTCCAGCTCCTCACGGCCTTTGCGCTCCCGGAGGATCGGGACCGACGGCGCCGCGAGGAACCGGTCGATCCGCTCCCCGAGCTCGTCCCGGGACAGGCCGACGAACGACATCTCCCACCGGCACGATGTCACGTCGGCCTGCACCGACGCAATCCGGGGGTCGACCACCCGCGCAGCCATGATGTCGATCCCGGCCGGCAGGAACCCGCCGGCCAGCCCGGCCGTGCGCCCCGCGTCCAGCTCGGTGGTCTCCGGGCGCCCGTCGTCGAGGACCACGTCGACGTACTCGGCCAGCGACTCGCAACCGGTCGGCAGGGCGGGACCGAACGCGAGCTGGGGGCGTGGCGAGAACCCCCCGGTATAGGCGATCGGGAGCCCCGCCCGGCGGAGGGCGCGCTCCCACATGCGTGCGACGTCACGCTGGCTGGTGAAGCGGATCTTCCCCAACTTGGAGAACCGGAGGCGGACACGCACTCAGGTTCCCAACCCGGCGCCCGTCCCGACCGGCACCGGCGCGGCGGGCGGGCACCCTCGGGATGCCGCGGCCGTTCGGTCCGATCCGCCCACCGCCGGCTGCAGGAAGCGGACCGGGACCTGTCCCCCGGTGGCGAGGTCCTGGCCGGTTCCCTGGCTCCCGCCCGCCGGGGGGACCGCGGACGCCACCACGTGCTCGACCCCGAACCCGGTGCACGCACCGCAGTCGTAGCAGGGGGTCCACCGGCAGTCCTCGAGGCCGTGCTCCGCCAGGGCGTCCATCCACTCCTGCCAGAGGAAGTCGCGATGCAGGCCGGCGGAGAGGTGGTCCCAGGGCAGGCGCTCATGCTCGTCCCGGTGCCGGTACACGACCTCTTCCAACGTGAGCCCGACCCGGTCGAGCGCGGCGGTCCAGCGGCCGAAGTCGAAGTGCTCGGACCACTCCTGGAAGGTCCCACCCTGCCGCCAGACCTCCTCGAGGACCGCCCCCGTCCTGCGGTCCCCGCGACTGACGATCCCTTCGGCCACGGTCGCCTCCGGATCGTGCCAGCGCACGGTCAGGCCGTGGACCGTCCTGGCTGCCTCCCTGAGGATGCGGACCTTCCGGGTGAGCTCCTCGACCGTGTTCTGGCCGAACCATTGGAACGGCGTCTGCGGCTTGGGGACGAATCCACCCACGGACGCGGTGACGGAGACGCTCTTGTGGTACCGCCTGCCGATCTCGACGCACTGCCGGGCGAGCGAGACGATGCCGAGCGTGTCCTCGTCGGTCTCGGTCGGGAGACCGACGAGGAAGTAGAGCTTGACCCGTCGCCAGCCCTGGCCGAACGCCGCATCGACCGCCGCATAGAGGTCCTCCTCCCGGATGAGCTTGTTGATCACCTGGCGCATCCGCCAGGTCCCCCCTTCGGGAGCGAAGGTCAGCCCGGTGCGGCGCACCCGTTGGATCTGCGCGGCGGTGGCCACCGTGAAGGCATCCACGCGCAGGCTCGGCAGGCTCACCGCCACCTGCCCGGAGCACGCCGGGTCGTCCACGATCCCGGTGACGACCCCCTCGATGCCGGAGTAGTCGGCACTCGACAGGGAGGTGAGCGCCACCTCGTCGTAGCCGGTGCGGGCCAGACCGTCCGAGACCATCTGCCTGACCTGTGCCGCCGGCCGCTCCCGGACCGGGCGGGTGACCATTCCGGCCTGGCAGAACCGGCAGCCGCGGGTACATCCCCGGAACAGCTCGACGTTCAGCCGGTCGTGGACGACCTCGATCAACGGGACCAGCTGCCGACGCGGGTAAGGCGACCCCCCCAGGTCGGCGAGGGTTCGCTTCTCCACCCGGGCCGGGGTCTCGGGGAAGAGCGGGCGGACCCCGGGATCCCCGGAGGAGGCCCCGTGCCCGTCCGCTCCGTTCGGCCGGGTGGGAGGGACCTCGTAGCATGAGGGAACGTAGACGCCGGCGATCTGCGACAGCGCCCTGAGGAGAGCGGGCCGGCTCCGCTGCTCCCACCCCGGAACCGGCGCATGCGTCCCCGGGGTTCCCGTCTGCCACGCACGCATCAGCGCGGTGATCTCGCCGACCACCTCCTCGCCGTCGCCGAGGACGAAGCAGTCCACGAAGTCGGCGAGCGGCTCGGGGTTGAAGGTGCAGTGGCCCCCGGCCACGACAAGCGGGTCGTCCCCGGTGCGGTCCGCTCCGTGCAGGGGAATGCCCGACAGGTCGATCAGATTGAGCACGTTGGTGTAGACCAACTCGGCCGAGAGGTTGAAGGCCAGGAGGTCGAACGCCCGGGCCGGCAGGTGGTTCTCCAGCGAGAAGAACGGGATGCCCGCCGCCCGCATGGCGGCCTCCATGTCCACCCAGGGGGCGTAGGAGCGCTCGGCCACCGCGTCCTCGCGGTCGTTCAGGATCTCGTAGAGGATCTGGAGCCCCTGGTTGGGCAGCCCGATCTCATAGGTGTCGGGGTACACGAGGAGCCACGCGACCTTCCCGTCGCCGTGCTCCGGGACGCAGGCGCCCAGCTCGCCCCCGATGTAGCGGGCCGGCTTGGCCACCCGTGCCAGGATCGCCTCGATCTGGGGCCACAGCGTCTCCATCCTCACCCCAGCTTAGGGCTGGGATCCGGGGTGGGCGCACCGCCGGGTGCCGCCATGCCGCTTCAGCCGGCGCTTGCCTGGGCCGGGGTGGTGGAGGCCGGGGTGGTGGAGGCCGGGGTGGTGGAGGCCGGGGGTGCCGCGGAGTACGCGCTCGTACGCGAACTCCAGTCCGGCCTGGCCGAAAACGTCGCCGGGGCGGTAGCCCCCGAGGCCGAGTCGGCCAGCTCCACACCGTTGATGGTGCCCACGTAGCCGAGCACCTGGGTCGCCGGGTAGGCACCGAGCGGGTAGACGGAAGCAGGCTGGGGGGGGGTTCCCGTTGGGGGTAGTTCCGCTGGGAGGCCTGGACGGTCGCCACCCCGGGGAACTCACCGGCGTGCTCTTTGATGTAGAGGATGTCCGAGAGCGGCGCGTCGAGGGGCACGGGCACCGGTGCGTAGACGTTCGTACGCAGGTCGGCGATGAGCCCCTGCACCCGGGCGGCGGTCTGGCCGGTGAGCGCGGCCAGACCGCCCGACGACCGAGAGGTCGGCGGCGACCGCGCTCCGCGACACCGTGATCTCGTTGACCGCGAGGTTGCCGACAAGGGGGTTGCCGTAGCGATCGAGAATGAGGCCCCTGGTGGGAGCCACCGCCACGACACGGATCTGGTTGGCCGTCACCGCCTGCGTCGCGGCCGGACCCTGGAGCACCTGCAACGTCCAGAGCCGGAGGCCAAGGAGCCCGAAGAGGGCGACCACTACCAGGCCGGTGACACGCAGGCGCAGCCCCGGTCGCGAGGATGCCGAGGTCTGCGGGTCGAGCACCCCGCCGCCCGGCAGCCGCCGGCGGTGCAGGCGAGGTTGCCGTGCCGAACTGTGGCGGGGCCGCCCCGCCCCCCCGCGCCCGGAGGGGGGGCGGGGGGGGGGAGGGGGGCCCGAGGCGCGGGCTGAAGCGGGGAGCAGAAGGCCGCCCCGGGGGGGCCCC